>WNGE01001158.1_pt1 | contig 52781 bp, 45 predicted proteins | sample 5400651 | NCBI WGS metagenome assembly WNGE01 (sample SAMN13153370, study PRJNA577476) | soil metagenome | isolation source: 60 cm soil or saprolite under grassland replicate 2 | place: USA:California | collected 2016-06-15 | reverse complement strand
CGTGCAGATAGCTATCTGGCTGAGGCACTGGGTCAGGCACTGGTGGAGGCCTTTTGTGTCGTCAAGGAATCAGAACTGCAGCGCTTTCATGCTGCGGTGACCGACTGGGAGGTGCGTGAGTATGCCTGGCATCTCTGAAACACTCGCGCTCTTTGCAAGCCGGAGAGGGATATCACAGTATGCTCCACTGCTCGATGATCCACGGGATCAACACGGTGAGCGAGCGGGAACGTTTCTACAGGACCGAGCGAGGAGCCTGTGCGTATCTGGGCCACATTCGCACAGGCATGCCAGGTCGATGATGGCTGCACAATGGGCACGGCAAGTGGCACACGCAACGCTCCTGCCTGTGGGGTGGAACGTTGCAACAGCACGGCACGCTATCGCTGCATCCTGCACCGATCACCGAAGAGTGGTGGCGGTGCTACCAGCAAGGTTTGCACATGCTCATGTGCAGCCCGTGCCCTCCGATGGTGAGCAAAGAAGGAGACGCTCTGGTGAAACAACAGACAACGAGCAGAAAGGAAGAGAGTACAACGATACAACACCAGCCAGAACCAGAACGTCTTACCGACCTCCACCAGCACGGAAGTGCTGATGCAGCCGACCTGCGCGAACGGTACCGCACCCTGCAGAGCAAGGAAACACCTCTGCTGCGAGTACGCAACGAGTTCTCTGGAGCGTTTGACGAGAATATAGGAGAGGAACACCATCATGCATACGACCGATACTACGAAACGCGCTTCTCTATCGAGTGCATTGTCTGCCACGCGCGACCCATCGCCGCTGGAGATGGACGCTGAGACCTTTTACCATCTGGGCATGCTGGCAGTAGAGATAGCAGCCGAGTATCTTGAGGGCATTCCTGAAAAGCCGGTCTATCGCCCTATGACGCCCTCGGAACGCCAACTGTTGCTCTATCAGCAACTGCCTGAGCATGGTAGATCTCCCGAAGCGCTCTTCGACTTCTTCGAGCAGCATATTCTCCCGCATGCCATGGGCAACCAGCATCCGCGTTTCGCCGCCTGGGTCAACCCGGCAGGCGCACCCATCGGCATGCTGGCAGACTTTCTCGCTGCCGTGATGAATCCGAGTGCCGCCGGGGGAGATCATGCGGCGATTTATGTGGAACACTGCGCGGTACGCTGGCTGATGGAACTGATCGACTTTCCAGTCGAGAGTAGCGCTGGCATCCTGGTCGGTGGTGGCTCCGTTGCCTCGCTGTATTGTCTGGCGGTGGCCCGCCACTGGGCAGCGGCTGAGGGTGGCTGGAACGTGCGCACTGAAGGCCTGCAGGGCCATCATCCACCGCTCGCACTCTATATCTCGGAAGAGGGGCATAGCTGTCTCCGGAAATCATCGCACCTGCTCGGACTTGGAGAGCCACGCATCATCCCGGTCGATACGCAGTACAAAATGGATCTGCCTGCGCTGCGCAAAGCGGTCATGACCGATCGAAAAGAAGGCCGTCGACCGTTCTGTGTGGTGGGCAGCGCTGGAACCGTCAATACTGGTGCAGTTGACCCACTCGACGAACTGGCCGATTTCTGCGCTGAGCAAGGTCTCTGGTTGCATGTAGATGGGGCCTATGGCGCGTTCGGTATCCTCGACCCCAACGTCTCGCACCTCTACACCGGTCTTGAGCGAGCCGATTCGGTAGCCCTTGACCCACATAAGTGGCTGGCGACACCCATCGAGTGCAGTTGTGCGATTGTACGACAAGGGGATCTCCTGCGCGAGACGTTCAACCTGGTGCCTCCCTATTTAAGAACTGAGCCGGACAAGGGCTTCGGCGGGACGCCCTGGTTTGCAGAGTACGGCTTCCAGCAGACACGGCGCTTCAATGCGCTCAAGTTGCTGTGGGTGATCCAGCAGGCGGGTCACACCGGTATGGTAGGCCATGTCACGCGGCACAACCTGCTGGCGCAGTATATGGCAACACTGGTCGACGACGTACCCGATCTGGAGTTGATGGCTCCTGTGGAACTTTCCATCGTCTCTTTTCGCTATATCCCGGATTCACTGCGAGAATATGAAGAACGTCTTGATGCATTGAACAAGAGAATTATGGAGGAGGTCCAGGCTGGCGGCAATGCGTTTGTGAACGGGACGACCTTACATGACCGATTTGTCCTGCGCTCGTGTGCGCTGCATTATGCATTGACAGAGGACGATGTGGTGGCGATCATCGAGGAAGTGCTGTACATCGGCGCGCAGTGTACTGCTTGAGCAAAGGATTGTTCCTGGCGTGTCTCCTGGGGGAGAGGCATGCAACACAAGCTAAAACACGTAATCGAGTGAGCAAAGAAGTGCAACAAAATAACGACGGGAATGACTACATGCAGTTGAATACGTTTCCTTTGATGCTCAATCAATCAATTGTAACCCTAAATGTTCGCGTAAATACATATAAGCAGCATCAAACGGCTGTGTAAGAACTTCTTCTTCAGTTGCCTTGTCACTACTCTGACGCCAATCAAAGTCCAGACGCTCTTCATCCGACATAGGTCTCAGTAACTTTGGTGAAGTGTGAGTATTTGTGTGAGTAAGCTTCGTCTCTCGAGCACGTAACAAAGCCTTATAAATATATGCTTGAGTGACCAGTACCCGCCAGAGCACTGGTCTCGTTTTTGGATGAAAGTTCTTGAAAAGTTCAATAAACGCGTCAAATGCGTTGTGCTCTTGTGCAGTTTTGTAGGTGCTCTCGAACTCCCCAAAGCTCATGCAACGCATACTCCCATTCGGGTCATGAACAAGAAGAGCCTCGACCGCAGTATCAAGTACTCCAGCGAAGATTCCCTGGCGCCAGTACTTTTCAGGCTCTGTTTTTTGTTTCTCACGCCACTCCTCATGATGAGGTTCGTAATCAAGACATGGCACTATTCTCGCTAGCGTAAAATCTTCAGTGAAAGACATATACAACCATTTCGCAAGCAAATATTGATGGTGAATGTGCGGATCAACGGTAAGATCAACGAGCGTTAACAGGCGTTGAATAAGCTTAATAACAGCCAGAGGAGCTAACAAGCGGTACATTGTGGAAGCCATATAGTAATCATAATAGTAATCGTTCGGAGCCAGCCATCCCGTATGATCAGGCCCAAGATTCCCTTGACTGGCCGATCTTGCAAAGCCGATAATGCGTCTGAGAGCACTTTCAGATAATTCAACAAGTTGGAAGAGCAATGGCTCGTATTGCTGATAGAGGCGTTTGCGAGCTTCATATTCATAATCCCTACGAGCATTTTTTTCCGCCAATTTTTCAGCAAGGTCGGCCTTTACAGACTCCAGGTCGTGTGTATTTTTTCTCGTACTCATGTAGCTCACCCCTGCCACAAGGAGGGAAGAAAGTGCTGCTACAAGTGCCAAAATAATACTTATCGTGGTTGAACTGTTCATTTCAGCAGAAAACCTCCTGGCAACTTCCTCTTATTTTGATGGGATAAATACCAGAGACATCTTTTGGAAAGGATACATCGTTACAAAATTATATGCCGTTTGATCATAAAGCGGAAGAACTACGAAGAGGAAAAAACCAGCCTGTTAAAAGGTATGTATAAACCAACTGAGCCTTGGCTTGAGATCACGAGCTGACAACCACAATATCCCCTGCTCGGGTTGTGTAGCGAGGCGACCTGCGTTCCTGTCGCATCTTCCATGCTGTACCTTCTGACTTTGCAATGCAGCGCGGGCGGGTAGTATTTTAAAGCGACACAAGATAACGTCTCGTAGAGGATACTCCCATATCCTGGTAAACAGGAGAATTTTCATGGGGATCCGATCCTACCCCAATCCAGCAAAGGAGGAGTATTCACTTCCTCTTTTTACTTACAGGTTAAGTGTCTATCGGCAGAAGGACCTTTAGGGAACTCTTCTCCCGCGGAAACACATACACTCCAACAGTCCACTCTACCGCTGGATCACCTCCAATAATCAAAAGCAATGGCTCTGGACAGTGATATGATAGTGCGTTCGCAATGCTTCCCATTTGTTCAGCATCTGTTTGGCTAGGAGAGGGGGGTGCGTACGGATGGAAATGCCATTCACCGAGATAGTAGTTGTGCTTTCTCTGCCAGAGGCTATTGAGCCACGGCTGCAGTCCATATGTCCCCCGGTGGAACCACATGCTCCCTTTTCGGGAGTCTGAAGGGGCTGTCGTGGCTGCTGTCACCACCGCGCAATCGAGCGTGTCTACATAATACCCAACAAGGATACCGCCGGTTTCGTGCGGACAAGATTGCCTGCAGGTGTGCAGCATGTAGCGCAGGACCTCTTCGGCAAGCCTCACCCCAAACCGCCGGTCTTCGGACCAAAATGCGGTACTACTCACCGAGGACCTCAGAAGCGACCTCTCGAATACCCACAAACTGTTCTCGCTCATACTGCTGCTCAAATATGGTGAGCGTCGGCAGGGCTGGCGGGTTGACGACCGTCGACTCCAGATATTTCAGGGCAACAGCAGCCATCATTGCTACATCATCAATACGCGCGGGGAAGATTGGATGCCAGCATCCAATCCCCTCCCTCGGCAGTCGCTGGTCTGCATACTCAAAGAGTTCTCGTTCCAGCCAGGGATGAAGGCGTTCCCGAAAAACGGTGTGGGGAAAGGCGCTCCCGGAGGCCGTAAAACAGAACAGGCGCCGAGCGCGCAATCCCAGCGACAATGAGACGAACTGCTTTGTCCCTTGCCAGGGGAATGCTTCGAGATGGCGGACGACATCATCCTGCCCGGTACAATCAAGTACCACATTACATTGCTGCACCAGGGCTTGTTCTGCGGGCGAGAGTGCTGGAAAGGGCGAATGGATGGCGCTGATCGACGCATGCGGAGAAGCAAGGCTCAGGTGGACTGCGAGGTTCGTCGCCTTGTACTGCTTGAGGTCAAACACGCTGAGCGGGTGCCGCACGAGGTTACCCGCCTCCAGACGCTCCCCGTCCACAATGGTCAGGTGTCGAACGCCGGCACGCACGAGCTGTTCTGCCAGCGTCGCGCCGAGCGCACCCGCTCCGAGCAGGAGAATCTTTGCCGACGCCAGGGGGTCGGCGAGCTTCCCACGCGTCCCAAGCTGCGCCGGATGCCAGTTTTCCGAGACACGCCAGGCGACCTCCGCTATCCCCTTGAGTAACTCGGTGCGGTCGCGTTGCCAGTAGCCCGCTTCATTCGTGCGAAACCCACGGGCGGTTTTCGTCCCGGAGGAGAGCGCTGGAAGTTGCAGGGCTTGCCAATGCATCTGGGATGGGGGCTCGCCTACCTGCTGCGGGATAGGAAATCCGATAAGCGCGACATGCGAGGTCCCGTCTCTGATCGATGCCACTGTCCTCTTGAGCAGCGCATCAACATCGCACCCCTGCGCCTGACAGGCGGATCGAAGTTCCTCCCAGGTTGTCGGAACCTGCCAGGGATCAAGAACGGGCGGACGAGGGATGCGTACCCAGATGCCGCGCCTCATATCTTTTTTGTAGGTCTCATCTAAGAGCGATCCCCAGGATGCCTCAACCAGAACCCGATTGTTGGCCGAGCGAAAGCACTTCACTAGGAGCAGCTCTGGCACGGCACGGACGCGGAGAAGATCGACAGTACCGCAAGATTCCGCACTCTGCTGCCAGTGTACAAACGAATCGGAACCTTCGCAAAAAGCCACGGTGGTCGATTCCGGAGAAAGCCCGGGGAAGTGCGGCAGCTCGAAAGGATCGCCTGGTTGGACCAAGTTCCCTTGTGAGGCAGCAGCCAGCCAGGCGAGCGCGCGCTGCACATACCAGCGGAGGCGCGTGTGCGCCTCGTAGGGTTCGACATCGAAGCCTCGACGGCCGAGAACGCGCACACTGGTCGCCAGGCAAATGTCTCCATCTCGCCAGGGAACATCACGACCTGCGCTGCCATTATACAGTTGGTGGGGACATGTCTGGACCAGCCCTCCCCGCTTGGAGGGATAACATTTGATGGTCCCCCAGGGGTAGGTTGCGTCGACCAGAAAGTACCACTCGGTTTCCGGCGGAACCGGCCCCTTGACATCTTGCTCAATGGTCAGCCGATAGCAGCACGCCCACTTTCCCAGCGCTTGATTCCATGCCCAATCGTGAACAAGGGTGACCCCTTTCATCCCCTCCAATGCCCTTCTGGCCGCAAGGAGTTCCTGAGGCGGCTCTACTGTTGCCGCCATCAGGCAAACCGCCCTCCCCCGATGACAGAAACGCGCTCGCGCGCGGTGTAGCCGCCCTTACTCTCATCGGGAGGAGCATCCGGAAAGGACGTCCCAAAGAGCGCCTGCCATGCTTCGACGCTTGCCCGCACGTCATCCGGCTCATCCAGTGCTTGTCGAGCTATCGCCGCATCTTCGCAGACAAAGCGGTGGAACTCCGCGAAGTCTTCACCTGAGAGCCGATGAAACACGTTGTGGTTGGGCGCTCCGTGATCTGAGAGGAAGAAGGGTGGCGTCTGCTTGAGCAGGGCGTAGCTCTGATAATCCCAGGCGATCGTTTCCAGCGTGCGGGTCACGCCCTCAGCAACGGTGGTAATCCCGTAAGGGCAGCACTGCCCGATCAGATGCTCGACGGGATAGCCTTTGGGGTACTGGAGCGTTGACAACTTGACGCGGCGCCACCATTTGAGCGCCTTCACCACGTTCACGTAATGCCCATTGCAGTGCTTGTTCTTCTCCCACGTCCACTTGATCTGCGCCAGCGGATGGGTGGCCTCCCAGGTGTTGGCGTAGCGGTCGGGAATATAGAGCGGGGCCAGTTTCCATTCCGGCTCTTGCTGTGCTGCTTTCAGCAGCAGGGATGCGCCGGGGAGGTCGCGATGGGCGCGCTCAACCCAGGACTTGGTCAACTTCCAATCATCGACGTCTTCCGGCGTATCTTCCGTCGTGACGCTTTCAGCTTGCAGGATCCCCACCTCGCTCTCGGACGGCGCGGCAGTGATCACCAGGTCGATATCGACGTACGACAGCTCGATGCCAATCGAGCGGCCTTGCTTCTTATATTTTCCCCGATAGTGCTTTTCAAGGAACGGAATAAAGACCTCAAGCGCCTGCTCCGGCGTGAACTCGTCCTTACTCAACCTGGTCACGACGATCACATCGACATCCGACCGCTTCCCCGATTGGGGGCGGATCGCTGTTGCGCGGCGGTAGCTGCCCTGAAGGAAGGTGCTGACCAGGATGGGCGAGAGCACCTCATCCTCGCGCAGCCGCTGCCTGAGCGTCTGATGCCCGCATTTGTAATCCTCGACCTGGTTGGGCATTGGGCGAATCGTTTGCAGAAAGTCAGTGAAGTACGTGCATAATTCCATCAGGATGTTCTCTCATTCTATATCGTTTGTAGTAGGCACTCCGTCTGGCTCTCGCCAGGCGGGAGGCGGGAAGACGAGCGATGGTTGGTAGGCCCCTGGCGTGCCACTGTCGAAATCGTACTCGTAGAGCACACAGCGACCGAAACTGCGCGCAAGCTGGCCCAGAAAGAAGAGGAACCCGTTGGGCGCAGCCACGAAAAGATGCAGTGTCGCCCGCCGTTCCTCAGTGGCCCGCGCCACCTTCAAGTAGGAAGAAAGCTGTTGCGCCAGCAGCCTGGCATGGGTCCCGTCCAGAACGGCGGATGAACCCGGTCCGGGCGAGACCGCGCACGAAATGGTGCGACCGACCTGCGGAAGCGCCTGAGCCACATAGGCCGCCACATCGTGGGTGATGGCGTGCGTGACGCCGATGGCGAGCGCGACATCGCTCCCTGTGCCCGGCCCATCCTCCTGGGTCAGTTTCCAGGTTGGATAGGTATCCAGGCTGGGGTGGACGGCAGGCCGCCAGATGGATGGACCGTCTCCCGTCGACTGCACTGGAACCACATTGATGCCCGACTTGGAGTCAAGGCAGTAACCCGCTGCAAATGCAATCGAGGCATGGGTATGCAGGTGCAGGTGGTAGTATGGCTGGCCGCGCTGCATCTTGGACAGAAAGCGCTCGATGCGCGGAAACACCGTGGTATGCCATAGCTCAGGAGAGAGTGGTTTGCGCCCATCAAAACAAGCAAGCAGGCAGAGCATATCGTCGGTCTCATCTTCCAGGTGCTCCGCCCAGCGAAAAAAGCTGCGGACACCCATCCGGTAGGCCCCGTGCTCGACAACGCTATGCCCCCGCCACAGTTTCTCCCACTTGCAGACCTGCTCGATCTCCGTTCGGGTGAACGAGGTTCGACCGGCCTGGAGCAGTTTGCGCGTCAGCTCATCGTAGGGATGAATCAGGTTTCCTTCTTCAACGGGCACGAGCCCTGCCAGTTGTAATCGCAGGTTCAGGGCCTCCCGCAATTCCTGAAGTGTAGGACCCTGACGAAGCCGCAATGGCCGCAGGATGTTCAACAATTCCTTGTCCGTCTCGACGGCCAGGTGCTCTCGCCATGCTACCCGCGCTTTGCCCATCTTCGAGCGCGGCCCTCCATCGGCCAGCCTCTGCAACATGATTCTACCGTCTGCCTTCGATACAATGGATGCGAGCGGGTCACCCGCATCTATTGACCAGGGCGTATAGAGGTAAAAGCGAGTGCCGATCCCCCCCGGGGCGTACTGGCCCTGTGCATGTTTGAGGCGTTGCAGGAGGGAAACGCTCGCAGCGTTGATAAAGGCCGGATTCATCATGCCCTGCCATGTAATGGCTCCTGCCGCCGTCACGTGGAACTTCACCTGATAGTAGTCCGCCACTAGTGGATGACCATCTTCGTCGGTCATCCCTGCACCGTAGGAGACCGCAATATCATCGAAAGACTTGATATTGTGCTGCTCATAGGTCACGCGGAACACCTTGGTCCGGTCCTCAAACAGGCGACAGACATTCATCCAGAACCATCGCGCTTGATACTCGTCACCCTGGTTGCGCGCCACAATTGCCTGGGCCATTACTGCTGTTCCTCACCGAGGCACCAAAGCGGTGTCTGGAAGTGCTCGATGCATTCGGTTAGTTGCAAGCCCACGCAACCGTAGTGAGGATGAGATACACGGTTCACCTTTTTCCCCTCCTAGTGGTCTATTGCCAACACGAGTAGATGTACTCGAGTCCCTGGCTCGATACTTCAAATTCACGTCGGACAAGATGCAAATCATATAAGCGTTTCAACCGATTACTGGCACCGTTGACAGCAATGTCCAGGACGCCTGCCAATGCTGGCGCCGTCAGGTGACCCTGCTGGGCGACCAATGCCAGCGTCTCTTTCAGACTCGGCTCCAGTTGACCAAGAATGTGCTCGGCCTCGCCTGATCGCACGTGCAGAAAAGCTAATTTCAGATGGCGAAGGCGAATGACAGCATTGAGATTGTGCTGAGAATTTTCCGTCAGCCCTTCAAGTACCAGCCCGCGATCTCCGTACATTCCTGCCACCAGTTCTTCCCCAAGGCGAACAATGGTCTCATCGGCAAAGGACGCGTCCATCAACTGATCGGCGGGAAACAGAAGAACGAGCGCCTGCCCTTCCGGAACTGCCTGAAGCTGTTCCCTCATGACCGGGTAAGCCAGCTCCCCCTTCTCGCGTGTGAGAAAGAGACGGTCGAGGAGCACGATCCCGGACCCAAGCTGGGCCATCTCGTAGCGAAGCATTGTTCTCCTCCATTGGACACACAAGTGTTCACCAAATGTTTGTGATCATTCACTAAATGTCAGTGAACACTAGCCAAAGTATATCTCATCCGTCAGGATTTGTCAAATCTATGACCGCACACATAGCTTCACAGCGACTTGGGTTCCTGGAACGAATATGAGGCTGCTTGTCTCCTGGCCTGCTTGTACTTCGGAACGCAAGATCGCCGCTGTTTCCGAGCGGAGCCAGAGGTACCCATCTCCCGCGCGGGCAATTTCCTCAACCAGGCGTAGCCCCAGCCCCCCTCGACCTGAGGAGCGGGCCGTACGACCTTGCATCGCCTGGCGCAGATAATCAAGCGGGTCTGCGCTGCTCTCCCCATAGCGAGCCATTAAGCTGCGACGAATGCCACAACCCAGGTCACCTACACTCAAGTGGAGAGCGATCTGACCGCGTGTAACCACGTCGTATTTTTGCATCAGGACGCATCCCAGTGGGTCTCCACTATGCTCATAGACATTGGCGCATAATTCGCTGAGCACACTGAGCAGATTCCCCAGGCTAGAAGGCCTGAGCCAGCGAGAAAAAATACGCTCGGCTCTTTCAAGAACTGTTGCGACTGTTTGCGGTCCGGTAATTGGCGTGAGCTCCAGTAGATTGGTCGTTTGGGGATTTTGAGCCCACTGTTCTTCGAGCGTTTCACCAGGGCACAGCCAATCGCACCCGATATCGAAGACGTTCATACGCTGCAGGTAGAGATGGATCTGCGCCCGCAGGTTCTCCAGTTGAACAGGATAATGTGAACTCGAGGAGAGGCGTCGTGCCGTTGTGACAAGTACAAGCACCCCATAAGGGTTGACGAAATCAACCAGTTGCATATCAAAGGTGTACTGGTTAGCAGGTGGAACCGTGTCAGCAAGCAAGTAGAGTTGCTCTGCCTCATCAACCGTCGCACTAAGGACATTTGGGACGAGGAGTGTGTAGGACTGTGGGGACATATTCTTTTACATCTCCTAATAAATGCCTCCTGGCAAACCATCAACCTCGTCACCCATCATTCTTTCTCAAGTATTGCATCGACCAATAAAGTCTGCACACCAGGATTGGCAAGAGCATAGACTACCAGAGGAGTAGCGTCAAGTAAACCGTACTTTCTAGCGAAAAGCTCTCGGCTCCCATTTGATGGCCCTTATATTTCACCTTGACTTGTACGGCTCATCCACAATACCAGTGCAATCGCATCTAAAAAGGCAACCTTTGCACTGGCCGAGAAAGAGGCAATTTCTCACGTCACAGCAGAGTCGGAATGATACGTGGAAATGGGGGATGGGCGGCTGGAAATCAGGGAGTGCTGGACGATCAGTTGGTTAATAAGTACGTATCAGCCAACTGATCGTTGACTTGAGGTTACGTGCTAACAACGACAATATCCCCAGCCCTGGTCGTATAGCGAGGCAACCTGCGTTCCTGTCGCATCTTCCACGCTCGTTCGATCCCCTGCGCACCAAAGAAAAGCGTGTTGCTTCCCCACCACTCATTGAGCAGGTCCACGACGCACATGAGTCGTGCTTTTTTATATTCTCGCTCCAGCGAATACTCGCCGAAGAGATCGGCTTGCAGCACATCCTCGGGCACGATTTTGGAAAGGAACACGCCACATTTCTTATATGCGTACCCCTTGCGATAGATACTGCGTAGCATATCAAGTGCGACATTGAACAGATCCGGTGTAAAGGAAGTGGGAAAGGGCAGCACTCGTGTGAGGCTGTTGCCATATTGCGGCGCATCCTTTTGAAATACATTGGTATGAAGAAAGATGCCGATACTGGCAACAGCAGACCCCTGCTTGCGTACCTTCTCGGCGGCTCGTGCCGTGTACGTGGCAACTGCCTCTTCCAGTTCCTCCTGGGACTCGATCGATCTACCAAAGGATTTGGCAGTCATGATGCCTTTCTTCGGTTTGGCCTGGGTTTCCAGAGGGATACAGGCGATGCTGCGTAGCTCCAGCAATGTTCGTTCCCCTACCACAGTGAGATGCTTGCGAATCCAGCGCTGGTCGGTATACTTAAGATCTTTGGCGGTGAGGATATCTCTGGACTGTAAGAGACGAGTGTAGCGTGGGCCGATACCCCAGACATCCTCCACAGGCAGCGTCTCCAGCGTTTCGTCCAGCTCTTCCACAGAAGTGTGCATGAGCGAGAGCACGCCATTGTAGGGAGGATTCTTCTTGACCACTTCGTTCGCGACTTTGGTGAGCGTCTTGGTGCCGGCGATGCCCACAGAAACTGGTATTCCGGTAAAGCGCCACACGGTTTCGCGGATCTGGTGCCCGTAGGAATGCAACTGTTCCCTTGGTACATGCGACAGGTCTAAAAAGGCTTCATCAATTGAATAGACTTCGACACGTGGGGAAAAGGTTGCCAGCGTTTGCATTACGCGATCGGACATATCAGCATACAGCGAATAATTGCTGGAAAACACGTGGATATGATGCTGCTCGATCAGCTCTCGGCACTCAAAGACAGGCTGCCCCATCTTGATACCCAGGGCTTTCGCCTCTAAGTTACGTGGAATACACCTCAGCCTTACCCTGGATGATCCTCTTCATCTTTCAGGGGAGAGCACGAAGAGAACCAGGTCAACACTGTCAGCATAACAGGGAGAGCGGCCTGTTGCGTGAAGGAAATCATGCTTGGATCGAACATATCCGTCTCACTCACTGTCCAGAGAAAGCGAGCGTTTCTCCTCGCAACCGTTGTACGTCGCGCATGGGAGGGACGCCAAAGAGATGTTTGTACTCTCGGTGGAAGTGAGGGGTGTCCTGGTATCCCACGCGATAGGCAGCTTCTTTCGCGTCCAAATCTTCACCCAGCATCAGACGGCGCGCCTCCAGAAGGCGCAGCCGCTTCTGGAATTGCTGGAGGCTCATCGCTGTGACGGCTTTGAAGCGGTGTTGCAAACTGGAAACGCTCATGCCCAGCTCGCGTGCGAGCTGCTCGATGCGCAGGGGTTGGTCGAAGTCTTGGAGGAGTCTCTGGACGGCTCTGGCAATGGACGGGGTGTAGCCCCCGGAGATCGTCAGGTGACGGAGTCGGCTCCCCTGTTCTCCCATCAACAGACGATAGATGATTTCCCGTGTAATCAGAGGCAGGAGCACCCGTGCATCAGACGGCGCATCAAGGAGCCTGCTTAGTCGCACGAAGGCGTCCAGCAGGTTCTCATCGACCACGTTGACATCGATGGCCCTCACCTCTACAGGTTCTCGCGGCGGCGTGTGACCGGCCTCAAGCAGGACCTCACCGACGAGGGAAGAGGAGAGGGAGAGGCGCAAACCAAGAAAGGGCTGCTCTGTCGAAGCTTCAAGCACCTGACTGACATAGGGCAGATCGAGCGTCACCAGCAAGTAATGCAAGGGATCGAACCGGCAGCGACTGTCACCAACCAGCACCTCCTTGCTGCCCTGGGCAAGCAGGCACACTGCTGGCTCGAACACTCCGTGAAAGGGTACCATCGGCTTGCTGGAGCGGAACAGGGTCAGTCCTGGGAACGGCTCTTTTTCCCCATCGAAGCTGATAGCCCGCTCGATCCGCTCTACCAGCTGCTTGCGGTTTGTGTGCATCCACTCGGTCTCGTTCACTTTCGGCTCCTGGATCAGCACATGCATCGTCCCCTCTTCTCTTGCTTCTCTCGCGCATCCCTGGGAAGCGTTGCAGAATCCGACAATCTTTTTGCGTAGTTATTCTACCACCCGAAGCGTTGGCGCGTCTATAATGGTCACGAGAGAAGCGCGGTGCCACGACAACTCTGACCATGGTGAACATCGCTTCTTCAAGAACAAGATCTTCGGAGGAGATGGGAGAACGCCCAGGGTAATCTGGGATACTCCTACGGAGAAGGAAAGAGAGATCGTATGAAAGCAGTCATGTGTAAGAGAAAAAGAAGAGAGCTGAAACGAGAAGAAGTGAAAGGAGCAGCCAAGTGCGTGGCGTAATCATGTATTCTGCTGGCGATGTCCGGGTCGAGGAACGTGAAGACCCGAAGATCATCGAACCTACCGACGCGATCATCAAGCTTGCCGCAACCTGTATCTGCGGTTCTGACCTGTGGCCCTACCGTGGGATTGAGCCTGCCGACCACCAGGTGATGGGACACGAGTATGTCGGCGTGGTCGAGGAGATCGGCTCCGATGTGAAGACCATGAAGGTCGGAGATTTCGTCGTCGGATCGTTTGTCATCTCCGACAATACCTGCGAGATCTGCCGGGCGGGCTACCAGTCCCGCTGCGTACACAGCGCGTTCGTGGCCCAGACGATCGGCACTCAGTCCGAGAAAGCCCGTATCCCCTACGCGGACGGCACCCTGGTGGTCACTCCTGGTCAGCCTGACCCGGAGCTGATCCCATCGCTACTGGCGGCATCTGACGTGCTGGGCACCGGCTGGTTCGCCGCAGTCGCGGCTGAGGCGGGACCGGGCAAGACAGTTGCTGTCATTGGTGATGGCGCGGTCGGCCTGATGGGTGTCCTGGCCGCCAGGCAGCTCGGCAGCGAGCGGATCATCGCGATGTCCCGCCACCCTGAGCGGCAGAAATTGGCCCGCTTCTACGGTGCGACCGACATCGTGGAGGAGCGCGGCGAGGAGGGCGTAGCCAAGATCAAGAAACTCACCAACGGGCTGGGTGCCCACTCCGTGATTGAGGCGGTCGGCACCCAGGAGTCAACGATGCAGGCGATCAAGGCCACCCGCCCTGGCGGACACATGGGCTTCGTCGGCGTGAACTACGATGTCACCATCCCCGGCATCGAGCTGTTCTTCGCCGACATCCACGTCCACGGGGGTCCTGCCCCGGTGCGCCGGTTCTTGCCTGACCTGATCCAGCTCATCTGGGACCGCAAGATCGACCCAGGGAAGGTCTTCGACCTGACCCTGCCACTTGAGCAGGCGGCCGAGGGGTACAAGGCGATGGACAAGCGCCGCGCCACGAAGGTCATGCTGACGCTCTAACGAAGCGACAAACCAAGTTTTTCACGAACGTGAGTTCTGGAGAAGCAGAGTGTCGGAACTCTCGGCTCAAAACGGAGTAGACCGAAGCGTACCGTGCTGCACAACAAAAACGCGAAAACGTAAGGAAAATGGGTAAAGTTCTACTGCCAAAAGAAAAGTCGGAACTGTCGAAATGGTTCGGATAATGCCCGCATTGCCCGCTACTCTGCCGCCTTTAGACAGCTTCCGTAGCGCTACCCGTCATATGGTGAGTCAGGGGGCAGCCGACCTCCCTGCTGGAGTCGCCAAGCGGTCCCCTCGTTCCTCTCTCCTGCCGACCGTGAGCCAGGCCCCGCGGTGGTGTGCCTCTCTGCCGTCTGCCGCAGCCCGCTCCGCGTCCCCTCCGTGCGGGTTACTTCTCACAGACCACGGGATGTCAAGGCCGCGCAGGTGAGGTGGTGGGATGTGAGGGCGCGCTCGCCTTGGCCTTGACACCCGTGGTACACCTGGCAACCCGCACGGGGGGCAGCTTTCCCCTGCACATCCTCCTCCTGCTCTGCTTGCAGCACGATGGTACACTGCAAGCAGGTAACGGTCGTCTCGCGCAAAGGACGCGCACATGAGCCAGGTGCAATGGGAGCGATACCCACACACAGCACACCTTTCGCTAGCACACTCCTGGTTGTGCCTGCAAGCGAACCTGGGCTTAGCCCAGAACACCATCGATGCCTACGGGCGTGCCCTGGAGGATTATCTGAGCTTTTGTCAACGACAGGGCTTTCCACCGGAAGTCGCGACTAAGGGACAGGTCGCTGAGTTTGTCCATGATCTCACGACTCGTCCCAATCCGCATGGCGCAAAGGTCCGTGTTCTCGACTCGGGAGTCGGGCTAGCCAATGCGACCTTGCAACAGCGCCTGACCGCCATTCGCCTGTGGTATGACTATCTGCTTGAAGAAGGCTTCCGTCAGGACAACCCTGTTGGCAGAGGCCGATACACGCCCGGCAAGAGCTTTGGGGGAATGCGCGAAAAAGGACTCCTGCCTCGCTACCACAAACTTCCCTGGATTCCTACGGAAGAGCAGTGGCAAGCGATCCTCCAGGCGGCAAAGGAAGAGTCGCCGCGCAACCGGCTGATGCTCGCGTTCGCCTACGATGCGGCGCTCAGGCGCGAAGAACTCTGTGCTCTAGCGACCAATGACATTGACCCGGCGCATCGCATCCTGCGGATCCGCGCAGAAACGACCAAAAACATGGCAGAGCGCTCCGTTCCGTATTCAGCAGAAACAGGAACCCTCTACGCCGCTTACCTCCAGGAGCGTCAGACCTTGAGTCGCAGCCGCGGCCCGCTGTTTCTCTCCGAATCCGATCGGAACCTGGCTCACCCAATCTCCATCTGGACCTGGTCCAAGGTCGTCAAAGACCTGGCAACGTGTTCTGGTGTGCCGCAGCTCACGACGCACACCTTCCGCCATTTATGCCTGACAGACCTGGCGAGAGCCGGATGGGAGCTGCACGAAATCGCGACCTTTGCGGGTCATCGGAGCCTGGAGACCACCATGCTGTATATCCATCTCAGTGGGCGCGATCTTGCTGACAAAGTGTACCAGGGCATGCAATCGATCCACCGCTGGCGGATGGCCATGATGGGGGAGGAGTTCACATGACTGTTCAGCTTCGTTCTCCTGTTGCGAAGCCATGGCAGTGGCCGGTTGATCCCACCCAGTATGATCAGCGTCCGGACCTCAGCGACATCGAAGTCAGGGAACTGGCTGCGCTCGTTCGCCGACTTGAGCGCAAAGAGAAAAGTTGGTACCATCCAGCCTCTGCTGCTCTGCCGCGCTTGTTGCGGCCGCTCAGCGATATCATCGCCGCCATCAATGCGCATCAGCCCTTCCAGGGCCATTCCAATCTGCGCGGGACGGTAATTGGCGTCATGGTGCGGGCCATGCATCGCCAGCAGGTTTCCTTTTGGGCCTTTACCCAGGCGCAGTGGCTTGATCTGCTGGGGACGGACTACTACGCCTATGTCGACAATCAGGGAGAGAGTGCTCGCTGCCGTCAGCATCTCATTGCCGTGAGCTACCTGCTCTGTGGTTTTCAGGACCTGCACGCCTTGGGGAAAATTGAATATTACGCCCTGGCCAGAAAAATCTTTGGTCCAGAACTCCTTGACGGGGCGATCCGCTCAATCCAGAAGGACCTGGAGCAATGGGGATATGCGAAAAAGCGCTCGTCCATCTATGTCAGACAGGCCATCCCCAGGACGCTCCTGGCAAACCGGAGCCCGTATGTGGAGGATCTCACGATCGACGTCCTCGAGGACTTGTATCATGCAGGCGGCCCCATGCACGTGAAGCAAGGACTGGTGATGATTTCCCTGGTGCTGCATCACCGTGCGCTCATTCCGCGCACCATTGAATGGGCAAACCAGAAAAAAGCAGAACAGCTTCAGAACCGGCGAGCGATCCAGGGAGTGCCGACAGAATGGGCGCAGTGGTGTCAGCGCTGGTATGATACCTCCACCCGGCAGCCATCCAGCCGGGTCAGTGCCGTGTATCGCCTCTTCCAGGCTGGACGATGGCTGGCAGAAGTCCATCCTGAGATCACCAGTCCACAGCAGTGGACACGCGAATTGGCGGCCGAATACGTGGCCATGGTCGATCATATGACGATCGGGCAATGGACGGAGCCAGGTCCCAGGTATGCTGACCAGGTGGGAAAACCCTTGATTGCTTCATCAAAGGCTTCCACCTTGGAGGCCATGCGCGTCTTTTTCAGAGACTGTCAAGAATGGGGCTGGATCCCTCGCACGTTCAGCCCGCAACGCACGCTCGCACTGCCGCGCTCCGTGCGTGCCAAGATTGGCCCCAACCCGCGAGTGATTGCTGATGATATCTGGGCCAAATTGCTCTGGGCGGGCCTCAATCTCACACAAAGCGATATTCCAGCAGGGATCTACGCAGGAGAGAACGGCCAGCGGGGCTTGTTTTACCCAACAGAAATGGTGCAAGCGCTGGTGATGGTCTGGCTCTTCTGCGGCCTCCGCCGCAGCGAAATTCTCCGCTTACCTCTCGGGTGTATCCGCTGGCAGCGGGAAGACGTGCTCATTGCCGGAACAGACGAGGTCCTCCCAAAGGATGCGGTCTGCCTCCTCGATGTTCCAGTCAACAAAACCAGTGCCGCATTTACCAAGCCGGTGGATCGAGTTGTGGGTGAAGCCATTGACCAGTGGGAGCGCCTCCGCCCAGCGCAGCCGCCGAGGATCGACCCAAAAACAGGGACGAGGATCCATTATTTATTCTTCTATCGAGGAAGAGGTGTCGGCCTCGCCTATTTGAACAAGCGCTTGATCCCGATGCTGTGCCGCAAGGCGGGAGTTGAGGAACGAGATACCCGTGGCAACATTACGAGTCACCGGGCTCGTTCCACCATTGCTTCCCAGCTCTACAACGCCAAAGATCCCATGAGCTTAATGGAGTTGAAGGAGTGGCTTGGGCATCGGTGGCTCTCTTCCACACAAAACTACGCCCTGATCTCCCCGACAAAGCTGGCCAAATCGTTCTCCGATGCCGGGTACTTCAAACGGAACTTACGGACCATTGAAGTGCTGATCGACCAGGATGCCGTCAAGAGCGGAGCGGCGGCGAGCGGTGCGTCCTGGAAGTTCTATGATTTGGGACACGGCTACTGCACCTATGATTTCTTTGATCAATGTCCCCATCGCATGGCCTGTGCGAAATGCGCCTTTTACCTTCCCAAGGGATCAAGCCAGGCGCTCATGCTTGAGGGCAAAGCCCATTTGCAGAGAATGCTCCAGGAGATCCCCCTCACGGAAGACGAACGGGCAGCGGTTGAGGACGGGATCGAAGCCATGGAAAAATTATGCCAGCAGCTCGCAGATATTCCCACGCCTGCTGGCCCGACACCGAAGCAGCTCGGTGCTGGTGAACAGGGAAGAAACGACGTCATCCCTCTTGAACAGGTCCGTCGAAAAAGGTAGAAAGGATCAATGTGCCGGACCGGTTGAGTTCGGTAAGGCTGAGGTCCATTCCACATAATCGTTGCTCCTCGCCACAACACAACCGTCATTGTTCGAGAGCACCAGAACCGGTCGGCTGTGCAATGCACCATTAAAGGTCCGTTCACACGACACATAGAAATTATTACAATCCACCAGCGCATAGACAGTCTGCTTCATGATTTCATTGGCAAGGAGTGAGAAGAGGCACTGGCTGGAGCGCGAAGCATGGAGATCGCTTCCATAAGCGTTTCGTCAGCAATGCCTATCTCACAGCACCCGTTTGTACACAGAGGAAAACACCATTCGTGGCACATGGAGGCATCCACAGGACGTCATTGCTCATACCATCACTCAACCAAAACAAAGCATTAAGCAAGTCCCAACAAGATTGATATAGAGTTGAGGAGCCGTACCAAAGCACTTCAGCTCACAGAACAGTCGTCATCCTTCTCTCGCACATCGAGTAGCAAAAAATAACATAGATCGTTTCATCAAAAATATGAGAACATACGTTCTTAACAAAGAAGTGTACCTGAACTCATAGCAACCAGTCACTGATGTAGAACAAGCAGTTCAGGTTATAGTATGCTGATTGAGCGTCTGCGGAAGAAACTGCTTGCCACCTGATCCTGAGTGATGAGCAAGAGGAGGGTAAAAATGTTGAAGGCAAAACAGATGAGGAGGCTTTTCGCATCTCCAAGACGTCGTACCTCTTTGAATCGGCACGACAGGTAAGAACGATTTCATCGCCAAAATGTTCATTGTCCCCCATTTTTACGAGAACGTCGGTTCTACTTAGTAATGAAAGCAATGGTTCAGTTCTCTGAAGGGGGAAAAGATGAACGAGCACCCAACTGAATTTCGGAATGTGCGGTTTCTGGCAGGGCCGATTCATGCGGGCTTCCCGTCTCCGGCCGACGATTGGCGGGAGAAAAGACTCGATGTCAACGATCTGGTTGTTCCCCATCCCATCAGCACATACTATATGCGGGTAGTAGGCGACTCGATGAATGGCGCCTGTATCGCTGATCAAGACATTGTCGTGGTCGATCGAGCGATCACCGCGACACACAATAAGATTGTCGTGGCCAGGCTGGGCGAAGATTTTACCTTGAAGCGTTTGCAGGTCATCAACGGCAGGAAGATGTTTCTCAAATCAGAAAACCCTGCCTATCCAGCGATTGAGGTTTCCTCTCGTACTGACTTCGAAATCTAGGGATGTGTCACGTACGTTATCCATAGACTGACCGGCTCAAGTCACACCGGACTGTAGGCGCCCATGCGTGTAAGAGAAACGAAATGAGGCTGAAGATAGCAATGATTCAACATCCAATCATGTGAGTGGATACACGCGTGAAAACACATCATGAATGTGCTTAACGCTCATGCAGTTCTTATTTCCTGTGTGCATCCGCGCTGCTACCCTGGTCGAGGGGTAGTGAAAGTTGGTGCCGCGGTTGCGGCAGAATCCGCTCGTCGATACGCACTGCTCCGCGCTCGGCTAACGCTTCATAGGCTGCTCGTACAGCACTGGGTCGCAGCCCCAATCGCTCACTGACTGCTTTGATGTCGGCGACCACTTCCTTGGATTGATCAAACGTTGGTTCTTTCGCCATGCGCATCGCCTGGGTATAGATCAGATCACAGGCCACTATGCGCTCGGTAGGACTTGCGTCCGGACTCAAAAGGATCCCCGTAATGATCTGAAGCAGACTCCGGGACTCCAGGCACGCCTGCAGCAGTTGGGCAGGTGGAACGTGTGCGAGTTCTTCAGGAGTGAGATGGAGGTAGCGATAGGTCTGTTGCGTGTTGTCTGATGTATCATGTTTGGCCATCGATGATGCACTCCTTCTAGTAACTATCATCTTATCATTCCTTATAAATGACATAATCATGGTAGCTTGTCAACAGGAGGCAATGATGGTGGTATTGACACATATACGACGATCTCTTATAATTAGACCAGTTAGTCTAACCAATTGGTCTAATTCGTTGAACGTTCCATCATTTTGTGAGTGAGCAGATCATGCCCTATCCACGCTTCAACAAGCTTGCTGTCGAGAAGCGCACACAACTCTTAGAGAGTGCTGCTCAGGAATTTGCCAGGTACGGCTTCGCTGATGCCTCGGTGAACCGCATCCTGGATAAAGCACACATGAGCAAGGGTGCCGCCTATTATTATTTCGAAGACAAAGTCGATCTGTTTTGCACAGTGATCCGGTACGCGATGGAGAGGCTCAAGCTGGTCGATACGCAGCTAGATGTGGCAACCCTCACCCCCGAAACATTCTGGCCGACCGTTGCTACAGCACACCGTGAGCCCTTGCTGCGCTCGTTCGAACAGCCCTGGCTTTTCGCGGCTATCCGTGCAGCGGGTCAACTGTCTTCGGATGCCCGCAAGCAAGAGCCGCTGGCCACTCTTGCGCAGCAAATGGTATCCTATGTGCTGTCATGTGTGACACGAGGGCAGGAACTAGGGCTTATTCGCAGCGATGTGCCAGTTGCACTGCTCCTCGACTGGATGGCTGCGCTCGACCACGCGAGCGATACCTGGTTGCTTGAGCGCTGGGAGCAGCTTGATCGCGAGGCGATTGCCAACGTCTCCGCTCAGGTCGTCGATGCCATGCGGCGCGTGCTTGTCCCACTTGAGGAAGGAAGAGCAGAGCCATGAACAAAGAGCAAGATTCGCGTGTGACGCCGTCCAATCCATTTCGTGAATGGGCCTTGCGCATCACCAATGATACAGCCTGGGGAATCCGGTTTGCTCGCTGGATGGGAAAAGTACCCGGTGGGTTGCAACTGCGCTGGAAGGTCAGAACACCAACGGACATTCCCTGGACGCCTTTGAAGCGACCTCTGGCTGAGGCAACGGTGGCCCTGGTCACGACGGGAGGCGTCCATCTCTGCACAGAGACGCCCTTTGTGCTCAAGTCGGATGCCTCATACCGCACCATTCCTCGCACGGCCACGAGTGCCGATCTGTGCATCACCCATGAACACTATGACCGGCGAGATGCCGCACGCGACCTCAATCTCATTTTCCCGCTGCCTCGCCTGCTTGAGCTAGAGGCCAAAGGCATTGTTGGACGTGTCGCCGAAACCCACTATGGCTTCGGCTTTACCGATAATCCCCATGAACTGCTTCTCCCAGGCCATCAGGTCGGCACGCTCCTGGCGCAAGCCAACGTCGATCTCGTGCTGCTGGTGCCTGCCTGACCGATCTGCACGCGGTCCGTGGGACTGCTCGCGCGTGAAATAGAAGCCTGCGGCGTCACAACGGTCGCGCTTGCCCTCGTGCACGAACTGGCTGTCGCGGTCAAAGCGCCGCGCATGCTCTTCCTGCACTGGCCCTTTGGTCATGCACTCGGTGAGCCTGGGAACCACCTGCAGCAACTCACCATTCTCCACAATGCCTTCTCGATGGCACGTGCCGCACCTCGCCCCGGCATGGTGGTCAATTTGCCCTACCAGTGGCGGCGAGAGCAGTACGCGCCAATCGACGACTGGACGAAAGAGAGTCAGGCATGTGCGGAGGCACTGGCACTGGCCATGCAGGGCTAGCGTGAGCCAGGTACACCGTTTTGGCAGGCATTCACAACCGAAGCTGGCGCTGAAAGCCGAAAGAAGAGCAGCATTCTGTGATTGAGGAAGGTCTTCTGCTTCTGCTATACTGTTTTCTGAGGAGCATGCTATGAACAGTCGAGAAACGCTTGATGCCTTTCGAAGCACGCATCATCTTTGCCAGACAACTATAGCCGGTAACCAATGGTGTTGGTATGCCGGTGGGGCCGGTAGCCAGAACGTTGTTGTGTTACCAGGAGCAGGAGCATTTGGTGCTCTTGGAGCAGAAGTGATGTTTCCTGTGATCTCTTCATTGGAACAACGGTATCGCGTTGTTTCCTTTGGGTATCCCTTCCAAGCAAAGACGGTGAGAGAGTTGATTGACGGAATACATGCAGTGCTGGCAGAGCAACACGTTCAACAAGCGGCTTTTCTGGGGCATTCGTTGGGATCGCTGTTGACCCTCTGTTACCTGGACACCTATCCACAACATGTGAGCTCGGTCGTGATCGCAAACTTTGCACTGCCATCACCTGCTCATACGCGATCGTTGAAAAGGGCATTATCCCTGGTCGTACGGCTTCCAGCATGGATAACATCTCGTGTGGTGAAATCCCAGTTCAGACGATTGCTACAAGACTACCCTGATGACTTTTGGCGTGCGTATTTGACCGGAAAGGAAGCAGAAAATACCTTCCGGCACATGACGACTCACTACCGCTGTATGCTTGATTTTGTCCAGCACTGGCGCATTTCGTCGGAAAGCTTTGCCTCCTGGCCTGGCAGAGCGCTGATTCTCGAATCCGATGACGAACGCGACGTGACCCCGCAAGAACGAGCGAATACCGCAGCACTGTTTGTCAATCCCTCAATTCATGTGTTTCATCATGCCGGACACCTCAGTTTTATTACGCACACTCAAGAGTTTACCGAAACAGTCACTCGCTTTCTTACTGAAGAACAGTAATAGAGCACATGCTTCTCTCAACTCATTCCGTCCACGACACTTCCTGCTTGGTCGAGACCAGCACCGTCCCTGGGATGTATGCCAGATCGCCAGGTCCTACAGCGTACGAGGGCGATTCAACCCCCAGTCCTCGCAGTGTGGCTAGGGGGCCCTCATTGAAAGGGAACCCGGCTAATGCGGTCGCTTGTTCATTGGGAGGAAGGCCCGCACGTCCGGCTGCCGCATCAGGTCTGCCTTCCTCGTTCAGCGTCATGATGCGTCCATCTGGGAGAGGGATCATTTGAATCGTTCCCTCAACGATCTGCATCAACTCTTCAATCTCGAAGTGATCGCCGTTGGCAGGGTGAACTTCCTTGCATGTCCCATCAGGATAAAGTATCAATGCCAAGTTCGTACGTCCTTTCTTAACAACCATGCCAGATAGTGTGGTGTGTAGTCGCTGCCATCTCATGGCGAGCTATCATGGTCTATCTCTCTTTGCGTCCCCCCGCTTTCATTCTCTTGTTGTGCACATTCCTTCCTGGCTACATCATGATCAACCGATCCCATGTCAGGTATGCGAATGCGATACACATTTTCCGCAGGATCCTGCTGGCAGACGAGACACGCATCGTATCCAATCTGAGAAAAGCGGCTCCTTGAGATGGATATAGTCGCTGACGCTATCAGGGGACATCGTTGGTACGTGACTCATGGCTACGTCACCAGATTTCCATAGATTCCCAGGTCGGTCACCCACTGATGCGTGTTCCGTTCACGCCAGGTATCCCACGCCGCTCGACTGTGCGCCTCATATTCCTCGTATGAGCATTGATTCACCTGCATGAAATGTGCAATGACGCGCTGAAAGTCCAGTGTTCCCTCGGAGGCACGTATGCCTGCAAGTCCGATGTGCTTACAATGGTGACACATCTCACAGAGCGCGATAAAGCCTGTATGCCTCTGCACATGGTGCTCATCGTCATAGTGCCAGATCTCATGACAATGTAGCGTTACCCCGCTGACATGCCAGTAGGCATGTCAGATGCCGCAACGATCATTAGATATGGCGTAGACGAGCGTACGCAAGTGATCCCAGTTAGCGCGAGTCATCTTGCTGCGCAGGTTGCTATACGAGCATGGTCGGGGAACAAGCTCAATGGTGAGTCGCATGTGGCCCTTTTCCCTCCATTCAATGCCCAGCATCGCCGCGATCTCATCAGCATGCGGGATCTCTTTACGACCGGGTATTACATATCGAGCGTTTCACGAATCAATTGAGCCGTATGCGTGATCAGTGGTCGATCCTCCATTCTCAGCACTGGTGCAAGCAGTTCAGCGGTCAGGATATACAGGCGCAGTCCGGCTCTTACTTGCTCACCGAGTATGAGTGCTTTCCCTTCTTCGCTCTCGATGCCAAAAGCGGTGCGGAGCAATTGCACCCATTCCGACTGCTTGCCCATCGCCCGGCTCAATTCTTCGTAAAAGGCATTGTCCCCTGACATGAGGATACCACGATGCACCTTCATCACACGGCCCAGTCCCCAGGAGAGGCCGTGGCGTGCGTTTAACAGGCGGTCAACATCGTTAAGTTGGAGTCCAGCTAAGCCCTTGTGCACCTCCTCAATCCAGCCCACCAGCATCGCACTTGCCTGGTGGTTCGCGCGTGCTTGCGTGGTCTGATCCCACGCAAAGGCTCGTGCCCGCGTCTGGATGCCGGCGAAATAGCCATCGCGATCAAGCAGCGCCTGCGCGCTGCGCGCGCCCATGATCGAATCTGTCGCCACCTCTGGTTCAGTGAACCAGTGCTCGACCTGCCCCGGTGTCACATCGCTCACCACCACCAGGTGTCCATCCATGAGGTAGCTATCAGCGCCAGGAAGTTCCGACCCGTCGGTGAAGCGCGCGATATCGATATCGCTAAACGGCCCGGCCTCGCCTCGTGCGTAGCTACCCATCAAGACAAGCGCATGCACGCCAGGCGCGTCGAAGCGTTGGATGAGCTGTTCAAGGGGAACGGGGAGATTCATATGTCTAACTCCTGGCAAAACTGTTCTACTCACTCTGACCTTCTCTAAAAGGGTTCACCTGTGAAGTGAGAAAGAAGCTGGTGACGCACCTGCTGGCTTGCGTTCTTCATGTATCCAGCCTGACGTCGCAATGCTTCGTCAACTAATTTATATTGACGCATATCGTCCAGTACATGTGGATATATGCATAGATTACACTATACCGTCTCATCCACCTCCAGGCGGCATTATCGATGCTCGAACCTGTTCACCGGAATAGCCTATTTGGGATATGCTGAAAAGCTATGAGGGTACATTCCAGAAATTCTTTTACGGACCAATGATGCTAGCTGCCCAACTAAGCGGCAATATGCTCAGACGTCAAAGCCGCAGATCTTTACCTCACCCAGCGCAAAAAATACACACCACCATCTCCTGCCGCTACAATATGCTCCCCATTAGGATGAAAAGCACAGGCATTGAGTGGACCATTCACATACAGGGTATTAAGACACGCTCCTGTACGAGCATCCCACACCTTGAGCGCGTCATCAGAGGAAGCCGACACAATAGAGTCTCCCAATGGGCTGATCGCACATCCCGTCACCACATCCGAATGCCCGTACAGCGTGCGCCGTTCCTCTCCGGTGCGTGCATCCCATACCTTAAGTGACCGATCATCAGAAGCCGACACGATGTAGTCTCCTGCCGGATTGATTGCGCATCCAGTCACCCCACCTATATGCCCATGCAAGGTACGCCGCTCCGCTCCTGTACGCACATCCCACACCTTGAGCATACCGTTCCAGTCGGCTGATAGGATGGAATCTCCTGCTGGACTGATCGCACACCCACTCACCCCACCTGTATGTCCGCTCAGCGTGCGAATCAGAGCCGGGTCTGGCAAGTATGTCTGCAGGTGCCAACAGGTCAGGTATGGACGAGGAATGCCCTGCTCAAATGTCTGACAAATGTCTGAGAGTTCGTGCAGTTGCACGAGCCAGCTATAGAGGACAGCAGCAATTTCGTTATAAGTGTGACAGCGGTTGAGCAGGTGGCTCATGTTGGCGAAGTTGCACGCGAGCAGGTGCAGTGGCAAATCAGTTGGCACTCGTTGCTCAGCGAAAGCCAAGTCAGCCTCGGCAGCATAGACAGTGCGCACGAGTGTTTTTTGGGCCAGGTAGCGTAGATCCTTCACGACTGCAACCAGTTCATTGAGCCTCCCAGCATCTGCAAGGTGTATGGCGAGATGATCCCATAGGTAGGGTTCATTGTCGGGCAGGTCCGCCCAGCACTTGAGATCGTAAGCATCCAGCAGGCAGCGCGTCACCAACGGCCTTTTGCAGGTAGCTGCGTAGCACGTCGTGCAGGCGAATCGTGCGCGCTGCCAGGTCGAAGGTGAGCAACAGGGAGTGTTGATACAACGTCTGGCATAGCTCCTCTGTATCGAAGTCATCCAGTCCACCCGTAGCGCCCCATAGTTTTTGCAGGGTTGCCAGCGGAATAGCGACATCTTCGGGAAAAACTGCCAACTCTCTATAGCGAGCGTATTGCTCTTCAAGTAAGAGATCGAAACTGACACGGAGTGTCGCGCTCACTGCCGCGTCCCTGGCCTGCGCGTTCTGTACGTCGAAGGCCGTCATGCCGCGTTTATCCAACGCCTTGTTGAGGTAGACCAGTGCATTGGCGAGCACTTCCCCTCGACCCACGCGGTCGCGCAATACCCCATTTGCCAGTTTCAGGAGCAACGCCCATTCCCCCAAGCGGGCCACGAGCACGCGCAGAGCCTGCTGTTCTGTGGCAGTGAGCGCTAAAGTTTGCAGGCCGGAGGAGAGCAGTTGGACTGCCTCGCCCGGCTGCATGGCATCCACGACCAGGCTCTGGGCATTGGCGGGAAGGGCATCCTCGTTGCGCGTGGTTACCAGGCGGGCACAACGTGTGCCACCTTGTAGAAATGGTTTGAGGTGCAAGCCGTCCCACACGTCATCTACCACCAGTAAGATGTCACGTTCAGCCAGCAATTCCGCCAGGCGCGCTCCAGCTGCAACAGTGTCCGAAAAGCCCGGTCGCTCATGACTCAGCATGTAGATCAGGTCTTCAACTTTACCGACTAGGTTGCTGGGGTTCTCGCCGAGTGTGACCCACAGGATGCCATCGTCAAACGCCTGTTGGATGCGCTCGTCATGGCAGAGAGCCTTCGCCATCGTCGTTTTGCCATAACCACCAGCGCCACGCAGCGCGGCAGTAATGGCCACTGGCTCTTCTCGTCGCTGATCCAACAAATTCTCGATCAGCGCATCAAACCCCTGCGGGCGAGGCACATAGTCGGGTGGCAAGTCTTCGACCATGAAGGGGACACGCGTCTGTTGGCAACGCGTGTTCAGGTCGTTGATCAGCTTCTGCCATTCATAGTCGAGGTCATAGAAATGCGCGCTGCGCATCCAGTGCGGCAAGCTGGCAAAGTCAAGATCAGGCACACCCTTGACCGGATAGACGCACACCCCCTGCTGCCGCGCATATCTCCACTCTTTGCGTACCGTCTCCGATAACATTGCCGCGGGTGTCATCACCAGCACCAGAAACTCGACGACATCGAGCGCCTCGGTAATCTGCAGCCACCAGTCCTTCCCGCCTTCCATGCCAACACGATCCTGCCAGAGTGGTATGTGCTCAGCTTCCAGCCGTTGCCGTAACTGCGTAGCGAATTGCTCCCCATCGGAGCGGGCATAGGAGAGGAAGACACGTGGCGTAATGCCAGTGTTCACGCTTGTATTCCTGGCTATTGTCATGCTGTTCCTCCCCGCGAAGTCATGGGGGAACCCCATCGGATTGATCTACAGCCAGTATACATGACTCCTGCTCGGTTGCACAGTCTGTATCTCGATACACACTACTTCATTGTGTCTTTTTCCAAACAACAGTGTTGCAAGTTCGAATAGAAGCAGAGGTTCAGAAGGCGGCATCTTCGCGGTTTTCCACAGCCTTCAGCTGCCAATGCCGTTCACAGGAGTTCTCTACTTTCTTTCGCTTATCAGGTTTACTCTCCCTCCTCATCAATCGGCAACCAGGTTTTGCCTTTGTTCTCACTGTGTGTTCGAAGCGTTGGGAAGGCTGACATTGCACCGTCGAACCAAAGGGATTCAGCAGTGTGTTCCACATAGCTTCGTTTTGAGGACACGAGAAGCACTAGCTCACTTGTCTACTGACCTCACCTGGCCATTCTCTCCGGATAAACGGCTTGTTGCCCATGCCCTTTGCCAGTTCACGCACCAGCCTCTCAAACTCGGCATACCCGTCTTTCGCTTCCTTTTGTCCGATGACAATTTTCCGTGGCACGAAGTCCTCGTATGCTGCCTTCAGCTTGGCTGGTAGACTGATATTTCTGTTATCGACTTCGATCCGTAGTGGCATATCCTCGTACTTCTGTATCAGTTGCAAGCATGGCTCGACAAAGGCGGCACCAACCGGTAACAACCGGATATGCACCGGCTGCAGCCACAGGGGCAGGCCATGTTGCTCAAACTGGTCGAAGACCAGGTAGAGATAGCGTTCGATGCCACCTGGTATGGCCGAATGAATGATGACAGGGTGTTTCCTGTGACCGTCCTTGTCAACGTAATGAATACCGAGACGTGGCGCGTTGCCAATATCTACCTGGATGCAGCCGATCTCACGGGTTTGACCGAGCTGATCGATGACCTTGTAGTCGACGTTGACCACCCAGTAGCGAGGAGCGCCATCCTCGAGGATATGAACGAGTACGTCTGCACCACGCGCAACGGGAATCTGTTCAATGAATGTGCGATACGTCTGCCATACTGCTTCGGATGGCACTTCAATGACCACCTGGTAGTGACGACCGGCATCGGCTGCCGCCTCTACGATCTTTTCCTGTATTTTGGGGAACCAGGCAAACGCCTGGGCGATGTCCTTGAAGTACAGATGGAGATCAGGCATGAAGAACCGCCGTTGCCGCAAGAGCAGCATCAGTTCTCCGCTCTGTTCGTGCCGGTAGCAGTCGGAGAGCGAAAAGTGAGCAAACGGCAGCTGCTTGTAGCTGAGCGGCGCTTTGGCTGCCAGGTTGAAGTGTGGGTAGCTGGCATCGTAGCTCATGACCACTGTGTGATCGCCAGATGGGAATTGATACAGCCGATCACCATAGAGCGACGCATAGGCTTCAACAACCGGATGGTTGAGGCTGAACATATTGGCGCCGTTCACTTCGTACACGGGCATACCGAGTTCGTGTACCAGCTGGCGAGCATAGTCCTGCACGAGACGGCGCATGAGGTTGGCCTTGTAGTCGTACTGCACATGGCCACTCTCTGCGTGTGGTTCCCAACGGAAACCAAGTCTATTGGCGTACCGCAGATAGCCTGGCTTGTCGTTTGAGTGTTGTACCAGTATCTCTCCAAGCGCTTCGCGCCGTAGAAACCGGGCGAATTCTGGATCACTATCTGCTTTCTGTACGTAGTGATCGACTTGGACGACGTGTGTATCTTGCTGAAGAACAAAGAATCTCATAGGAACTCCTTTCAAAGTAGTGGTAGGTTTCTCTGCTTCCGGTCCTACAAGGAGCTGTGCTACGAGTTACACAAAAACTCCCACCGTGCGGGAGCCTTCTTGAATCAGCGGGAACCCAACGGGCTAGGACGCTCGCGTCGTCGTGGTCGTTCTGTGAGACAGGCTGATGTGGTACATCATGGTGTTACTATACTCTGAAACAGACAGACGTAGCAAGAGTTGGACTACGTTCCTGCTCAGGCGCGAGTTTGGTCTTCGTAGCATGTGCAAGCTGGGCGATCAAACCTGTGTGCCGGTCAAGCTGATTATGTGACATGAGGCGTTCTTGTTCGGTTGTTTCCAATTGCTTGAGTATATGGTTGAGAGTGGGCATACCCTGGTCAAAACGTTTATCATGTTTGCTCAGCCAGTCAGTCACTTCCTTGGTGCGCTCATCGAAGTGCTGATTTAGCTGTCTGAACAACACGGCATTGTTCTGTTCAAGTAGCTGTTACAATTGGTCTTCCATCAGAGTGACTTCAGTATGCGCCCTGCTGGTCGAGCTATCAAGCGTATAGCAACATGACCGAACCTCGCTCAATCGTCCAGAACACATTCCAGGCTGTTGAAAAGCGCCTGTATTGATGAGCTTTACCCCTTCTCTGTTTTTCATGTTTGCTCAGATATGAATATGAGCATGAAAACTGATGAGTCTATAATGAGCTTTCCTGATACAATGGTTCGCAGCCAGAGTTCAACTGGCTGCATGGTTACAGGATAAGAAACGACACTCTGTGAGCCCTGCCCTGACCCGGAAACAAGGCGTTCTACTGGGAATATGAGGTGAGCACTTTCTGATGACAGGAGCCGCGATGATGTCGCAAGATCACCACGCCGATTTCTCTTGCCCCATCCACCTCCACAGAACAAAACAGAAAAGAAGTGATCTCTTATATGTCTTAACCAAGAATAGCCAATTTGGTACGCTTTGACACATCCAGAACATACCTTCTACAGAACCTGTCATATGATAAAGAAGAGTAATGGAGTAACACTGGGTTGGTACCCACACAATTTTACCATTGTGCTCATCAATGGCAAGCAGAGAACACCAGGGTTTGCAGTTGCTTGAGCAGTCATCTTGACGAAGTGTGAGGTCAGAATATGTCGTACCAGGAACAACAGTATGCTCACCGATACAATGCAAGTAAGACAGAAGACTATCCATATCAAAACATGTCAATGGATGACTCATCTACCTTTGTCAAACCTCTGATTGATGGATCGTCGCAGTCTTCCCCTGTGTATACCCACTCTACAGGTACAGCTATTCCGCCCCCGCCACCATATCTGTACCCACAGCCTCTATCTCATCCGAAAAGGAATAGAGGCTACCTGATCGCGATAACTATTCTCGCGTTGATGGTGCTAGGACTCAGCTCTTTGGAAGTTTTTCAAATAGCGGGAAATAAACTGCTAACACATGATACCTTTGGGTCTACGGGATTGAATCAACCAGCCACAACACCGGCGCAGCATGCTTCTTCGATTCTCAAGGCAACGCCTGTACGGGCTCTTACTCCCGGAACGATCAAAGAGAACATACTGTTGACCTGTGGTGTCTGCGATGATCCTATGCTCATAACCATAAACACCATTACTATTGATACGACAAATTTGAGGCTGGTCGTGGTTGTCAAATTAAATAATCAGAGTGGAGCAGACCAAGTCGATGACTTTAGTGCTTTCAGTCTTCAAGATACCAATGGCGATTTATATGAAGGGACAGGGAAACTCAATAATGTCTTCATCTTAAGTGCCGGACAAATTGTATTAGTAACTGAGATATACTCTTTTCTTCCACGTCCAGGTGTCTCCTATACTCTTATGGCCCGACTTGGGGTTTCCGGAATTAGCTATGATCCTGTCCAATTCACGTTCTAGTAGAGCTTTGGGTTCATGACTTGATTCTGGCGTATCTACCGATTGTTGGCATTACTGGGTTTCTTTACTTCAGATGGTAATCAGTTTTGAGCGGATTGCCTATGTCATTGGAAACGAATGCTACCGACAATTTTTATCCGACTCACTACTCATCTTCTACCTATCACTTAACATGAGGTTGATGAGTCCCCACTTTTCCTAGTAATTACCATTATTCTTGACTTGATAACTATAGACCAGTATAATGATTAGGTTAGGAACATCTGTTCAGAGGTATTTGATGAGTGATAACACGAGCATCGAGTGGACAAATGCGACTTGGAATCCCGTTACAGGTTGCACACAAGTTAGTCCTGGCTGCGACCACTGCTATGCGCTCACATTTGCTGAACGCTTCCGAGGGGTGCCCAACCATCCTTATGAACAAGGTTTTGACTTGAAACTCTGGCCTGACCGATTGCAACTTCCTCTCAAGTGGAAGAAGCCACGACGTATCTTTGTAAATTCAATGAGCGATTTGTTTCACAAAGATGTGCCAGACAATTTTATCCTCGAAGTATTTACTACAATGATATGCGCCGATCATCATATTTTTCAGGTGCTCACAAAACGGCCCTCGCGACTTGTCAATACAGGACTAATAGAGAAAATAACTCAGCATGTCCTTTATCTAACTGGAAGTTCTTCCTGGCCTTCTCACATTTGGTTTGGTGTATCTGTCGAGACTTCCTCGTATAGATGGCGTATAGATGCTCTCCGCAAGATACCGGCGGCTGTTCGCTTTATTAGTGCTGAACCCTTGCTGGGTCCTCTCAATGGCTTGTGTCTTGAAGGTATTCATTGGCTTATTAGTGGTGGAGAGAGCGGGCCTGGCTGTCGTCCCTGTGACCCTCAATGGGTGCGGAGTTTACGTGATCGCTGTCAAGAGGCGGGAGTAGCCTTTTTTCATAAGCAATGGGGTGGTCGCACTCCGAAGGCTGGCGGACGTTTGCTGGATGGTCAAACCTGGGATGAGTATCCGAAGGTTCCCGTTTTGATTCAGTAAATGTATCAAATAACTATTGTTTGGGCAGGTGGAGCAGGCAATCCTCATTCAGTCGATTAGTGCCTCGTGGGTTGATATAGGTCAGTTTCTTCTGTTCAACAAGCTTCTTCACAGCAGCATTATATTCCGGTTCCAATTACCGCATAAAATATTCTTGTACAATATATGACCAAATTGATTTTCTTGTTTCTCCTAGATGTTTTCCTACGAGCGTAGTAACTATTTGATCTAGCCCCTCAATAGATCGCATTTCTCGCCAATCAGTGTCTTCCCATAAACCACCAGCAAAATCTGCTCTATGCATTCTGCTGAAATAAGCCCTCGTCATGATATCATTCAAAAGTAGCAAAGCATCTAAGTGCTGCGAGGCAAATACGATAAAGTATTTTATTCGTCTGTCAGTCCGTTCACGAACAGGACAAGAGCGAGTAAAGCGTAAATATTGTGCAAGTTTATTTTGGTAGGCTTGTATTAGTTTTTGTTCACGTTCTTCTGCATCAATCTCTTGCCAAAGTATATCCTTCCAATAGTCACCTCCAAGAATATTTGTCAGGATTTGGTGAAAATCTTTAATCATTTGTTCTTCCTCACGGCCAGCTCTTACTGCTTTAGGAGTAGCAAAACGATGCATCGCAGGCATACTCATTGTGAGTAGTATTTCGGTGCTGTATTGAGAAGCACGCTCAAGGAAAGGTTTGAGTAAGGCAAAATCGCAACCGGTAGGCCCGAATGGATCAAGATAAAGAAAAACCGTTTGATTTAAAAGTGTCTTAGGGAGCGCTTTTAATAGGAGTTGACTATCGCCTAGTAATGTTACTGCTGTGTGTGCCCAACCTCGGCGCTGAATCTCAGCAGACAACTTTTCATGAATCGGTTGCCTTCTTGTATTTACTTTTGCAAGATAAGGTGTCATATATTTTTCTAAAACCTCATCTTTGATTTTTGACCAGGGGCGTTTTCCTTCAAAAAAGCCCTCACGGCTTTCGACCATAATAGCCTCCATAGGCTTTGATAATGGGGATTATTATTTACTCCCCTTTGTTTGCTTGTCTTCACGGCAAACGCGAATAGTACTACTTAAGCAATTTGTTTTGTATAGATACGTTATAATCCCGGCTGTACATATTGAACACTTTTCAAGCATTCCAATAATCACTATTGGCTAGAAGCCCTCCCAGAGTCCCAGGTTCTTTCTGCTCCCTCTTCAATGGCCATTTCTTAGTAGCGCTGCGACAGAGAGGGAATGAATGGATTCTGGAAAACTCGTTGACTGCCCATGTAACCCTAACCTCAGCATTTCACAAATTGATAGTAGTGGAGCGTATATTAACACAAACAAAGACCTCTAGGATAACTTCAATCCCTCTGAGTCCAATCACATAAAGCACTTCACTTTCACTTTGCGTTAAATTTAGTACAGGAGACAAATAATAAAGTTGACAACTTAATCTTCTTAATCAACAACAAAATCTCATTGTCTTTTCCTTCTCCATCTGAATTACTCAATCAGAAATATTTCTGAACTCTCGGTAACAATAGCTTGTGGCCGATAACGCTGACCATGGAGTCGCATATCGAGTACGCGAATACGCATGCCATGTCGCGCCCTTTGCAACTGGGGGAAACGCTCTTGAGGTGCGACAATGCGGACTTCGGCATCACGCCACTTCACCACCACTTTCCAATAAAAATCCTTCAACTCGAGTGCAATGACCTCGCCTTCGAAGCCTAAGGCCGCATTCTGCAATGCTACGGAAAGGCTAGAATGTTTAACCTGCCACATCCAGAACGGTTTGCACCAAGGTCGGAACTCACACACTGTACACACTTCGCCAGGAGTAGCAAGTTGATCTGCTGGAAGGCCTTCTTCCAACTGCTTAATAAGTATGCGTGCTTCATCGCCAACTCGCTGACATATCTCAGGATCAACAGATACCCTGTACATTGCTCCTGTAAAGGGATAAATAACCAGAGCCTCGCTAGGCCATTCTCCGAACGTTTCGTACCACATGAGTGCATACAACTGTAACTGACGCTCATATCGCTCTGGGAGATCGTCACGCAGAGCTGATTTGTAATCAAGCAAGCGGACTCCGGTTTGAAGTCTTTCTGCATAATCGACGCGTCCAACCAGTAGGCCGTCTTGTGATTTCACCGTTACCTCGACCATTAACTTCTCTTCACCCAAATCTTGCATCTTGGGAACGTGAGAACTGTTAGTGTCCGTAGTGCCTCGCCTTTCATACCCAACCTTTCCAACTGAGATCTGCTTGGCCAAGCGAAGCGCTTCAGTCGCAACCGACTCTAAAGCGCGATGCACTCGTTCTTCATCACGAGCCAACAATTGTTCACGAGGACGTGTGTCTTTTTGTTCCTCCTGTAGTGCCAGTTCATGACGAAATCGGCGATATGCCTCGTCAACAATTTCGTTTTGATTATCAGACCAGATGGGATGCTCTGCGAGTGATTGGAGCGTTTTATGAAATGCAATTCCCACACGTGCTGCATACGCGGTGCGGCGCTCATACCCTTTTGACATTTCAAAACATACTCGCAATGCGCAGGAGCGTATGATTTCGATAGTAGTTGGGCCAAAGGGAGCCGAAGGCCGATTTCGTGGTGGCCAGAGTTTTCCTCTCTCGATTAGCCAGTTATAAGTGGTGTTTGGCGCGCTGCTCATATTGTCACCAGGTGATTGAGTACCCAGAATGGACGACGATCGAGATCAAAGGTCGTGTGGACGGCGCACCGCAAACCATAGGCACTGAGGAATGCCTGCCGCTCCTCACTTATCGGTCGCTCTTCCAAGGGATGGATGACCCACAAACCAACCTCGACTCCATCTTGATCACGAAGCACACAGGGGAAATATTGATTTCCGACCGTTCTTCCTGGCAGCACTTCCCAACTTGTCTGTGCATATTCTGCTAGTGCAGAAGCCCCTCGTGTGACCTGTTCAGGATTGAGTGATGGCTGCTGATTATGGAGTACGAATCGCAGCAGATCTGCCCCTAGTTCGCGATCGAGCAGCGGATGTAGCATTTGGTTCCTATAATCAAACATACAATGGTAGCATGCACCCCCACAATTAGGATTTACACAATGTTCTCCCAATTCCAGAGCTTTGCGTAATATCGCTTCAAGATTTTGCTCTATTGCCCGTGCATAACCAGCTCCTCCAGGTACATCGTCATAGAGGAAGACTTCGCCATGCAGCCGATGACCAGGACCACGCCGCACCGCCCGCACTCCTACTTTAAGCTCACCAGGATCAATCTGTAGGATAATAGCAGATGCATTAGCGATCAGCACACCAAACGAATACCAGACTGCCCTACCAGATGGTTGCTGAAACGGAGCATTCATTGTCGGGGGTAAATCGACACCTAAGAGGATAACCTCGGAGAAGAACTGGTGCCCAAGAATTACCTGATTGCGGAAGTCAGTTGTATTGGGACAAGGATCGCCAGCCCTTGGACCGGCATTCCTCCCTCTGAAAGGGGGTACGCTGGCTGGGTAGCGATGCGACCCAGGAGTGTCTGGATCAAGAGCACGCCCACAGACTGGGCAAATAATGAATCCAGGATAGTCCGGATTTGGGCCTTTGTTACAGGTAAAGAGTTCACCTCGACGAACCCGTACATAAAGATTCGGAGCGAAAGGAACCTGAGGCTTGCCAGTGTTGAACGAAGTCTGCCCAACTAGGAGCCTAGCTGGGATAGCATAGCCACTGCGTTCTCGTCCACCTCTCTGATACAGTTCACGACCAGCGTTTGGCAATGCGCAGTCTACAGTGAAACCACGGGGACGTAGGTAGGGAAGCGGCATCATATGGAAACTCCCGCATTCCTCGCATCGATCAGGCGGCTCATCTGTATTGTCAACCAATGTGACTGATTGGCAATCGGCACATTCCGTAAGCATGCCTGTAGGGCTATAGTCAGGATTCGCATTGTAACGGTCATAGACCCCTGCGCTTTGGTAAATGTAGGTGTTCGGGAACTCTCCGCGGATCACTTCAGCACCAGGTGCATACTCGGCTAAGGCTATCTTGAGGTCTCGCTGCATCGCATCGTTTTCTATAATTTCAATATCCTCATGAGATGACACATCTGATGGAATGAAGAGTCTCACGACATCAACTGGGAAAGCATATCCCGGAAGAAGCCCTGCTTTAATTAATTTGTCCAACAGGCTCTCTTCGGCACCACTGCGATTGATCACTGATTGCACTTCAGGTATTAATTCACTCATCCATGTTCCAAGGCGAGGGACAAAGACTGGATCAACTACGCGCTCACACCGTGCAAGCAACGGGGCCCGAGTTGTTGCAAGATATTGCCGTAAGCGATTTGCACACTGATTATTGATGAAGTCGGCAACCGTTCCCCACGCTGCAAAGAGGTTGCGTGGCTGTGCAGTCTGTCGAGCTTTTAGCAATTGGTAAAAGAAGTCTTGCAGAATCAACGATCTGACGTGACGACGTGCAATTACCTCATTGTTCAGATAGAGTGCTGGGACACGTGGAGGGTTACTGACGATCTCTGGTGGACGCGCGAAGTAATACAGATCGTGACTACGAAATTGAGCGAATGAGAGCACTGTTGCCAAAGCACTACCACGGCGGCCAGCTCGGCCTGCACGTTGTTGATAGTTTGCGACGGTCGGGGGTACATTCCTCATTCCTACACTTAAAAGACTGCCAATGTCAATGCCCATTTCCATCGTAGTTGTGACGGACAGCACATCTATACGGTAATCATCTGAGTGCTGGTTATCATGAAATAGGTCCTGGAACCAGCGCTCCTCATTCCGCGCCTCCACACCTGAAATTTGCGCGGTGTGTTCTGCAGCACGTAAGGGGTAGGGATCATCAAACGATGAACCAGGAAGAGCATGTAGTGCCGCACGGCGGTAGAAGTTCCGGATAGACGATACCTGGACGGGACTGGTCTGTTGGCCGCAACGTATGCAAACATTGAAGAGCGCCTCACTCATAATGTAGGCGCAGGCATTACAGCGCTCAACCGTATGGCCAACCGGATGCAGTTCGAACCCATCAATACGAATCCCATAAGGCACTTCATCTCCAAATTTTTTGCCGGCCCCAGACAAAATAGGCAATCTTCTGAGCGCTTCCCAGAGAGGTTTGACGAGATCGTTAACCCATTGCTGAGCCGCTGTCTCATTGGGAAGACGTCCCAAGGCAACGAGTGCCTGCGAAAGCGCGATGACGTAGCGCCCCAGTTTACGCTTATTCTGGAGGTTATAAGGGATCGCGTGGCGGCCCTGGCTGAATTTCCTGCTATAACCCCAAATGAGAACGCAACGCTCGTATTCCTTTACAAGCCTCTCCGGCCAGTTCCACGGATCGAGCGGTTTTGGTGGTAACAGAACATTTTCGGTCGCCAGGATTCGGATGACTGCCTGAAGGAAAAGGCGTGTTTCAACCTCGTTGAGTTGGGGAAATGCACCAATCTGTTCAGGCAATGTAAAGCGCCAGCAGGCCAGCCCCAATGGCTCCAGTGCGAACTCCCTCTGGGAAAGCTCGCGACGCAGGCCAACATGGAAAGCTGTTTCCGCCTCCTTGAGGCATGCTGTATCTCCGTCCTCCATACGAGCGAAGAATTCGCGCATATACCCATTGGTTGGATTAATCCCTCGCTGCAATTGCATATTGATGACCTGTGAACGTACTTCTTCAAAGGTGAGTGGCTGCGGGTTGGCATGTCTTCCGGTTGCCAGGCACGCGATACATGGCTTAATTTGAACGCTTTGTTCTTGACCAATCATATACGGACTTCTTTCCTCGATTTGTCCCGTTCCAGAGCAAGCAGGACAGGACAAGAGTGCGCGATATACCAGTTGGCGAAAGATATCGTTGTAATGATCATCGCGCAAATCTGCGGCCAGTTGGGCGGCCTCCTGGCGTGAATCCGTAAAAAGCAAAGCTTTTCGCCCATAGTTGGGAGGATTGCCGTATGCTGCTCGTGGTTGAACGCGAAAGCCATCCTCAGTAATAATTGAGAAAGTGCGAGGTCCTTTGGTTCGCAGCGGTTCAATGACCTCACGGCCATCCTTACCTGGTTCCCGATAGTTCCGGCAGCGTGGGCATTGTCCAGGAAACTGACTTATCTGGGTATCACTCTCTTTGGCTGGCTCAACTGGATAGGACGGGCGCGCGTATACATCGTTTGGATGGGTATAGAGTGTCGTACGTGTAGAGCGATACTCAGCTAAGGTGTGAGAATCAGGTGTCTCGACTCCAAAGATCTGAAACTGCTGGAGATCTTGGCGTGTTCCACTCAGATCATCGCTCCATGGCCACAGGCTTCCCTGAACAGAATCCGGGATACCGCCGAGGTAAAGCAGGCCGCATTGCCTACAAGAGAATAATTCCAGCACCCGCGCTCCGCAATTGCACCAGGGACGTGGATCCACGTAGAGCTTACCCACTGGGCGCGATGAGATTCCGGATGGTAGGGGAGGAGCTACCGGGCAGTTGGAATCCATACAGGCCCAAATGCCATAGACTCCACGAAAAAAGCCATGTACGCGCATAGATAACAAAGGAGGCGTATCTGGTAGCGCAGACGCTCGCGCAAAGCTTCCAGCAGCTAAGATGCCAGCCGTTGCACGCTCACGTTCCTCAGATATACTCAATCCTCGCCAACATTCTTCCGCGAGAGCATCAAGTAATGTTGCGCGGCGGGCAGTACGTTGACGTACCCATTGGATATCGTGATTCTGCTCTAGCAAGGTGTAGAGAGCCACCTGCGGATCAACCTGTTTATTAACTGCGCCAAGTTCGAGTTCAGAGGCCAGTTGTTCAATAGCAGGCTCAGGATCACTCAGAGAAAAACGCTCATAGAAACGCCCAAATGCATACAACGCTTTAGAGGACACTTGGCGAGCGGGGATCGACTGGGCTTCGCTGCCAACACGAATCAAGGTAAAGCGGCTGGCGGGCTCGCCAAAAAGATCTGAGATGAATTCCAATAATTGATCATCCGCACCAGGTGGTACAGACGCCGTCGTGGCAATAGCGCGGAACTTTGGTGAGCCGGACGGTAAGCCTAATCGTTCCTTCAGACGCCTGACTAGATAAGCGACTTCCGTTCCCTTTGCACCTGTGTAGGTATGCGCCTCATCAAGCACAAGCGTCAGACGCGCATGAGGTGTACTTTCCAACCAGCGGCGCGTAAGTTCAAAGATCTTATGCTCAATTGGCCGCACGAGCATATATTCAAGCATGGAATAGTTCGTGACGAGAAAATCTGGAGGAGCCGCCTGGATATCCCAGCGGCAAAGCATCTCTGTACTGTCTGGACGGGGCCATGTGCCAGTATCACGTAGATCAACCCGCAATTTATCCCAATCCTGCCTGAGTTTTTCAAGATAAGTAGTGAAACGATCGCGTGTTTGCTTACTGGCCCAGTTTCCGGTTGGTTGCGATAGGCCAGTGTACATGCCGAAGTGAATCACGTTTCCTTGCAGGTGCTGTTTCTGCCACTCTGGTGAAAGCCCACGAGAAAGAATACGGCGTAGCCGTGAGAGTTGATCGTTTACCAGGGCATTCATTGGGTAAAGAACGATTCCGCGTATCGCGGCTGGACGCCGTTCATGTCGCCGACTGTGAAGCCAACCACCTTGTGGATCAAAGCGGCTTGTACGCTCTTGATCGGTAATTGGAGCCCATGTCGGAGCCTCTCGCAAGATATCTGCAAGAATGGGGAGCATGAAGCTCTCTGTTTTTCCAGAGCCTGTTCCTGTGGCTACCAACAAGTTGGGGTGATCTCCGAAGGCAGTCAGTAAAGCTTCTTCCTGATGCGTATAGAGGGGAAAGCGATCGACAGGCACACCGTGTTGCACCAATGCAGCTAAACCAGAGGGAACGATGTGCGGATACATCTCTTCGAGTTCTATGAGCCGGTGCGCTGTTGGAAATGCAGGAGTTGCTTCGATAAATGGAGCCTGGGCGACCACTCCACGCTGGCGAAGAATCTCCCCACGCTCAGCGTAGACAGCCGGATGGGCAATCTTGTATGCTGTCTCCAGATACTCGATCATCGACTCTTTGATGTGTTCGAATGCCTCACTGGGCGTTAGATGCATAGGAATTCTCCCCCTGACATAACCATCTACGCTCTCCACTCAAGACTTTTCAAACAGTGGGACTACTCCGGTTAATTGCTCCCAAGTCGCCTCCCTGGTCCAATGAAGATAATCAGGCCGTGTTCGGGCGCGAGGGATAAGCCAGCGATTGATAGCAAGCGACCCAATTTCTTTCGCTGAAGGCCTTGATACGACAGCAATCTCTTCTTCTCCGCATAGGCATTCTCGCCAACGAGTTACGAGTGGCACTCCATACACCTCTCGGCTGATGCCATGCTGAAGCAGGTGAGGATCGAGGTCGACGCGCCGCAAAGCTTCGCGCGCTACTCGTAGTCGCCAGTTTGGCCCCTGTCCAAAGCGGTGTCCTGATGCATAGGGATGTTCTTCCCGACGAAGTAGTTCACGCATAAGTAGGAAAAGCGGTTGCGGAATATGAAAATGTCCCCATCCTGTGGTCTGCCCTACGCGCACAAATTCAACCGTTCCTGGCAACTTCAGACGGTTATATAGTGATGAACGACCGAGGGCTGACGTAACAGTTATCAGAAGGAGTTGGGCATGCTTGTACTGTTGGCTGATAATGCCGCTACGATGACTATACTTCGCTGCAAAGGCGTCACACACTTCCTGTGAGGTCATTAAGGCAGCAGTCACCTTTCCCCCGAGGAGAAACGAATAGGGCGGAACCGAGCCGACTATATGCGCATCCATGACGTTGACGAGCCGTTGCCGTCGATCATCAGCGTTCCATCCGATCCATGTGTCACGCGCCTTCAAATTGAACACCGGATCCGTAAGAGCGAATAAGCCGAGCAGCTTGCCGTTAGCACGATCGCGTACAAGAAAGCGTAATCGACGCCCATATCCGCGAGAGACGGGCACTGACCATAACAATGTGGCAAGACGGAACAAGGCTGCATCTTCAGTATCAGAAACCACGAGAGAGATTTGAGGGTCAATGGCCTCGGGGAGAATTTCGTGCCCCTCAGCAAAGTGTGACAGGAGAGATCGGCCATTACGAGCGAGAAATTGTTGCTCTCCTACTCTGAACGCCGCTCGCTGCGCTGCATGACGAGTACGAACAAGCTCCTTCGTATATAATCGATCTGATGCCGCAGAAGATGGATCAAGACCTATGAGAGCAAGATGGGCTAGTAGTTCGACACGAATACGTTCGCGCAACTCTGTGAGGCTACATTCCTCAAGAAAATTGTACTCTTCACTTTGTGCCTCATCAAGAAGAACTTTCTTCGACTGCGCTATCATGAATAACAATCTCCGCTTCTTTAAATCATTTTCTGCATTCTAAAACTCTTCTTATCATTTGTCTACTCAAGAGTGACATCTTTCGAATGACTTATGAGATTTTGCCTTCCAGAAATCATCCATAATCAACGAAAACATAAGAGAACCATCCAACTTCCGAACAATGGTTAAACCTACTCAAAAGCTGCTATACGCTTCTTTCAGTCGGATCCATCAGTCAACTATGTAATCAGCCTATGCCGTTCCGTTTCCCGAAGGAGAAGATTTCTTCGTTGCTTGTCAGTATATCGAACTTCTGGAGAAGGACCATGAGGCAAATTATCTAGCACTTTGTCCCAACTGTGCAGCCGAGTTTCAATATGCTTGTCAAACTGATGAGGATCAGAGGGCAGAGCTTATTCTGGATCTTGATCCGACGCTCGATGAAACAGAACTTGTTGTATCTCTTGATATGCCTGTACACCAGAACCTGCGCTTCACCCAAAGGCATCTGATTGATGTGCAAATGGCAGTCAAAGAATGGCTTGAAGCAGAGCCAGAACCCTCAAAACAAGAGATGGATATGAGTGTCACTTAACAATAATGACATTGGAACATCTGAACCGACATTATTCAAGCCCTTTGAATATCTTCTGCCAGTGATAGACCAGGTAGTGATCTGCTGGCCGTTTGGCACGCAGAGGCAGAATCAAACTTGAACTCAGAGTATCTCCAAAGTAAAGATTCACTCCTCGATCTTTTACAACACTCTCTTTAAGTAATCTCGCTTCATAAATGTGATAGTCTTCTTTGACTGCAAGGTAACCCTGGTCAAATGCTGCAGCATGCATTGGGCATGCTGCCAGTCCGTTGCGCACGTCCATTCGTTCCCTGTGAGCAGATGCCGCCCAAGGTTTAATATGTGAAGCTCGAAGAAGACCGCTTCTCACAGGAAGAGAACGTGGCTCAAATCCGCAAAAGACGCACATTCTTCCACAGTTTTCCAGCACATCCAGTGCAAATCTGTGCTGGGAGAGCCGAATCTTGCGTTCAACCAGTTTCTCGGTGAGGATATCGCCGAGGGCGAACACCTGCTGGATTGCCTTCATTTCGTTATCGGTTCCCGCTAGCAGTACGCTCGCGCTATGTGGCAGATCCTCCTGGCCAAATAACTCTTCCGTCCATGTATCATCGTGAAGGTAATCGAGAAAGTCAGGCAGCGTTTCCTCACCAATAGAGAGAGTACGCGCAGTTCTCAGAATGTCTTTGTAAAGAGTCGGGTACATACTCGGTTCGGATGCTAACAACGCAAAGAGCAACGGCTCGTTACGTGCGCTATGCACGCGTGATCCATCCAGGTTCAGCATCTTATTGGTAATTGATCCAGGGGTACGACGAAAAAATGCAGCCAGAGTTTGTACAATCGGAGGCACCTTGTCTATATTGGCACCACCATATCGATGGGGATCGAGGAGAGCAAAGAGTCCGTAACATAAAAGAGTTTCGATCAAATTGAATGCGACCTGACGGCGACCAGGTTCGGGGAATTGTCGTGCGGAAATTTCGGCAAGCTGCTTGAATATCTCACGATGAGATAGTTCTAGATGATAACTGACATCATCAACCATTATCCCCATTACCTTTTCATATTTATCTTTAATGTCCACTAACGGTATATCATACGTAACGGCTCATTATTAGAGCAAGAACATAGGAATAGTAGTTTGGATCGCTCAATACTGCTCCTTCTCACATTGGCAATGAAAAGGTTTCCTCATTGCAGGTTTAGGATCAACAGTATATCTCACCTATAGGGATGATCGTGTTTTCAATCTATCACCATTCTGCTCCACCTTGATTCATTAATGAGAGTTAGCCCACAAGTGCCAACGTATTGGAATTTGTCCTTTGCCAGAATGTTTTGTCAGTTTGTGTCATAAAGCTTGCTGCGATAGGATTGCAACAGCTCTCAAGAGAGAGGGTACTCATCAGTGAAAGGCAGCAGACCATTATGGATGATCGCTCGATATGGATCTATCTTCTTCACGCTCCTCCCGTTTGATCTCCGAGCGGGCGAGTCGTTGAAGAGGATTCAACAAGCTTCGCAGGCCGATCTGTTCAATCCCCAAAAGCTCCCAGGCACGAATGAGGCCAAGAGCATAGAGAAACAGCAACACGATGGCAATCCCCTCAACAGCAAGCGTAACCCAAAATAGCCTTCTGCCACAAACACAACGAGGCTGGCGAAGACCATCAATCCGTTTGCGAGGATGATGCGGATATGCTCTTTCCAGTGAGGGGTTTGCCTCAACAGTGGACGACCGAGAAACAGGCTATTGATGAGCCCAATTAGGCACATCGCCAGTACAGGCCATCCGAGATTCACACCCGTATTGAGAGCGCTTAAAGAGATGAAAAAAGCATTGAAAAGGGCCAAAAAAGAGCCGCCAGCTACGGCTTGCCAGGTTGGTGGGGCCTCCATCATTTTCTCTCTGGGCCATAACGAGATGGCAACAAAGATGAGTCCAACTAAGGCTGCACCTGCCCCAGTACTGGCAATAAAATAATTGTCCATTGCATTGGGAATCATGCCGACTGTACTCCTCCCCGGTGTGCTAGAACCCCTTGGCGGCAACCTGCTTGCATCCATATCCTTTTTTCGATGAAAGCAGAATTCTTTCACATGATACCATCACGACCGGGCCAGTGAAATGACGAACACCACACACTAGACCGAGGGTACAAATCCTAGCAACCCTTTTGGCACACGTACAGGCATTGGTCACCCATGTAGGTATGCAGATTCCCCCGTTTCCTACTGATACCCCTTCTTCATTACTCGGATCACTGAGAGCCAGAGGAAGCGCGATTGCTCACATCGAGTCAGGGAGATCTCATCATCTTCCCTGTTCTACATACTGCTTCAGGGCCAGGAGCATGCGTTCATTCTCCTGGCGAAAGGAGGAAATGACGAAGGGCTGGGCCACTTTCAGCAAGCCTTGAAGACCAAGCGTGAGATCGCGGTTCACGCGGGTCGTCTGTTGCACCTGCTCAAGGGTATGGCGAAGGTGGATGTCGATGATCCCGCGTACCAACCCTTGTTTCACCTGCATCGGTTGATGAAACGAGAGGCGCGTCGGTGGATCATATTCGGTGACCTCGCCATGTCTGATGCCCGATGATCCGGTGTCAATATAGGTAGTCCCAAGACCCACTGGCAGAGGAGTGATGTCTCTGATCTCTCCAAACGACTTGGAGCCGGGGAGCCAGCGATTATACTGCGAGAGATCGGCAAGTAAGGCAAAGATTGTCTCTGCTGAACCATTGATGAGGATGCTAAAGTGCAAGTCGGGCATACCTCTTCCCCTTTCTGACCTTCCACAGGCTCATGGAGCAGGAGACGGCTGTTTCTTTAATACTACTAGAAAATCGCGGAAGGCGTCAAATGCTCCTCAAAAAGAAGAGCAAGCTTGAGCAGAGACCAGGGCATACGTTCGAAGATGACATAGGTGACCATTGCCTGTACGTGTGGCAAACCTTATGACACAAACTGACAAACATGCTGGCAAAGGGCAGAATTGAATCCAGCATAGGTCAGTTTTATGTGCCAAAAATGAAAAAACTTTTACTTTACTCACTCATTTCAAGTTTGCTTCACACCACCACTCGAGAAGAATGTAGCAAGCTCTCATAACAATGTGAGAGCCTGCTGGCATTTACATGAATGTTTTCAGTTCTCAGAGTAGAAGCGATCTACTGTTCTCTTGCCATACTACTTACCACTTTAATGTTTCTTTGAGACTCACAAACGCATGGTGGCCAATAATCAGGTGATCCAGGACATCCACATCCAACACCTTCCCGGCCTCCACGAGTTGCTTACTCACTTCTAGATCCTCGCTCGATGGAGATGGGTCCCCGCTAGGATGAGAATGGCAGATGATGATCGCCGTGCCTTTTCTGACGATCGCCAGGCGAAAGATCTCGGCAGCTCTGAGGACTGAGCTATTGATCGTACCTTTGTAGAGCGGAATGTTATCGATCACCTGATTTCTTGCATCGAGCACGATCACACGCAATTGCTCATACTCCAAAAATGCCATATCTGGCATCACCAGATTGGCCGCATCGGCTGGGATGACGATCTGGTAGCGTTTCTCGGTTGGTGGCTTATTCAGCCTTCGACCAAGCTCCAGGACGGCCTTTAACAGTGCGGATCTCGTCTCACTCAATCCGTGAACCTGCGTGAGTTCCCTGCACTCAGCCTGCAACAATCCTCCCAATCCCCCATATGTCGCAAGCAACTTGCTCGCCAGTTCATACCCTTTCTCATCGCCAGCGCCTGTTCGCAGGACCAATGTTAACAATTCCTCCGTCAAGAGGGTTTCCGAGCCATATACCAGGAGCCGTTCTCGTAGTTCTTTCATCTCTCTATTCCTTTCACATAAAAGTAGCTCGTACGGCTTTCTTCGGAAGCCGTACGAGCTACGCACTTGTTGTTCAGTTTTTAGATGGAGCTTCTTTGCTATGCGAAAAGAAGCTCAGTCAGGATGTATCAGTCATTTCAGGATGCACTCATCTTGATTGCATACAACATTACCTGAAGTTGTTTTGTGCAAACAAAAAGCCCACAGGAGTTTGTACATCCTGTGGGCTATGCTTTGATAGTTATTGTGTGCATCTCACCTGTTTGCTCCTGCAGGAAGTAACTCGTAGCGAGCCATGTGCAGGTGGCAGATGGCGATCGCAGCGGCATCTGCAGCATCATCTGGCCGGGGAATGGACTGAAGATGCAGAAGAAAACGCACCATCTCCCCTACCTGCGACTTCTTGGCAGCGCCATAACCGGTCACCGCCAGCTTGACCTCGTTCGGCTTGTATTCCGAAATCGTGATGCCTGCATTGACCAGCGCTAACATCGCTACACCACGTGCATGCCCGACCGCAATGGCCGTGTTCACATTTCGGCCAAAGAAGAGCTCTTCCATCGCCGCTTCCTGTGGTCGGTACTCATCCACCAACGCACTGAGCCGCTGGTAGATCTGCTGCAAACGTTGCGGCAAGACTAATCCTGCAGGAGTTGTGATCACTCCACAGGCTAGCAGATGCAGTTCATTACTCCGCGCTGTAATGACAGCATAGCCGAGGATGGCATATCCCGGGTCAATGCCCATCACAATCCTCTCATTGGATGTCTTCATCTGGCTGCTCCTCCTCACCTGTCCGTCTCGTAGAAATTGAGGCCCGCCTGTTGCAGCTTCTCCTTTGCGCTTTCGTTAACAGAGCCGTCGTCGTACTTGATCAAGGCAAAACCAGTAATAGGTAACGCCGCAAACAGCCCTGGCTGTAGCCCCTCAGCCGACTCTCCCGTTGGCCAGTATTGGTAGATGGTGCTGCCAATCTTACGCAGGCAGATTGGACTTTCTCCTTCCAACTCCAATACTTCTGTGGCCGCATCTTGTGGAATGACCTCCCACACCTTGAATAAGCAGGGACCCGCTTTTTGTTGCAGGTCATTGTTCAACAATGCAAGCGAGGTGATATCATGCCTGGTAATGTGCTTCAGACACTCCTGTGGTGGAGTCTGTTCTTGCCACAACGTATTCATCGCTCGTGGGTGCGCCAGGATCATGCGGCTCTCACGGGTGAGTCGTGAGAGATCAAGGTTGGGGTTGATGCGCCGTGATGCCCCAAAGCGCCGACAGTTATGTACCGCATGATAACCAACACAGTATGACTCGTCATTTTCAACAGTAAGATTGTAAACGGTTCCAGTGTAATCGTTGTGAGTAATACTTAGAATTGGGAGGTAGAGGTACTCGCCATCCGAGAACACGTGCGTCCCGATCCGTTCATAGCATATTACTCGATATATCTTGCGCTTTATCGGCTGCTGATTTGTGGTCTGGGCTTGTCCCCCAAAACTATTTTCTGCCTGCTCATACATTGTGACCGAGGCTCTCCATCCGATGCGGTTTGCTATCTGTGCAACTGCATAAGCGAGTTGAAGCGATACGGTTGTTCCACATCTTTGATACCCCCGTACATAACCATCACCGGCGATATACGCATCTATTAACGGTCGTAGTTTTACAGCAGGTAAAGCGATGACCCAAGGGGGAATAGACTTACGAGCCGCATCAGAGCCAAACTCCTCGATAAGCCAATGTGCAAGATGTCGAGAGTTGATCACAACATGCCAGTATCCTCGCTTAGTAGAGACCAAAGCCCCAAAACCAAGCGCCTTTGCTGCCAGACAAACATCTTCAGCCAGACCTTGCTCATCCATATCTGCCTTAAGGCCAAAAGAAAGTTCTACGACATTGTAGTACCCTTCTTTCCCATTCTGGGTTGTGTTTGCTACTGAGCCTTCTGCAAGATAGTAGCCAATCAGACGCATAAGGTCGATAGTAACAGGCACTTTTACGTGTTTAATGTGCTGCCGATTGGGGGGATGTACCAGCCGCCCGGCTCCCGTTCTACTAGTACTGAGTCTACGCGCAAGTTGATCAAAGGTCATAAATGGCTCAGCAGCCACTTGTCGTCCAATGTCAGTTACAACATAGCAGGCACGTTCTACGCGCAAGAGCAATTCTTTATTACAGAGTTGTGTAAGCGCGGCTACTAGCCCAGAGTCGTATCGGTAGAGTTGAGAACAGGTTTCACGCACTTCATTCAATGTCCATCGTTGGCGGTTGGCAAGTCGTTGGAGCAACTGACGCAGCGTGTACTGCAATGAAACGCTCGGCTTTGTTGAGCGAAGTGCCTGGGCCTGCGCAATTCTCTCTGGGGTACGCGTACTATTGCCATGTTCTAATTTGTATACCTTCACATAGGTCATCGTGACCGTTTCTACATCTATTTCATCGCGGTGAATCGGATAGCAGAGATAGTCCCCTACTTGAAGTTCATGCGCGGGAACAAATGCACGTTCAGTAATATGTTCACCGTCGATACCTTCAAGTTTCCTTCTCTTACGGCCACGAATAACATGTGCTCTCAGTACTGGATGCTCAGGAGTCAGTCGTAAGGGAATATGCCAGTATGGGGTCTTGATACTCACCAGAGTGCCTGTATATGGTCGTGCCATGCTGTTCGTGACGGCTCGTAAGTGTCCCAGGTGTGTGAGTACCTGGTCGCCCTCACACACATCTCTAATTGGCAACAGTCCACGTGCAGTCGCAATAAGAGCATCTGGAGGTAGGCATTCCTCTACATAATCTGGACACCACTCATAATGCTCGCCGCCAATCCAGATCAGCAGGTGTGTAATGCCAGTTGCGGGGTCTTCCCACAACTGAGGCTTGTTTATCAAGTCCAAACCTACCGGAAGTGGCTGGGGAGGGTCAATCAGGAAGTATTCGAGCGGCGTGCCATAGCGACTGAGCCCTGTTTCGGCATACACACCGCCCTGTTCTCTCTCACCACATCCTCGTTCGACCGGATCAGCCTTTGGAAAATCTATCATCATGGTCTGTGTTCTCCTTCATCTTTTTCTTATGCCTTGCTCTTCTTTGCTTGTTGCCGTTGTAACATCTCCAGTTCCTGGCAGAGCGCCCTGGTGAGCAGGTGTGCTCTGGCCGTCTCCTGATACTGTGGAAGTTGCATTTCAAAAGCATACAAGGTGGACAACAGGTGCGAGAGCGAGATCTCTACTTCAAGGTTCTCCGTGTGCAGCGTACGCTCCTGAGTACCTTGATCAGTCCGAGCCGATTCACGCATACTCAGCACATGATTACCATTCCCATTGGTATGCGCGGCTTCTGGCACACCTTCCTGCCACTGCTGCGCCAGCATCTCCTGCAAAGGTGCAAGGCCCGTACTGATCTGCCTGCGCAAGCTCTGCTCTACCAGTTCCGTGGTGATCTCTTCGCCCATCTCCGCCAGTGATGCCAGGAATGCCTGCTGCGTCTTGGACAGCCGTACCAGTTGTTTGGCCGTTCCCAGATGCATCTTCCCGGCGAAGATCTGGCTGAGGAGCGGAGGTGGCAGGTGCGCCAGCTTCAATTGCTCCCGCACCCTGATTGTCGGCACCCCCAGGGATTTCGCCAGTTCCGTGTCTGTCATGCCAACCCCCTCATCGACCAGTTCCACCAGCGCTTTCAGTTCTTCTACCCAAGCCGGAGAGCGGTGCATATTTTCGCTGAGTACGATCAGCGCCCGCATCTGGGGACTCAGCACGTCATAGACCCGGCATTCGATATAGGTCAGCCCTGCGCGGCAGGCGCCTGCCACACGCCTGCGTCCCGCGACGACGCGGAAGGTGGCCTCCGGATCGTCGATCCCCTTGCCCTCTTCGAGCACCACCAGGGGCGCATGTAAGAGACCTACTAACTGGATGTTGGTCTGGAACTGACCTGCGCTGGCCTTCATGAGTTTCTCGCCAGGGACAATGAGACGATCAATGGGCAAATGGCGTGTTTCATACCTCAGCGGTGACTCGATGCCGAGCCGTTTCATCAAAGCCAGCAGCGCTTCATCTTGCGCGCTGATCTCACGCTCTGCACACTCACGTGGAGTGTTTGTACTAAACAAAGTGTCATCATGCAAGGCGTCATTGCGTGACGCCTGCGGTGTATGTTTCATAAGATCGAGAGACATCTGATCCTCCTTCATATCAGTTGGTTATGTGTTATTTCCGTCAAACAGATGTCTACCCTGTCTCACTTGCTTCTCTCCTGAGTGTGTTGCAATCCACCTTCACCATTTCTGCCTCTGGCACTTGCCATGGCAGAGTTCTGGTGATACACTCCAACCAAGACTGAGTGATCTCACAGTTGAGAATCACGCAGTCGAGCACATTAGACAGGGTAGAGTGAGTTACCATATGTCAGCTACCACAAACTGGCCTGAGAAACCTGAGTGGTCTCTGGCATCAGCTCCTCTGCCTTTGTCGTATTCAGCGTTGTGCTACATAGTTCACCTCCTTCTTGTAGCGTTTCCCAAAGATGTGTAGGGTTCGTTGTCGAAGTTGCCTTTTCAGGCTCCTTTTTACGCGACCTGGACGAGGCTTTCCTGGCTTTTTCCGCTTCCAAAAGGTGCAGCAAGCTCTCCCAGGTTGGTCTTGTTCCATACGCTCCGTTCACCGGCGCACTCGATACCGAGATTGGAACCAACTCAGTTCCATCAGCTGACGTTATGGAAGAGTCTGCCGACGAGGAGTCAATCACCAGATCGTTTTCAACGGATTGCAGATCGAGTACTGACGTCATAGCTGTCGCTTCCATGGGTAGTGAAAACACTTCTGGAGTCGCTTCCACCATCTCTGCCTCAAGCACTCCATGGCCGTTCGCCAAGGCTGCCATCGGCTCAGGTTTGCTTAGCACCGTCTCTGTATGGAGGGCAGCCAGTCGCTCAGGGAGTGTGTCTACCACGCCGATCCACTGCCGACCGCGTTTCAGCGCCTGCTGCAATTCCTCACCCCGCCGGGCAAAGGCTGCCTTGAGCGCTTCGGTATCATCTTCCGGCTGTGCGAAGAACGATACCTCCTCGTCCATGGACTCCAGGCTGTGGCTCAGTCGCGCCAACGTGGTTTTATCTGCTCCGGCGTGCTCAATCAATGCACCTCGCGCAGGCTCACCTGCAAAGGCAGCTGCAGCGCCACTTTGACTGCCGAGTTTCCTGAGCTTGTAGTGTCCTGCTGTGCCCGCATAGACGAGATAGTCGATGTGTACCTCTTCTTGCTTACCCAGTCGCCAGGCGCGTCGCGAGGCCTGGTCGAGCATGAAGAGGTTCATCGGCATCTCGAACCAGATGATGGAATCGATCCCGCTCTGCAGATTAAGGCCTTCGTTGACACGCCGGTAAGGAACAATCACCACATGACGACCTGAAGCCACTGCAGCCAGGATGGCTTCCTGTCGGTCTTCCGCCTCCACGTTGTTGGGGAGTGTCCAGGGTGTGTAGTCCTTGAGCACCCACTCCAGGCGCTTCGACATACTGCGGATGTCGTTCTGCTCCATGTACACCATGCTGCGACGACCTTCAGACAACTCCTTGTGGACGATCTCTCGCAGACGTCTTTCAAGAGGATAAAGGTAGTCGGCGGCAAGTACCGGGGTGCGTACGAGCAGTCGTTTTCCGGTCACATCTCCCCAGTCGTCCTTTTCAGTCTGTGTGACTTCAAAGGCGCTTTCACAGGGCAGGGTCGCAAACCAGCGTGGGATGGTGCCTTTGGCCAGGCGTGCCGCGTTGTTGCGCTCGCGCGCCAGGTCGTCAAGTCGACGCACAAGCTGGAGGTAATGCTGCGAGAGGTTACGCTCGTTGGCCCACTCTTTGACTTCGGCCTCGTGACGACGCGCCTCGGACACCCGCTGCAGCGCCTCTGCTTCCTCTTGTTGAAACTCTACTCGTAGTCGCTCACGATCGTCGTTTGAGCGCTGTTCCTCAAGCACCTTCCGGTGGGCTTTCTGCATCTCGGCAAACTCGCGTTCGGCGTACGTGCGCGCCTGCTCTGCTTCCCTTACAGTACCCTCTAGCTCCGGGTCGCGCATAGAGACCACCTCCGGGATCTCGATACGCGGCGGCATATGCGACCCGACATCAAGTACGGTGAGGTAGCACAGGTCTTCCAGCAGTGGCGGGATAATGCGCGCTGAGATGCCGGGTGCGGGAATGGTGCTGACTTGCACATCGGTATGCCCCGTACCGCGACGCGCATCCGACTCGTATTCTTTTGTCCAAATCTGGATCACGCCATAGCGGGAGATGGCTTTCTCGTAGGGTAGGGGGCTGGCGAGTTGCCGTTAGTGGTACTTTTCCAACCTCCCCCCTCCGAACCGTGCATGCAGTTTCCCTGCACACGGCTCTCTAGTATCGCAGTATCGCCTCTTTTTGCAAGGCTTTCACTTCCTCA
>WNGE01001744.1_pt1 | contig 52793 bp, 51 predicted proteins | sample 5400651 | NCBI WGS metagenome assembly WNGE01 (sample SAMN13153370, study PRJNA577476) | soil metagenome | isolation source: 60 cm soil or saprolite under grassland replicate 2 | place: USA:California | collected 2016-06-15 | reverse complement strand
TCTACGATGTCCCGCGTCGTCTCAGCCAGCAGTGGGTAGGGGCGGAGCAGATGCTTCCGTTGCTTGATGGCCTGGATGAAATGGAAGAGACCGCCCGGCCCACCTGTATCGCTGCCATCAATGCCTATCACCATGAACATCTGCGCCCGCTCGTCGTCTGTAGCAGAACCGGTGAATACGATGCCGCGACCAAGTACGAGCGGCTGGCTCTGCACACCGCTGTGATGGTGCAGCCGCTCGTACTCGATCAGGTGGATACCTATCTAGCGAGTCTGGGCAAGCCACTAGCCGGGCTGCAGGCAGCCTTGAAGACCAATGCCATCTTACAGGAGTTGGCTACCACCCCGCTCATGCTGCAGGTCCTCATGCTCACCTATCATGGCACGTCGGTACGAACCCTTTCCCAGCAAGAAGCCTCATTACGAGAGCAGATTTGGGGCGACTATGTGCAGCGTATGGTCAGCCGTAAAGGAGACACGAAGTGCTATCCACTCTCCATTACTGTTACCTGGCTCAGTGAGTTAGCACGACAGATGCGAGCGCACAATCAAACTATCTTCATCCTCAAGCGACTTCAATCAGATTGGCTTCCTCAAAAACAGAAAGTTTTCTACCGCTGGAGTGTCCGACTACTCTTCGGGCTGGTCTGCGGGGTCCTCTTTGGATTGATAGGGGGGTTGCTTGTCGGGCTGGTCTGTGGGGTCCTCTTTGGATTGATAAGGGAGTTATATGAGGTGAGGGCATTTAGAAGGCAATTGGACGAGGATGCACATAAGCTGGTCGGCTGGCTGGTGACTTGGCTGTTATGGGGAGTAGCTGGACTGCTTTTTGCGTTGGTTGGCTCGCTCGCTGCTGGGGGAGTGGGCTGGCTGCTTTTTGGGTTGGTGGCCGGGCTACTTTTCGCATTGGTTGGAGGACTGTTTTTCACCATGCTCGCTGTTATAGTCATCGGCTTCGGTCTGCGTGGAGAGCCGCGGGAAGATCATGAGCCAGTGATGGTCTTTGCGATGACCGGCGGGCTGATTGTTGGGCTGATCGTTGGGCTGATCATTGAACTCACTACAGCCGCACTTCTTTTCGACGAGGGGAGGCAAGAGAGAAGGATGTGCTCAAGTATTTAACGCAGGGTCAGATACGATTGGAACTGTGCCGCGACTTGCTCTAACCGAGCCGTCGTGAGATGTTCACTGACGCCGAGATATTTGCTGTAATTCTTCTGATGAATCCCTCGCTGCGCATACCAACACCGATTAGGACGCTGATTGTAGCCTCGACGCGCGCTAAAGGAGCCTGCCTGGCCCACAAACCGAAACGACGAAAGCGAGGCCAACCAGGCGAACCATTCCGGGGAATCTGGCACAATGGACAATTCTCCCTCCTCTGGACTGATGAGCACATAGTGCCCCTTCGCTCCATATTCAATCAGCGGGATGAGCCGGCAGCGTTTTTCTGTCGGATGGCACGCCAACGTAGCCACGACTGGCTGGTGAAGGGCTGGGGACGTACCATCTAAGCAGGAAACCAGCGGATGATCTCTGGCGGAGGAGAGTTCAGCTTCCAGAGCCAACAGGCGCTGTTCCACGCGCTGCTCCCGCTCGCTGAGCAGTTGGAGCGTGAGGTCGGTAATCTGGGCTTGCAGGGTTGCCATCTGAGCCTCCATGTGCGTAAGCCTGGCTCTCAGATCGGCGTCGGCAGCAGCCATCGGAGGCTTCTGGCTTTCCGCCTCCGATGGCGTGGGACAGGCAAAGGCAGCAGGCACCGACGTCTGAAGTAGGCGGTCGTGCAGATTCGCCAGGACAAAGACTTGCTCACTGGTCAAGCATTTGATCCGTGCATCAGACGGATGGGCGTGCAGGGACATCTGGGCTTGAGTCAACCACTGGCGGAGCGTTTTGGGATCAACAGCGAGCAGCTGACAACATTCAATGAACGACAGACTGGTCATGAAACAGCCTCCTTAATGAGCAACAACGATGAGATCCCTCGTGAGTGAGATCGAGGGAAACTCCAGGGAGATTCCCTGGAATCGGAAACAGCAGAGCAAAGATGATGGTCTGACCGAGCCAAACGACGGTTACCCTGCCGCACAGCGGTGTTTCGTATGAAAATAACTGGCCCGACACTGATGACGGCGCCGCCACCAGGACCAGGAGAGCAGCAGCGTTGGGCTGCGAGGCAGGGGCCAGAGTAGGCAGGCGAGCAAATGACGCACTTCGAGCATGGTGAGAGGAAGCAAGGGGCAGGGGAATGATGTTCCTGCCTGCGGAGAAGACTCCGCAGGCGGCATCCGGGCCGCAGCGCAGATCCCTGCCAGGCAGGCTTGCACGAGCATGACCAGAGTGATGTGTCGATACCAGGCGGTGAAGCTCCGCACTTCGTAATCCTCCAAACCGATCGCTTTGCCGGTCTCGAAACATTCCTCGATTTTCCATCGCTGCCCGATCGCCTGGACCATCTCGACCAGGGTGGTACCCAGTGGCGCAAAGACGAAGTAGTACGCCTTCTCGCTCGGATCGTCAACGCATCGGCGGATCAACAAAAAGTGTCTCCCATCATCTGCACACCGATGCAGCATCGGCATCACGGCCCAATCAAACAGCCGTGGCCCCTTGGTCCCCTGACTCATCGAGAGCCGCTGCCAATCCTCCTCTCGGCAGAAGGATGCTTCGGCCTCAGCCACCGTCATGCGTTTGAGACCCTCCGGGGTCTGGATCTCCACCGGCTCATCACAGGCCACCGCCAGCACAAAGGAGTAGCCGTGTGCTTCCAGCCAGGTGCGCAGCTCTTCATTACCACCATAGACCGTATCGGCCACCACCCAGGCGAACGGGATCTTCGCGAGCCACAGGCGCTCAATCATCTGTCGAGCCTGCTCGCATTTCGTCTGAAAGCGTATGGCCTCAGGAATCCCTGCCTCCTGGCATCGTTTCCGATCCTTGATCCAACGCATGGGCAGATACAATTCGCGATCCAGGAGGGTGTGACCTTTCGGGCTGGCGTAAGCGAGGAACACTCCGACCTGGCAATTTTCCAGGTGGCCGGTCGTGCCGCAATGCTGCCGGGCCACCCCTGCCGACTTTTTGCCTCGCTTGCGAAAACTCGTTTCGTCGATCACCAGGACCGCTTGCGGATCACCCAGGCGCTCCAGAATGTAGGCCCGCAGATCATCGCGCACCAGGTCTGCATCCCAGACCGCGCTGTTGAGCAGGCGTTGCATCCCATCAGGGCGGCTTTCTCCGGCGTGTTCGGCGAGTTGCCACCCGTTTTTCCGTTCGACGGAACTCACGATGCCTTTCAGGTATGCCAGCGCTCGCCGACGAGGTTCCGGACGAGCAAAATGATGGGCAATGCGAGCATGCAGACGTTCGAGTTCTCGTCCCCATTTCCAGACCTCAACAAAGGTCGTTTTGGCTCCGGCTGGGATGATCTGCTGGCGTGGCTTCATGTCTGGCTCCTTTCCCATGAGGCGTTCTTCCCGGTTAGCTTCCTCCCCTCGAGGAGGTCCTCTGGGAAGAAGAGGCAGATGAGGCTGGGGGCAGAGCAACTGTTGCTCAATCAATGCCGGCGCAGAGGGCCCCTCCTCAGAGGTGGGGCGCAAGGTCAAGATGGTGAGCGGAGCCACTTTGCTCTTCAGCAGAGCTTGCCTTTTGCTCTTCGGCGAGTATATGCTGATCTCGAACCAGCTTGAGCACAGAGAGGCCGAAACGAAAGGAACGAGGTAACAACATGAAAGCGATCCGTATCCATGGTCGTGGTGGTCCCGAGCACCTCGTGTATGAAGACGTCCCACAACCACATCCAGATCCAGGAGAAGTGCTGGTGCGTGTCTATGCGACGGGTGTCATAGCAACCGAGTTGAAATGGGACGAGACCTATCAGACCCCAGCGGGAGACCCGCGCGCTCTGCCGATTCCCGGACGCGATCTCTCAGGCGTGGTAGAGGAGGTAGGTCCTGGGGTTACTACGCTTGTCAAAGGCTCCGAGGTCTATGCCATGATAGGCTATGGTCGCGATGGGGCCGAGGCAGAATTTACTCTTGCCCTCCCTGATGAGCTTGTCCCCAAACCACGCACGCTCGACTTTGTGCAAGCCGCCGCCGTTCCTTTGACGGCTTTGACGGCCTGGCAGGCCTTCTTTGAGCACGCGAGCCTGGTTGCAGGACAAACCGTCTTAATCCACGGAGCCGCGGGAGGCGTGGGAGTCTTTGCCGTCCAACTGGCTCATTGGGCGGGGGCGCAGGTCATCGCCACCGCCTCCGCACGCAATCGCGACTTCCTCCACGAACTGGGTGCGAACGAGGTCATTGACTATACCACCACGCGCTTCGAGGACGTGGTGCAGGAGGTCGATCTCGTCTTCGATACCGTTGGTGGCGACACCTTGCAGCGTTCCTGGCAGGTGATCAAACCAGGAGGGGTGCTGGTGTCCATTGTCAGTCCACAACCCCCTGCCGATGTGGCAAAGGGGCACGACGCGCGCTTCGCCTGGTTTATCGTCGAACCCAACCGTGAGGAACTGATCCAGATTGGCACCTTGATTGATGCGGGACACCTTCGGCCCATCATCGACACCGTGTTCCCTCTTGCTCAAGCACGCCAGGCATACGAGCAAGGAGCCAGAGGGCACACGCGAGGCAAGATTGTCCTGCGGGTGGGGGACTAAACGAAAGAGAGCACTCTTTCCGTTGGTCACAGAAAAAGGAAGTGAGAGGACTCACCAAGGACTATCAAGTTCAGTGCCCAGATCACGCCCGAATTCGACACCCTATGGCTATGCTTGCTCCAGGATCGCGCACACGCGAGATCCGCGGGAGGAGACAGACCGATGCACTACGTTCTGCGGGTACAAGGACATCTGGACCCGAGCTGGTCGGACCGCTTTGGAGGATTACGCATCGAGCAGCAGGAGGCAGGCACCACCCTGCTCTCTGGATCGGTGCCAGATCAGGCCGCGCTGCATGGTCTGCTCTTACAGATCGTTCGGCTCGGCCTGGTGCTGCTTTCGCTTGAGACGAGCGAGGCGAAAGGTGCGTGAGCAGGCCGCAGACAGACGACCCGCCGAGTCACTCGACGCCGAGTCGCGAGGTCAGATCGAATGATACTCTCTTCGCTTGAGAATTATCAATGGCGATCTCAGTCGACTGGGGGCGAGGAAATGGATGTAGAGATGCACTATGGTAATGGAACATGCCCAGGCTGTGGAGCTAAGCTTCTTCCCTGAGAATGTTATTATTACAATAAAGGAGAAAGGAAATGAAGCTACTTGGGTTGGATCACATTGGAATCGTCGTGCGCGATATCAACGAAACCATCGCTCGGGCGGGCGACACCGTTGATGGCAGAGCTCAAGGCGAGCGTATTCTCGCCGGCGACATCGACCTGCAATTTCTGCTGTTCGGTGAAACGCGCCTAGAGTTGATTGAGGCCCGCGCTGCCGGTCTCGGTATGCCAAAGCTCAAGGATGGCGAGACTGCGGTCATCGGCCATCTCGGATACGAAGTCGACGACCTCGAAGACGCCAAAGCCGAACTGACACGCCGAGGGGTCGGCTTGCAGGGCGAATTCAAGACCGACGAGGTCCACTCGATCTTCACGGTGCCGGAGACGACGTTCGGGGTGACCCTGCAGCTCATGGAGTACAAGGGCCGCGGGAAGGGCGCGTGAGCGCCGAGGGGTCTGGGCTGAGGACTGGCGACACGCCGGTGTGATGATTTTTGCTGCTTCATGCGGAAATGAAGTAGGACAGTAGCGGCCCAAAATGCGGTTTTGAAGCAGGACGCTATGAGCGCGCTACACTCTACACTTGTTAGGTACGCATTGCCCTCGCTACTCCCTTAAACAGAACATAACTCAACGGCAATAATTACGGTAGCTTACAAAAAAGTGTCCCACTTCAAAACCTACGCTCAAGATACGAAGTGTCCTACTTCGGGGCTACGAGTGCCGGTGTGGCGTCAATGATACCACTGGCGAATCCCCTTGAGAAGATGGACAAGGAAGATCAGCTTTTGCTACGATAGGAGCAGATATTTGAAGAAATCCTTTCTGCACTTTCACAAGGAGAAGTGATATGTCTCTGCATCCTCAAGCTCTTTGCCCTATTCCTGAAGAAACGGCTCGCGTGGCTCGTGCTGCTTACCCAAAAGGCAATGTCTACATGCAGATTCGAGACGAATTAGGAACTATCTACCAGGATGAGGCTTTTACTCATCTGTTTCCAAATTGTGGTCAACCAGCAGAAGCCCCATGGCGTTTGCTGCTCGTCTGTCTGGTGCAATTTGCAGAAGGACTTTCCGATCAGCAAGCAGCAGAGGCTGTTCGAGGGCGCCTGGATTTGAAATACATGCTCAGCCTCGATCTCACGGATCCAGGATTCGATGCGTCCGTCCTCTGCGAGTTTCGTCAGCGCCTGCTTGAAGGAAAAGCGGAACAACAGATTCTGCAACCATTGCTTGACCTGGCGCTCGCGCGCGGATGGCTCAAAGCACGGGGCAAACAGCGGACGGACTCAACGCATGTGTTCGGGGCCATTCGCACGCTCCATCGGCTTGAAACCGTTGGGGAAACGATGCGTGCCACACTCAATGTGCTGGCAACTGTGGCTCCCGAGTGGCTGCGCACACAGGTCTCAGAAGCATGGGTTGACCGCTATGAGAAGCGCTTCGAAGGGTATCGTCTGCCCAAAGGCAAGGCGGAACGCAAAGAGTATGCGGAAGTGATTGGAGCAGATGGCTTCCAACTCCTTTCCGCCATCTACAGTGAAAGCGCACCGACTTGGCTGCGAGAAGTGCCCATGGTCCAGGTCTTGCGGCAGGTCTGGGTGCAGCAGTACTATGCTCCCGAGGGGCCAGTGATGTGGCGGACCGAGGAAGACCTCCCTGCGAGTGCCTTACAAATCCACTCTCCCTATGACGCTGAAGCTCGTTTGAGCACCAAGCGCGAAATGTTGTGGGCAGGCTACAAAGTGCATCTCACGGAAACCTGTGATGAGCAGATGCCTCACTTGATCACCCATGTGGAAACGACGCCTGCGACCACCTATGATGGGGCAGTGACGGAAACCATTCACGCGGCTCTGGAGGCCAAAGCGTTGCTCCCGGAGGAACATGTGGTCGACTCAGGCTATCTGGATGCAGAAGTGCTGGTGAGCGCAGAGCAGCGTCAGAAGATCACCCTCATTGGGCCAGTTGCTGCCGATACCAGCTGGCAAGCTCGCGATGAGCAGGGCTTTGACAAGAGCCAGTTCAGCATTGACTGGCAGGCCCAACAGGTGACGTGCCCAGAAGGCCAGACCAGCCGCTACTGGATCCCCACCTCTGACCGCCACGGAAAAGACGTCATCCATATCAAATTCAATCCCGCCGATTGTAAAGTGTGCCCAAGCCGTGGGCTCTGCACACAAGCGAAAGCAGGAGCTCGCATGCTCGCGATCCATCCAAATCAAGCTCAACACGAGGCATTGCAGAAAGCACGTCTCCGCCAGAAAGCACCTGACTTCAAGCAGAAATATGCCAAACGGGCTGGCATTGAGGGCACGATCTCGCAAGGCGTTCGAGGGTTTGACTTACGTCGCAAGGGGGCGTGGCTGATGGAAAAACCTCATGCACAGACACGACGCTCTCAGTTTAAAAAGCTCATGAGTTCCAAGCCTGATCAGATCCCAGCTTGACAATGCTTGCTCGGCGGGTCAAGGGATTCGCCAGTGGTATCGATAATATGGTGACCCCTAATAGGCCCTAATTGACTTTCATCAACCTCTATCCAGTCGATTACAGACCGGCTTTCGCTTCTTCCCTCATCCTTTACCGGCCATGCTATCGATGGGCCTCACGGCCCACTTTCCTCAGATGAGGAGCAGGTCCGGCTTACCACGTTTCGCAGGTGTACCATGCATGGGTTAGGCTCCGCCTCTCCGCCGGTGGTTGTCTTGTCTGCGTCAGGAGAATTTCGAGCCCCTGAACCAACCACCTACCTTTTTGGTCAAGCTTCTCAGCATCTTTAGCTTGTGATAGATCACGACGTTTATCAGCGATTCACATCTGTTAGCCATACTATGCTTCGCTCTAGCTCCTAACTGCTTGATGCTAGCAGTCGTAATATCCCCTCACGGGCTCATTACCGTCCGGGTGGACGCGGCTACATTGTCCCAGGCGCACTTGATTCAGCCTGGTAGAGCACTAGGGGGCAGAACCCCAGGTAAGATCCTCCTTTCGTGAGTCCTTACAGCTACACATGCGACTATTCGTGTCGCACCGAAATCGTCTATGCCCACAAAGAGTACTGATCCCGTTCAGACATCCGGTAGTTCCATAATGCGGCGCAAGATCGTTTGGCGAGTGGTTTGTATCCCCAAACGAGCTGCCAATCGAGCACCTCCTTTGCCGCAGGTCGCCAGCCCGATAGAGGTGATCTGCTGGCAGTATCGGATCGTCATCCTGGCCTAGGGCTCCACAAAGGCCGGGAGACGCTCTGCAAACACTTTCCGCTCGCAGTAGGGGTTGCTACAGGAGAATTTGCGGACGGAAAGGCGAAGCTGGATATGACGGCCCGCGCAGGGGACATCACGCAGGGTCCGGCGATAGTGACAATGAATCGACGATGACGGTTGAGAACAGAGAGGACAACACGATGTGGGAGAAGTGGCGACAACCTCGATAACCAGACCGTTTTCGGCGATTTGGATCTGATCAAGTAGCATCCCTTCTGGCAGTTGGAGCAGGGCAGTTCCTTCCATCACGACCTCATTCTTGCTGATAAAACAATCTTCGAGAGGTTCTTCTGGAAGAGACTCTATCATTCCGTGTCAACTTGCCGTTCTATACAAGCGAGTAGTAAGCCCCCGAAATGGTCATGAGCCCAAATATCATTGACAAATACAATCAAGAAACCCTTGGATGTGCCTTTTGCAATCACCCGCTGGGATGATGCTTTTTCACCCTTTCCCCTGCTATACTTTCTCCAGTCGCAAGAGGTGGTATCATGACTGAGAGAGAACAGAGCAATTGGAAGGAGCATGCCGATGAAGCATACGACGATCTTCGATGCTGGGAAAGGCTGTCAGATGTCCGAAGAGAAAGGAGGCGTTCCAATGCCTGAGCCAGACTTGCTGGTGACCAAGTTCACTATCCCGCCAGTTCGTTCAGCGCTGCTTCAACGCTCACACCTGCTCACGGCCCTCGATCAGAGCCGCTCGTTTCCCTTGACCCTGCTCTCGGCATCAGCAGGATTTGGCAAAACGACGCTGCTCTCAGCCTGGGCCAACCAGAGCACCAGTCAGGTCGCGTGGTTGGCGCTTGATGAACAGGACAACGACCCGACACGCTTCTGGGCCTATGTGATTGCTTCCCTCAGGCACAGCAGCTCTCCTGTAGGAGAGGGGGCGTTAGCGATGCTGCACTCACCACACCCTTCTTTACTGACAGGCGCTCTGACCTCACTCATCAACGAACTGGCCGCGCTTTCGCAGGACATTGCCCTGATTCTGGATGACTATCATCTGATTCGAGAACAGGCGATTCATGATTCACTGCAGTTCTTGCTTGATCATCTTCCTCCCTGCCTGCACTTGCTCCTTGCCAGTCGAAGCGATCCCAAGCTTGCTCTGGCTCGTCTGCGGGCGCGAGGACAGGTGATCGAGATCCGCGAGACGGAGTTGCGCTTGAGTGGCGAAGAAGCAGCGAGGTTTCTGACACAGGTCACGGGCCTGGCTCTCACAGAGGAAGAGATCGGTCGCCTGGAAACGCGCACGGAAGGATGGATCGCCGGACTCCAACTGGCAGCCCTCTCTCTGCGCAGACACGATGATGCATCAGCTTTTATCAGGGCGTTTGCTGGCAGTCATCGCTTTATTCTGGATTATGTACAAGAGGAGATCCTTGAGCCATTGCCTGAGGTGCAGCAACGCTTCCTGCTGCAAACGTCGGTGCTCACCAGGATGAATGCCGAGGTCTGCCAGGCGCTGACCGGAGAACAGGCCAGTCAGCAGATGCTGGAGTCGCTGGAGCGTGCCAATCTCTTTCTTATTCCTCTCGACGAAGAGCGGCACTGGTATCGCCTTCACACGCTCTTCCGCGAGGTGCTGCTGGCCCGCTTACAGGCCACCCAGCCTGAGCAGGTGTCCCGCCTGCACCGGGAGGCAGCGCTCTGGTATCAGCAACGGGGATGGCCGCACGAGGCGATCACCCACGCGCTGGCGACGAAGGACTTCTTTTTCGTGGCTGAGTTGCTGGAGGCCACTGTCGAGCGTTTGCATCTGCAAGGGGAACTAAAAACGCTGCTGGCTTGGATTAAACTGCTCCCCGAGGAGGTCTTGCGTGCGCATCCTCGCCTTGCCACGAGCTACATCTTAGCTTTCAATTTCCTGTCCCCGTTCTCTGATGGGGAGGAACAGGAGTATCTGAATCTTCTCTGGGCGGGCGTGGAGCAGACGTTGCAGAGCAAAGATCAGACCACCCTTTCGCTCACCGAGCGGGATCTATTGCGCAATCGGATGACGATTCTCCATGGATGGAGACTGGCAATAAAGGCGCTTTCTGATGGCAATGTTGAACAACTGAACAGCGCTGCTGAGCTGACGCGACACCTGTCTCTGGATGACGACGCCGTGTGGAGGCAGTTCCCTGGGGATAGCTTTGCTATGGCTTATCGTCTCGCAGGGAATTTTCCTCCGATGGTGTCCGCCCTGCAGGAAAGCCGGAAGATCACCCGGCTGACGCAGAATCGTTACCAGGAGGCTCAAACCCTCTGGGGGCTGATTGTCGCACTGATCGCCTTGGGGCAGTTGCGGCAGGCACGCGACCACTGTCAGGAACTGCAACACCTGGTCGGTCGTCTGGGAGGACCACTCCCAGTGGCGGCGTATCCCGATTTCTTCCAGGCGCAGCTTGCGTACGCATGGAATCAGCTGGAGGTCGCGAAAAGCGCTGCCGAGATCGCTATTGAGAAGACGGCACCCTTGCAGTACCTGGACATTCTCATGGTGGCCTATGAGGTGCTCGGGCGTTGCTGCATAGCTCAGGGCGACCTGACCGATGCTGAACAAGCCGTACGCGAGATGGAGCGGGTGAACAAGAACGCTGGAATCCCGCTCTTTCGTCCCTGGATCGAAGGTCTCCGGGTCCATCTCTGGCTGGCCCAGGGCAATCTGAACCGGGCGGTAGACTGGGCCGAGCACGCCCCATACCGTCAGGATGCCCTCTTCTACAGCAGCGAAATCGCCTATCTGGCGCTGGTACGCGTCTATCTGGCGCAGCAGAGGTATCCACAGACCTTGCAGTGGCTCACAGCACTCCTGAGCAGCGCAGAGCAGGTTTCGAGAGTGGGGAGTATGATCTCCATCCTGGCGCTGCAAGTAGCCGCTCTGCAGGCGTCGGGTGCCACACAGGAGGCGCTCCGCGTTCTTGATCGCCTGCTCACCTTGACAGAGCCTGAAGGGTACATGCGCGTCTTTCTCGATGCTGGAGAGCCGATGCAACAGGCACTCCAGGCATTGCTCACCACAGAGCAGGAGGCTGTTTCTCCGGTCCTGGCTGCCTACGCTCAAACCGTGTTCGATGTCTTTGCCAGCGAGCAGCGCCAGACAGTGACAGATCAGAGCATCCCCCTGGTCTCCACATCGCTGCCACGGTCTTCCTCTCAAGCTGCACAACAGCTCCTTGAGCCGCTTACCCTACGTGAGCTGGAGGTCTTGCACCTGCTCGCAGAGGGGGCCTCCAACCAGGATATCGCCAACCAGCTAGTGGTCTCGCTCGCCACTGCCAAGAAACATGTCGCCAGTATTCTCAGCAAGCTCGGAGCAGAGAATAGGACGCAGGCCATTGCACGTGCACGCTCGCACTTTTTGCTCTAGCGAGGCTGCGGCGTCACCGCGAGGTCGGCATTGCCAGGATCGCACCGATCCAGGCTAAAGGCAAGGTATCCTTTTGGCTACCATCTGATCCTCTTCTCGCTGCTCCTCTCCATTGAGAAAGTATCCTCAAAGTATCCTTTTGACTACTGTGTTCCACCTGCAGAGAGAGTATCCTTCTTCGTAGACGACGAAACGTCATCCGAACGGAGCACAAGCGTATGAGATACATCATTCGTGTGAAGGGACACCTGGACACCTTCTGGCAAGCATGGTTTGAGAACCTATCGATCACGCACGAGAGAGATGGCACGACCCTGCTTTCAGGTCCCATCAGGGACCAGGCAGCGCTCTACGGCATCCTCTTTAAAATGCGCGATCTGGGGCTGACGCTCCTCTCGCTTGAGGCGAGCGCACCCATAAAGCCTCCAGAGGAGTGAGAAGCGCCTTTCAGGCTTCGTCTTCCTCTCTTCTCTTGTGCATACGACACGGAACTCTTCCTGATTGATTGAAGACAAAAGTAAGGAGCAGAAATGAAAACATCACTACATCATCCCAACGACGATGCAGCCACACCAGTGCTGATTGGCGAAGGTTTCGCCAAACCAGCGGCGCAGGCTTCGCCGGAAGCGACCCGGTGGCTCGCGCTTGGCGCCGTCGCTGGCCCGGTCCTGTTCACACTGGCCTGGGTCGTCCTCGGCTTTCTGAGCCCGGGATACACAGCCTGGGGCACCCGGATCGCGCCCTACTCACCCATCAGCCAGGGCATCAGCGGCCTGGGCCTCGGCATCACCGCCCCATTTATGAACACGGCCTTCGTGTTCAGCGGGCTCCTGATCCTGGCTGGCGTAGTCGGCATCTTCCAAGGCATCAGGGAGATGGGTGCCCTTGCGCGTTGGAGCTGCACGGTGCTGCTCGCGCTCTCGCCACTGGGCATGGCGGTGGACGGCATCTTCACCTTGGAGTCGTTCCTGCCTCATATGGTGGGCTTCCTCCTGGCCGCCGCGAGCCCGGTGCTGAGCTTCGTGGTCATCGGGCTCTTGCTTCGCCGCGTCCCGCGCTGGCGGCGGTTCGGCAACTGGCTGCTGCTGGGCAGTCCGATGACGCTGGCGCTGGCGGTCCTGTACTTCCTGACCTTCTCGCCCACCGTGGCGGGGACTCAAACCGGAGTGGCCGGACTGACGGAGCGCATCCTGGTGGTCGAGGTCCTCGCCTGGTTCGTGGCCATGGGCTGGTTGGCCTTCCGCCGCCCATAAGAGAAACAGATCGCTAGCAAGATAATAAGAAAGGATTTTCTATGAACAGATCCAGAAGGAAAGCGCTGATTATTGGCTGCGGGGTCGCTGGACCCGTCGTCGCATTGTTCCTGCACCAGGCAGGCATCGAGACAGAGATCTATGAGGCGAGAGCCATGTCCACTGAGTATGGCGGCAGCTTCTTGAACATGGCCTGCAATGGGCTCGACGTGCTCAAGACGCTCAGACTTGAGGGCCTGGTCTCCCAGGAAGGATCTCCAATTCCTCGCATGATTCTGTGGAATGGGGAAGGGAAGCGTCTTGGCGAGGTACACAACGGGGCCAGGGCGGAAGTAGGAGCCCCAAGCGTGGTCATCATGCGAGGCCGCTTGCATCAGGTACTGCGTGAGGAAGCCCAGCGCCAGGGGATCAAGATTACCTTTGGCAAGAAGATGGCTGGCCTCTCGACAGGTGAGCAAGGAGTGATTGCCACCTTCGTGGACGGTACCACAGCCGAAGGCTCTTTCCTGGTTGGCTGTGATGGCGTTCACTCCCGCACCCGCCAGAGCATCAATCCCGACGCTCCCACCCCGCACTACACGGGCCTGATCAGTACGGGTGGCTTCGCGCAGCACTCCAGCTTTCCTCCGACGCCTGATACGCAGCACTTCATCTTTGGCAAGCGGGCCTTTTTCGGCTATCACATCGGATCACGCGGCGAGCTTTACTGGTTTGTCAATTTCCCACAAAAAGCAGCGCCTTCGAGAGGAGATGGAGACATGATCGTGAGCGATGCGTGGCAAGAGCGCATGCTGGATCTCTTCCGGGGGGATCTGCCTCTCATCTCAGAGATGATCCGGGCAACGGAGAGTCCGATCATCAGCTATCCCATCTATGACATCTTCACGCAGCCTATCTGGCAGAAAGGTCCGGTTGTCCTGGTCGGTGATGCGATCCATGCGGTCTCGCCCAGTGTTGGACAGGGCGCATCGCTGGCCATGGAGGATGCTATCGTCCTGGCAAAGTGCCTGCGAGACATCCCAGACCACGCGCTCGCCTTTGCGACCTATGAGCGTCTGCGTCGAGCGCGCGTCGAGCATATGGTCCAGTATGCACGCAGCCTGGGTCAGGCGAAGGTCATGACCAATCCGATCCAGGTAGGGTTTCGAGACATGCTCATGCCGTTCTTCCTCAAGCGCTTCGCCAACCCGGCCGCACTCGACTGGGGTTACTCCTACCACGTCGAGTGGGATGAGCCGGTGGCGTGAAAGACTGAGCAGAGGAACGAGACCACCGGATTGGGCGATGAGCTACATGACGAAAGGAAGCCCTCCACCGCGCTTTTGTAACGACGGATGGTTCCTTTGGCACGATCGCTGGCTCGCAATTCATCGAGCCAGCGGGGTAGGACCTCCTTGGGGGAAGGAGGAGTAAAGGCAGTGGTCGCCATGTTTTTTCACCTGTTTCTGTTTTTTCGCCTGTTTTTTTCTGGCGTTAGGAGTATAGCATAGCGATGAGCCTGAGCAGAAGAGATGGTTGGATCGCTAGGAGAAACAGGTGAAAAACCACCTTTGCGCTTGTTTTTCTGCGCGCCTCGAATTGTCAACAAACGACCGCATCGATTCCTGGTGTTGACATCTTATGGGACGTTCCGTCTGGATCTCTCTGATCAGATGCAGATTGAGGACATGAGGTCTGCATAAGGGAAATGCCAAGATATAACGTGCTTCGCTTGCTCTTCAAGACCGTGTTCTCTCAACTCGACTATGGCAGGATCCATACGATGACACCTTGTCTGCGCCTGCACTGGACCATTCCTCTGGCTATCACTGGTCGCTTGACCATGACATTTGTCATGGTCAAATTAGAAGAAACTTCACTTCCCCAACGTCGGCTCTTCCATTATACTTTCCAGTACAAGCGGATTGCGCGACAAGAATTGGGTACCTGGATAGGTACTTTGCCCGTTGGCGGGCAGCTGCCTCACTCCTGCTCTGGCCAGAGGTATGGAGCATGCAACGGTTGCTCGCCTGACAGCTCTGGTCGCCGCAAGCGCGCTGGTCGCGTGTGGGGCCGGTGAACAGGCAGAGTGATGCGCCGAGCCAGCGGTCGCAGGTCCAGCCGTCCGCTGTCCGTCCGCCGTGCGTCCGGTCAAACGTAGTCGCAGGTTGGCAAAAAGCTGATCGCTCGGCAGTCGCACGTCGAAAAGCGTCCGCGGTCGCTCGGGCTGAGGCGACGTCCGCCAGCCGGGTAGTTAAACTGAACGGGCCGCGGCTGGGCGGAAGCGGCGAGCTAGGCTGCGAGCGGCACTATGCGCTTGCCTCTCCAGGTTGTGCCCTGAGAGGGTTCGAGTTCGCTCTCGGCCCGGCGGGACAACGTTAGAGCCGAGCTGCGCTTCGTCAACGCCGCCGAGTGGGACAGCCGGAAAGCCCTCGCCCAGGCGAGGGCCAACCCGAGTGGCGTGCCTCGATGCAGCGTTCGCGTTAGCTAGAAGCGTGAGCCCAGGAGGTTTTTACATCATGGCAGGGCAGGTCAGATCCACCCGTGTTCCGTGGTTCGTCCCATTCTTCAACCCCATCGCCCGGCGCCTCTTGGCCGCTGGCGTCCCGATGGGTCCCAATGTGCTCATCACCGTTCGCGGCCGTAAGAGCGGCCTGCCTCGTACCACGCCCCTGACGATTGTCGAGATCTCAGGCAGGCGGTGGCTGATGGCCCCCTACGGCGAAGTCAACTGGGTGCGCAATCTGCGTGCTGCCGGCCGCGCAACCATCACCGTGGGACAGCGGAAAGAAGAGGTGACCGCGGTCGAGTTGGGGCCCACGGAAGCAGTTGCATTCTTTCGTGACGTCCTTGGTCCTCGCGTACGGCGGACGCGGGTCGGCTCGTGGATCGTTCGAAATATCGATAAGGTCGATATCGACAACCCGGTAGAAGCGGCCGAGGGCCGACCTGTTTTCGAGCTCCACCCGCGTTGAAGCCGAAAAGCTAACGAGCTGGCGCCACAACGGGCCCGATCGGACTTAGCGAGTTCGAAACCGTGGTCTTTCTCACGGCGACCATCTTGTCGGTCCAGCACTGGCCGGCCGACGCCTACCTCTTCGTTCTGGCAACGCTCGGCTATGGATTCGCTCTCGGAGGCTATGCCGCGCGACGCTTTCGGCAGGAACCACGGGTTCGGCGCGTTGTTGGGAAGCAGTGGGTCGTTGCTCACATCATCGGCATGATCGGGTCCTGCACCATCCTGTGGACGGCCTTTTACGTGGATAACGCCCACCTGATCCCAGGCCTGAAGCACCTTCCGACGCTCACGTGTCTTCGTGCTGCCCACCGTGATCGCGCTTCCGTTCCTGGTGGTATCCCTCTCCCGTTTTGCACCGAAAACGGTCAGGCACACGCGATTCGATATAGCTTCGAAAGGAGACAGATGATGGCACGCATCGAAGGGATGGAACGTCGCAGAACTCTGGTTGCCCGCCTGGCTTTTTTCCTGTCCCGACGCAGCTATGGACGCGTCATTACCCCGGCGCGTATCTATGCTCTTGACTCCGGTCTCCTGCTGGCCGTCGGACTCATGGAAGAGGTGCAAGAATGGGCGAAACAGACAAGCGCACCTCTGAAGCAGCTGGCCAGGATGCTGGTGGCCTGGCGCGTTGGCTGCCCCTGGTGCCTCGACTTTGGCACCATGACCAGCGAGAAACTCGGAGTCACCGAGGAGCAACTGCGCGCTCTGCCTGACTACGAGCATTCTCCTTTGTTCAGTGAGGAAGAACGTGCGGTGCTCCGCTACGCTGATGCCATGACCAGAACACCCGTCCGGGTGCCCGATGCCGTGTTCGATGCCCTCAAAGCGCGCTATACCGACCGACAAATTCTGGAACTGACGGCAGCTATCGCCTGGGAGAATTTCCATGCGCGGGTGAACCATGCCTTGAATCTGGAAGCCGAGGGCGTGGCAAGCCGTGTCTGTCTGGTGGAAGCCAAGGTGCAATCACCTGGGCAGACGCCTTCCGGTGAGCTGTGAGATGCGGTAGGCGCGCAGAGAAGCGAAAGGAACGCTCATGCCACACGAAGCCAGCGTATTGACCCACAAGCAGGCGCAAGCCTTTTATGACTGGATGGGGGCCAAACAAGATTGGCAAGTATTCTACGAGAGGAGAGCCATCCATGATCTCATCACCCATGCCTCCTTTGAGACCGCACAAGCGGTGTTCGAGTTCGGCTGTGGCACGGGGGCGCTGGCCGAACGTCTGCTTACTTCGCACCTGGACCCTTCGGTACGCTATGTGGCCGTCGATAGCTCGACGACCATGATCCGGCTGGCGAAAACGCGGCTCGAACGCTTTGGGGGCCGTGTGACGGTTGAGCAGACCAATGGCTCCCTTCAATGTGAAGCCGCCTTTGGATCGTGTGATCGCTTCGTCTCGACCTATGTCGTCGATCTGCTCTCGACTTCCGACATTGCTGCCCTGTTCTCCGAGGCTCATCGCCTTTTGATACCAGGGGGGCATCTGTGCCTGGTGAGCCTGACACACGGAACGAGCACCTTCTCCCGCCTGGTCACGAGCGCGTGGGCACGCCTCCATCGGTTCTCCCCCACCCTCGTTGGGGGATGTCGTCCACAGGAGTTGCATGCGTTGCTTCCGGCAAGCAGTTTTCACCTGGAGTATGTCCAGACCGTGACTGCCTTTGGGATTCCCTCGGAGATCGTCATCGCGGAGCGGCAATCGGAGGCGCGGGAAGTGGAAGGAACGGGGAAAGGAGTATCTCTATGAGTCTGGTGGTCTTCCTGATCGCCATCGCCACAGCGATCAATGGCCTCCTTTCGGGCCTCAATATGGATACTGCGCTCGTGAAGTTACCAGCGCGCCGGCGCATTGGTGCTGTGGCATATGCCACCTTTGCTCGTGGCAATGATCTTGGAAATGGGCTGATAGTTTACCCGCTTCTGGGTGTAGGCGCAGCTCTCCTCACCTTGCTTGCTACGGCTCTCGCTTATGCGGAGCGCTCCCCGATGGAGGTGTTGCTGTTGCTTTCCCTTGCCTCGCTCTTGAGCATACTGCACACCTTCGCCACCACCAGGGCGGCACCAGTAATGCTCAGCATCAAGGGCACCCCTGATGACGAAGCGATCTTGACGGCGAAACTGGACCGCTTCACACGCTGGCATACCGTCCGGGCGACGTTCCAGGTGCTGGCGTTCTTCGTGCTGCTCTGGGCGTTGGTCATTGTGTGACGCAAGAAACATGTGATCTGTGAGAAAAGAAGTTTTTGTTCTGGTTGCTATGGAAGGAGCAATATATGTCACAAGAATCTGAGAAAAGTGCCCTCATCTGTCCCACCTTACACCACTTCGGCCTGGTGACTGCGCACCAGGAGGAGATGCTTGACTGGTATACCAGGGTGCTCGGGATGACGACGAATTTTCAGTCTTCGTGGGAGATGGAGACTGGCGCGTCGGCGGGCCTTGCCTTTGTCTCGAACGACCGGGCTCACCACCGCCTGGCGCTGGTCTCGTGGCCTGGAATGAGAGACGACACTGACAAACAGACGCACGTGAAAATCCAGCAGGTGGCGTTCGAGTATGCCACGATCGACGATCTCCTGAACTCCTGGGAACGTCTCAAAGGCTTGGGGATCGAACCGGTTCTGACAGCAGATCACGGCCCAACTAGCGCTTTCTACTACCACGATCCCGACGGCAACATCATTGAGCTGTTTGCCGACACCTTCGGTGACTGGGACAAGTCAACCGAGTACGTGCGGACCTCGCCGGAATGTCACCAGAACTCGATGGGCACATACATCGACCCTGAGCAGTTGATCATGGCGCGGAAAGCGGGTGCAACACTCGCGGAACTGCATCGGCGTGCCTCTGCTGGCGAGTTTTCGCCATCTCGCCCCATGGACCCGCGCGTTCTCCGGTTGTGTTGCAAAAAAGGTGGTGGTGTGGTAAGCTCTGCTTCTATTCAAGAACACCAGAGGAGTTCTCTTCATGAACCAACAGAATCCGTTCAAATGGCGTCACTTCGAAGCCGAGATTATTCTCCTGTGCGTGCGGTGGTACCTGCGGTACTCGCTCAGCTACCGAGATCTGGAAGAAATGATGCGGGAACGCGGACTCTCGGTCGATCACACCACGATCTACCGCTGGGTGCAACACTATGCCCCAGAACTGGAGCAACGATGCAGGCCACACCTCAAAGCCACCAATGACTCCTGGCGCGTCGATGAAACCTACATCAAGATCAAAGGAACGTGGACGTACCTTTACCGAGCGGTCGATTCGGAAGGGAATACCTTGGAGTTTCTCTTGAGCCCGACACGCGACGCCGAGGCCGCCGAACACTTCTTCGTCAAAGCGCTGCACTCCTCTGCTTCTTCAGCGCCTCAAGCGCGTCCGGTCCAGGAGCAGGTGGAAGAGCCCACGGCTGTGGCTGACCCCAACCCCACCACGTCGGCTCCTCGGGTGATCAACGTCGATAAGAATGCGGCCTATCCCAAAGCCATTGCTGCCCTCAAAGCCAACGGAACACTTCCCGAGTCAGTCGAACTGAGGCAGGTCAAATACTTAAACAACATGGTCGAACAAGATCACCGCTTCATCAAACGACGCGTCAAACCGGGGTTGGGCTTCTTTTCCTTTGAGACCGCCTGGAACACGTTACAAGGATATGAGGTGATGAACCTGGTGAGGAAAGGGCAAATGCGTGGCGTCGAAAAAGGGGACATTCTGGGGCAGATCGCCTTCATCGTCAGCCTCTTTGGAGTGGCTGCCTAAGCTGAGCAAGAAGCGAGGTTTTACGCCCATCGTGCTCCCCCGTGAGTTTTTGCAACACAACCTGTTTTCGCGAAAACAATCCATTCACCTTTGCATCTTATCTTGTGTGAGCAGAAGAAACATATATGAAGCCATCGCATCACTCTGGTGATCTGCATACGGTACGGGCTGAGGTCCACATGAAGTGAGGCTTTTGTTTTCGCGAAAACAAATACCGCATGTGCAGGTGGCATTTCTGCCTGGAGTGACCGGATCGCTCCGCTACCAGACAAACGAAAATAACCTATTTTCCCTTCAGTGTTATGTTCCGAGAGGTAATGTATGAGTAAAGCGCCCAGAGTATCATGGCACTCTTGTTTTCGCGAAAACAACATCCAATGCTGCTCACTGGCAGAACTTGCTGCTATGCACTTCAATAGCAGGAGTCAGCAGGATTGACCAGGCAAGCACGCCAACACTGCGGTTGCAACGCTCACTGGATCACTTTGAAGATTGGCCTTCTCATGCATCATTCCTGTTCACCCATCTATAGTATTACAGGAGCATATTTCGTGTTTTCCGTACCGAGAGAAAAGTGTACCGATGGAGCAGTTGCATAAGCGCGCATAGCGTCGAGACGGCGTTTCCGAAGGGAAAGGCTGTAAGCAAGGTCTATTGATAACGTTCTCAATACATGCTATACTGCTGCCATGACACAGACGCTGCTCTTGCAACTCAATCCGACACCTGACCAACAGAGGCTCCTGCTGGAAACCATGCGCGCCTTTAATGCGGCGGCAAATTATGTGGCCGCCATCGCCTTTGCAGAGCATACCGCGAGCAAAGTGATCCTGCAACAGGTAGCCTATAGCGACTTGCGTTCGCGGTTTCACTTGCCCGCGCAACTGGCGATCCGTGCTATCAGCGAGGCGTGCGAGGCGTATAAGCGTGACAAGAGCAGGATGCCATCCTTTCAACCGGAGGGTGGTGTAGTGTACGATGGCCGGATCATGTCCTTTAAGGGGTTGATGATGGTTTCGCTGTTGACACTCGCCAGGCGAGCGCATGTGCATTTCCGCATCGTTGGATCCCGGCAGGCCCATGCCGACTCTCTGCCAGGACGTGCCGATCTACGCTATGTGAGCGGGACCTTCACGCTCGAGGTGGCAAGCACTGAAGCCTGGACAAACGCTTTGCAAGATGAGAGTATCCCCGCTGGGACATAAGAATCATTGCGCGTGATAAAGCGAGCAGATGAAGTATGTCTGGGAGTGAGGAAGCGCCTCGCTGTATTTCAGGAATGGTATCTTGCGCTTCGCGGCCATGACGACGTTCCTCCAGCCGAGGGAACGTGGCGCTACTGGGCAGGAATGGAGCCCTGACAACCCGTTCTGGTGAATGAAGAAGAAAGGAGCAAGTGCATCGTATCTCTTCGTCTGTGCGAAGGACGTTGCGCACCAAACGCCTATGCAATCATCCATACACACAGTAGTTCAGGAGGGAAAAAGGGCCGTGGTCTGCACACTCGCAAACCAGAAGGGCGGCATGACCAAGACCACCACGACTGTGAATATTGCGACGATGCTCACGCTTCTTGGATGCAAAGTGCTGGTGGTCGATTGCGCGCCGGAGGCGCACACGACCTTCACTTTCGGGTATAGCCCAGGGAGCATACGCTCAACACTCTTCGATGTGCTAGAGGGTACCGTCCCCTTAAAAAATGTTGTCCTACCTACCTACTGTAATCCATATACACACGCGTTCTTCGATTCGCAAGAACGGGGCAACCCCGACGACCCCACATCGAAGACGCTACTAGAAGAACTGGGCGAAGGCGTCATCAACGGCCCCGATCTCGCTCCCCTGAATAACCTGGCGAGCAGTAGTGACATAGCGCTTCGCCGCAAAATGATGTGGGCCACGTCGCTGAAAAACACCCTGGAACCCGCCCGCCGCGTCTACGATTATATCGTCATTGATACCAATCCATCGCTTGGCGTGTGGACCGTGAACGCCTTGTGCGCGGCAGATTACGTCTTGATCCCGATGGTGCCCGAGCAGCTCGCCGTCCTGGGCATCTCCGACCTGCTGGCTTCCATTGGAGAGGCACAGACCGAGGCAAACCGCTCCCTGAAGATTGCCGGTGTACTCTTTACCAAAGTGAAAAACCTCCTCGCGCACCGGGATATCATGGTTCCCCTGCGCGAGCAGTTGTCGGGGGAACTGCACATCACTTGCTTTCAAACAGAGATCAAAGAGAATACCGCCTTTCTCAACGCCGCCAACAAACGCTCAGTGGTGGTGATCGACGATCCCTTGAGCGATCATGCTATGGCCTACTGGCAAGTTCTTGCGGAGTTACTTGCAGTGATAGACGGCCCTGGAAAAACCACGATCGCTGCGACGGTACGAGGCCTGGAAGCCGAACGGCAGAGGGTTGTCGAAGAGAAGAGAGCGCGGCGTGAGAATATACAGCGAGAGAGGAGCGCCTCTCTTTAACCGACAGGGACCGCGCTGTCGAGCAGAGTGATGTGTTTCGTACAGCCGGAAAAAGGCGCAAGCCTGACGTTTGCCAGGATGATCATTGAGAAGGAGATGAGATGAGTAGCAGCACAAAACGTTCAGCGAAACCTCAAATTAGCAGCTTGTTACAGGCCGGCACGCTCAAGTCCGGTGCGTTCACTGCTGATGAACTTGAGTCGGAAGAACAACTCTCGCAGGAACAGATTCAATCGATTCCGCTTGAGCGTCTCCTGGACAACCCCTATCAGCCTCGTGAGCAGGTCGCGATCGATGACGAATTGCGTGAGCTGGCCGCATCGATCAAGGCGAACGGTTTCCAGGGGGTGCTGACTGCCCGACCTGCTCTTGATCGGGAGGGCTCCTTCCAGCTCGCTTATGGACACCGTCGTAGAGAGGCCGCCAGGCTTGCCGGGTTAACACACCTCCCGATCAGCGTGCGCGAACTCACGAATAAAGCGATAGCGGGCATTGCCGCCGTCGAAAATATTCACCGGAAGGACCTGACCATCCTCGAACTGGGCAGATTGTTTTTACGGATGCTTGACGAAGGGTATACCCAGGAAGACATTGCCGGCCAAATCGGGAAGGATCGGGGATATGTGGTCAACCGCCTGCGCGTGGTACGCGCTCCAGCGGATGTGCAGCGACTGGTCCTGGAGAAACCCGATTCCCTGCGAGCAGTGAGTACGCTGGTGAAAGTGGACGATTCCGCCATGCGCACAGCGATGATCGAGGCACTGAAGCAGGGGCGTGTCACAACGGATGACCTACCCGGCTATCAAACCGCGCTGGAGCAAGAAGGCCGCATGGTCCAGCTACCATCGGCGGCATCGCCAGCTGGCGATAGACGCGAACCCGGCGGCGATACTACGTCCTCTAGAGCCGGTGATTCAGACGATCATACAGCGGATGGGCAGATCGCATTGGACGAGGGAACCGAGCTTGAACAGGCGCTCTCCCCATTTGCCACAGACTTTGCGCTCATGCAGACACGGGTGGGACAAGCAAAACTTGCCACCGTCCTACGCAATCTGAAAGGGTATCGCGAAGGCCTGCGGAGACGATCACCTTTGACGCTTTCTCAGCAGGAGCAAGAGAGTCTGACAAGGATCGACGCGCTGCTGCAGGAAATCCAGGCTGTTACTCATACAATCCGGCAGTAGATCGCCCATGTTGTTTTCGCGAAAACAAGACCTTTGTGGGAGGCCATTCAAAAACGGGGCTGGGCCGTACTTTGTCTATCTTGCACCCGTTTCTGAATGGCCTCCACCATGGCGTATCTATTCGAAACGCCACCAGCCGCAAAGAAGTCCGACAGAACGAGTACAGGAAATTCAGTCATTCGTCGCGATAAAAATTAATATATTATAAATCTCAGTGAGATAAATAGTATAATCCCATTTGGAGATGGGGAGAGGGAAGGGGTGATGATAGCGGTAGACGCAAGGACGGCGAGCTATAGAGAGCTTATGGACGCGCGGAGCGAGTTGTGCGAGCGCTCAGATGAACCACCGCCTGCAAAGACCCGTGTCCTTGAGTTATCTAAAGTCTGAGCAGAAAAGAACGTCTTCAACGTGAACGTAAACGTGGCTACTAGGAGACCATGCAAAAACGGGTGCTGGCTGCAATGATGCGTTGTGAGAGACGTCCTGCTATGGGCATCCTGACATACTGGAAAGAGAACGAACGGCGAGGCAGAAAATGACTTGCGCGTCAGCACCCGTTTTTGCATGGTCTCCAGAAGGTGCCAGGCAAGCAGTGTCGCATGCTGTCGAGAGCGGGGATGGTATCAAACGAATCGCGCGCTTCCCGCACCCCGCTCTGATGGAAAGGGAAAACAGCACCGGTGGGAAAGCGAAGATCGCGTTTACGCTTTCTTTTCACTCAAGAATGCCTGTACGGTTGTTCCACAGACGGAACAAGTTCCCTTCATGGCATGTCTGCCATTCTTCATCGTCACCTCTTGAGGGTTCTTCATTTCCGTCTTCTTTTTGCACTTGACGCAATAGGCTTCAGTCATCTGTCACTATCCTTTCTCTCCACTGAACAGTTTTAGGAGAATACTGGTGTTCTCTCATCACCACTGTAGCACAGGTGTACTACCATTACAAGAAGCGTCTTCAGGAGCGGTGGAAGCCTGTGAGATGATTGGCCCATTCGCATCCACGGTCGTTATTGACCGTGGCGCTGCAATACATCCTCAACTTGGTGACGCTCTTCGGGACGCAGCGGGCGAAACGTCCCCTGGTCATTGATAAAAACAACGTGCGATCCCTGGAAGGTGATAATCATATCTGGCCGGTGGTCGCCGTTCACATCAAAAAATTTCAGCGTGACGGGTACCAGATCACTGCCATCGGTATAGAGCTGAGGCCCCAGAAAGATACGTGCATGGGAAGCATCGCCGCCAGGAAATTCCATGATTTCAAGATGACCGCGCAAGTTGATGGCGATAAAGTGAGAAGGGATCCCACTCGACTCGTTGTGCCCCACAAATTGGTCTATCTGGAAGGTGCGTGGACGCCCATAGTGGATATCGTCCATCGTCGTGTTGAACCAGTTCGTCATTCCCATGAGCCCCGTCCACAAAACCAGCATCGCGATCATCCCCAGGCCGAGATACAGCAGCGGGTGAGCGCGTCGTTTGAGCGCGCGTTTCGGTGCTGTTGCTGTGGGCCTCGGCGGCCTGGGAAGTGTGTTCGCTCCAGTGGTCGCGCTGGCGCGTCGTGCCGGTGCCTGTCCTTGCGCCTGTCTGGAACTTTTCGCGGAGGGATCGTCCTCTGCCCTCTGCCACTCGTCAACCTCTCCATCGGCATCCGCCGTGTGAGGGCGTTGTCGCGAGGCACGCTTGACAGCAGGGGGAGGTGTGGATGCGGACGTACCACTAGCGCGTTTTCCCGGCTTGGTGCCATCCTCTCCAATGGGGCGATGACGCAGGGCGCTCCGGGGAGTAGAGAATTCGGTTGCTTCTAAGACTGGCATGGCTGTTTCCCTCCTTCGTACCGTTGATCACACAGATACACACAAACACATGCAAGAAATAGGGTTGTGCGAAAGAGAGAATAGGGCGTTGGCCGCTCCATAGGCGACTCAGGAATGAGGGGACGAATACGTTGTTTCTTGCCAGCCAGGTTGCTGAACTGGGTGTCTTGCTCTCTCAACTATAGCACATCCGTGCGTTTTTTTCCAGGTGGCTATAGGAGAAAAACCGGGGTTTTGGAGGGCATGGGAGAGTGGAACCAGAGAACCATCGGAAAGAAATTCCTGGTACAGCGAGCATTGGAACGTACAATGGAGACAGTGCACAACAGTATAACCATCCGTTACAAGCAGAACTCGACCATCGAGCAGCCGCTCTCCTTCGAGGTACTGGTAACAGCTGTGCTCAGCGGCCACCAGGTGCAGTGGACGAGGAGACCATTCAAAAACAGGTGCTGACGAGCAAGTCATTTTCTGCCTCACCGTTCGTTCTCTTTCCAGTATGTCAGGATGCCCACTGCACGACATCTCTCACAACTCATCGTTTCAGCCCAGCACCCGTTTTTGAATAGTCTCCAGTTGGGCGCAAAACGACGCTTTTCGCAGATCTACACGACACAACTATTCCGAGCCTCTCCCATAAAAACGGCACCATGCCGGAAATTACCTGTGCTGGAAGATAATCCCCAGCTTGCTGCCATAGTGACACACTCCTTCCATTCCTACACACTATTTCTTATCGGGGCCACCACCGCCACCGCCAGAGCCACCACCATCAGGTGGGATGCCATCCTCATTTTCCCATACTCGCATACGTCGCTCCTTCCATTTCTGGATGAAAATCAACACAAAAGCAAACACATTACAAAACGGCTTTACGATTCCTGCACATCAAATGAAAGAATATAGGAAGTGATATCTGGATTTTGGACGAGTTTTCTCAATGGTTGAGGTGCCTGGACAATCCCTAATTCCGCCAAATCGAGCAATTGCTCCCATGCCACTACTCCAACAGCCAAGCGGTCCAGTACTCCTTCTCCTTCCTGAGCCACCGCCTGCTCAATTTTTTGCAGGCCACGAAGATAGAGCGCATCTTTGCTATAACACACACCAGGCACTGCGAGATCGGGCACGCCACGGTAGGTTCGTATGCCGCGCTCCAGAGCAATTTTATGCGCCCATGTCCGGGCCGTTGTTGCAAATTGGTCGGGGCGGCGCAGGAGACGATAGAGGTAAACGAACTCTTCAAAAAACACTACCAGAAGGCGAAATGTCTGAGGAGGGACAAGCACGCCGCTGGCGAGTCCCGTGGCCAATGTTCCAAACCATATCCCCGTCTCGTCATGGACAGCACCTTGAAGAGCGGCAGTCTGACGATCATAGTAGGTCGCCAGACCTTCCTCCGTTTCGAGCGAATTTTTTGTATGAATTCCAAGCAGTCCAAGCTTTGAGTGTTCTCCAGCAATACACCGGGCCACATGGCCTGCCAGTTCATGAGACAGGTCTGCTTTAATCTGTTCAAGCGAAAGCGGCGCATTGGGAAGGTAGATACAGCGTTGTCCCTGCTCGATGCGAGCCGAAGTCGCATTTTGATCAATCACAACTTGCCACTCTGCATAGCCATTCTCGTGAAGAATCGTCGCAAAAAACCGCCTGGCTGCTTGGGCAGAAATCATTTTTCGCCGTTGTCCCAGGACAACTAAGGGGACTGTTTGACGCAATTCCTCGAGTTCTGCCGGGCTGGAGGGAAAATCAAAGACGATACCCAACCCCGAGAGCATCTCAGCCACCCGTTGGCTCGCAGCTGCAATTTCCGGATCAGGCTGGAGTAAACCCTGCTGTAGATAAAACCGCACTCGATCAAGAGCGTATTGCATTTCCTCAGAAGTTGGAATTGGAATCAAACGAAGACTCCGTTCCCGGTAGTGCTCCGTGTTTCCTTCGTACGTCGCTTTGATGAGCAAAAGAAAATCGAGTTCCTCCTCGATGGCATCACGATAGAGACGGCGCACAATCGGATGAGGTTCTTCGCGCTCGATTTCTGCTTGTAACGATATCAGTCCTGTGATGTGCTCCTGGACTTCTTCAATAGCCAATGCGGGATAGCTGAGCTGAGGTTCACGTTGCTCGGACAGGGCTGCTTCTAGTTCTCTCTGCCGGGCCTGGTAGAGTATTTCTCCCAGCTGCACTTTTGTTGCCTCATCTAGTGCGGGGACAAAGGTTGCGTCCCACACCTGCTGTTCTTCCGACGTAAATGGTCCTGCTGGAGCCAACCACCAATAGGAGTCAAACGATACCAGAGTACGATAACGATCAATCCAGCGCCAATCCAGTTGGTAGTTGTTTGTGGCGCTCTCCTGACGCCAGTGTTTGATCTCATTCAGTGCTTGTTCTGCCACCATAGCATATGTTCTCCTTCTAGGTGGTAGTGGAAACGCCCTACGCAACCACTGTTCTGCCTCCTCTATTCTCCCAAGACGCAGGTAAAGGCAACCCCGATTGACCTGGTACATCCGGAGTTCTTCCTCCGAAAAGCGGAACCCGGCATTTGCCAGGCGCAATGTTTCATCGTAGGCTTTTTCGTCATACACCAGGGCTTCTTGAAACCGTCCGAGTTGGGCCAGAATCTGCGATTTCTCGCCGTAGGCGTCGGCAAGCGTATCGATTTCCACGCGGCCTTGTTCTTTGAGTTCAATGCTCTGCTCAATTGCTTCCAGGGCCTCAGCATACTGCCCACGACGATTCAGCTGATAAGCCAGGTTATTCAGTGCCCGTGCGAGACGTTTTTGCAAAGAGATCCGCTCCAGTGATGTACAGCGCTCTGGTGGAGTCAAGAGAGGAACCATTTTTCGATAATATGTGACCGCTTGTTCCTCCAAAATCAGAGCCTTCTCCTTGTCTCCCAGCTCCTCTGCGTATTCGCTCCATCGTGCCCAAAGCCACGCCTGTTTTTCCATCAATGACCCCTGTAAATCTGGATGGGACATTGCTTGTGCCTGAAGACGTGCAAAACACTCATCGTACAATGCCTGAGCTTCCTCAAACTGGAGCATGTCCATCTCAGATGTCATCAGGGTATACACAACTGCTACTTCTATTGATGGGTGCAGGGGCAGAGCATCAGTAAGAAATGCTAAACGAATATGCTGGTAGTCCGCTACCTTCTGTCTTTCATCGACCTTCTGACCGAGATAGGGACCCAGAAAAAAGCGCAGCAGCAGAGCACCGCACCTATTCTCCTCCAATGCCTCCCTCTCTTGCTCCAAGGCCTGCATAGCTAACTCCGCCAGGCGGCGGGCATAGCCCAAATTGAAGGCAAGCCAACCATACCGAACAATGAACTGAGCAGCATCCAGCAATCGATGGTGTCTCAGGTAGATCTCGGCAAGCCCTGCGATGATCATGCCCATTTCTCGGTTGCCGAGTGCGCGACTTACTACTAACCAGTGAAGGAGAGCATTCGCCAGTCGCTCTTCCACGTCATGTTTCTGTTGCGCTGAAAGCCTGGTCCGTATCAACGCAGCGACCATGGGCAACAACTGTACGCGCTTCCGATAGGCCGCAAGCAAGGAAGCATCCCGGAGTTCCTGGAGAGGGGCAGGGTCATGATAAAGCACTTTTAAGCCAGGTGCCGCCAACGGCACTGGCGCGAGTGCGAGTTCTCGAAGAGCCGTCAATGCCTCTGTCGAGAGTCGCTTCATCACCCTGTCGAGTAGGGGAGTAACCCGCGTCGCCACAGGACCACTGAACAAAGAAGCGTCTTCTAACAGATGCACGAGACGCCCCGCCTTCGCTTTCTCTAACAATACAGCGGCATTTTCCTCTTCCTCCTCGAACGCGGACCAATCTCCTTGCAAGAGCGGCTCTCTCATCAGTTTCGTGACCCACTCTAAGCAGACAGGTATTCCTCCCACCACTTCCACGACGTGGCCTAATTGCTCCTCTGAGAGATCGTGGAGTCCTAACCGCTGGAGCAGCACAATTCCCTCATCTTGCGAGAGCGCGGGGACCATGGATTGCCTGGCCCATTGGGCTTCAACCGTGATCTGGATCGGCCACTCCTTCGTCGCTAAGACCAGGGACGCATGATGGCGCGCATGAACAAATTTTTCGTAGAATTGCCTCCATGCCGGCACAAGATGTCCCTGTCCGTCGAGGAGATGTTCAGCGTTGTCGAGCAGGAGAAGCACAGGCCGGTCAGAGCGAGCCACGCAATCCAGCACATACTTCATCCGTGCCTGAAGGTTCGCCGCTGGCATAGGGGCGTTTGCCGGTCCAATGCTCTCTAAAATATCACTCAAGAGTACTTCTAAAGCCACATCGGCACCGATCGCTTCCTGTTCGCGTTCGGGAAGCTGGCAGAGGACAACGTAGTAACGAGGAATACGCTGCTGAAAATAGTTGGCAATGCGGTGCAACTCGGAAGTCTTCCCAATACCTGGAGGCCCCTGAAGAATCAGCCACTTGATGGGTGGTTGTCCTGTGATAACCTCATAGAGCGAAACCAACCAATCTTCTCGACCAACAAGGTGGCTGACCTCCATCCTGGATGGAAGAGGAGTGCCGCGCGTAGTACTAACCTGCGCAAGAGAAGATGGGGCATCAGGTAACCTGTCAATCGCTGCCAGTTCTCCGCGCAAATCATCCCACTCCTGGGGCGATTTACGCACTTTGTGGGTCCTTTTGGTTTCGAGTTGCTGTCTGGCGAGGTCAAGGAAGAGATTCCGGTCCCGAAGGGAGAGGCGAACGCCCGCATCTCTGAGGGCCTCGTAAATCACTGATAGCTCATCAAACGTGGGAGACCTCTTATTGAGTTCGAAACTGGAGTAGCGCTGCTGATCAATCGTGCCTGGTAAGTGCGCGACAACGAGTGCCTGCGCAAGGCCATGCCGGTCACGGAGCCATTTGAGGAGCGCTCCGAGGTGGTCGGGCGACATATGTGCTGTGAAGTCGTTTAGTAGCTGCATCCAAGTAGTCTTTCTACAATCATCTCTCACAAACAAATCGTCCTTGTTCAGTCGTCGGTTGCAGAATACGCCTTTTGATACAGTATACCGGACGCGCGAAAAGATGTACAGGCGAAACTGATGTATTCACGCCAGTTCTTCGTCTTATTCGCCGGTTTCTTCAGATATACTTGCTATCAGGACCAAGAACAGACTGGAGATAGTGCGCTGATGTGTGCTTTCTTCTATTTATACAAAAAGAGGCACCGCATGAGCACGAAAGCACGAACAGACGCCAGCGAACTGCGCTGGCTGACCGGAGAACTACAGAACGAGATCAATATGCTCTCTACCAGCTGTTACCCCCAGGTACACCGGATGCTAGCACTCAATCTGACCGACGCTATCATCAGACATGCGGTGACGCTGCGGAAAGCAGTGATCGACAAAAACGAGCGTTTTGAGGAGAAGGACAAGTGCAAGAGCGGCCAGGGACCCAGACGTTTAAGCACCTGAGCACCCTGTGACGCCAAGCCTTACCAGGTGACGCACGTGCGCAAGATATGCAAGCAGGTATACATGCATTTTGAAGAGTAACAGATTACTTGTTGACGATTGACTCAACAATGCACCTGAACAAACGAGACCACCGGGTACGTTCCGGCCTCTATACCGCAGGGATGGCTCATCCCCTATTCTGTTTTTGAAACCTGTGCCGGGAGTTCTGAGCTTCCTGCTTCCTCGCTGTGCTCACGTTGCCACGCTGCGAAAGCCTCCTTATGTGGTTCGAGCAGCTTCAGCGACGAGGATGCTACCTCTAATTCAAAGATCACACGGCCAGGCACAGGCTCGCCCAACTCTTTGAACCCTGGCATTTTTAAGGATCTGGCGGCATATCCTGTTGCCAGGCTTTAAGCGCTGCTTTGTAATCTAGCATGAAAGGGAGTCCTGATCGTTCCACGTCAATTACAAAGTCATGCATGCCGGGAATGCTCGATACCACTTCAGTAAAGCCGATATGTCTCATCAGATTAATGCCGTCAGGTGTAGAGCTATGCGCTTTAATAGCGCGAATGATGATACCTCGATGCCCAAGCTCAACAATGACCCGCCTTGCACCAAGAAGGAGTTTTTCGCCCCATCTTCGTTTCTGGCCCAGGCTGACACCAGAGCGAACGCCAATAGCCATTGCGTACAGGTCTACTGGCGCCCCTGGTACATATGGCAGGATATCCTCGGCTGTGAGGTCTTTGGCAAGGCGCCGTCTATGCAGCAGATCGCCAATCGTTTCGAGACGCAATGGAATCAGGGAAAAGTAGCCAACAATCTGATCCTCTTGTTTCAGGAGATAGTCGATATCAGGGTTTTTTTGAAGCCATGCAACGCGCGTTTCGAGAGAAATTGTATTCACTCCACCAAAGACGGTGCCAGCAAGCGCAACGGCTGGAGGCATATCATCCAATGTTGCTTTGACAAACCTTGTAGGCGGAGCCTTCTCCAGTTGCCGACTGAGCAACCACGCCTCCAGTTCAGCCTTCAGTTCATCCACTTCCTTTTTGGGGTACACCTTTTGCTTTCGCCCCGGCGGTGTCACAGGATGCAAATTCCCAATATTTACCTGATTTTGCAGCCCGCTGTAGGTCATCCCAAGCAGCTCGCGTGTCTCTTTGGGAGTGTAGTAGTCCTTTTCCGTTTTCATGTAGCTAAAAACTCTCCAACGTTTTTTCTATTCTATCTCACTACTGCAAGTTACGTAATTCATATGATTTTCGCTTCTTTTTCTCTTGACGATTCTCTAATTTCTGGATATAATTTGTGTAAGTTGTGTAAGTTGTATTAGTTTTTGTGTTGGGGAGCATCGTGAAAATGTAGATAGTACATGGAAGGAGTGTCAAGGGTGATCGAATATGACGGAGAGCAATACGTAACGGCGGCTGAGGTAGCGCGGCGTTTCAAAATTTCCAGAGGCACGTGCTACAGCAATATGCTGCAGTATATGCACGAGTGTTACTTGCCAGGGAGGAAGAACGCCATGTATAGGCTCTCAGAAGTAGAGCAGTTTTCGCAGGTTCGTATCGTGGAAAAGCAAGCACAGCCACTAGCCTTAAATGCTGATCGGCACTATCAAGGGTTAGAGGTAGTGAACTTCGATCAGCCAGGTTTGAAGATTGTTTAACTCGTTCGCTCAGCACAGAAAGGCTAGTCGAAATGTAACCAGTGGGTAGCCCAAACATAGAGCGGAAGAAGTGGTACGTTTACACGCTCGAAAAGCCGACTGGTGAGGCTTTCTACGTCGGCAGAGGAACGGGCAATCGCATAAATCAGCATGAGTGGGAGGCGCGGTCTGGTGTCCAGTCGAGGAAGTGTGACGATATTCCCGAAGTCTGGGCGCAACGGCAGTAAATTGTTAAGAAGATTATCTTTGAAACTGACGTGGAAGAAGATACAAAGCGGGTTGAACGGGATTGTATCCAATTTGAGTACGCTGGTCCGCAACTCACTAACGTTGTGGGTAACATGTATGAGCTGACCAGGCGCGGAGAAGAGCGGCGGCAGGAAATGTGTTCAAGAAATAGAGCGGCAACAGCGGGAAGAGAAGCAAAGGATGCGCCACTCTGGCGACTAACTATGACTGAACAGGAAGCGCGCGAAACGATGAAGGTATACCGATGGTCATTTTTACGCAGGTCCCGTCAAAGCAATAACTATGTCTACGCCGCCCGTAAGGTTCGCGGACAGCGCCAGGAAGTGTACACCGGTTCTCTGATCTCGCTGGAAACCATGACCGTTGAAACCCTGGTAGAGAAGTTAACTGGTACACATTCATTGTAGTGCGACAGATGCTGCCCCACCACCATCGTCGCTTCCAATGACGGGCAGGATAGCCAACCAGCGAACAATAGTACAGTTCAGGATGCTACGTAAGCAAAAGGAGGCATCAGATGCAGGATGTACACATCATCTGTACGTGGAATCAGCTTCAGTCGATGGTAGCGGCGCTTGAAGAGCAATTTGAGGCGCAGAAAGAGGAGGTTACCGTACTTGATTGGGGCACCTCGTACAAGAAAGAAGCCGGATATATCGTCGTCGAATGGGACGACGAGGTAGATGCCGCTTTCATTGATCAACTCACCGCTGACAACGATGTCGAGGACTTCTCCGTGTACACGGCTCCCTGCATCGCCAATGGCCAGTTGCGCATCCTGGAGCTTGCTGAGCTGAGTGCGTTATCAAAAGGTATGTACGAGAGGAGCGACTATGGCTGCAACTATTGCGATATCTACAACTGAACAGGAAGTAAAGAAGCCCTATAGCAAATGCGGCAAAGAAAAGCGCCTTAATGAATTCGGCCCTCACTCTAAGGGCAGGTATGGGCGTCAGGCGGCTTGCCTCAAGCGTGAGAATGCCCGCCGACGTGAATACAAGCATACACATCCTCATATCGTAAAAGCAGATAGGGTTCGTACAGAGCAGAGACGCAAAGAGCGATGCGAGTATGATTCAGCGCTAAGAGATAAGCGCCGCGAAACAGGAAAAAGAGCATGGCGTAAAAGAGCATATGGCCTCTCTCATGTAGAGTATCTTACCATGCTAAAAGCACAAAACGGAGTATGTGCAATATGTAGTAAACCTGAAACAGTTAGAAACCAATGGGGCGTTATAGCTCTGGCTATAGACCACAATCATGTGACAGGAGCCGTTTGAGGTTTACTTTGCAACAAGTGCAATGTGAAACTAAAACTCCTAGAGGATAAAAGTTATATGACTACCGCTTTAGCTTACTTGGAAAAATACTCTTAAGATTCTCTCGCTGACGATTGGTGCTAAAATCACCAACCGTCGGCTAACCAACAAATGACGTGGCATCTGTCGGCTACTCTCCATAATGAGTGAGCCGCGATGCAAGCAAGAAATGGAGACACAACGACATGTCAACATCGCAACAGCAAGCGCCAAAGGACTACACTCAGCGATTCAAGGGCAGCACTACCGGGCGATCCGGCGGGAAAACCACGGCTGATAAATTGCCTGATGAGACGATCCACCTTCCACCCATCGCGCTCTTTGCCCTCGGCGGGATTGGCGTCCTGGCCGGTATCCTCTGTAACTTGTGGCAGATGGTCACCACGTTTGTGGCCTTCTGGTCCATGTTTAACCCAAAGGGCAAGCCGTTCGACTTCCAGCGGCAGCCCATTGTTATCGCGATCTGCGCGCTGATCGCGTTCTCGTTCCAATTAGCATTAGCGTTCCTGGTGTTCAGGCTGGACAAAGCCTGGAAGAAAAACAAAGCAACAAGTGAGAGTGGTGGCAAGGCGGCGAAAGACGCGGTGGTGGAAGTGGTCCAGCAAGTGGACCTGGTCCTCATCTGGTCCCTGCTGGGTTTCATCGTAGACACCGTGGGCGATTACACATTCATTAGCCTCTACACTGGCAATGTTGATGCATTCACCTCGATTTTTCTCATCTTCATTTATGCCGTAGCCTTGTACGCTTTGAGCACCATCGGCTTCGTTCGTAGCTTAGAGTATGTCTGGTCAGCTTTTGCCGCAAGGGGGGAAGTCATGCGACATAACAGTATCATCGTCATTGCGTACTTTTTGCTCTTAGCTATCCTCGTGTGCGGGCTGAAGACTCTGGGTATTAACGCAGGGATGCAAAGCATCCTCGCCGCCATGGCGATCGCTGGCATAATCATGCTTATCGGGTGGCTGATTATGAGAGCAATTAAACGTAAGGTAAGCCGTCACAACCTTTCAGGGAAGCAGTGGGCAGCAGTCATGTTCGGCCACGCCCCTGCGACTATGGGCGTGGTTGACGCAGATCTCGACACGGCTCCCGCTCAGCAGAACAGAGCACTGGTTCCGCAGGCCTACGACATTCATCCAGTGATGTATGCCGAGGAGGTAGAGGACGAGCTGCCAGATACGATCATCGAGCCTGGTGGACTGCCATTGGCGGAGACCTTCCAGCCGAGTATCCACACGCTTCTCGGTGCAATGGTCGCGATCTTCGGCATACGGAGCTATGGCAAGTCGAACGCGCTTGCGGTCATTATTGAGGCGCTCGCGCCGTATGATCTACCCATATTGATCTGTGATACGAAGGACGAGTATGCGGGACTCGTCCAACCTGCCTACCTGCGGCATGGATATATGGTGGGTGCGCCGGGCTTCTCGGCAAACGTTCCGGAAGAGGTCCGTTTGTCCTACCTTCCGGTGGATGAAGAGCATGCGTTTGAATTTGGGAAGGTTCTCATGAACGGGCATCTCCAGATTGTGCTCAATCTCAAGTCTTACAAAAATGACGACTTGGCGGCTCGCGTGATGTGCAAGATCATCGAGGGCATCAGCGCCTGGGAAGAGGCACGCCCGAACGCCAAGCGCATTCCTGTGGAAATTGCTCTTGACGAGGCACACAAATGGCTGCCGCAGCAAGAAAGAGAGAGCAACGTCTCAAGGGAGACGCAAGTCTTATTACAAAACACGTTCTTCTCGACCATTGTTCGCATGGGTCGCTCCTATGGCTTTGGCCTGATCGTCGCGTCTCAGCGCATCTCGGAGCTGGACAAGAGGTGTCTACAGAGCACATGGCAATTCCTCTTCAAACAGATGGAAGACATTGATATCAAGAGATACGAAGTGAAAGATATCCCGCGCGAGGAGGTGCTTTCGCTGCGCCAGGGAGAGTGTTTTGTTTTCTGTCCGTTGGCGCTCGGGTTTCGCGTGCAGATGTATGCAAAGAGAAGCCCTGATCTGAGCCAGACACCGGGGCTGGCGGAACTGAAGCAACACCGCGTTACAACGAACGCGTATGATTTTCACCGCCACTCCTTTGCCTCTGCGTTACCGCAAGCAGACGAGGCGTTTCTGCAACAGGCAACCGCTGCCTTGTATCGCAACCCCGACGGCAGCGCACGCTTGACCCCTGCGCCGGTCATTCCAGAGAAGGGTACACGCGCAGAGGATATCCCGATAGCGCGGGCCATCCATGCTTGGAATAGTGGCGTCAATACGGTGTCTCGACTAGAGCAGGTCTGGGGACTCACGAACCACCAGGCGCGCAGATTACGGCAGATGATACTTGAGCAGGGTGGCACGCCTCCAGAAAATGAAGAGCAAGTGAGTGAGTGAGTGAGTGAGTGAGTGAGCGGTCGAGTGACCTCCACCGCACGCTCAAAATGCCTCCCTTACAGAGTCACTCACTCGCTCACTCACTCGAAAGAGGAAGAAATGAAACGGATAGGAAGAGATTTTATAACAGCCTTCATGGCGTGGCTCATTGTCGTCATCCCGGCCAGCATCATCTCAGGTATCGTTCTCCTCATCACCAGGAGCAACGACGCGTTTATGTACACGCTCATAGGCACTTGCACCGGAGAGGTCCTCGGCTGGGCGCTGTACTTTCGCACTCGGCCCGACCCGGAGACGACAGAAGAGAAGCGAGCATAGCCACGATTGGTTTTAGCTTGTGCTGTTAAACAACAGCACAGTTACAGCGCTTTTACTATCGAACCTACAGACGGCTAAAAATGCTGTTAAACAACAGCACAGTTACAGCAGGGAAGGAACAACCACATGGTCAGGACATTCTTTTATGGGCATGACTTCGGCAATGCAGAGACAGACGGTGTACTGATGGCAGGCGGGCAAGAGATCGTACGCTCTCTGCCGACGGCTGAAGCGATTGCACCATCTGAGAAACGCGCAAGAAATTTAGGCGTGGACCTGGAGGCCGGCAACACCGTGCTCTTCCGCATGATACAGGATAACACCACCTACATGATCGGTGAAGGAGCATTCACGCAGTCAAGTACCGCAAGCACACAGCGAGGTAACATCTCCCGCTATAGCAGTTCGCAGAGTATCCGTGCTCTGCTTGCCAACTCTGCAATGATGACGCGTGAGAAAGTTTATCGCTTACATGTCGTTACTGGCGTTCCGGTCGAGACCTATGCAGAGGATGACAGTATCAGGCAGAAGATCATTGATGCGCTGAGTGGCACGTATACGTTTCTCGTCAACGGCAGTGATGAGCGAACCGTTGAGGTCATTGCGGAGCGGGTCATTGCGGAGGGCGCAGGTGTCATTATCGGGTATGGTTCGAGTGACAAGGTTCTCCAGGGCGCCATAGACTGTGGCGGGAGAACACTCGACCTCTACGTGTCGAGAGGACAAACACCTCAGATACCGATGTGTAAGAGCTTTGTGCTGGGTGTCGAATCGGCAATCGACGTACTGAAGAACAACTACCAGGCCGCCTATAATGCCCCTTTAAGCACAGCAGACGCCAGGGCCATTATGTTCGCCTACACTTCAGCGGGACGCCTACCTTTCCCAACACTTGCGACACGTGGTGTCGATGTTGAGAGACACGAACAAATCCATCTCGCAATTGAAGCCATTCGCGTCATCGGTGAGCAGGTCGCATCCACTGTCGCAAGTGCATGGTCTGAAGGCGAGACAACCGACCAGGTAGCGACCAGCTTCAAGAACATCTTCTTTATCGGGCGCGGTGCGAAGTACTTCTCTCCATTCATTCAGAAAGTGATTGCGCCAGGGCAGTTAAAGCAGGTCGATGATCCTGGAAGCGCGAATGCCTACGGCTATGCGTCTCTGGCGAGACGGCTTGCCATGCGCAACCAGGGCCTCGTTGCAGCATCATAGGCGGGAGCGATGAGCAGCAGAGATTATACAAAGTATGTCTACCTCACGATAGCGCTAGCAAAGAACGGATCGACGCACCAGGCGCTTTTGAGAGATGCTGAGGAGATTGATACAAAGCAGTACCCAACAGTCGCAGCGTTGCGACTCAAGGACTACTATGCGGGCGTTCTGCGAAACGTGCATGCCATCACAAGTGAACAGGGAAACTTCCCTGTTCTGTTACATGGGCACGAAGCACCGCATGTTATCACGAAGGACGCTACAACTGCTGAGACAAACGCTGATGCTGCATTGGATGAATGGGAATGAGAGAGGGTAAGACCGTGAACAGGTTCATTGGAAGAGGTGATCGCTACTGCGGCAATTGCGGAAGAAGACACGACGCTCGTAGTGCATTTCTTGTAGTTAAGAGCTATTGCAGCCCAAAACGATCAAGCGCCTGACCTTTGCCATAGTTTCGCAGCCAAAACAAAGGATCAAGCGCCAATCTTAGCGGAGGACCGCCAAATGTATTATACATCATACCATGTGGCGGCCTCCGCGCGGAGGAAATAGGTAGAATGGCTAAACGCCAACGCAGATGTTATTTTTGCCATCGCGTAGGAGCGAGCGAGGCCTATTATAGCAACATCTGCATCCGCCATCAGCTGCTCATCTCGCTCCGGCTGTTCGTTCTCCTAGCGCGTTCTGGGCGGTTCGGAAAATTCTGGAGAGTGGTGAAATGGGAACGATGACACTCCTCCAGCTTTTCATCTGGGTCGTGATCCTGGTGAGCATCGGGCAGATCTCCCTTATCGGTCGGTATCTCCTCTGGCCGCGCATCCGGCGCATCACACACTGCCCCTGGTGCTGGAAAGACGCCGGGATCGCCCGCGACTTTCCAGCACCCTGGTCCTCGACCATCTGCCCGTACCATGATCGCCGGGTCCGTGCGCAGGCCAGAGCACGTCGCCTCACCAGGCACTTGCCTGCCGCTTCCACGACGAAGCCGGCAACCGTGATACTGCAAACAGAGGAGGTGCAGGTATGATCGGCCAGCGGCCAAGGCGACTGAACTTCTCACCCGCGCTTTCTTGCGTGGACTGCCAGCGGGATACCAACCAGGGTCTCATGTATCACATGAGTTCCCTGGTGTGGCAGCTCCTACCGCTGTGCGACGAGCATATCGAGGAGCCATTCGGGAGCAATGAGCCAGTTCCTTTCAGTGCGCTTCGCTACCGGATCAACGAACAGCTTGCCGTGGTCCAGCATCTCCAGCACAGAAAACGTTGCATCGCGCATGCATATGTGCGGCTGCGCAGGCAACATGCGCACGTGAAAGCGCAGCGCGCTCTGCGCTGGAGGCTGAATCGAGCCTCCAGGCTTGAGGCTGAGGTGATGGAGGTGGGGCGATGATCGAGGTGCGCTCTCCGGAACACCTGACGATTTCCGAGTTGCTGCAAGAGGCCCATCAGGAGATTCAAGCGTACCTCCGTAAGCAGCCAACGGCGGACGCCTGTGCCTTTGAACTGTTTCGCCGCGCCATTGGACAGCACGATGAGCAGGCCTGGGTCTGCCTCTACGAACTCTACCATGTCGTGGTCGGCTCGTGGGTTCTCCGCCGTTCGCCAGCCGTGCAAAGAGAAGACCTGGAACCGCTCGTGAATGAGGTCTTCGCCAAATTTTCCAGGAGTATTGGCCCAGAGAGGTTAAAGGACTTCTCCTCGGTCGGAGCGCTCCTGGCCTACCTCAAGTGCTGCACCGGCAGCGCCCTGGCCGATCACTGCCGGTCGCAGCGGGCACGGCTACGCGAAGAGCCACTTCTATCCCTCGACCAGGAGCCGGTGGTTGAGGATTTTGCCGGGGCGATCGCTGACCAACTGGCTGCGCAGGAGGTCTGGGCCGTTGTCTCTCGCGAGGTCCCGGCGCGGGAGGAACGGCTGATCCTGGCTATGGTATGCGTCCTGGGCTGGTCTCCGGCCGAGCTCCAGCGCCGCTACCCGCTCGTTTTTCCGTCCATCGAGGACATTTATCGCCGAAAGCGCAACGTCCTGGAACGCCTGCGGCGTAACAAGAAGCTGCTCCAGCTTCTGGATCGCCAGTCTTCCCGAAAACTGAAGGAGGTGCAACGTGCAGGCTAAGCTGTATGCAGCGAACTATGCCCAACGCCGGGAAGAGACGTTCATCCGCGCCGGAGGCCAATGCGAAAACATCTTGAACGGAGAGCGCTGCCCGGTTCGGGCCGGAGACTGGCGCATCACCCGCTCGAAACAGCTTCAATTCGAGCAACTCATCATTCACCATGTCAACGGCGATCCAGAGAACCTACACGCTGTGATGATCGCCACCTGTTGGGCCTGCCACATGCGTTGCACCGGAAGTCCGGACCTGGACGCACAACAACGAGCGCACGAAAGCAGGGATACGAAGTGATCCGCATCCACTATCTGATGGACCTGCTGGCCCGCGCCGGGTTCCACACCTGGTCAACTGCGAACGGGCGCGTGGGCTGGCAGATTGGCGAGCTGACCAGCGACGCTAACGACCCCATCGACGCGCTTACTATGGCACTCCATTGGCTGACCGGCGAGATCCGCGATCTCCAGAGCAAACTTGACCACCTTCAGGAGAACCCCACCATGCCTGTACAAACTTCCAGACCAGCACAACAAGAGCGAGAGCAGGATCTCGCCATCCGTCTCCAGCACGCTGAGCAGCGCCGCGCCAGTGATCAGGCCCTCCGCCAGGCTCTGCCACGCTACCCCACCATCGCCGACGATGCGGCCATGCAGCTCAACACGCTCCTCGACAAAACAGCAGCCACTGCAAAGGCCAGCTACCAGACAGGGGTCAACGGCAGCGGGCCAACCCTGATAAACTACCTTGACATCATCCTACACACCCCTAGACCAAAGAAGAGGCGAAAAACAGTCGATGAGTCCGTAGACGATGAGCGGAAAATCAGCGATCAGGCGGCGGCCGATGTGCAAGTCCCGGCGAAGCAATCAACCTGGTCAAACGTGCCGGATACAACAACCATAGGAAGCAACCACAAGCACAAGAACACTTGTGGGGGGACACGTAGCAGAACCTTGTAGCGCAACCAAGTAGCAAAAAATGACCAAAGCGCCTGACCTCTACCAATTGTTTTCTTAAGGACACCCGCAGAGACAAGCGCTCAGATCCAGCGGAGGTAAACCGCCATGTCTATATTATACGACGCACGGCAGCAAACCTCCGTATGCGGAGGTGACAAATGTCCATAAACCCCCTAGACCAGAGAGGATTCGTCACGCCGGCAGCCTATACGAGCGACGCAACGCGCATGATCGGCGTGCTCCACAACATCCAGGTAGTGCTGGCTAGCAACCAGCACGGGACCCTGGCTGACGTAGCGAACCCGGTCCTGCAACTCCAGGCCATTCACGGCGACCAGGCCACGCTGGAAGACATCATCCAGCACCTGGTCGCTAAGCAGCTCCTCCAACACCATCGCCAGCGCCGGGCGCAGCGCGAATGGGAACAGGAACGGGAGGCTGCTGCATGATCACCACTCCTCAAAGCAACGCAGATGAGCAGCAGGAACCGGGGCGCCTGAGCCTTGCCGAACTAAACCAGCGCTTCATCAAAGAGGGTGTTGCCGCGACTCTGCGCTGTACTCACCTCAAAAACGCCTCGAGGCTTGTGTCTCTTGCAACGGTGTGCTACACTCTACGTGCAAGCAATGTCGGCGAATCGCCATATTGCCTACACAGAAGGTGTTTATTTGTAGGAAAGTGAGAAGGATAGCCAATGGACCAGGAAAAGCGTATCAGAAGAGTCGGCAAAGTTGCGCAGCAAGCGACGGCGGTATTTGCTGATGCCGAAATTATTGCCGTAAGAAGCGCAGATGACGGACTGATCTACGCTTCGCTACCGCACCTCTGTCGCGCCCTTGGACTTGATGTCGCGAGCCAGGAGGAGCGGATTGATGAGCATGCCGTGCTTACTGAAGGGCTCTGTGATTTCGACCTCGCCATCGGAGAACGTGTCCTCACGACTGCCTGCTTCAAAAGCAATCTGGTGCCTCTCTGGCTCGCGCTGGTTCCTGTTAAACGACTCAAGCAGGAAAAACAAGAGCGTGTCCTGCTGTTTCAACGGAGAGTGGCCGATGTCCTTGATCGTCTCTTCGGTCCTGGCCCCGAGGAAGCATCGACGACGACTCTTGCTCCTAGCAGTCCGCAAGAGGCGGCCTACGCGGAAGGGTTAGCGATCGCCCGCATGGCCAGTGAACAGGCACAGCTTGCCTCACAACATGTGGAGGTGGTGGAGGCACGGATTACCGCGTTTGAAACGACGGTAGAAGCGCGGCTCATCGCACTTGAGGCCCGTCTCATGCCCCGTGAGCAGATCACTGAAGAGCAGGCAGAACATATCAGTGACCTGGTGAAGCAGGCAGCGATTGCGCTTGCACAGAAGGCAGGGGGAGGGAACTTTTTTGGGACCGTGTACGGGCAACTCTATCGCATGTGCGGGATTACCTCCTACAAGCTGATGACACAGGGCCAGTATCCCAAAGCAGTGGCCTGGTTGGGGAGAATGATCCGGGAGAATCGGTAAGCCGCCTATGAAAGGGCAGAAAGAATGCACCAACCCCAAACCGAGACAAGAGAGCCGCTGTTTCCGCCTGCGCTCAAGAAGGCGCGACTGGCCAGGCAATTGAAGCAAGAAACTCTGGCGGCACAACTGCATATAAAATTGCGGACCCTGGTGAGTTGGGAAACTGGCGCACGCATTCCTTCTGTTGGTATGGTTGCTCTCCTCAGCCAAATTCTCCTGGGGAGCTTCGACTTAGAAAGTGACTTGATGCTTGCCTATATTGCCGACGATCTCGCCCGTCAAACCCACCTCCAGAAGAATGAGCAGTTTCATCAGCTGGCTCGCCAGACCATTGAACAGGTTCAGACACGAGGGCGTAAGCCAGAGCAGCAACAAGGTTCCGGTCTTTCGCTCTTCGGAAATCAGCCAGGAAAGGAGGAACAAGAGCAGAGAAAAGATGAGATAAAGACATGGAGACAGGAACAGCGAGACGACGGAGCAAGACATGATCCACTGCAACAGCTCTTCGGTGTTCTTGAGACGTTACGTGAACATACCGAACTGCTGCCTGTTGTGCAGGAATTCCTGCACGAAGTTACTCAAACTGAGTAACAGATTGCCTATTGCAGCCTGCCCCAGAGTGGGCTGAGGATTGAAACAAACAAGTATGGGCTATAACAACCAACGATCTACAACGGTTGCAGCCCGCTCTGGGGCAGGCTGAGGATTGAAACGATATCTTGCTGATGGTGATATCTCTTCTGACTGCGAACAAGAAAACATTTGAAGAAGTTATGCAGGAGCAATCTCGTGAAAAAGTAAAGCATATCGTAGTGCCTCAAGCAGCGAAGACAACCCGCGCGCGTCGACCAGGACAACGAGTTCAGGCCAGAAAGGGTATGTCTCGTGCAGATGGGAGGCAAAGAAACAAAGAGAGGAAAGGCAATGATTAAATTTTCGACGCCTCCATTTGGCCGACTGCATGCACGCCCGATTGCCTTCAAGGAGTTTCCGGCGACCTATTTCTGGACGTGGATCGTGATGGACATGTTCTTTGGCAGCACTCCGCTCGAAGGATGGGAAGAAATCCCCTCCATCGACGATGACCATTTCATCATCCTCTGCAGCCAGCTCAGCCAGATCGCGCAGGGCATGGACGCGCAAGGAGCAACTGGGCGCTATTTTGTCAAAACGGAGGATCTCGAATTTGCCAGGCAATACCCTGTCATCCTTGCGCACCAGGCTCCTGCGACGATCCCACCGGAGGAACCAGCAGAGATGCTGATCGGCACGCATTCCATCGTCTTGGAGGGAGATGCCTTGCGCCTCTGTACCCTGGAAAGCCTCGGTGAGGCAGGAATGGATATCTGGACGCGCCTGAAGCAGGGGACGACGTTAATCCCGCTGCGCGGGACACTCCAAGGACACAAGCAAACGTCCCAGGACATGGCGAACGCGCACGCAGTGAAGGCTGAACTCTGGGAGCGTGCGCGCCTCGCCGCCAGGGAGCTGGCGATCCAGTATTGGCGGCTGCACGAAGAGATGAAAAGGACCTCGATGCTTTCGCTCCCTCGCGCCCTGCCACCGACTACCAGTGTACTGCGTGGCCGGGGGATCATCGTCCCGCAGTTAGAGCCGATAGAAGGAGTCCTGATTGCGCTAAGTAACGCACAGCGCGAGGAGGGCGGATGGAAAGAGGTCAATGCAGTTCCAACCTACACCCACCAGCGGCCAACGAGCATTACGGAAGTGACCGTTCGGCCACGCGATGTGCAAGTAACAGCTCCAGATCTCTCCGGTCAACTCTGGCAACGGGTGCGGCAATTCGGCGACGTCGACGGCGACATCGTTCTTGCTATGCTCGCCCAACTTGCCGGAGCGCCGCGAGATGCGCGTGGGGGCACCTGGATTACCGGGCAGCAGATTTTGGAGTACCGGGGCATCAAGCCCAAGACTCACAAGCTCGAGGATCGGAAACCAGACGAGCCCACCCACCGACAGGCTGGCCACCGCTATGAAGACCTGCAGGAGATCGCGGAGGGCGTGTCCCGCATCCGGGATATGCATATCACGGTGCGCGCTTGGCGCGAAAGCCACAAGCGAAAGAAGACCAGTGGGAAGCAAGCAAGAAGGCGCATCTATCAGCAAGAGAGTTATCTGATCACGATCTCGGACTACATTCTGCAGTCTCAGATGTTCCTTGAAGGAGAGCAGCCCGTCGGCGATCCGCTTGCCGTGGCCTGGTACTACCAGCCTGGTTCCAGCCTGGAAGGGTTGTTAACCGGCCCGAACTACCGGGCAGCCTACCTGCTGCAACAGGCATTGCGCTACGATCCGGTTCACGAACGGTGGGAGAAAAGGCTTGCTCGCTATTTCACTTTCCAACTGCGGATGAATCCCAGTTTCGGCGGGGCGACTATCAGACGGACGATTGGGAGCCTCATCGATGAACTTGCTCTGACCATCAACGAGAGCGACCCAAAGAAGACCAGAATACGATTTGAGCGGACGATGAACAGACTGAAAGATGACGGCATCATCTCCAGCTGGGGGCCGCAAGACCGATACCAGAGGGAAATGCAGAGGCTTCCCCGATACAATTGGCTGAAAAGTTGGCTTGAGTACGAACTGGAGATCTCGGCAGATTCACTGCCTGCGACAGCTGCCGGAGAGCTCATGGAACACCTCCAGGTACAGCGTAAACAACAACGGCTCTTTCATCGGGGTACAAAACTGTTCGTAGAGGAGCAGGCGGAGGAAGATCAGCGCTAGTGAGGCGACGTTACTTGGCGGCTCCCGCGACGTTATCTGGCGGCTCCCGCCAAAACTGAAAAATTGCTTAAATGGCTCAGGAAGAGGACTCATGGAGACATACGAGGGAGAAAAGAGCGGCAAAATGTGTTCAAGCTCTTGTGCCCCTAATGACAGGACCGCACCATTTCAGTATACTGGCTTGTATACAGGCAATCCTGTGGGATCATAGCCTTTTGACTATAGGAAACACAGGACGGATGGGGCCGACCAGGAACGACAACTGGGAGATGTTGTCCTTTGATGCCTTTCCATCAAAGGACAGATGCATTGGTCTGAGAGGACGATTGAGAATGTAATAACATAAGATCGAACGTATTTGTAGACAAAAAGATAGCCAGGAACAGGATCACAACTCCCTAGAGTGCTTTGCCGAGCCCACGGAGTTACGAACCGATCACTGGCAGAAGGTGTGTGTTGCGCACGCACTCGCGTGTGCGCAGGCAACGTTTTGTGCTTTCAGGCGCATTTATTCTACTAGATACAGTATACCATCTTGCCAGCAATGTCAAGGGACTGTAGTTCTATGTTTGTTGCCTTTAGCGCATGCAGGACGCGCACCTTCACTTCCCGAATCAACCCTAGTAGGAAGGCGTGTAGTATGATCATCTCAACGTACATGGAGGCTGTACAGCCTGAAGGTGGCAGCAAAGCCTGGGAACAGATCGACCACTCGACGCTGCAGCTGATTGCCAACTTGTTCCCGGCCCCGACCCTTGGTCAGGTCTTCGTTACCCGCTTTGTCGAGCGAGCAGCGGCCGAACGGTCGATCGCCCCCGGCCTCAAGGCAGGAGATGTGGTGATCTGCACGAAAAGCATCGCCACGCTCAGCGAGGAACTGAATCTGGCCTACGACACGGCCCAAAAATACGTGGCGCTCTTTCGGGCGCTCGGCCTGCTGCAGAAGCAGACGTTCATGAGTGGCCAGATTGCCTTTATCCTCTCACTTGGAATTTACCTGCCCCCGCGTAATCTCGAAGCCAATCTTGATTACCTCCTTCAGAGAAGCAAGGCAAAAAAGAGCCGGACCAAATATCATGACCTGGTGGCCGACGTCAAGGAGCGCTGCTTGGTCTACGGACTCATCGACCAGGAGTTTACCGATGCCCTGCGGCAGTTGCACGCCCTGGTGCAACCTCCCGCAGGACTCTCCAGGAGCAAGCTCGAACAGCGGCTTGCTCAGGCACAGCACCTGGTGAGCACGATGATCGCGCGGGCGATGACCGAGCGTCTGCCCAGAGAAGATGCGTTGCTCACACAGAATCTACCGAGGTCTCCAGGTATGACAGACGACGATGCGCGCCGACGCGAGAGCGAGGTGCCACCGTCGAATCTACCTGGCGCGGTGACATCGAGAGACGCGGAGTTGCAAAAGCAGAGATCGGAATCTACCCAACCTGGCGAGTCAGGTAGATTTGCTGAGAGAAGGGCTGGCGAGAATCTATCCGGCCAGGCAGCCCAGGTAGATTCTCGTCGGCTAGACCACAGCAGCGAATCTATCCGAACTGGCAGGCTGGGTAGACGCGTTAATGGGCATGTTGTCCAGAATCTGCCCAGATCGCCAGGCCTAGTAGATTCTCGTCAGCGAGATCACGACAGCGAATCTACCCAAACCGCTCGCCCAGGTAGACGCGGTGCGCCTTCCGACGCTGAGAATCCACCCACGGGGTCTGCATCGATAGATTCTCAGGGCATCACTAACGTTAACGTTGGAAATATTATTACAAGTAATCTTAACGTTAACGTTAAGATTGTTGCGGCCTTCTTGTGCCGTCTCTTCAACGAGCCGACGAGTAAGCAGGGAATCTACTCCAGGTTGTTCCGAGACGGGTGCAACCAGGCAGAAGCAATCCACGCAGCAGCCATCTTCACGCTGGTCCACTTTCACCGCGATAAAACGATTGAGAACCCGGCAGCCGTGTTTATCGCGCGCTGCAAAGCCTACCACAAAACGGGCATTCCCGATGAGGCAGCCGAACTGCTGGCAGAATACGGAGCACTCACCTACCAGCAGCTGCTCGATGTCTTACGGAAGCGCGCTCCTTCTTCCGCATCTTCCAGGCATGGTATCTCGCCACTGGCCAGTGCTGCACATCCGGCAACACCCTCGTCTCTCCCACCTCTCCCACAGTGGGGAACGATCCAGCGACTCATTCCTGTCGAGTCTTCCCGACATGGGATGAGCCGCCAGGAGGCGCTCCAGGTGGTTGCCTGCGCGCGGGGCGACCTCCGTACCAAGATGTGTCGTGTTGACCTGGAGCGGCTTTCCGACAGCTCGTATGCAGTGTTGCTCGACAATACCATCACCGCCATTCCCCGCCAGACCTATTTTTACTCCTTGCGTGAATGGGAGGCACGCGCTGCCCCTATCAAGGACTGTTTTGAACTCTTCGGCGTGATACCAGCTCGACGCCGGTGTTTGGCTGATGCCCTGAAAGAGAGGAGCAAGCGATGAGCCAGACCGCAAGGACAGCCGAACGCCTGCTGCCACAGAACATTGAGGCAGAGTGCGGTGTGCTCGGAAGTATTATCATTGATTCGGAGGCCCTCGTCCTGGTCGCTGATTTTCTCCGCGCCGATGACTTCTACCGTGATGCGCACCGCAGCATCTATGAGGTGATGTTGCACCTGTACAACCAGCAGCGAGCCGCGGATTTCATTACCATCTGTGACGTGTTGGAGAGCCGGGGCGAACTAGAGGAGGTGGGAGGAGCCAGCTACATTACCTCGCTCATCAACCGGGTGCCCACATCGGGCAACGCGCTGTACTACGGCCGTATCGTCGAACGCACGGCAACTCTTCGTCGCCTCATTGGGGCAGCAGGACAGATCGCAGCAGCAGCCTACGAAGCCGAAGATGACGCGACCGGCGTATGCGAGCGGGCCGAGCAACTCTTCTTCGAGGTGACGCAGCGCTCCTTCAGCCTGGGGACGGACGCGAGTCTGGCGGAACTGCTCACGTCCTACATGGGCAGGCTGGACCAGCTCTCAGAGCGGCGGGCCAGTATCGTCGGGGTCCCCACGGGCTTCGCCGACCTGGACCGCCTGACGGGGGGACTGCGCCGGTCCGACTTGATCGTGCTCGCTGCAAGACCATCTATTGGTAAAACGAGTCTGGCCCTGAGCCTAGCTCATAATGCGGCGTTGCAGTACGACCAGCGTATCGGCATCTTTAGCCTGGAGATGAGCCAGGAGCAGTTGACGGAGCGCCTGATGGCGATGGAGACCGGCATTAATTTGCAGCGGCTGAGTACAGGGAACATCGAGGACCACGAGTGGGAGAGAGTTGTGGCGGCGTTGGGCAGGCTCTCCGATGCACAGATCCGCATCGACGGGACCCCAGTGCTCTCACCGATTCAGATGAGGAGCCGCGCCAGACGCTGGATCGTCGAACATGGCCTGGATCTCATTATTGTGGATTACTTGCAATTGATGCAGCCGAGCGATACCTCCTCGAAGCACAAGATGGAGAACCGGGTGCAGGTGATCGACGAGATCAGCCGCAGCCTCAAGCTACTGGCCCGCGAACTCAATATTCCTATCCTGATGCTGGCGCAGTTGTCCAGGGCCGTTGAGAACCGTCTGTCTAAGGTCCCACAGCTCTCAGATCTTCGAGAATCAGGAGCGATCGAGCAGAATGCGGACATCGTGATGTTTATCTATCGCGATGAGGTCTACACGCCGGACACCCAGCGGCGGGGGATCGCGGATATTATCGTGGCCAAACATCGTAATGGCCCGACCGGCACCTTTTGCCTCAGATTTGAGCCGCAGACGACGCACTTTCGTGATGTGACCGATGAGGTGGTTGCCCCGCTTGCTCCCCCAGAAGAACTCGATAGAGAGATGGACGAGAGCGAGGACGACTGATCTGATCGAGTGGGCAGTATGTGTGCAACGCTTGTTTCGTTACCGTTTAACGCAGCGAACGGTGGGATAATAGTTTGGTGTGATTCGATGTCAACAGGAACTATGCGGCTAGAAAGGGAAGAGCAGATGTATGATGATGCTTTTGGTTATTGGCTTTCAGGTTTTACTGATGGCGAGGGATGCTTTCACGGTCGAGTTGTGCCGTCGAGAAAGAAGAGCTCCATCATCGTCTCATTCTCGATAGCGCTGAGGGCTGACGATTTGCGCATTCTCGAAGAGATCCGACAGGCACTGGGTGTCGGGGGAATCTATCTTGTTCCATCGAGGGGGGAGAACTGGCAACCGCAATATATGTATGCAGTTCATGACAAGAAAGACTTGGCACAGGTGATTATCCCTCACTTTGAGAAATACCCACTTCGCTCGAAGAAAAGCAGGGATTTCGTTATATGGAAGAGACTTGTTCTTGAGTGTAAACTGAAGTGCATCAATGGGAAACCTACGCCGGAGGAGATTTTAACAGAAGCCACTCTATTAGCCCAGCAGCTTAAGGAAGTGAGAGCCTACCAAGAGGTTGAATGGGTCGATTACCCTCGACTTGGGAAGGGGCATAGGAAAAAGACGCCTTCTTGTCCGAAATGCGGTGAAACAGATCCTACCCGATTTTCCAAGCGTCCTCATGATACGTACTCATCTTGGTGTAAAGGATGTATAAATGCCCATAACAAGGCGAAGCGAAACCGGTCGCGTGATATGGCGCATTGATGTTTGCGGCTGGCTGGCAGAGATTGTTGTGTGTTCAACAGGATTATTATTTATTCTCGGTCCCGCGTTTGAGCTGCTTGGGAGCGGTCGCGCTGCCAGCAAACTGGGCTGGCGTGAGTTTGATGTTCTGATTTTTCGTCTCCAGATGGTCGATCCGTTCGAGGGCCAGGAGGTGTCAACTGCATCGGCTTTTTGGATCTCATAACGCTGGCGGCACAAATCATGTAAGAGCCAAGTGCTTTGCCCAGTGGCATAGACAAATGCGTCGATAGTCGATAGAGGAACTAGAGATGGACGAAGGCGACGAGAACTGATCCAGTTCATGGGCAGCTTTTCTCACGTCGGAATGGCTTCCGAGTGGTTGCTGCGCGTTTGGGCCGGTAAGTTACAAATCATGCGAACTTCTCTAACTTATCTTCTCAACAAGTGCTTAACATGCTCAGATAGCTATACTTTAGATTTGGTAGCTATCGAGACTACCATAACCAGTGAGCTACAATTTATGTGCGAACTATTTATGAGGTAGAACAACATTAAACGGTGATCGAGGATGAAGAGCCATGCAAATATCGCTCATTTCATCGGGCCTCCACTTCTAAGTAAAGCCACTTGTAACCTACTTGGATAGTTCTTGCTGTCTCTCAAGCTATAAATCATGCGCGAATTATCTCTAACTTAGCCCTTGTATTTGCTTGTTAACTCTGATATATTTAGATTTGGTAAGTAAAATAGCTACCAAATCCAGATAAGTTTGTTATTTGTTGCGCATTACTGCAAACTGAGAGGACTTATGCTATGCCAGAGGACCCATCTAAGCAGGAAAAACACGTCACGGAGCTTGTCGGCCCTGATGATCGCTGGGTCTCGGTCACCGACGCCAGCCGGATCGCCCGCCGCCAGGAGCACACCATCAGGACCTGGATCGCCCAGGGGAAGCTCGCGGTCAACCCCGTGCGGGTGGGGATTAACAAGAAGACCCGCCAGGTACGTCTCTCCGACCTGGTCAAGCTGACCCCAATTATTGACCCGGACGCCGGGATCGCGACCGACCTGGGGACGCTGGATCTCCCCAGCATCCCCAAGCAGCAGCAGCAGCTTCTGGCACAGATGACCACGCTCCAGCAGGAGGTGACAGGGAAGCAAGAGCACTTTGCCGAGGAAACTCGTCAGACCTGGCATGTTACCCAACAGCAGTGCCAGGCGCTGGCCCACCGCGACGAGGAGCAACAGCAGTTTATCCAGCAGGTTCGCGACAGCCTGACAGAGCGTCTCCAGGAGCTTGACCGGTCGCTCCACCAGGAGCTTGTGAGCCAGCTCGAGCAGTACCAATGCTTGACGGAGCAGGTTACTTCTTATAGCCAAGAGCTACAGCAAGCACGGCAGGACCTCAGTGCTCTCGTCAGCGAAACGGAGAAGATGCTGCGCCAGGCGCTCTCTGACCAGGTGAGACACAGCGAGGCAACGCTCCGTCAAGCATTGGAGGCCGTACAGCAGATCGGCGCGAAGGCGACGGAGCAGGTGCGCCAGAACGTCGCGGGCTTGGAAGAGCGCCTGGTGAGTGCGGTAGAGGCCCATGAGGAACTGGCGACGACGGTGAGCCGCCTGCATGTACACACTGATCAGCAGTTCTCTCAGGTGGTGGATCGCCTGGAGCCGTTGGAGACGACGCTCGGAAAGCTTCAGGGCGAGATCCAGGAGCACGTGGAACGTGTGGGCCAGCAGATCACGGAGCTACTCTCGCAGATCAGCCAACTCGCCACCCAGGTAGCCGGACAGGAGTCTACCTGGCTGGAGCGGGTGCAGGCCTCGGAGCAGGAAGCGCGCCAGCTCCGCCGTGACCTTGATGCCCAGAGAAGCCTCCAGCAGGCGTTACAGGGACAACTCAATGAGGAGCGCAAGGCCCGCGAGGAACTGGGCCGTCAGGTGGCAGCAATGCTCAAAGAGCGAGGGAAAGGCCAGAAGTAGTCAGCAGAGATATCCCCACAAGCGTTCTTTATTGGCCCTTGAGTAGTAACGGACCCAAAAACAACGATAAGAAAATGAAATGGCTTGTAGAGCCGATTGATATACAGCCATCGAAGCGATGCTCCCCTCTCTTCCGCGGGACGCACCTGTTCTTTGCTTCAACTTAAGCTGCCTGTAGTGCCAGAAGGGTGCCTATAGACACTCCTTATCGTTGTTTTTGGGGTCCGTTACTCCTCGACCCCCTGAATCTAAAAGAGACTTCCTTGCCCTGGCAGGTCTCCACCTGAGAATTTACGCAGTTCCCCACGCAGGTAGGCCATTACCTCGTCGAAACGCTCGTCCGGAATCTCTATGTAACTTCTGGCGCGGAAACGCTTTTTGAGACGCCCATACACCATTGAATGGGCCAACTGGGTCGTGATATTGGGAGAGTGTTTCTCAAGCGTTGCGGCGATGAGATCGACAAGTTCTTGCACATCTTTGCCATGAGCAGAAGTGAGCCGTTGGGTGCGCTCATCGATCTTTGCAACCTGAGTCTCAGTCACCTCCTGTCGATTGGTCAGCGCTTCCAGCAGATGAATGGCTTGCTCCAGCTGCATAGAAGTGTGGCCTTGAGCCTCCAGAAGCGTTTCCGTGTATTCGCGCACGAGCGTGGTGATTTCGGTGAGCGTGTCAACCCGGTCGGCCAGGGCGAGGATCTGCGGATCAGTTGAAGGGGTAATATCTCTGGTGCGAAGGCCCATGACCCGCATGAAGACTTGCGTAGCAACTGGAGCGAGCTCCTCTTGGTAGGTTTCTACCTTATTGCGGAACTCGTCATTTTTCATTCTGCTCGTTTCTACACCGGCAAGCCATAAAGCGACCTTGTCTACACGCA
>WNGE01003512.1_pt1 | contig 52823 bp, 47 predicted proteins | sample 5400651 | NCBI WGS metagenome assembly WNGE01 (sample SAMN13153370, study PRJNA577476) | soil metagenome | isolation source: 60 cm soil or saprolite under grassland replicate 2 | place: USA:California | collected 2016-06-15 | reverse complement strand
TCCACGTCCCGGAGGGGCGCTGCGTCTTTTCCAACCTGACGGTGAAGCAAAATCTCGACCTGGGTGGCTACCGGCGCGGCCGCAACCGGCGGGACGAGAATCGCGAGCGGGTATTTACGATCTTCCCACGGCTCGCCGAGCGGCAGGCACAGCACGCCGGTACTCTCTCCGGCGGCGAGCAGCAGATGCTGGCGATCGGCCGCGGGTTGATGGCCGAACCGAAATTGCTCATTCTCGACGAGGCCTCGCTCGGTGTCTCGCCATTGCTCGTCGAGCAGCTGTTCGCGTTGATCCGGCGCATTCACGCGGAAGGCATCGCGCTTCTACTCGTCGAACAGAACGTGGTGCAGAGCCTCGAGGTGGCGCGCCGCGCCTATATCCTCGAAAATGGCGTGTTCGTGCTACATGGATACTCAGCTGATGTGCGCGATGATCCCAACCTCAAACGCGCTTATCTCGGACTATGACAATGGCGGGTGATGAACCTGCGCATGCGCGTCACGTGAAAGACCATCGTGATCGCTCCCGGTGGATATGATGCGTTCACCGCACTCGTCGCCTAACAGGCCGGCCTACTTGCTAAGGAAAACCCCGAATGGAAAAGCTATTCGACCTTGTGATCAAAAACGCCCGAGTAGTGCGTCCCAACAAGACCTCGGTGGACTGTCTCGACATCGCGGTCAAGGATGGAAAGATCGCTCGCCTTGCGCCGGAGATCCAGACAGCACAAGCGAAGCATGTTTTCGACGCCGAAAATTTACTGGCGTTCCCGGGCTGCGTTGATGCTCACATGCATATCGGCATCTATGCGCCGCTCGCCCAGGATGCGGTTTCGGAGAGCAAGGCAGCCGCGATCGGCGGGGTTACCTCGAGCCTCAACTACATGCGAACGGGGCGCTATTATCTCAACCGCGGCGGCCCGTACCGTGACTTCATGCCAGTAGTTCTCGATCAATCCGAGGGGCGTTTCTGGGTCGATTACGGCTATCATGTTGCCCCAATCGAGGCCGAGCACATCGACGAAATGGAACATCTCGTCCTCGATCATGGCATCCCCTCGTTCAAGATATTCATGTTTTATGGAGGCTATGGCCTGCACGGACCATCGGCCAACCAGAATGAGTTTCTCATGATCGGTCCCGAGGAACGCTATGACATCGCCCATTTTGAATTCATCATGCGGTCGGCACAGCGTTTGATGACGAAACATCCGGAATTAGCCGCCTATATCAGTGTCAGTCTTCATTGCGAGCTCGCTGAAATCCTCAACGCTTACACGAAAATCGTCGAGCGCGAGGGGAAGTTGAGCGGACTGCACGCCTACAGCGCCGGACGGCCTCCCCATGCCGAAGGGCTTGCAATCTGGATTGCCTCGTATCTTGCGAATGAAACCAACTGCCTGAACATCAATTTGCTGCACCTTAGCTCGCGTAAGGCGGTGGATGCGGCATGGATGATGCAACAAGTCTTTCCGCACATTGCGTTTTGTCGGGAAGTGACGGTTGGCCATCTTCTCTTGGATGCCGACTGCGAATGCGCTGTTCTGGCAAAGGTCAACCCGCCGATTCGTCCTCGGGAAGACGTCGAAGCGTTATGGCAGGCCATACTCGACCGTAAGATCGACTGGATCGTCAGCGATCACGCCTGCTGTTCGGCCGAACAGAAATGGTCAAAGGACGATTCGACGAACATCTGGCTCGCGAAGGCGGGGTTTGGTGGTACCGAGTACCTGCTCTCGGGAGTGCTGAGTGAAGGCAGTAAGCGAGGAATGTCCTACAACCACATGGCTGAACTTCTGAGTTGGAAACCGGCGCAGCGGTTTGGTTTGCTCAGCAAGGGCGATATCGCTCCCGGTTACGACGCCGACATTGCTATTGTCGATCCGCACGACGTCTTTGTAGTCCGCGCCACCGAGTCTGAATCCAAACAGGGCTATTCACCGTTCGAGGGGCTGGAACTTACCGGCCGAGTGAAGAGCACCTTCCTACGGGGCGACCTCATCCATCATGCCGGGAAGATCATCGGACCAGCGCGAGGGCAATACTTACGGAGGCCAGGGCTCTTCACAACTTAGCCGCCACCTGACTAGATAATTTAACCAGCAAACAAGCCGCCGTTCGGTTTTCCTAAACCCATGGTGCTGGATCGTTTTAACGCAAAACGCAGTCGCTGGGCGAGTCGGACTGTTTAGATCAATGCCCAAGAGCCAATATCGGCACAAGCGCACCACGCTCCTTGATGCGCGATAGAGGATGATGCGTTCGACCGACCAGGGCCTTAGCACTGATTAAGAAAGTGCCATTACTGGCTCAGTTCGACGGAATCATGATTCGTCGATAACCACGAGCTCCTTTTTCAACAGCATCGACCCTCAGCGGACATGCAGGGAAACGCTCATTTTCGATCGCCTCGTCGGCGGCGCACACGAGCACCGGATGCTATGAGACGGCCGTGAGATTCCTGAGAAGACGGCCCCTGAGGCGGCTGGTACGCACCCGGGCGCCATTGAGAACAAGGGGTGTGAATGGCCGAGCGATCCTGAGCTCACCGCCGCAGAAAAAGCAGGCGTGCACCAACAACACTGATGTGTCCAGCAGCCCGGTCCCAACCTAGCTGCTGCCACATTTTAATGCGCCACTATAGAGCGATTAGCCGAATGCTGCTGGGGTTGTGTCCTGTGGCCGATTTTCCGTTTCTAAGTACCACCGTGGTCTTCAGCCGCCGTCGTCTTCTGGTGGGAGCGTGTGCCACGGCAGCTGCCTCCTGCCTTGCAGGTTGTGCCACTACCAGCGCGCCAAAACAGTCGAGGGAGGTCGATCCGGCTTATCAGCGTAAAATGGTTGCCTATGACACGCGGGAGCCTCCGGGGACGATAGTAGTCGATTCGGCGAACCATTTTCTTTATGCCGTGCAGAAGGGCGGACAAGCTCTACGGTACGGAGTCGGGGTCGGCGGGGAAGGATTTGCGTGGTCCGGCGTCGCCAGGGTCCACTCCAAGCAGGAGTGGCCAGATTGGTATCCGCCCAAGGAAATGCTTGAGCGCCGGCCCGATCTCCAGGAGGTCGTGAAACAATTGCAGAGCGGGCTGGGAGTGCCAGGCGGCCCGGAGAGCCCGCTCGGCGCCCGCGCCATGTACCTCTGGCAGGGGAACAAGGACTCGCTATACCGGATCCACGGCACGAACGAGCCCTGGACCATCGGTCAAAACGTTTCCGCCGGCTGCATCCGCATGACCAACGAGGACGTCGTCGACCTATACGACCGTACGGCCGTGGGAACAAAGGTCGTCGTGCTCCCATCTCTTAGTTCATAGTGCGTCTCACAGCCTCTGCTCTGCAGCCTGGGACGCGCCATCGCTTCCGAGGCGATCGCACTCCAGTCACCCCTTGCGACACATGGCGCGTATATCCCAGACCCCCCATCGGCTCGGTCCCAGGCGCGTTCGACACGGTCCGGGAACAATGTGGCCGGCGCGCACTGTTTGCGCGAATCTTGCCGGCGCCGACGAACGAGGCAATCGTCGAACGCGCCCCGACCGCCGAGTTTGACCGATGCTGTTGATAAAGTCGGCGACGAGAGGGCTGAGCCTCGCCCTGGGTCTTTGGCAGGAGTTTTCGCTATCCCTCCCTTGAGGGGGTGGAATGAACTCGACCGACTGCAACTGAGGCTCACGCCGTGACCGGGTTCATTGCGTCCGGCGGTGGTCGCCAGATATGGTTCGCAAGTGTCTTGAGGTTCTGGACGATCGCAGCGAGGTGGAACTCGTCGCGCGCGCCGGTGAGACCTCGCAAACGCATTCGCTCGAAGCGATGATGGACCTTCAGATGCGCAAAGCGCATCTCTACTTTCTTGCGCGCATCGCTCGATTGTTCAAACTCAGGGGTCCCCTTTAGTGAGCGGACATGATCGCGCGCTTCTTCATTGATGTCGCGTGCGATCTTCCGGAACGGCGCGCGCGTGCATCGTTCCTTGAGTTTGCAAACGCGACAGTCTCCGGGTCGTGACAGGTAATTCCTGACCCGACCATCATGGATCGTTCCGGAGGTTCTCAAAGACCGGCCGTTCGGACAGATATAGACGTCGCGGCGCGGCTCGCCTCGCCGGGATTTTTTCCGTGTGTCGGGGCGCTGCCCGCGCGACCGCGCGATACGCCATCCTCGCCAGCGGCAGGGCGATCGACCGACCGACGCCCCGCCAGCTTCAGTGGCGGACTTGGTAGGAGAAGATTTGGTAGGCCGCAATGGCAATTTCGATGAGAATCAGCGCGACAATGATCAATTCTAGACGCAGTGAGCGCTCGGTATCGATGATGTCGGTGAGTGCCTTCGCGGTCTCCGCGATGACGGCCAGTTTGCGACCGAGGGCCTCGGCGCGTTCCTTGAGCTCGTATTCGGCTTCCAGCCTAGCGTACAGACGCTCGAGATCCGGGCGGTCCCACAACACATCGGGCTTTTCGGTAACGGCGACGCGCCCCGAAACCCGGTGCTGAACCAGGAGAGCGTTGCCGATGTGTTTCAGCATGGCTCGTCGACCGCCGGGCGTGCGCCCCCTCTCGGCGAGCTCACGCGCAAAAGGCTCGATCGTGTCGAACACGGACGCGACCTCTCGCTCGTCACGGGCCAAGACGACGCTTTTCGCAAGTGCGTCGCTGATGACCAGAACTCGCTCGAGCGTCAGAACCTTGAGGTAGATCGGTCCCCCCGGCGGGACTTGCTCGTCGCGCTCCTCCGACAGCTCGATCGGCGCCGTCTCCTCCTCCCGCTGTTGGAACTCGCCTCGCACGCGGGAGCGCAGCTCCCTCAGCATCTCAGCTTCCTCTGCCGCGCTCACTCCGGTCAGCACCACGACGCCGTAGCGGAACAAGGTTGCGATTCCTCCACCCGTTCGAAATGCGAGAGGCGCAGTCGAGAGGGCATCGCCATGTTCAAGGCCCGTGGTGTCGATCCGATCGCCGATCAGCACGGCATGAGCCGTTACGCGACGATCGCTTGACAGTAGATTCAGTGGAGAAGTCATACCTGCACGCAAAGTGCTCAGGCGGGCGGCGGCGAGCGGACCTCAGCGGAACCGACTCCGATGTAGACTTCGGCCGGAACGATCCAGCGCACTCACGATGTGCATCAATTCCAGAATGGCTTGACGGCTCTGAAATCGGCGAGAGCGGCCACGGTACCCTTGGTGAGCTTGGCGATCCGTGCTTCCTCCTGACCGGATACCAAGCCGGCGACGAAAGCGCGCCCGCGCAGCAACTTGGGACTTGCTTCGGCCTGCCCATCCAACATTCCGAGGTTAAGCATTTCATGCACCGCGATATCGTTAAGGCTGCCGAGGCAGTCCTGGATACGCTTGGCTGCGTTCAGCAATGCGGTCCGCCGTCTTGTCGACTTCTTGCTGGGAAAAATGTTCGCGACGAATTCCGTAGCGTACCGAAATTTTTTCACCGCAATCCGCAGCCCGTGGCGTTCGGCGGCATCGAGCCGATCGAAAGTCTTGGCTTTCTTGACGATTTTCTTGCGCCACCGAGTCAGCCGTTCGCCCGCATGGATCTCGATCGGCCGTTCATGGCTTGCGCGCTCGGCCTGGTCGTCGGGTTGGCTCCATGCTCCGGCCTCGATCCAGGCGGCGAGCTCGATCAGAAGATCGCGATAGCGGTCCGATCCGACTGCATCGACCGCGCGTCCGAAGGCCTCGGCCCGCCTTCGCTCGAAATCCCGGTACAGGCTGCGGAACTCGGTGTTGTCCTTGTGCTGTTCGCGGAAGGGCGCGAGCACTTCAGAAATGTACACATCAAGATCCCGTGCGAGCGACAGCTCCTGCGTAACCCACTTGAGCTCGGTTTTGATGGATTCGGTCGGGCGTCCGGCTACCATGTTCGAAAAGAACGATATGGCTGCCCGCAAACGCCGCAGTCCGACGCGAATTTGATGCAATGCTTCGGAATCGCGAGACTTTACTCCGGCTTCATTGGCCACGATCTGCGTAAGGCATGATCGCGCGACGATCCGGAACGCTTCGGCAGCGCTCGTGCCGGAATAGAGCTCGACTGGTCTGGCCTTGATCGCAACGGGAGACTGCCCGTTCAGGAGCTCGTACCCTCTTTCCGCCTTGCTCTTGAGACTGAGGCGAACCGGAAGGGTCCTGCTCAGCGCCCGTGCGACGTGGAACAGTTCGGAAGACTGGCCGCGTTTGAGCTCGAGCTCGAGCTCTCGTACCGGCTGCGATCGTCGACCTGCATTGATCGAACCGTCATCAATGGCGAGCTCGATCTCGGCTTTTTCGGTTGTCACAGGATAGATCGTGCGGCGGACCTTCGTCTTGAACAGCGGTCTTAGGGAGCGGCGGAGTTTCTTGCTCAGCAACGGTTCAAGCGCGGTGCCGCGGGCCGCCGCCCAATCGGGTCTTTTGCCGCTGATCTCGGTTTCGGATTGCCCGCGGTCGAACACAGCAGACCGCTTGAGCCACTTGATGGTCTGTAGACTGCGCGTTCCGTCCCGCCGAATCCGCAGCGATACGCCGTGCCGGCGAAGCTTTCCTTGCGGGGTATCGAAGTAGAGGGATTCAAGCTCTTCGACGCGCTCGGGTTCAGCCGGATCGAAATCGGTAAACTCCAAGAACCGGCAGCCGAGCGAAGTCAAGCGCGTGCCGGTGATCGTGCGCCGGCAAGCGAGCGCAGGCAGAGGAAGCTCAAATCCTCTGCCTTGGGGCGATCTCCGCTCAATCTCTGGCCCGCCACCATGTAATGCACGGATTCGGCGATATTGGTCGTGTGATCTCCCATTCGTTCCAGATTCTTCGAACAGAACAGCAGATGCGTACAAAAGACGATGTTGCGTGGATCCTCCATCATATGGGTCAGGAGCTCGCGCAAGAGCGAGCCGTGGGCGTCGTCGATTTCCTTGTCGCTCGACCAGACGCAGAGGGCTTTGGCAGCATCCCTCTCCGCATAGCTGTCGAGCACGAGCCCCAGTTGACGCAGCACCGGTATCGACACGCGCTGGATTCCCCGAAGCAATTTCGCCGGTGGCGGCCCCTCCATGATGACAACACGCTTACAAATGCTTTTCGCCAGATCGCCGATCCGTTCCAAAGCGTTGACGACGTGAAAAGCGCCGACGAGCTCGCGCAGATCCACCGCAAAAGGTTGGCGCCGCGCGATCGTCTCGACGACGTTTGTCTCGATTTCGCGCTGCCTGGTGTCTATCTCGGCATCAAGCCGTATCAGCGTCTCGGCCGCGTCGAGGTCACGCTTCGTCAACGCCGCGACTGCGCCCCTCACGGCTTTTTCGACTTGATCGCCCATGTTGATCACTTCGGACCGGATCCTCGACAGGTCGGCGTCAAAAGCGGACATCGTATGATTGGACATAGGATTCCTTAGACCTTCCACTCAAACACACCCGAAGGTGTCAGGATTTGCTCGGCGCCGAGACTGCTGCCACAAAAAATGTTGTGGGTAGCAGGTGCCTGCATTGCAAACCGGCGGACGTCCCTGCAAAATAAATGGGCCATTCGGAGTTGTGCAGAACGCATACCAGCTAATCCAAATGGCTCGCAGTGCAGCCCTGTCGTTATTAATTATGTGATTCTATGACACTCCAGTGACATATATGGGAAAGGAGGGGTATCGCCGTGCGAATTGAACTTGATGACGCGATCAAGGTTTATGCCAAGGCATGCCACGCCTGGTACGGCGATAGGGCTCGCCAGGTCGCCTTGGGAAGAGCGCAGGAACTGCGGGCGCGGGGGGATTGGGAAGGCGTCAAGGTCTGGGAACAACTCGCCGCGGAGCTGGCCGCTCCGGAAGCGCACTAGTCGTTCACAATAATTTGCACCTGCGCGGGACCTTGTGTCGTCGCGCGCTCGAGCCTTAGCGAGACTCAATGCTCTCACCGCCTGGACGGGGCTGTTGCGAAACGTTGTGCGCCGACAATCCCAACCCGGCCACCGCATCACAGGCAGGTACCGATTTCATGGCGTTGGTCAGAAATTTCCGGGCGCTTGCTTCCCAGCTCATGTTCAGGGCGAAGGCTCGGCAGGCGCCTGAGGACAGCGTGAGTGCTCGCAGGCAGGCTGCTTGGAGGTCGCAATCGAGCGCTCCGACGGCTGATCCCCCGATCACGTCGCGCGGCCCCGCGACCGGAAACGCCGCCACCGGAACGCCGCTGGCGAGAGCCTCCAGCAGCACGAGGCCGAACGTGTCGGTCTTGCTTGGAAACACGAACACATCGGCAGCGGCATAGACGGCCGCCAGCGCCTCGTTTGTTTTCGTTCCGAGGAAGACCGCGTCCGGAAATCGCCGGACGAGATCCGCGCGTGCCGGACCGTCCCCCACGACAACCTTGGATCCCGGCAGGTCGAGCGACAGAAAAGCGTCGAGATTCTTTTCGACCGCGACCCGCCCCACCGTCAAGAATACCGGGCGCGGCACTCCCAGATCCGAACCTGGGCGGGGGCGGAAGAGTTCGGCATCGACGCCGCGCGGCCACAACATGACTTCGCGAAATCCCCGCCGGGTGAGTTCTTCCGCAAGCGCAGGTGTCGCAGCCATAACTCCCGATCCGGCATTATGGAATCGGCGCAGCCAAGCCCAGGTCCAACGCTCCGGGACGGGCAGTCGGGCGGAGAGATACTCTGGAAATCTGGTGTGCAAGCTGGTCGTGAATGGCAGGCCCGCTTTCAGGCAGTGGCGGCGGACCATGATTCCGATGGGGCCCTCCGTGGTGACGTGAATGGCGTCGGCTCGTTCGGCGGCCAGACGCGCAGCAATCGCGCGCGGATGCGGAAATGCGAGGCGAATCTCGGGGTACGTCGGCAACGGAGCGGTCGGAAAGCCATCCGGCGACAAAAAACTCAGTTTTGCACCGAGCGGTGCCGCTGCGCGAGCAACTTCGCTCAACGTTTGCACCACGCCATTGACCTGCGGGTGCCAAGCATCCGTGGCGACGAGGATGCGGATCATGCCGCGCGCACCCTCCTGCCGGGCGTGATCGGCGCCTTGGCGTGCGCCAGGGCGGTCCAGGCGATGATCTCGAGCCTGCCATCCGCGTGCTCGGCGACAGCCGTGCAACTTTCGACCCAGTCTCCGCAGTTGACGTAGCGGATACCGGACGTTTCCTGGATCGCGGCATGATGGATGTGGCCGCAGATGATGCCGTCGACACCGTGCCGGTAGGCTTCCGCGGCCAACGTCCGCTCGAACTCGCCGATGAACTTGACGGCATTCTTGACCTTCAGTTTCGCCCACTTCGACAATGACCAATAGGTCAGTCCGAACAGCCGGCGCACCTTGTTGAAGAGCGTATTGGCCGCAATCGCCGCGTCATAGGCCTTGTCGCCGAGCAACGCGAGCCAGCGTGCGTGCTTGATCACGATGTCGAACAGGTCGCCATGGATGACGAGGTATCGGCTGCCGTCGGCGCCGAGGTGGATCGCTGCCTCCGTGATCTCGATGCCTCCGAAATGCATGCCGCAATATTCGCGCAGGAATTCATCGTGATTGCCGGGTATGTATACGATCCGGGTGCCCTTGCGCACTTTGCGCAAGAGCTTCTGCAGCACGTCGTTGTGCGCCTGCGGCCAATGCCAGCTTGATCTGAGCTGCCAGCCATCGACGATGTCGCCGACGAGATAAATGGTCTCGGCGTCGTGATAACGCAGGAACTCGAGCAGCCGTTCGGCCTGGCATCCGCGCGTCCCGAGATGGATATCCGACAAGAACAGGGTGCGAAATTGTCTCATCTCCTCGACGCCCGTCAGCATGCCTCGATTCGCTCCTCGACCCGATAAGCCAAGGAATTCGCAGATTCTTGTATCATTTGCATGACCGTTTCAGCCGGCGGCCCTGGCTCGGCCAACGTGCATCTGATTGCCGCGCCAAACGAAACTGGAGCCGAGCCAGGCCTGGACCCGGAGCATCGGCAGCAACAGGTCGCGTAGCATCCATACCAGCGGCGCGCGCGCTGAAATGTGCCAGCCCGAAGCCCGTGCCATCAGCGCCTCCGCGCCGTACCAGACCGTTGCAAGCACAAGAAGCGCGGCAAGCGGCGGTCCCGGAACGGATCCGGCCCGGAGCATCGCGAGGAGTGTCAACATAACGTAACGATCGATGTGGAAACTGCCCGAGTCGAATCGGACGAGGAACCACGATGACATTCCGGATTGTGCGGCTCGAACTGAACGAGACCGAGGAGGGGGTCGCACGAAGGCCGCTACTGCCAATATTCGAGCTGCGCGACGACGCGATGGCATTGGCCGAGTTCGATGCGGGCCGATGTGATGGCGATTTTGGCTATGACGCACGGCGGGATTGCTGGTGGGGCCAGGATTCCGGTCGCACGTTCAGGTTCATCGTGGAACCGGCCGGCACCCGGTCCGATATCACGGCCTGATGATGTTGAACGGGCAGAGCACGATCGCGAGCACTATCCCCCGGTCCCGCGGCACGCGTCCAGGATCGCCGAAACTCCCGCAGATTCAATCGATTGCGCCGTCATCAAACCGTCGTCGATCCGTCATAGAACCATGGCATGCGGCGGTTAGAAATTCCGCGGCTTCGGAACGGCGGATGTGAGTGCGTCGTTTGCCGACCGAAGCCGGCGTCGAACAGAATTTGCCCGATGCAGCAAACGGCTCGGACCTCTGACGCGCGGATCAGCCTCTGCGTTGCTTGGACGTTCGGGCCTCAACACGGAGAGAGCCAGTGAAGCCCTTCAGGATTTTGACCGCGGCTGCCGTGCTTGCGGCGGCATCGCTTGCAACCGCCAGCGCCGCCGACATTTCCGGCGCCGGCGCGACGTTCCCCTACCCGATCTATGCGAAATGGGCCGACGCCTACAGGAAGGCGACCGGCAACGGCCTGAACTACCAGTCGATCGGATCCGGCGGCGGCATCAAGCAGATCATGAACAAGACCGTCACGTTCGGCGCCTCCGACATGCCGCTCAAGCCGGCGGAGCTGAACAAGGCGGGCCTGGTCCAGTTTCCCACCGTGATGGGCGGCGACGTTCCGGTCGTGAATATCGAAGGCGTCAAGTCCGGCGACCTCAAGCTCGACGGCGACACGTTGGCCAAGATCTTTCTCGGCGAGATCACCAGCTGGGACGACGCGGCGATCCGCAAGCTCAATCCGAATGCCAAGCTGCCGTCGCAGGCGATCGCCGTCGTCCATCGTTCCGACGGCTCGGGCACCACGTTCATCTTCACCGACTATCTGTCGAAGGTCAGCGCCGACTGGAAGTCGAAAGTCGGCGCCAACACCTCGGTCGAGTGGCCGGTGGGCATCGGCGCCAAGGGCAACGAAGGCGTCGCCAACAACGTTGCCCAGACCGCCGGCTCGATCGGTTATGTCGAATATGCCTACGCCAAGCAGAACAAACTGACGTCCGTCGACATGATCAACAAGGACGGCAAGACCGTCTCGCCGAGTGCGGCCTCCTTTCAGGCCGCGGCCGCCAACGCCGACTGGGAACGGGCTGAAGGTTTCTACGTCGTCGTGACCGATCAGCCGGGCGCTTCGACCTGGCCGATCGCGGGTGCGACCTTCATCCTGATTCCGAAGCAGCCGCCGGACGTCGAGGCTGCGGCCGAAGCGCTCAAATTTTTCGCCTGGGCCTATACCAACGGCAGCCAGATGGCCGAAGCGCTCGATTACGTGCCGATGCCGGCCAGTGTCGTGGCGGCCATCAAGAAGATGTGGGCGAATGCGATCAGGGATGCCGCCGGCAAGCCGATCTTCATGGCCTCCAACTGACCTCCGGCCGCGACCTGGAAAGGATGCCCCGGCATCCTTTCCCTTTCCACACCCAACCCGCGGGACGACTTGTGCTTCAGCAAAGGAGGCGGTTTCATCGGCGCGCGTCGACGAGCGCCGATGCGAATCGAGGCCGCCGGGGAGGCGGCCGGTGAGCGACATGGTATTGCCGGCCGGGTCCATAGCGTTGGAATCTCCATCGCGGTCGAGGCGATTGGGCCGGCTGCGGACCGGGGATGCGCTGTTCCGGGCGCTCACCCGCGCCGCGGCGATTGCCATCCTGGCGGTGCTCGCCGGGGTGATCCTGGCACTGGCCGCCGGCGCGCTGCCCGCGCTGAAAACCTTCCGGCTCGATTTCCTGACCACGCAACGGTGGAATCCCGTCACCGAGCAGTTTGGGGCGCTCGCCCCGATGTACGGAACGCTGGTCACTTCCCTGATCGCCATGCTGATCGCCGTTCCGGTCGGTCTGTTGATTGCGATGTTCCTGACCGAGCTGTGTCCGCTGCGGCTGCGGCGTCCGATCGGGACCGCGATCGAGCTGCTCGCCGGAATCCCGAGCATCATCTACGGCATCTGGGGCCTGTTCGTGTTCGCGCCGTTCCTGCAGCGCACCGTGCAACCGGCGTTGATCCAGTTGTTCGGGCCTGTGCCGGGACTCAATGCGCTGTTCGCGGGTCCTCCCTATGGCATCGGCGTGCTCACCGCGGGTCTGATTCTTGCCATCATGGTGCTGCCGTTCATCACCTCGGTTTCCCGGGACGTGTTCGAGGCGGTGCCGCCCGTGCTCAAGGAGGCCGCCTACGGGCTCGGATGCACGACCTGGGAAGTGGTCCGCAACGTGGTCGTGCCCTATGCGCGCGTCGGGATCGTCGGCGGCATCATGCTCGGGCTCGGCCGCGCGCTCGGCGAAACCATGGCGGTGACGTTCGTCATCGGCAACGCACACCGGATTTCCGGCTCGATTCTCGCGCCCGGAACCACGATCTCGGCGACCATCGCCAACGAGTTCACCGAAGCGGTGGGGGACCTCTACACTTCCTCGCTGATCGCGCTGGGGCTGATCTTGTTCGTGATCACGTTCTTCGTGCTGGCGGTCGCCCGTTACATGCTGCTGCGGCTCGAACGACGCATCGGAGCTTGACGTGAATCTCTACGCTGTCCGCCGCCGCCGCAACCGCATCGCCCAAGGATTGTCCGTTGCGGCGACCGTGTTCGGCCTGGGGTGGCTGGTGATGATCCTGGCGGTCCTGCTGTGGCAGGGGTTCGGCGGGCTTTCGCTGGCGGTGTTCACCCAGATGACGCCGCCGCCGGGCAGCGCCGGCGGCCTGCTCAATCCGATCATGGGCAGCCTGATCCTGACCGGCCTCGCGGTACTGATCGGCACGCCGCTCGGAATTCTCGCCGGCACCTATATGGCCGAATACGGCCGTTACGACAAGCTCACCAGCCTCATCCGCTTCATCAATGACGTCCTGCTCAGCGCGCCGTCGATCGTGATCGGCCTATTCATTTACGAGGTGATGGTTGCCCCGCAGGAGCATTTCTCGGCGCTGGCCGGCGCGGTGGCGCTCGCGGTCATCGTGGTGCCCGTCGTGGTGCGCACCACGGAGGACATGCTGCTGCTGGTGCCGAGGGAGCTGCGGGAGGCCGCCGCCGCGCTCGGCACGCCGCAGTCCGTCGTCGTCATCCGGATCGCCTATCGGGCGGCGCGGGCCGGCATGCTGACCGGGGTGCTGCTGGCGGTCGCGCGCATCAGCGGCGAGACCGCGCCGCTGCTGTTCACCTCCCTCAACAATCAATTCTGGAGCCTCGATCTCAACGCGCCGATGGCGAGCCTGCCTGCCGTGATCTTTCAGTTCGCCTTGAGCCCCTATGCCGATTGGCAAAAGCTCGCCTGGACTGGCGCGCTCATCATCACATTCGCGGTGCTCGCGCTCAGCATCGTGGCACGCGCGCTTGCCGGCTCGAGAAAATTCTCATGAACAGCGCCGTCGTTGCCGTCCCCGATCGCCCCGCCGCCGCCGGCGCTCTGTCCGACAAGATTCGCATCCGCAAGCTCGACTTCTATTACGGGGATGCCAAAGCCTTGAACGCCATCGACCTTTCGCTGCACGCGAACCGCGTCACCGCCATCATCGGACCGTCCGGCTGCGGCAAGTCCACCCTGCTGCGCGTGCTCAACCGCATCTACGATCTCTATCCCAACCAGCGCGCTGAAGGCGAAGTGCTGCTCGACGGCGAGAATATGCTCTCGGCGCATCAGGATGTGAATCTGCTGCGCGCCCGGGTCGGCATGGTATTCCAAAAACCCACGCCGTTCCCGATGTCGATTTACGAGAACATCGCGTTCGGCATCCGGCTCTACGATCGGTTGCCGCGCTCCGGTGTCGACGAGCGGGTGGAATCCGCACTCCGCCGCGCCGCGCTGTGGGACGAGGTCAAGGACAAGCTCGGCGCCAACGGGCTCAGTCTTTCCGGCGGGCAGCAGCAGCGGCTGTGCATCGCCCGTACCGTCGCGGTGCGGCCCGAAGTGATCCTGCTCGATGAGCCTTGCTCCGCGCTCGACCCGATCTCCACCGCGAGGATCGAGGAATTGATCGACGAGCTCAAGGACGACTACACCATCGTCATCGTCACCCACAACATGCAGCAGGCCGCCCGCGTTTCCGACTTCACCGCTTTCATGTATCTGGGGGAGTTGATCGAGTTCGGTCTCACCAGCAGAGTGTTCACCGCGCCGCGCGATCGCCGCACCCAGGACTACATCACCGGGCGCTTCGGCTGAGCGCATCGACAGCAATCCAGGACGCCCCGATGTCCGAACACACCATCAAGGCCTTCGATACCGAGCTGCAGGAGCTCGCCCGCAAGGTCGCCGAAATGGGCGGCCTGGCGGAGCGGCAGATCGCGGACGCGGTCGGAGCGCTCGCCAAGCGCGACACCGCCCAGGCCGGGCGGGTGATGGCGCTCGACGCCAACATCGACGCGCTGCAGCGGGAGATCGAGGAGAAATGCGTGCTCACCATCGCGCGGCGCCAGCCCATGGCGGTGGACTTGCGCGAGGTGGTCGGCGCGCTGCGCGTCTCCAACGACCTCGAGCGCATCGGCGATCTCGCCAAGAACATCGCCAAGCGGGTGGTGGTGCTCGACGGCGAGTTTCGTCCCAACAAGGTGTTTCGCGGCGTCGAGCACATGACCGATCTGGTGCTCGCCCAGCTCAAGCAGGTGCTCGACAGCTACGTGCGCCGCGACGTGGCGATGGCGATCGAAGTGTGGCGCAACGACGAGGCGATCGACGCGGTCAACAACTCGCTGTTCCGCGAGCTCCTCACCTACATGATGGAAGACCCGCGCAACATCACCTTCTGCACGCATCTGCTGTTCTGCGCGAAGAACATCGAGCGCATGGGCGATCACGCGACCAATATTGCGGAAACCGTGCACTATATCGTCGAAGGCCGCTCGCTGCCCGATGAGCGGCCGAAGAGCGACCTGACGAGCCTCGCGCGGGTGCCGCTGCGCAAATGAAAACCAACGCCACGGCCATGGGTGTCCGGATCCTGATCGTCGAGGACGAGGAGCCGCTGACCTTGCTGCTCCGCTACAATCTCGAAGCGGAAGGCTATCAGGTCGATATCGCCGGCCGCGGCGACGAGGCGGAGACCCGGCTCAGGGAAAGCCCGCCCGATCTCGTCGTGCTCGACTGGATGCTGCCCGGCATTTCCGGGATCGAGCTGTGCCGGCGGCTGCGGGCGCGTTCCGATACCGAGCGGCTGCCGATTATCATGCTCACCGCGCGCGGCGAGGAAGGCGAGCGGGTGCGCGGGCTTGCGACCGGCGCCGACGATTACATCGTCAAGCCGTTCTCGGTTCCCGAGCTGTTGGCCCGGGTCAAGGCGCTGCTGCGGCGTGCCAATCCCGCGAGAATGGCGAGCCTGCTGCAGATCGGCGATCTCGCGCTCGATCGCGACAAACGGCGTGTCTCGCGCGCCGGCCGCGACGTGCATCTGGGACCGACCGAGTTCCGGCTGCTCGAGTTCCTGATGCAGAGCGCGGGTCGCGTGTTCTCCCGCGGCCAGCTGCTCGACGGCGTGTGGGGCCGCGACGTCTACGTCGACGAGCGCACGGCCCGACCCGATCCGCACGGTGCGCGGCGGCGGTTATGCGTTCGATGACCGGTTCGATCAGCGATCCGTCGTCGGTAGTCGGTAGTAGTGTGCCTGGATGCCGGGAAAAATGGCCAGATCGCGGGATCGGACAGTCGTTCGGGACCGCTGGAACGCCGGAAGCACTGCGCTGCCCGCCTACGGCTTCCCGGCAACCCCGCCGTCTGCTATCGTCCACGCCGTTCCAGAGTTTATCTGGGGAATGTCGGTTTAACGCGATCGGCCAGAACCCGGCCAGAAGCGGCAACACGCCCCAGAGGAGGACGCCGATGGCTGCTCTCCTTGCCGTTTCGCTTTTTTTGTCGGCTGTGATCGGCCTCGCTTCCATGAGCCAAGGCTTCGCCCAGAATGCGGGAGGAGTATTCGGCATCGGAGGGCCGCTTGGCGCTAGAGGCGGCTTAGGGCCACCCGACTCGCGGGGCGGCGGTGGCAATCCTGGCGGTTCGGCTGTATCCGCTGGCAATCCTGGGGGTTCCCCTACTTCCGGCGGCATCGGTCCTGCAGTGATCGTGCCCGGCATCGGGGTAGCCCCGCCAGCCAATACGGGAGGAAGCGCCCGATCTGCGGGTACTTCCGCGGGATTTCCCGGAAGCTCATCCACCGCCGCGGGCTCGCAGCCCGAGATTTTTGCGCCTGGCGGCGGCCACCCGGCAGCCTATAGACCCAAGGACCTGTCGCGCGAGGATGCGGAGAGGCTTGATCGGTTGGAACAAGTGATGGCCGAAGTTGACAAGCAGCTCAGCAGCAAGCTTCGCATTTGCAGAGGGTGCTAGCGGTCCCGAACGTTACGGACCCAGCCCTGCGGACCGAAACGATCTGCTTTCCCCCTTCCAAGGTCCGGGGTCGCCAACAAATCGAGTGGATGAGGCCGGCAAAAGACCTGCCCTACGGGGTGACGGCGCACCGGATTCGCAGGCGACCCATAAAATCTGACGGTCTGGGTGAGGCCGGACCAAAAGAAAATAGTACTCGAACCGCAGGGGAGTGCGGCAAAAGCGGTTTTGCCGTAAATTGATACTCATTGCTATTGGGCGAGCTGATGCCCAGTGACCCAATTGCTACGGTCTCGAAAATTCGCTCAAGGATGGCTTTATGCGCCAAAAGAGCCACAACATCGCCTGCAATGCTTGCGTCGCTGCGAACCAAACGAGGCCTGACGACCTAATGATAGGCTGCCGACGCTTACACTTTGGCGTGGTCGCATCACGCCTCCCGAGCTCGAACTGTCGGACGGGCCGCATACATTTTAGCGCAGGCACCGGATGCCGCCACAGCCCCGGGCCAGCCGGCCCGAATTGGGGGCGGCCCGGCGGATCGCGAGTTTCTCTATGGCTGCGCGTGCTGGCTTCGTTGCTTGGGTTTGTCGTCCTCGCCGTCTTCTCTGTCGATGCCTATGCCATTTCACGCCAAAAGCCCATCCTTGCCCTAATCCCGCGGCCGAAGCCGACCGAGTCACGCCCAAACCACCTGCTTGCCCTCGTCCCGCGGCAGAGACCGACCGATCCGTGCGCGCCGGCCCCTGTGAGCACGCCGTTCGCCCTGCCGCCAGACGCGCTTGCACTTGCCTCCATGAACGCCATGTCCGCCGATGTACCCGCGGTCAAGCAGGCAATCGAGCTTGTGCGCAAACGCAAGATCAGGGAGGCGACCGAGATCGAAAAATCGGTTCGCGAGCCGATGGCGCAAAAGCTCATCGAATGGGTGATTCTACGCTCCGAGGAAAGTGGCGCGGGTTTCGACCGCTATGCGGCGTTCATCCGCGACAATCCTGCCTGGCCGAGCCTCCGGATTTTGCGCCGGCGCGCAGAAGGAACGCTGTGGCAGGAGCGGCGCGACGCCGTGACGGTGCGTCGCTTCCTGGACGGGAAGCCGACCAGCGCTACGGGCCGTCTGGCTCTTGCTCGCGTGCTGCTCAGCGAAGGTAACCGCAGCGCCGCGGAGCGCGAGGTCCAAGAGACTTGGCAATCCGAGGAACTGTCCGCCAAGCTTGAAACTGAGGTGCTTGCCGTCTTTCCCGATTTCTTGACACGCGCCGACCACGTCGTACGGATGGACCGCCGCGTTGGGGCCAAGGATTTTGTGGCGGCAATGCGTGCAGCGGTGCGTTTAGGCGGTCCTTACGCGTCCATCGTCAAGGCATGCGCCGGGGTTATGACGAAAGGGAGGGGCGATGCTCGCACGCTGCTCGAGAAGGTTCCAGGCGAGGTACGCCAGGACTTGGGTTATACGCTGTGCCGCATTCATTGGCTGCTTCGCAATAATGGGGTTGCCGAAGCCACCCAGCTGATGGTCACAGCGCCCCGCGATGCAATCTCGAGGCAAGATACCGACCAATGGTGGCGCGAGCGACGCGTGCTCGCCCGCGAGCTGCTCGATCTCGGTGACATCAACACCGCCTATCAGATAGTCCGCGACGCCGCAGCCCCGGCGGATGAGTACTACCGGGCTGAGTTCCACTTCATGGCCGGCTGGATCGCATTACGTTTTCTCAACGATCCCACCGCGGCGCTCGCGCACTTTGCGCATGTGGATGATGGATCGACCAATCCAATCGTGCTGGCGCGGGCTGGCTACTGGCGTGGCCGCGCCGAGCACGCAGCTGGTCGGGTGCAGGAAGCGCGTGCCAATTACGAAGCGGCCGCCCGCCATTCCACCGCTTATTATGGCCAGCTCGCGCGCGCCAAGCTGGGGCTCGGCGATGTGGCGTTACGTCGGCCGCCGGATCCCTATCCGGCTTACCGCAGCAAGATTCTACCGCTCGATGTGATACGCGCCGCCGAGACGCTGTATTCGATCGGTGAACGCGACCTGGCAATCCGGTTTGTGACGGCGCTCGCGGAGAGCGGCGCCGACGTTAGAGCCCTCGTAGCGCTCGCCGAGATCACAGCGCGCAATGAAGACGCGCAAGCTATGCTGCTCATCGGCAAGGCGGCGCTGGCACGCGGTTTTGCTCTTGACCTTTATGCCTTTCCTACGCTTGGCGTGCCTCACTACAGGGGGATCGGCCCCGATGTCGAGCCAAGTATCATCTATTCCGTCGTGCGGACCGAAAGCGGCTTCGATCCTCGCGATGTTTCGCCGGCGAAAGCCGTCGGGTTGATGCAGGTCACTCCGGAAGCTGGACGAGATACTGCCAGTAGATTTGGCGTCGCATACGATTGGAATCGACTGATATGCGACCCGGTTTACAACACTCAAATGGGCGCGGCTGAGCTCGCAGGGCTTTTGCAAGATTACCGCGGCTCCCTTCTCCTGGTGTTCGCCGGCTACAATGCCGGGCGCGGCCGCGTGGAAAAATGGATCCAACAATACGGGGATCCGCGCGATCCCAAGATTGACCCGATCGACTGGGTCGAACGCATTCCCCTCATCGAGCGATGCGTCAATCGCCTCAAGCAATTCCGGCGCATCGCCACCCGATACGAGAAAACCGCGAGAGCTTACCTTTCGATGCTATGCGTCGCAGCAGCGAAACTCTGGATCAAAACCGTCAACACGGCCTAGTTGTTCCGTGCCGGGCTGGCCGGATCGCAGTGAGCAATCGGCAATCAGCGGCTTGGCAGACTACGCCGACGGACTGACCTCCGACTGACTGCCGAGCTGTTCTGATTCCCCGATCCCGAATGCCGGTTGTGCCGCGTTGAAGCCGGCGACCCGGAATTCTCCGATCGGCTTGAGCGCGCCCGGGCAGTGAACGGCGAAATCCGCGGACGCGACGATCGTCCGGCCGAGCCTGCTGGCGAGCTTTTCCAGCCGAGCCGCGAGATTGACCGCCGGTCCGATGCAGGTGAAGTCGAGTCGGTTGCCGCTGCCGATATTGCCGTACAGTACCTGGCCGACGTGCAGCGCCAGGCCGAAGCGGATGCCGTCGCCGCCGGCGAGGCCCGCGGGCGCGCGCATCGCCGAGATGCGTTTGCGTGCATCGAGCGCGGCGGCGAGCGCGCGCTCGCATACCGGGCCGGCATCGGCGCCATCGATCGGAAAAATGGCGAGCAGGCCATCGCCCATGAACTTGAGCACCTCGCCGCCGGCCTCGAGAATGGCCGGGACCTGGCAATCGAAGTAGCGATTCAGCAGCTCGATCAGCGTCTCGAGCGGCAGGCGATCGGCGGACGCGGTGAAGCCGCGCATGTCGGAGAGCCAGATTGCGGCGTGGATCGCCTCGGCGTGGCCGCGGCGGATCTGTCCGTCGAGGATGCGCGCTCCGGCGTGATGACCGACATAGGTGTCGAGCAGATTGGTGGCCTCGCGCCGCAGCGCGCGGACCTCGGCGACGCGGGCGAGCGGGGCGAGGATGGTCTCCAGCCCCGCGATCTGCGCCTGGGTAAATCCGCCGGGCAGCCGCGTGGTCCAGGTCACCACCTGAATGGCGCCGTTCGTGAAGCACAATGGCGAGGCCAAATAGTCCGATACATCCTCGGCCTTGAGATCGCCGAGGACGGGAAAATCGATCGGGCAGTCCGGATCGGCGAGCCGGCGGCGGATGGCAATGCCGCGCTGATAAACCGCGGCCACGGGACTGTTGCGGAACTCCTCGCTCTCGAACAGCTCGAAGTCCGCCGGCCGCACCTGAACCTCTTCGCCGCGCCGCCACACGAACGCGCGCCCCGGTATGTTCGGGTGCAGCGTGCGCACGAACACGGCGACGCGCCACAGCGGGATGCCGCACCCGAGCAGTCGCTCGCACGATTGCGCGAGCACCTGATGGGTTCGGGCGCCGACCGCGCGCCGTCGATGAGCCATTCGGCGATGCTCGTCGTATCGCAGCGGTCCGGGCTGATGACGTCCATGGGCTTCGGCCGCGGTAGGAGAGGGGGCTGCATCCGACGATGCCGGGCGGGCGCAATATATCCCGCCCCGATCCGCCGTGCACCCGCCAATGAAAATGCGGCAGCGCGGCCTCGGATCGGGAGCGTCGGGCGCGAGCAAACAACTACGCCCTCCGTCGGCTTGCGCCGACGGAACGGTCCCGGTCCTGGGTTCAAAGCGCCCGAATGGGCGCCGGCTGCCTAGCCGCTATCGGGTCGCCCGCCGCTCGCGGCGGCGGTCCGCCGCCGGCTGGTAGGCGATCCGGCCGTGATAGCCGCAGTACGGCATGCCCGTGACGGTCTTGCCCCCGCAGAAGAAGAAATCGGGTTGCCCCGGGTCCCCGATCGGCCAGTGGCATTTTTCGTCATTGAGCTCGACCAGCGAGCAGCGCTGACCGATCGGGATGATGTTGTCGATCAGCTCCGGCTCCGGCTCGAGGTCGTATTCATAGGCGGAGCGCGTCGCGAGCGCGGTATTGCCGCGTACCGCGGCTCGCATGCTCCGGAACAATTGCGAGGACGACCGCGGCTTGCGCGGCCGGCTCACCGAGGAGGAAGGGGTCTTGGCGCGCCCCGATAGACCGAGCCGGTGCACCTTGCCGATCACCGCATTGCGCGTGATGCCGCCCAGCTCGACCGCGATCCGACTGGCCGAAAGCCCGTCCGCCCACAGCTTCTTCAGAAGCTCCACCCGTTCGTCAGTCCACATTTGGCCTCTCCATCAACCAAGCATTTTCGAACGCCGGGTTCGCCCGGCCGAATCGCCCATCGTTTCGTCCGAGGGCCAGTCAGGCCGCCGGACGGCACGCTTTACTCGATGGAACTCAGGAAACGGTCCGCCGCAAAACGAGATGTCGTACCTGAGAGTTTCAAGGGTACAATATGCCGGGACTCGCGCGCAAGAGTCGGACTGGGGGTCCGGCCGTTTTTCCCCACCAATGTCCGGCGAGCCCAAACCCGGGCCGGCGCGAGGCCGCGTGTTGACAGCGGACCGGCCCCCAATAAAATGATCTAATCGTGCCGCCCGCGGAGGCGGCACATTTCATTTCGGCACTCCGCTTGGCTTGGACGGAATCGTGACTTCGCATCTCTTGCCCGCCTACGCCCGCGCCAATCTCGCCTTCGAGCGAGGCGAGGGCGCTTGGCTCGTCGCCACCGACGGCGAGCGCTATCTCGATTTCGCTTCCGGCGTGGCGGTGAACGCGCTCGGTCACGCGCATCCGCATCTCGTCAAGGCGCTCGGCGAGCAGGCGCAGAAGCTCTGGCACGTCTCCAATCTCTTTCGCATTCCCGAGGGCGAGCGGCTCGCCGAACGGCTGTGCAGCACGACGTTCGCCGATCTGGTGTTCTTCGGCAATTCCGGCGCCGAGGCGCTCGAATGCGCGATCAAGACCGCGCGCAAGTATCATGCGGTCGACGGCAGGCCCGAGCGTTTCCGGATCATCACCTTCGAGGGGGCGTTTCACGGCCGCACGCTGGCGACGCTCGCGGCGGGCGGGCAGCAGAAATATTTGGAAGGGTTTGGTCCGGTCGTGGAAGGCTTCGATCAGGTACCGTTCGCGGATGTCGAGGCGGTCAAGCGCAAGCTCGGTCCGGAGACCGCCGCCATCCTGATCGAGCCGGTCCAGGGCGAGGGTGGCGTGCGCATGGCTTCGCCGCAGGTCATGAAAGCGCTACGCAGTCTGTGCGACCGGCACGGGCTGTTGCTGGTGCTTGACGAGGTGCAGACCGGCATCGGGCGCACCGGCGAGCTGTTCGCCTACCAGCGCGCCGGCGTCGAGCCGGACATCATGGCGATCGCCAAGGCGATCGGCGGCGGCTTTCCGCTGGGAGCGTGCCTGGCAACCGCCGAAGCCGCGAAAGGCATGACGCCCGGCACCCACGGCTCGACGTTCGGCGGCAATCCGCTGGCGATGGCGGCCGGCAACGCCGTGCTCGACGTCGTGCTGGCGCCCGGTTTTCTCGACCGTGTGCGGCGGACCGCGATCTTGTTCAAACAGCGGCTCGCCGAGCTCAAGGACCGGCATCCCGCGGTGATCGCCGAAGTGCGCGGCGAGGGGCTTCTGCTCGGGCTGCGCGCGATCACGCCGAGCGCCGAACTCGTCGATGAGTTGCGCGCCGAGAAGCTCTTGACCGCCGCCGCCGGCGAAAACGTGGTTCGCCTGCTGCCGCCGCTCATCATCGGCGAGGCGGAGATCGCCGAAGCGGTGACCAAGATCGACCGAGCCTGCGCGCGCATCGCGCAGGCGCACGACCGCCCGCGTCAGGATGGGGTGGTGGCGTGAGCGACGTTCGCCATTTCCTGGATGTGATCGACCTGCCGGCGGCCGAGCTGCGGGCGATCATCGAGGCGAGCCGCGCCATGAAGGACGCGCGCCGCCGCGATCCCGACTCGACGCATCAGCCGCTCGCCGGCAGGACGCTGGCGATGATCTTCGACAAGCCCTCGACGCGCACGCGCGTGTCGTTCGACGTCGCCATGCGTCAGCTCGGCGGCGAAGCGATCTTGCTCACCGGCCAGGAAATGCAGCTCGGAAGGGGCGAGACCATCGCCGATACCGCCCGCGTGCTGTCGCGCTACGTCGATGCGATCATGATCCGGATTCTCGATCACGAGACGCTGATCGAGCTCGCGCGGCATGCCACCGTACCGGTGATCAACGGGCTGACGCGGCTCTCCCATCCCTGCCAGGTGATGGCCGACGTGCTGACCTTCGAGGAGCACCGCGGCTCGATCCGCGGCCGCACCATCGCCTGGAGCGGCGACGGCAACAACGTGCTGGCGTCGTGGATGCACGCGGCGCAGCGCTTCGAGTTCCGGCTCAATGTCGCGACCCCGCCCGAGCTCGCACCGCGCAAGCCGCTGCTCGATTGGGCAGGCCGGTCCGGCGCGGCGATCGTGATCGGCCATGATCCGGAGCGCGCGGTGGCCGGGGCCGATTGCATCGTGACCGACACCTGGGTCTCCATGGGGGACAAGGACGGCGAGCACCGGCACAACCTGCTCAAGCCGTATCAGGTCAATCGGCGGCTGCTGGCGCGGGCGAAACCCGACGCCCTGTTCATGCATTGCCTTCCGGCGCATCGCGGCCACGAGGTCACCGATGAGGTGATCGATGGCCCGCAATCGGTGGTATTCGACGAGGCCGAGAACCGCCTTCATGCCCAGAAGGGCATCCTCGCGTGGTGCCTGGAGACGCACGCACGATGAGCCAGATTGCCATTCCGGTGCGCCCTCCGGCATCGACCTCCGCCGATGACACCATCCTGCCGTTCGAGGTTGCCGCTCTTGATCTGCGAGGGCGGGTGGTACGGCTCGGCGCCGCGGTCGACGAGCTGTTGAGCCGGCACCACTACCCGGTCCCGGTCGCGAAGCTTCTCGGCGAGGCCGCGGTGCTGACGATCCTGCTCGGGTCCTCGCTCAAGCTCGAGGGCCGGTTCATCCTGCAGACGCAGACCGACGGACCCGTGCGCATGCTGGTGGTCGATTACACCACGCCGGACAAGGTCCGCGCTTGCGCCCAATACGACGCCGCCCGCGTCGCGGCAGCGATGGATGCCGGGGCGGTTTCGACCGGGGTCCTGATCGGGCGCGGACACCTCGCCATGACCATCGATCGCGGGCTCGACCGCAGCCGCTACCAGGGGCTGGTGGCGCTCGACGGCGGCAGCCTGGAGGATGCGGCGCACGAATATTTCCGCCGCTCGGAACAGATTCCGACCCGGGTTCGTCTTGCCGTGGCGGAGGAATTGCGCGGCGGTCCGCACGGAATTCGCCACCGCTGGCGCGCCGGCGGCATTTTGGCCCAATTCCTGCCGCGCGCGCCGGAGCGCATGCGCGGGCCCGATCTCGATCCCGGCGACGCTCCGGCCGGCTTTAGCGTGCAGCCGGCGCAGGCGGTGATCGAGGATGATGCCTGGGTCGAGGGCCGGGCCCTGGTCGAGACCGTGGAAGATCTGGAATTGATCGACCCGGCCGTATCGAGCGAGCGCCTGCTCTATCGCCTGTTCCATGAACGCGGCGTGCGGGTGTTTCGCAGCGCCAGCGTTCAGGCCCGATGCTCCTGCTCGCGCGAGGGGGTGGCGAACATGCTGACCCGCTTTTCCCGGGCCGAACGCCGGGACATGGCGGAGGATGGGACGATCTGCGTTACCTGCGAGTTCTGCAACCGGAGCTACCGGTTTGCGCCCGCCGAGCTCGATGAGGCGGACTGAGGGGGTTCCGGGGCCCGCATGGAGCGAAACGGAATGCGGGGAGCGGCTGTCCCGGATTTCGCTGCGCTCCATCCGGGCCACACGCGGCCCAGTTCGGAGATTACTGGGTGGCCCGCATTCGCGGGCCATGACGACGCCGAGTAGCGCCTCAATTGATGGTGCGCTCCACCGTCGGGCTGTCGAGCGAGAAGGCGGGGATTTCGATGTCGAAGTGCTCCCCGGCGGTGCTCACCATGGTGTAGCTGCCGACCATGAAGCCGGAAGGGGTCGGGAGCGGGACCCCGCTGGTGTATTGGAACGATTGCCCGGGGCCGAGCACCGGCTGCTCTCCCACGACCCCCGGCCCGCGCACCTCCTGGAGGCGGCCGAAAGCGTCGGTGATCCGCCAGTGGCGGCTGACCAATTGCACGGTCTCGCTGCCGCGGTTGACGATTTCGATGGTATAGGCCCAAAAGTAATAGTTGTTGGCCGGGGACGAGCGCTCGCTGAGGAATTGCGGCGTCACCGTGACCTCGATGCTGCGCGTGGTCGCTCGATACATTGCCTGTGGACCGAATCTCGTTCGCCGCAAACTAGAGCCCGTACCGTCGCATAATACCCGTGTTGCCCCCCTCCCGGCATTTCTCGATCCGCGGTATTCCCTGCTATCATCTTCGAGGCCAACCGGAGACGCCCTTATGCCCGTGAATGTTCCGGCCGGACGCGACCTCAGGCTCGACCTGTTCCGCGGCATCGCGCTCTGGCTGATCTTCCTCGATCACATCCCCTTCAACGTGGTCAATTGGGTTACGATCCGGAACTACGGCTTCAGCGATGCCGCCGAGATCTTCGTGTTCATCTCCGGCTATACGGCGGCTTTCGTCTATGGCCGGGCCATGCGCGAACGGGGGCCGATCGCCGCGAGCGCCCGGATTCTCAAGCGCGGATGGCAGGTCTACGTCGCCCACGTGTTTCTGTTCGTGATCTATCTCGCCGAAATCTCCTACGTCGGGGCGAAGTTCGACAATCCGTTGTTCGCCGAGGAGTTCAACCTGTTCGGGTTCCTGCGCAGCCCCGACGTCATCCTGACCCAGGCGCTGGTGCTCAAGTTCAAGCCCGTCAACATGGACGTGCTGCCGCTGTATATCGTGCTGCTGCTGGCGTTTCCGCCGTTGCTCTGGTCGCTGTTGCGCAGCCCGAACTTGGCGCTGCTGGGCTCGGGGATACTCTACCTGGTCGCGCGGAAGTTCGGCTGGAATCTTCCGGCTTTCCCGACCGGAAAATGGTATTTCAATCCGTTCGCCTGGCAGTTCCTGTTCCTGTTCGGCGCCTGGTGCGCATTGGGCGGAGCCCAGCAGGTCGTCTCGCTCATAAAGTCCCGCACGGTGCTGGTGCTGTCGATCGCCTATCTGCTTTTCGCGATGGTGATGACGCTCGCCGGGCATTTCCCGCGCATGCACCAGCTGATCCCGACCTGGATCGACCGGCTGGTCAATCCGGTCGACAAGACCAATCTCGATCCGTTGCGCCTCGTCCATTTCGCCGTCTTGGCCTTGGTTACGGTGCGGTTCATCCCGCGGGATTGGCCGTACCTGAAATGGAGCGGGTTCCGTCCGGCGATCATCTGCGGCGAGCACTCGCTGGAGATCTTCTGTCTCGGCATCTTCCTGTCGTTCGCCGGCCATTTCTTCCTGGTCGAGATCTCGAACCGGGCTTGGATGCAGATTCTCGTCAGCTTGGCCGGAATCGTGATCATGGTGACGGTCGCCTGGATCATGAACTGGTACAAGAAGCTCGATGCGCGCGGTCCCAAATCGCTGCCGCCGCAGCCTGCGGCCGCCCGGCCGCTTGGAGACGCCGCATGAACGGGTTCTTCGCGCTACTCGCCGGGATGCTGCTGTGCGGCGGCGCGGCGCTTGCCCAGGGTACCGACGTTTGCGCCGTCCCCGAGGAGCTCCTGTCGACCGATCTGCCGCTGCCGCATGTTGCCGAAGCCGTTACCCAGGCCAAGCGCCTGCAGATCGCGGTGGTCGGCAGCGCCTCCTCGACCCTGCGCGGCGCGAGTGGGGTGCAGCACGCCTATCCGGCGCAGCTCGAAGCCGAGCTCGGCCGGCGCCTTCCCGGGGTCGCCGTGAAGGTGGTGCCCCACATCCAGCAGGGCACCACCGCGGACGTGGCGACCACCTTCCTGCGGCTCATTGCGGCCGAAAAGCCCAATCTGGTCATCTGGCAGACCGGCACCACCGACGTCATGCTGGGGACGGAGCCGGATTCGTTCCAGGATGCGCTCGACAAGGGCATCCAGGCCTTGCAGACCGGCGGCACCGGCACCGACGTGGTCCTGATGAACTTGCAGCACAGCCCTCGAACCGACCCGATGATGCACGTGGGTCCCTATGCGCACGCGATGCGCGTGGTCGCGGAAGATCGCCGCGTGCCCTTGTTCGACCGCATGGGAATCATGAAATACTGGAACGATGAAGGTGTCTTCGATTTCTATTCGATGAGCAACGACGGCACGGTCGAGCGGGTGCATCACTGCATCGGCCGATTGCTGGCAGACCTGGTGATTGGTTCCAGCAAGACCGCCGAGAGCAAACCGACGCAATAGCCGGAGCGTCGCTCGCCCGCTTTGCCGCAGGCCGAACTTCTAGTCACCTCGTCGCGGCGAGAGCCGAGTCAGGAGCAGGTTCGCTGTCATGGATCAGCCGCGTTCGGCCTTGACGCAGCACGCCGACGTCGCGGCGCCGTCGCTGCGCCAGGCGCCGGGTGTTTCCGTCGCCGTCGCCGCCAGGCGCGACGTGAGGCTCGACCTGTTTCGCGGGCTGGCGCTCTGGCTGATCTTCCTCGATCACATTCCATCGAACGCGGTCAGCTGGGTCACCATCCGCAATTACGGCTTCAGCGACGCCACCGAGATCTTCGTGTTCATCTCCGGCTACACGGCGGCCTTCGTCTACGGCCGGGCGATGCGCGAGCGCGGCTTCGTGCTGGCGACGGCCCGGGTGCTGCGCCGTGCCTGGCAGATCTACGCCGCGCATATTTTCCTGTTCATGATCTACATGGCGGAAATCGCCTATGTGGCCGGAAGCTTCGACAATCCGCTCTACGCCGAGGAGATGGGCATTCTCGATTTCCTCAAGCAACCCGACGTGACGTTGGTCCAGGCGCTGATGCTCAAGTTCAAGCCCGCCGGCATGGACGTGCTGCCGCTCTACATCATCCTGCTGGTCGAATTCCCGCCGCTGCTCTGGCTGCTGCTGCGCCTGCCGGTCCTGGCGCTCGCCGCATCGGTGGCGCTCTACGCCTTGAGCTGGCAGTTCGACTGGAACATGCCGGCCTATCCGAGCGGACAATGGACATTCAATCCGTTCGCCTGGCAGCTCATCTTCGTGTTCGGGGCGTGGTGCGCGCTCGGCGGCAGCGACCGTCTCGCGCCTCTCATCCGCTCTCCCGCGGTGCAGGGCCTCGCGGTTGCCTATCTGCTGTTCGCGTTCCTGATCACGCTGACGTGGTATTTCCCGCGTTACGGCCACTACGTGCCGCGATGGCTCGCCGATTTCATGTACCCGATCGACAAGGTCAACCTCGATCCGCTGCGGTTCGCCCATTTTCTCGCACTTGCGGTATTGACCGTGCGCTTCGTGCCGCACGACTGGCCGCCGCTCAAATCGCAGCTGCTGTGGCCCTTGGTCCTGTGCGGCCGGCATTCGCTGGAGGTCTTCTGTCTCGGGGTCTTCCTGGCCTTTGCCGGGCATTTTTTCCTGGTCGAAGTCTCGGATCGGCTCAGCGCGCAGATCCTGGTCAGCGCGTTAGGCATTGCCGCAATGATTGCGACGGCTTGGCTCTTGTCGTGGTACAAGAGTGCCGAAGGTCGGGCTTCGGGATCCGGACCCAAGCAGCCGGACGCCGACCTCGCGGGAGGAGAAGCTTGAGGACGCTGTTGCCGGCACTGGCGGGGCTGTTTGCCTGTGCCGGTGCCACGCTTGCCCAGGCGGGCAACTGCATGGACGCGACTGCCCTCGTCCACGCCGATGCCGGCGTGCCGCGTGCCGCCGCCGCAATCGCGAGCCGCCACGAACTGCGGGTCGCGGTGGCCGGGAGCACTTCCTCGACCCTGGCCGGGCAGGGCGGGACGCGGGCCGCCTACCCGGTAACACTGCAATCGGCGCTTTCGGAACGGCTGCCGGGAGTGGGGGTTAGCGTCGTCAATACCGCGAAACCGCGCCAGACCGCGGCCGACATGCAGGCCGGCTTCGGCCAGCTCCTCGCCGAACAGAAACCCGCTCTCGTGATCTGGCAGACCGGCACCGCCGATGCGATGCGCGGCATTGATCTTGATCAATTCCGTGCCGCGCTCGAAAAGGGTATAGAGCAACTGAGGGCGGACGGTGCCGACGTGGTTCTGATGAACATGCAGTACAGCCCCCGCACGGAATTCATGATCGCGGTCGACAACTATGCCGAAATGATGCGGGGGGTTGCCCTGCGGGAGGAAGTTCCGCTATTTGACCGGCTGGCCGTGATGAAAGAGTGGAACGACGAAGGGACGTTCGACCTTTCCGCGACCACCAAGAACTCGGAAATGGCCGAGCAGGTCCACGGTTGCATCGGCCGATTGCTGGCCTATCTTGTGGTCGAGGCGGTTGATTTCGCCAAAGAGGCGAAACAGGGAAAATGATGAGGATGCGATCGCCTCGGCGCTCGGCGCCACTGTTGGGTGCCGCGCTCGCCGGTATCATGATGCTGCCTACCCCGGCGCCGGCCGAGCCCGCGCCGCCGCAATGCACCGCCTCCTCGGGCCTCGTTCGGTTCGATCGGCCGCTTTTGCGCGTTGCGCAGCGCGTCGCTATCGGCGAAGCGGTGAAAATCGTGACCATCGGCTCGTCTTCGACCTCCGGGGCCGGTGCCAGCTCGACCGCCTCGAACTACCCGAGCCGCCTCGAGGTCGAGCTCAAGGCCCGGTTCCCGCGGCTGCTGATCCGGGTGCTCAATCGCGGCGTCGGCGGCGAGGAAGTGCCGCAGATGCTGGCGCGTTTCGCCGAGGCTGTCCTCGCCGAAAAGCCGGATCTCGTGATCTGGCAGGTCGGCACCAATTCGGTGCTGCGCGGCCATGACATCCGGAAAGTAGCCGAGGATATCCGCGAGGGTCTCGGCCGGCTCAAGGCCATGGGGACCGACGTCATCCTGATGGATCTGCAATTCGCGCCTCGGGTGATCGACAGGGCCGATGCCGAGCCGATGGTGAGCCTGATCGCGACGGCGGCGAAGCGAGACAACGTCGACCTGTTTCGCCGCTTCGCGCTGATGCGCGACTGGAGCGAGGCGGGTCATATCTCGTTCCGGCAATCCCTGGCGCCCGATGGCCTGCACATGAACGATTGGAGCTATGGCTGCATGGCGAAATTGCTGGCAAGCGCCATTGCGGACGCCGCCACCCGCGTACCGCAGACCGCCGGGATTTCGGCCGCTCCGACCACGCAGCGCTGATTTTTCTGTACTTCCGAGGGTAAGGTCGGCGATCCGCTCCCCAGCGAGCCGGGGTGGGCCAGCGCGCGCGGCTCCCCTCGTAACAGTCCTCTACACCGCATCCAGCGCGCCGAGCAGGTCCTCGACCACGTCGTCGGGATGCTCGAGGCCGGCCGAGAACCGCACCAGGGACTCGGTGATCCCCAGCTCCGCGCGCTCTTCGGGCTTGAGCCGCTGATGCGTCGTGGTCGCCGGGTGGGTGACCAGGCTCTTGGCGTCGCCGAGGTTGTTGGTGATGGCGACCAGCCTGAGCGCGTTGAGGAACCGGAACGTCGCGGCCCGATCGCCCTTGATCTCGAAGGCGACCAGCGTCGAGCCGCCGCGCATCTGTTTCGCCGCCACCGCGGCTTGGGGGTGATCGGGCCGGCCGGGATAGATCAGGCGCGTGACTTTCGGGTGCTCGACCAGGGCGACCGAGACCGCGGCCGCGGTGTCGGTCTGCCGCCGCACCCGCAGGTGCAGCGTTTCCAGTCCTTTGAGCAACACCCAGGCGTTGAACGGGGAGAGCGACGGGCCGGTCTGCCGCAGGAACATGTGGACGTGCTTCTGGATGAATTCCTCGGAAGCGAGAATGACCCCGCCGAGGCAACGGCCCTGGCCGTCGATGTGCTTGGTCGCCGAATAGACGACGCAATCGGCGCCGAGCGCGAGCGGACTCTGCCACAGCGGCGTCGCGAACACATTGTCGACGACGAGTGTCGCCCCGGCCGCATGCGCGATTTCGGCGACCGCGGGAATGTCGATGATCTCCAGCGTCGGATTGGTGGGCGTCTCCAGGAAGAAGCTTTTCGTGTTCGGGCGCACCGCCTTGCGCCATTGGTCGAGGTCGAGCCCGTCGACCAGCGTGGAGGCAACCCCGAACCGCGGCAGCAGCTCCTCGATCACCCAGCGGCAGGACCCGAACAAGGCCTTGGCGGCGACGACGTGGTCGCCGGCTCTGAGCTGTCCCATCATGGCCGCGGTGACGGCCGCCATGCCGCTTGCGGTCGCGCGCGCGGCTTCGGCGCCTTCGAACGCGGCCATGCGCTGCTCGAACATGGCCACGGTCGGATTGGAGAACCGCGCGTAGACGAAGCCCGGCTCCTCGCCCTTGAACCGCGCCGCGCATTCCTCGGCGGTGTCGTAGACGAAGCCCTGGGTCAGGAACAGCGTCTCGGAGGTCTCGCCGAGCTCGGAGCGGATCTGGCCGGCATGGACGAGGCGGGTTTCCGGACGGTATCGCAGCGCTTTCGACGCAGGCATGGCGGCCTCCTTGGGCCAAAAAGAAAACCCGGCCGTGGGAAATGCTCCCAAGCCGGGCCGCATGCGTCCCGGCCTTTTAGCAAGTTCTTTAACGTGGCTGCAAGCCGGCCGGCTCAAATGACCACGGGATAAGCCGGTTCATAGGCGCTGCCCGTCTTTCCGTCAAGGCAGCGGTCGGATACCAGACGCAAGGACAGACGAATGGGCGGATGGTTCGCCGGCCTCGATCGTTTATCATCGGTCGCCCGTCGCCTGCCTTGGGGCTCACATGCCGCTCGCCTTCGCGGTCAACGACAAGGGCATTTTGCCGGACCGAATGCTTGCCGCGCTGGCGGCCGACGGCGCGATCCTGCCCGCCTATCCGCTTGCGGCGGATCAGATTCAGCCGGCAAGCCTCGACCTTCGGCTCGCCGATGTCGCGTTTCGCGTGCGCGCGAGCTTCCTGCCCGGCCGGCACGCGACCGTCGCCGAGCGCATCGACGATCTCAAGCTGCACGAGATCGATCTCGGCGACGGCGCCGTGCTGGAGACCGGATGCGTCTACATCGTGCCGCTGATCGAGAGCCTGGCGCTGCCGCCGGGCCTTGCGGCCGCCGCCAATCCCAAAAGCTCGACCGGGCGGCTCGACGTGTTCACCCGGGTCATCGCCGATCGCGCGCGCGGTTTCGATCAGGTCGAGCACGGCTATCACGGCCCGCTCTATGCCGAGATCAGCCCGCGCACCTTTCCGATCCTGGTGCGCGAGGGCTCGCGGCTCTCGCAGATTCGTTTCCGCCGCGGCGAGGCTCTGCTCGATGCCGTAGCTCTCGCCGAGCTCAACGCGCGCGAGCGCCTGGTCGACAGCGCCGACGCCGACGTCGGCGCCGCCATCGCGGTCAGCGTCGATCTGTCGGGCGAGCGCGGGCTCGTCGGCTATCGCGCCAAGCGCCACACCGGCGTGATCGACATCGAGCGCCGGGCCGGCTACGAGGTCGGGGAGTTCTGGGAGGCGATGGCGCCGCGCAAGGACCGCAACCTGATCCTCGATCCCAACGAGTTCTATATCCTGGCGTCCAAGGAGGCGGTGCAGGTGCCGCCCGACTACGCCGCCGAGATGGTGCCGTTCGATCCCCTGGTCGGCGAGTTCCGGGTGCATTACGCCGGCTTCTTCGATCCGGGCTTCGGCTATTCGGGGGCCGGCGGGCGGGGTTCGCGCGCCGTGCTCGAGGTGCGCTCGCGCGAGGTGCCGTTCATCCTCGAGCACGGCCAGACCGTCGGCCGCCTGGTCTATGAGAAGATGCTGGCGCGGCCGGGCAAGCTCTACGGCGATGGCATCGGCTCGAACTACCAGGCCCAGGGCCTGAAGCTCTCGAAGCATTTCCGGTGACCAGGAATCAGAAACCAGATGTCAGAAATCAGAAATCAGGCTCAGAGGCCAAATGTTAATGGGCAGCTCGGTTCGTCTTTCATGAGGCGCGCACGCTGATCTCTGACTTCTGATCTCCGATCCCCGGCACATGTTCACCTCGCCGAGCTTCTCTCCGTCCTCCCCATCGTGCGCGCCGCGGTGCCGCCGACGCCGCAATACGCCTGGCCGCTGCTGCGCTCGCGCGTCGGCGCACAGGTCGTGGTCAAGCACGAGAACCACACGCCGATCGGCGCCTTCAAGGTCCGCGGCGGGCTCGTCTATTTCGACCGACTCAAGCGCGAGCGGCCGCATGTTGCGGGCGTGATCACCGCGACGCGCGGCAACCACGGCCAGTCCTTCGCGTTTGCCGGCGCGCAGGCGAACGTGCCGGTCGCGATCGTGGTGCCGCGCGGCAATTCCACCGAGAAGAACGCCGCCATGCGCGCGTTCGGGGCCGAGTTGATCGAGCACGGCCGGGATTTCGACGAGGCCAAGGCGCGCGCGATCGAGCTTGCGCAAGCGCGCGGGTTCGAGTTCGGGCCCTCGTTCCACCGCGATCTCGTCGTCGGCGTCGCGACCTACGCCTACGAGCTGTTCTCGGCATACACCGATCTCGACACGGTCTATGTTCCGATCGGGCTCGGCTCCGGGATCTGCGGCCTCATCGGCGTGCGCGACGCGCTCGGGCTTACGACGCGGATCGTCGGCGTCGTCTCCGAGCGCGCCAACGCCTACCGGCTCTCGCTCGAAGCGGGCCGCGTCGTACCGACGAATTCCGCGCTCACCTTCGCGGACGGGGTTGCGGTGCGCGCGCCCGATGCGGCGGCGCTCGAGATCATTCGAAGGGGAGCCGAGCGCATCGTCGAAGTCTCGGACGCGGAGATCGCCGAGGCGATCCGCATCCTGTTCAGCGATACGCATACGCTCGCCGAAGGCGCCGGCGCCGCGGCCCTGGCGGCGCTGATGCAGGAACGCGGCCATACGAGCCGCCGTGCCCGCGGGGAGCGTACGCTGTCCGGGATCTTCCCGCTCTTGCGGCGAGCGCTGTGGCGCGGCTATGCTCGAGGCTGAGGCGGGCGTAGTTCAGTGGCAGAACGACAGCTTCCCAAGCTGTATGTCGTGGGTTCGATTCCCATCGCCCGCTCCAGCAACTAACTGTCCGGCCCGGAGACATGGGTGACAGATTGTACCTAAGACATGGGTGTTCCGCAGCCGGGCTCTCGATGTTGGCTTTTGCCGGCGGAACGAGCCATAGGCGGAAATCAGTGCATGAAAGTCACTGGTGCAAACAACATCGGCAACGTGGCGTCCGGCACTCGCAATCAAACAACGGATAAATTGCCGGTCCAGGTCGCTCCGGCGACTTTCGCGCGCTCGGCTCCTGACATTCCGCTGCGCACGATCGGCGGGCTGCCGATTGCGGTGATCGACCGGCCGGGTTCGGCGCGGCTGATGATGCATTCGGCGCTTGCTCGGCGCGGATCCGGATTGCCGCCGCTGTTCCTCACCTCCGCCAATGGGCAGGTCCTCTCGATGTGTGCGCGGGACGAGGCGGCACACGCGCTGTTTCTTTCGGCCGACCTCATTCATGCCGACGGGATGCCGCTCGTGTTCGCCTCGCGCTGGAAATGCCGGACGCCGCTGCCGGAACGGGTCGCAACGACGGACCTGTTCCACGACGCGGCCAAAATCGCCGAGACCGCCGGCGCCACATTATACCTTCTCGGCGCAACGCAGCAGACGATCGAAGCGGCAGTAGCCAAGGTCCGACAAGCATATCCTGGCTTGACGATCGCCGGCTTCCACAATGGATATTTCACTCGTGATGAGGAAGCCCAGGTCGTTGCCGACATCGATGCGGCGCGTCCCGACATCCTCTGGGTCGGCATGGGGGCTCCCAGGGAGCAACTCTTCGCCGCGCGCAACCGCGAGCGCCTCACCAACGTCGGCGTAATCAAGACCTCGGGTGGCCTGTTCGATTTTCTGTCCGGGAGAAACCGTCGCGCGCCGTTGTGGCTGCAGGCGGCTGGGTTGGAATGGCTGTACCGGCTCACGCTCGAACCGCGGCGCATGCTGTTTCGCTACCTGACGACCAATCCGCATGCGTTGTACCTTCTGCTGACCAGGACCTCCGGGCGCCTTGATCGATGACGGGTGTGCAGAAACCGATGATCAAAGGCCGCCAAGCGTAGATGAGCAGATCCAAGCTCGGCATCGGAAAATATGTCTGCGGCGCCATCGGTGCTGTGGTCTTTGCAAGCCTGCTGCTGCCGCCGGTTGGCGCGCAGAACTCCGCCGGTTCCTCCGATGCGGCCGTATGTGCGGCATCGGTCGCGTCGGGCGTGTCGCCGTCGCGCCTCGCCACCTTGGCTCGCGGCTTCAACCTGACCGGCTGGGTGGATGCATGGCCACCCCGGCATCCCAGTCAGGAGGCGTTGGCCCGTCTCTACGTGCGCGGTTTCACCCACGTCCGCCTCCCGGTCAAGGCCGAATTGCTGATCGGCGATTTCAATGACGACGGCGAGCTTGCGCTCCACGTCGATGAGCTTGACCGGGCGATCGCATCCCTGCTGGGGATCGGGTTCGGCGTGAGCATCGACCTGCATCCCGGCAGCAGGTTCGAGCATCTTTATGCCACAAACCTGGAACGCGGCTTTGCGCTGCTCGATGACCTGTGGCACTTCCTTGCGCACAGGTACGCACGGTTTACTGCCGACCGATTGTTCTTCGAGGTGCTCAACGAGCCGACCGTCGGCCAATCCATCTGGAACTTGCAGGGGCCGCGGCTTGCAAGTGCGATTCGCAGCGAGGCGCAGGACCACACGATCATTTACGGGCAAGCCGGTCCTCAACGGATCGACGCCCTCGGGCAGCCGCTAGCCGATCCGAACGTGGTCTACGCCGTGCATTTTTACGATCCCATGATCTTTACGCATCAGGGGGCCGACTGGAGCGACAACCCGAGTCGGTACCTGCAAGGAGTGCCTTTTCCAGCGCGATTATCCGATCTCGCCGTTGCAAGTCTTGTCGATCGCCTCGTCGAGCAGGGCCATCGGGAAGCGGCGTCGTCGCTAAGGTCACAGTTGGATTCCCCATGGACCGAAGATCGGATTGCGCAACAATTTATCCAAGCCGGGCGGTGGATTGCGCGGCATCGGCGCCCGCTCATCGTCAATGAATTTGGCGTGCTGAGCTGGAAGGCGCCGCCGGCGGATCGCGCCCGCTGGCTACGTGCGGTTCGCCGCAGTGCGGAGCACGATTGCATCGGCTGGACTCACTGGGAGTACGCCGAGGGCTTTGGTTTCACGCATCGCGCCGACGGCCAAGAAAAACCCGATGAAACAATTATGGACGCTCTGTTGGATGCGCGTGATTAGGAAGCAGGCGATTCGTGAACCTTGCAACGCCATGCACTTGAAGTCGGACGCTGAGCGGACCTGTCACCGACATCGTCGGGTCGATGCGAATGACCCTGGCTGCGCGAAAACCCCGCAACCCCGCGGCATCCGTCTCCGCACAGCAGCCAAGCCCGTTTGTCATTCAAAGACGGCGAACCCGTGACTGCCCGCCACCGCGCCGAGAATCGTCATGGCGCTCAAAGTCAGGAGGCACCAATGCAGCCGTTCGATTGCCCGAAAAGTGGCCTCCGGATCGACCTGTGCTCGTGCCACTAGCCAACGATGCAGGAACAGCGGCTCGGCCACAAACAGCATCAGGGTGAATAGCAGCCAGACAAGGACCATCGCGTGCATCCACCAGAAGCTGACGGAGAGGAAGCGATCCCAAAGCTCCAGTCGGATCACCATGTGCAGGCCGGTGAGTCCGGTGAAAAGCGTGGTGATCCGTGCCTGCCAAGCGAAGTACCGTTCGAATGTGTCGAAGAAGGTGAGCCGATCCTCGGCGCCTTTGAGGCGCCGGACCGCAGGCAGTATTACGGTGGTGACGAAACCGACTCCGCCGATCCAAAGAACGATGGACAGAACGTGAATCGCCCGCACGATCGTCACGTCATCCACGGCTCACCCCTCACTCATCGATGTGCGCAGCAGGGAAGGCCCAAGCGCTGCTCACGCGCCGGACTGCATTTCGGCTTGCTATCCGCCATGATCGGCGCCCGATAGCCGCGCCGCACGGGGCTCCCCTGTCGGACAGATCATCAGCCTGCACTCCGCGCCCACAAATCTTATTTAGCGCCTAGGAACCCGTGTAGACCGAGATTGACATGCTGTGACTGCGATACCTCGCTATCGACCACATAGTGGCCCGGCCGTCCTCTCGGCTGGATTTCGCCCGTTTTTCCTGCTGGCCGGGCTGTGGGCGGCGCTCGCCGTGCCGTTGTGGCTCGCACTCTTCGCCGGCCAAACCCAGGTTCCTACGGCCTTTTCGCCCACCATCTGGCACGTGCACGAGATGGTCTTTGGCTATGGTGCGGCGGTCGTTGCCGGCTTTCTCCTGACTGCGATCCCGAACTGGACAGGCCGCATGCCCGTCCAGGGCCGCGCGCTGGCCGCCCTGGCCCTGATATGGGTGACCGGACGGATGGCCGTGCTGCTTTCCGCGGTTCTCGGTGCTGAAAGCGCCGCAGCTCTCGACCTCGCCTTTCCGCTGATTTTCTTTGCGGTGGTCGCACGCGAGATTTTGGCGGGCCGAAATTGGCGCAATCTGCCAATGCTCGGAGCGCTCGTGCTGCTCTTCCTGGGCAACTTTTTCGTGCATCTGGATGCCGTCGGCATCGCTTCAATGGCCGAGTTCGGCAATAAGCTTGGCGTGGCGACGCTCCTGATGCTCATCAGCTTTGTCGGCGGTCGGATCGTCCCGAGCTTCACCCGGAATTGGCTCGCCAAGCAGCGGCCCGAGATTCCCGCGCCGGCATCGTTCGGTGCGATCGACCGTGCGGTCTTGGCAATGATCGCGCTCACCTTGGTGGTCTGGCTGATCGCGCCCGAATCGCTGGCTGCGCCCTGGGTCGAGCTTGCTGGTGGCCTTGCGGTCGGCGTGCGCCTGGCGCGCTGGCGGGGACAAGCAACTTTGCACGAGCCGCTGCTTTGGGTTCTTCACCTCGGCTACGGCTGGCTTGCGCTTGGGTTGCTTCTCCTTGCCTTCACCGGCTTCATGCCGCTGCTGGCGCAAACCACGGCGCTGCATGCGTTGACCGTTGGGGCGATCGGCACCATGACGCTCGCCGTGATGACCCGAGCTTCCCTCGGTCATACGGGCCGACCGCTCGTCGCCGGACCGGGAACGACGACGATCTACGTTTTGGTGACGCTCGCTGCCATTCTGCGGCTCCTCGCGCCTCTTGGCGGAGAGCATTATCTCCTCATGCTGTCGTCGGCCGGAGCCGCCTGGAGCGGCGCATTCGGGCTCTTCATCCTGCTCTACGCGGCGCCGCTCATGCGGCCTCGTGCCAAGGGTGAGGAAGCGAGGACGATCTGAATCGCCGATGGGGTTCTGCGGGTACCCAATTGGCTCGAAGTTCTAAGGAAACGCCATGGCTTCCAGGCTCTCGTCCGCCCGCCACAAAGCGTCCGTCAACAGCAGGATTGCCGTTCTCTCCTGCAGGCTGCCGTAGGCCTCGGAAAGCTCGATGGCCCGCATCGCCGAGTTCAGGCGCGCCCAAGGTTTCAAACGCAATCTCTCCCGCAACGCCTCGATTTCCGCGAAAAGCCGCTCGCTGCGGTCCGTTTCGACCTGCGCACGGGAAACGTGAGTTCTCCACTGTTCCCTGAGCGCTCGATGTCGCTCAAAGGCTATATCGACGCGTTCTGGCAATGACGGACCGGGCATCGCGCCGAGCTTTCTTTTGGAGGACAATCTTCGAAGGCCGAAGTCGTTCATTTCTACTCCCGCAAACATAATACCCATTTCCTGCCGGACCTCCCTTTCCGCAGGCCCTTTCGTCACCGGACCCGCGATCCGGTCAGGCAAAAAAAGGGCTGCCCAATACCATCTCCAGGGCCTCGGCACGATCCACGAGCACCGGCGCAAGGCCGAGCCAAGTCCGGCGGCGGAGATCCTTCCGCCGGAAGCATCCGGTCGAACCGTCCCGCGCGCTTGTAAGCCTTTGCGCCGACTTATAGGCTTCTGGCCAGCAGAAATTTCGACAATCCACTCCAAAGTAAGGCAACCCGAGCCGCCGACAAAGGTCGTGCCTCGGGCGCCAAGGTTGGCTCTCATGGCCCGCGCCGCCAAGCCCAAGCTCAAGCCAACGCGACGGGAAACAACCAGAAGACGCGCCACAACCTCGAACACCGGCAAGGTCGGGAAGCCGCCCGCGCAGCGCGAGCGAACCCATCCCCTGGAGCCCTGTCCGATCGTGGGAATCGGCGCCTCGGCCGGGGGACTCGAGGCATTCAAGGGCTTTTTCTCCAAGATGCCATCCGACAGCGGCATGGCCTTCGTGCTGGTGCCCCACCTCGACGCCAGTCACAAGAGCGCGATGGTCCAATTGGTCGGCGCCTATACCGGGATGCCGGTCGTCGAAATATCGGGTCGCGCGCGCGCCGAGCCCAACCACGTCTATGTGATTCCCCCGAACGCGACGCTCGGGATCGAGAAGGGGACACTGCGTACGGTTACCCCGCGCAGCCGTGTGATGACCATCGACGATTTCTTCCGGTCGCTCGCCGAGGATCAGGGCGACAACGCCATCGGCATCGTGCTTTCCGGGAGCGGCAGCGACGGGACGGTCGGGCTCAAAGCGATCAAGGAGGCCGGCGGGCTGACCTTCGCCCAGGCGGCGCAATCCTCGGCATTCGACAGCATGCCGCGCAGCGCCGCCGCCTCGGGCAGCGTCGATTTCATCCTGAGGGTGGAGGACATTCCCGCCCGGCTGGTCGAGCAGGTGCGCCACCTGGCCCAGCTGAAGGAAGAGCGCAAACTCGAAGGGTTTCGCGAGGACGTGCGCAAGAATCTTTCGAGGATCACCGCGCTGCTGCGCTCGAGGACCGGGCACGACTTCACGCACTACAAGGCGAGCACGTGCGTCCGCCGCGTTGAGCGCCGGATGTACGTCCATCAGCTCGCGTCGGCATCGGACTATCTCGAGCTGTTGCGCAAGGACCCGGCCGAGCCGGAAGCGCTGTTCCGCGATCTTCTGATCGGCGTCACGCAGTTCTTTCGCGACGCCAAAGCCTTCGACGCGGTTGCGACCCGGGTCATCCCCAAGCTGTTCGAGGAAAAGACGGCCGACGACCAGATCCGCGTCTGGGTTCCGGGTTGCGCGACCGGCGAGGAGGCCTATTCGCTCGCCATCCTGCTGCGCGAGGAGATGCAGCGCAGGGATTCGCCGCTCAAGGTGCAGATCTTCGCGACCGATATCGACGACCAAGCCCTGCAGATCGCCCGCAACGGCATCTATCCCGAGGTGGCGATCCGCGATCTGCCGGATCGGATACTGAACCTGTATTTCACCAAGCACGCGAATGCGTATCGGATCGTCAAGGAGATCCGAGAGATGTGCATCTTCTCCCCGCATAATCTCATCAGCGATGCGCCGTTCTCGAAACTCGACCTGATTTCCTGCCGCAATGTTCTGATCTATTTCGACGCGGCGCTGCAGGAGCGTGTGCTCGCGCTATTTCATTTCAGCCTGAGCCGGCGGGGATACTTGTTCCTGGGGCCGTCCGAGAACGTCACGCCGCAGCCGAAACTGTTCTCCAGGGTGGACTCCCGTGCGCTGTTCAAGGCGCGCGCCGTGGGGCCCGGCCGCCTCCCGCTGGAACTGCCGCTCGCGGTTGCGCGGCCCGACTACATCGCGCCGGCCAAGCCGGTCGCGACCCGGGAGGCGATGACCCGACGTGCCCAGCGGGTGATCGATGCCTATGCGCCCGCGACGGTCGTCGTCGATGATCATTACGAAGTCATGCATTTCTCCGGCCGGATGGGCCGGTACCTGCAGCCGGCCGCGGGCGCGGCAAGTCTCAACCTGTTCAACATGGTCGATCCGAGCTTGCGGCCCGATCTACGCATTGCGATCGACCAAGCCATTCACAAGGGCCGCAGACTCGTGCGCGAGAACCTGCGGCTTGCCGCGAACGGCGGCACGCTGATCCTCAACATCGTCGCGGAGCCGCTGCCGAGCGAGGACAGCGACCAGCGCCTGTGCGTGATCGTATTCCAGGAGGTGGGCCCGGCCCGAGCCGAGCCGCAGCGCGACCGCCGGCCGGAATCGCGGAGGGATGAGACTATTCAGCATCTGGAGGCCGAACTCACCTCGACCCGCGAGCGACTGCAGGCCACCATCGAGGAGCTCGAGACCTCGAACGAGGAAATGAAGTCCTCGAACGAGGAGTTCCAATCGGTGAACGAGGAGCTGCAGAGCTCGAACGAGGAGCTCGAGACCTCCAAGGAGGAGCTGCAGTCGGTCAACGAGGAACTGGAGACGGTGAACACCGAGCTCAAGTCCAAGGTCGAAAGCCTCGACCGTGCGCTGAGCGACCAGAAGAACCTGCTCGAGAACACGGCAATTGCCACGATCTTTCTCGACGGCAACTTGCGCATCAAGAGCTTTACCTCGCCGGTCACCGAGGTCTTCCACCTGATCGACACCGACGTCGGGCGGCCGATCACCGACCTTACGACGCGGCTCGCCTACGACGGTCTGCCTCGGGATATCAACCGCGTGCTGCGCACGCTCTCGCGGGTCGAACAAGAAGTGGCCACGACGGACGGCAGCGCCAGCTACCTGATGCGCGTTCTGCCGTACCGGACCGTGACCGACGTGATCGACGGCGTGGTCGTCACCTTCCTCGACATAACGGAACGCAAGCGCAACGAAGAAGCACTGGCACGCTTGGCGGCGATCGTCGCGGATTCCGCCGACGCCATCATCGGGCTCAAGCCCGACGGCCTCATCAGCAGCTGGAATGCCGGGGCCGAGCGCATCTACGGCTTCACCGCGGAGGAGGCGATCGGCCGGCCGTTCTCGATGACGATGCCGCCCGAAAACGAGCGCGAGCTGCGCCAGATCCTCGACCGCCTGCGGCGTTCGCGCCCGGTCGGCGCGTTCGAGACCGAGCGGATCACCAAGGATGGACGGCGAATTCACGTCTCCTACACGTCGACTCCGGTCCGCGATTCCGCCGGCGCGTTGCTTGCCGCCGCTGTGATCGAGCGCGACATCACCAGGCGCCGGCAAGCCGAACAGCGGCAGAACATGCTGCTCGACGAGCTCGATCACCGGGTCAAGAACGTGCTCGCCACCGTTCTGTCGATCGCCTCGCGCACGCGCAAGGGCACGGATTCGGTGGAAGATTATTATCGGGCACTCGAAGGGCGGCTGCGAGCCCTGGCGAGCACCCACGATCTGCTCGCGAACAACTTGTGGGCCGGCGCGGATCTGCGACAGATCCTGCTCGCGGAGCTCGAGCCGTATGGCGGCGCAGACAAGGAGGCGATCCGGATCTCGGGACGGGAGGTCTTCCTTTCGTCGCGCGCCGCCGTGCTGTTCGGCATCATCTTTCACGAGCTGGCGACGAATGCGGCCAAATACGGCGCGCTCTCGGCTGGCGGCGGAACCGTGGAGGTGCGTTGGCGAACCGAAGGCGACAAGGCGGCCGAGAGCTTCGTGCTGGAATGGGAGGAGCGCGGCGGACCTGCCGCGGGCGCTGCGGACAAGCGCGGTTTTGGCATCAAGTTCATCGAGCGCAGCGTTGCCCATGAGCTGCAAGGCAGCGCCGAGCTGCGCTTCGGCCCCGGCGGCATCAACGTGGCGATCCGCGCGCCGATGTCCGAACTCATCGGCGAGCGCGGAGCCGCGGCTCATTGAGAGCCCCGCCCAAGTCCGTTCGCGGATATTCGCTTGCCGTCGCAGCCCTACGATCCGTCGGTGAGAACTCGTCAACTATGTTTGTCAGGAAATTCGCAAGCATGTTTGTCAGCAAATTCGCAAGCTGTTTTGGCTAGCAATGGGTAAATCGATTGCGGAGAGTTTTCATGGAGCCGTCGGGATCGTTGAAGCTCGCGGCCCGGGAGCGGGCTCGGCGTAATCCGGTCAGCCGTCCCGCCTACCGGCAAATCCATGCGGTCAAGGCGTGGTCGGACGCAAAACTCGTTGCCGCATCGGACGCAGCACCGGCGTCCCGCGATGCCGGCCGAGCCTCAGGACCGAAGCGCGACCGCGCCGCCCGGGCACTCCCGATCGCAATCATCGCGGCCGTCGCCGTGAACTTCGGCGCGGTCGTGGGCCTCTTCGGATGGGGGGCGCTGCAGGCCCTGGGGTTGGTCGACGAACCGGCGATCGAGACCGTGCAGCGCAGCCAGGCAGCTTTGATTTCGCAACTCGACGCCAGCGTCCAGGCCGTGAGTGGCGCGGTCGTGGGATTGAGCGCGCGCCTCGACGCCGCCGAAGTCCGGGACGAGGCCGCGAACGGGCGCATGACGGAGTTCGATGCCGCGCTGGGCGCCCTGCGGACGAGCACGAACGAAATACGCGCGGCACAAAATGCGGCAGAAGAATCCTGGCGCAAACCGCTGGCAGAGCTCACGGCGGCTGCCGCCAAAACCCGCGGCGAGATCGTCCGGCTGCGCGCCTCCGTCGACGAGTTGGGCCGGGCGCGCCAGCCGGAGGTGGTGGCGATGAGCGCCCGGATCGACCGAGTCGAGCAGGCGGTGCTGCAGCACAAGCTGCTCGGCCCGATCCGAGGCTCGATCCAGGAGCCGGGGACGCCGCGTGAGCCGGTCGCCTCGCGAGAAAGTTCGCCGCCGGCGGATGGGCATATCATCAATTTGACGCCCGACCACTAACCTCCGTCGCTGGCCTGCGGACGGGGCGGCGGCCGTGACCCGAGCCGGCCCGACCTGAAGTTGGCCGGAGCGATTCCGCTGGCGTCAAGCACCGTCTATCAAGCACCAAATATAAGGGCGCGCGCGATGTCGGAACGCGCGGCTGAACACCGGTTCGCGGCGATCACGCAGTCGTTATTGCAAATTCTTGTCGGCTGGCGCGGTGCGCAATCCGTCGAGGAGCCGTTTCAAGGAGAACAGCGCCCGCTTGTCCTCGATACCGGGGCTCATCTCCTCGATGGCCGCTTCGAGGTAGGCGATGAAACGCTCGCGATCGACGACGCCCTCCTGCACCAGAAACCGGCAAGTCAGCACGTGACAAGCCAGGAAACCGGCGATCGCGGCCGATAATGCCTGGGGATCAACATCTTTGTTCATGGCTTCCTCGCTCGGAGCTCCACCTGAGCACAAAGGTCGTGGCCTGCATTCCCGGCAGCACTATCACTTGTACGCCGCCTTCTCCAGCCCGCCTGTGGCATGCGGATTGCGCGCGTCGCGGCAATATACCCCCACACGCCGATAGGAGGAAAAGCGGGTTTGGTGCGCGCAACGATAGGGTGGACAAGAGGCGGAGCAACAATCTATCGATGGAGCCGTAGATCGGTTGGCGCGGCAAAATTGCCGCATGCGAGGCGGCGCGCCGGGTGTTTTGATCATGTTCGGAGCCGCAGCTTGCACCGGCACCGGATCATATCGAAGCTTCGATCGGGCGTTTTCAAGGAGGCGGGCGATGGATTGGGTGGTGCACTATTTCGACCGCAAGCTCAACCGCGAAACGGTTTCGCGCGAATACAGCTCCAAAGAGGGTGCGTTGCGCAACGCCTGCGACTTGATGCGCCGTCAATGCGAGGTGCGATACATCGAAGGCCCGGAACGGGAACGCGTGGAAGCTCCGGTCATTTATGCCTGGTGCAAGACGCACCGCACCGCCGAGCGTCCGAAAGATTCCGCCTGAATCGCTGCTCGCCGGCTCGCTCTTCACCCGGTCTTGAGCGAGCGTCGAACCTGATCGGCCGGCCAGCTCGCGCCAGCTTCGATCACACGGACCCGGGTTCCATCCGAGCGATTGACGAGCGCGTGCGAGCAGAAGGGGTCGTCGATAGCCGCGATCTCCACCTCGCTGGTCGGCAGCCATTGCAAGGTTTGCGGCAAATCGCCCGGCCATATCCGCCACCGCGAGCCGTCGCCGAGTTCGACCGTGTCGCTCTTGTCGTGACGTTTGATCCGCATGCTTGTACCTCGATCGGCCGCACCCATGGTCAAACCCCGGGCGCGGTCCCTGCGACGCGCCGACGCACGAATCATGCACAGTATATAGTGATTGCAAGCCACGATTCACAGACCAGCCGCCCACGCGGCTTCGAGCGAGCATCCGTGCCGCGGTGTGCTTGCTGGCGCGAAACGAACTCCGCAATGAATTGTGCGGAGAGGCGATCTTCGCCCTTTGTCGAAACCATTGCTTCGAACCGCAGACTGCGGCCGCCGCCCGCGAGCTTTACAAAGCGCCATGCATCGCCGATAGAGGCGGGCGCATCGGGCGCCCAAAACCGTCCGGAGCGCAGGATAATTCCGGAATTTTCCGCAATGCCGCAACCAGACTCCACGGCCGCGTCCGATCTGCTCTATAAGGTCGAGGACGGCATCGGCCGCGTCACCTTCAACCGGCCGCAGGCGCGCAATGCGTTGACGTTCGCCATGTACGAGCGGCTCGCGCAGATCTGCGAGGCGGCGAACGGCGATCGTTCGCTCAAGGTGCTGATCCTGACCGGGCAGGGCGACAAGGCGTTCGCGGCCGGCACCGACATCAATCAGTTTCGCGCTTTCAAGACGCCGCAGGACGCGCTCGACTACGAATCCCGGCTCGATCGCATCTTGGGCGCGCTCGAGGCCTGCCGGGTGCCGACCATCGCGGCGATTGCGGGCGCCTGCACCGGCGGCGGCGCCGGCATTGCGGCGTGCTGCGACCTGCGCATCGCCGCCGCGAATGCCAAGTTCGGTTTCCCGATCGCCCGGACGCTCGGCAACTGCCTGTCGATGGCAAGCCTGGGCCGGCTGGCGGCGCTGATCGGCCCGGCGCGGGTCAAGGACCTGGTATTCACCGCGCGGCTGCTGGAGACCGCCGAAGCCGCCCGGATCGGACTGCTCAACGAGGTGGTCGACGACTTGCCGGCGTTGCAGCGGCGAACCGACGAGCTCGCGCGGCTGATCGCCGGCAACGCGCCGTTGACGCTACGCGCCACCAAGGAAGCGCTGCGGCGGCTGCAGGCGCGGCTCTCCCGCGACGAAGGCGAGGACTTGGTTTTGATGTGCTACATGAGCCGGGATTTTCGGGAAGGCATGGATGCGTTCCTGAACAAGCGCCAGCCGCAATGGGCGGGCGAATAGTCCGGCGGCACGTCGCAGCGGAACAAAACGGAGGAGGCGCAAGTGGGTCCGTTGTCCGGCTTGAAAGTCATCGATCTGACCCATGTCATGGCAGGGCCGACCTGCACGCTGATGCTCGCCGACATGGGCGCCGACGTCATCAAGATCGAGAAATCGCCGCATGGCGACGACAGCCGGCACATGATTCCGCCGAAACTGGGCGATGAGACGGCGGCATTCCTGATGATGAACCGCAACAAGCGCGGCATGGTCATCGATCTGAAAAAGCCGGGCGGCAGGACGGTGCTGCATCGGCTGCTGAAGACCGCCGACGTGCTCGTGGAGAATTTCGCGCCCGGGGTCATGGAGCGCCTGGGGCTGGGCTACGAGGATCTCAGGAAGGAAAATCCGGCGCTGATCTATTGCTCGCTCTCCGGCTTCGGCCGCACCGGGCCCTACAAGCATCGGCGCGGCTTCGATCTGATCGCGCAGGCGATGTCCGGCATCATGAGTTTTACGGGCGAGGGACCGCACGGTCCGCCGGTCAAATGCGGCGCGCCGCTCTCCGACATCACCGCCGGCATTTTGGCCGCGATGGGCATCCTGGCGGCCTATGCCCACCGCCTGAAGACCGGCGAGGGCCAGTGGGTCGAGACCTCGCTCTACGAGGCGGCGCTGGTGCAGACCTATTGGCAATCCGCGATCGCGCTCGCGACCGGCGTTGCGCCGCGCGCCATGGGCTCGGCGCATCCGCTCAACGCCCCCTACCAGGCGTTCGAAGCCGCCGACGGCTGGATCGTGGTCGGCGGCGCCAACCACAAGCATTGGCTGCGGATGCTCGACGCCATCGGCGCGCCGGAGCTCGCCGAGGATCCGCGGTTTCTCGACAATGCCGCCCGCATGGCAAACCTCGAGCAGCTCGAGACGGAGCTCGCCCGGCGCTTCCGCGCCAAGCGCTCGGACCATTGGCTGAGCGAGCTCGAGGAACGCGGCGTCCCCTGCGGACCGGTATGCGACACGCTGCAGGCACTCGCCGACCCGCAGACGATCGCGCGCGAGATGGTGGTCGAGGTCGAGCATTCCACGATCGGAGCGGTGAAGACGCTCGGGCTGCCGGTCAAGTTCTCGCAAACGCCGGGCAAAGTGCGCACAGGCGCGCCGGTCTACGGCGAGCACACGCGCGACATCCTCCGCGGCCACGGTTTTGGCGACGAGGAGATCGCGGCGTTGGAGGCGGAGGGTGTCATTGTCGCGTTTTCCTCCGGCAAGAACCGGCAGAAAGTCGCCTGAGTGACAAAAAAGGGCGGCTGTTCGCCTGCACATGTCCTGCACACGTGGGGGTCCACCGACATCCAGTTGCGCACTCGCGCCTGGCCGGCGGCGTTTCCGGTTCGTTAGAGGATTAGCAACGCTCGCAACGCTCCGCTTACCCTGACCGCGAAACGCCGGGAACCGAATTCGGGAACCTGCGATGATCCCGACGGGAGGGGCAAGTCGCGAGGGCGCGATGTCGGATCGCCTGATCCGGATGCTGGTCGCCGACGATTCTGCGGCCGTGCATCGGACTTTTCGCAAGATTGTGCAGCGGGCGAGCTTCCCGATCGAAATGGTCGAGGCCGGCAACGGCCGCGACTGCCTGCGCTTGCTCGGAACCGGCGAGTTCGGGCTCGCCTTCATCGACGTGTTCATGCCGGAAATGTCCGGGCTCGAGGCGCTCGGCAATGCGCGGTTCATGGGCAACAAGACCTTCGTCACCCTGATGTCCGCCTACCCCAACGAGCGCTGTCTCAAGCTCGCCCGCGAGCTTCGCGCCTACGAGTTCCTGTTCAAGCCGTTCGGCCGATCCGAGATCGAGGCGATCGTCGGGACCTATCGCCGGGTTTGCCGGCCGATGCGCGCGCTGATAGTCGACGATTCGGAGACGCAGCGCCGGATCGTCAGCCGGGTGCTCGCGCGCAGCGTGTTCCGCATCGAAGTCGAGGAGACGGCAGACGGCAAGGCGGCGCTCGAGCGGTGCGCCGGCCGCGCCTTCGATCTGGTGTTCCTCGACTGCAATATGCCGGGGCTCGACGGGTTCGAAACGCTGGCGCGCTTGCGCGAGCGCAAGGCGGCCGCCAAGGTGGTGATGATCTCCGCCGAGCGCAGCAAAGCCAAACAGCATGAGGCCTTGGCGCGCGGAGCGGCCGCGTTCCTGCACAAACCGTTCTATCCGAACGAAGTCGACGCACTGCTGCACGATCTGTTCGACCTGCGCTCGCCGCGGTTGATGGTGCTCAAGGCGCGCGTGCTGCGCCGCTTCGACGTGACCATCGCGGGCAGGACGGTTGCGGTGGCCCACAAGGACAGCGGCCATCGCTACGAATACCTGTGGTTTCGCGAGCCGCCGCATCTGCGCGCGACCCACGTGCTGGAGAACCGACAGGCCGGTCGTGATCCGGGAGCGTTCCGCGCCGAGGCGGAACGGGCAGCGCTGCTCGAGCTCAGAACCGCAAGACTCGTCGGTTGACCGCGCGCCCTTTACAAAGCCCTGCTCATCCCCGATAGAGGCGAGGGCGGGACATGCGTTGTTGGAGCGCGGATGTCCGCCAGCCGAAGCCGCCCCGGCGTTCGGACGCGGCAGACCAGGGGAAAACCATGCCGTCACGATCGATGCCATCCGGTGGGCGCGCTTGGCGAGGAGCGGCGTTCGCGCTGGGGTTTTTGCTGCTCGCGGCGCAAGCCCATGCCCAGGGTGCCGGTCCGTTCGCGTCCCTGTCGGGATCGTGGTCGGGGGGCGGCACCATTTCGCTCGCCAGCGGCGCCAACGAGCGCATTCGCTGCCGCGCCGTCTACGAGGTGGGCAGCGGCGGCCGGGCGCTGCAGCTGAGCATTCGCTGCGCCAGCGACAGCTACAATTTCGATCTCGCCGGCAGCGTGGTCTATCAGGGCGGCGCCATCAGCGGCACCTGGAGCGAATCCAGCCGCGGGGTCAACGGCACGGTATCCGGCCGCGCCAGCGGCAGCCAGATCCAGGCCTATGCCCAGGGGGCCGGCTTCTCGGCCGGGCTTAGCCTTTCGACCCAGGGCAATCGCCAATCGGTCGTGATCCGACCCACCGGCGCCGACGTCACCGCGGTCTCGATCACGCTCGCCCGCCGCTGAGCCGTTACGTTCATTCCGCGGCTTTCGGCAGGGCCGATCGCGCCTTGCTCCGCCGGCTCAAGCGCAGCAGGAACGTGGCGGTCGGCCTGAGAATCAGCAGGTCGGCAACCAGCGCGGTGATCATCGCAAAGGCGCTGAGCCAGCCGAACAGGCGCAGCGACGGCAGGTCGGAAAAGACCGTCACGGCCAACCCGCAGGCGAGCACCACGGACGTCAGGATCAAGGCCGGGCCGACCAGCACGGTGGCGCGTTCGATGCCGATCGCCGGATCTTCGTCGGGCTGATCCTCGAGCCGCAATCGATTGAGGAAATGGATGGTGGCGCTCAGGCCGAGGCCGAACGACACCGTGAGCGCCACGATGCTGGCGAACTGCAGGCCCTGGCCCAATGCCCACAGCAGCGTCCCGGAAACCAGAATCGGGAATACCCCGGGCAGAATGCTCACGAGCATGGTCACGAACGAGCGGAACGCGAGCCCGATGAACGCCGCGACGAACACGATCTCGACGGTCAGCCCCCGGTTCAATTTCCCGATCATGTTGGCGCTGTTGCGCGCCGCGATCGCGGAGAGCCCGGTCACGGCGATGCTGTAGCTCGGGTGCTCGGCGCGCACCTTTGCCAGCGCCTTGTCGAGCGCCTCGACCACGGGTAACAACCGGCTCACGTCGACGTCGGGGACGCGGCCCGAAACCACGACGGCATCCTGCTCGGCGGAAATGAAGCGCCGCACGAGATGCGCGGGCAAGATGTCGACGTACTGCTTGACCACGGCTATGTTCGACACGCCGGCCTTCTCCGCGAGCCAGCGCCGCAGCGTTTCGAGCGAGAGCACGTTGCCGACGCCGGCTTGCTTCTCCACGGTCGCATGCACGGCCGCGATGGTGGCGATCGTTTCCGGATCGTAGAGCGATTTGCCCTTGGGGAATTCGATCAGCACGTCGATCGGATTGGCGCCGGTGAGCTTGGCGTCGATCCGGCTGCTCGCCGCCACGGCTCGCTGCTTGTCCGGGACCTGATCGGCGAGCCGGTACCGCGGCTCGAGGTTGGCATAGACGTACGCCAGGGCCGCGACGATCGACAGGCTGATCAGGCTGTAGAGCCCTGGGCGGCTCACCATCCGGGCGGCGATCCAGGCGCAGAAGCTGCGCAGCAGCTCCATGCCGAAATCCGAGCGTTTGACGCTGGCGACGAATTTCGCCTCGTTGCGCAGCAGCAGAACCCCGAGCACCGGCACCAGCGTGAGCACCGCGACGAGGGCGATGATGGTCGCGATCAGGCCCGCCTCGCCGAAGGTGCGGATCAGATCGGAATCCGCGAACAGCAGCGCGATGAAGGAAAGACCGGCGGTGGCATGGGTCAGCACGCAAGCCGGCCCGATCACCAGGATGGTGTTGCGCACCGCTTCGAAGCGGCTCTCGCCGGCGAGCATGCGCGCGCGCGTCCCGTACGTGAGCTGCATGCTGTCGGAGAAGCTGATCACCATGATGAGCGGCGTCATCACGTTGAGAAACATGTTCAGGCGGTAGTCGAGCCAGCCGAGCGTGCCCAGCGCCAGCAGGATGGCGAGCAGCGGCGGAGCCGCCGCGATGATCATGAACGACACCCGGCGGAAGAACAGGATGGCGATCGCGCAACCGGCGACGAACCCGACCGTATTGTAGACCAGCCGGTCGCGCTCGACCGCGTTGCGGATCTCGAGCTGCATCACCGGGACGCCGGAGAGCTCGCCCTTGAGGTTGGAGCCGGCGAGATCCTCGGCGATGGTCTTGCGGATCTCGCCGATCAAGGTCCGCAATTCATTGCCCCCGACGATGCCGGGATCGAGCGCGAGCACGACGAGCGCCAGCTCGCCGTCCTCGGACAGCAGCCTGCCGCGGATGATCTCGTTCGATCGCACGCGCTCGATCAGCGCATCGTACTCGGCGCCGTGCGGCAGCTCTTCGGGGAACAGCGCGGCCGGCAGTCGCCCCTTCTCCGGCGGCTGGCGCGCCGAGAACAGCGAGACCAGGCCCCGCACCCCGTCGACCAATTGCAGATCGGTGACGAGATCGCGCAACTTTTCGAGCGAGTCGCGCTCGAGCAGATCCCTGCCCTCGAGGACGAGCAGCACATCGAACTCGCTCGAGGGAAATCGCCGCGATACTTCTTCGTATTGCTTGAACTCGGGCGTTTCCGAGCGGAACAGCTGGCTGAGCGAATCGTCGACCTTGATGCGCGCGACCCCGAACGCCGCGCCGATCGAGAGCACGAGCACCAGGATCGCGGCGAGCACGGGGAATCGCAGCGGGATGAGGCCGATCCGCTCGATTCCCAGCGCAAGCCGGTGCAGCGCGCGCGGGTGCGGCACATGCGCTGCCCTGGGCGTTCTCGGACCGGACGTTCCGCTCGGCAACGAAGTTCCCCTCAGCTGCGCCCCCCGATCGGGCGGGCTACCCCCCGCCGCTTCATAGGTCAATGCGGCGATTCTGGCCACCCCGTCGCGTTTTCGTCGTACAATGGATCATCCGAGGAGGCCCGCTGGGCGGATGCAGAGCATTGTTCATTGATACCCCCGCGCAAGCCCATTCAGGGCGTGCTTTGGAGACCAATCATGAATTTCAGGCGAATCACAGTAGACCCGCGCCAGATGGGAGGCATTCCCTGCATACGGGGACTGCGCATTCCGGTCGCGACCGTCGTGGGAATGTTGGCTGACGGAATGGCCGAGGCCGAGATCCTGGCTGCCTATCCAGATCTCGAGCGCGAAGACATCCAGGAAGCCCTACGGTATGCGGCCGACGCCGTACGCGAGCGCGGGCTCCCACTGGCCATTCCGTGAAATTCCTGGTGGAAATCCGTTGTCGCCAAATGTGGCAGAACGGCTGCGCCAGCATGGCCACGATGCCGCGCACGTGCGCGATTACGGATTGCAGTCCGCGGACGATGACACAATTTTTTCGCTAGCCGGTGACGAGGATCGCATTCTGATATCGGCTGACACGGATTTTGGTGCTTTGCTCGCGCTGAGAGGCGAACGGAAACCCTCTGTCATCCTGTTCAGACGTGGAACGGACCGAAAGCCCGAAAGGCAAGTTCACTGTTGTTGACGAATCTGCCGGCGATCGAAGAAGCGTTGCAAGGGGGCAGCGTGGTTGTTCTGGAAGAGAGCCGCGTCCGCATTCGTCCGCTGCCTGTAGGCGGAGAGACGTGACGATGTCGAGCAGGTGCGGCCCTAGTTCGGCCACTCTCGCCGCGCGACCTGACGTTCGCTCGTGCTCCCGTGGACTGTCCCGCACTCGACGGGCAGCACGCGCTCGGTTTGAGCCATCAGGAGGGAGCCCATGAATCCCATCACTCTGTTCCTCACCCTTGTCGCCGTGCTGATCGGCCTCGTGCTGCTGGCGGCCCGCATGCCGATTGCGGCCGCGGCGTTCTTCGTGCTCGCGGTTCTCGTTTTTGCGTCGCTCAAGATGGCG
>WNGE01001553.1_pt1 | contig 52920 bp, 49 predicted proteins | sample 5400651 | NCBI WGS metagenome assembly WNGE01 (sample SAMN13153370, study PRJNA577476) | soil metagenome | isolation source: 60 cm soil or saprolite under grassland replicate 2 | place: USA:California | collected 2016-06-15 | reverse complement strand
CGGCTTACCAGATTCGAGCTCTTTGACCGCCGCCAGTTTGAACTCTCGTGTGAATACCCGTCGAGACTTGACCATAGACCCTCCTCTTTCAGTTTAATTTGGGTCTTAACTCGTTGTCTCATTTTTGGGGTTCACTCCAAATTCATGCGAGATAACAAGATAGATTTGAGCGATTGGTCTAAGACTGAATAGCCGATAAGGGGCTGGTCTTTTTGTCGCACCGAGAAACCACAACGGTATTGGCTTTAACCACATGGTCAACATCAGGCTCATTTACAAACAGTTAGAAACCGCAAAGGGCCATTTGCTGAGTGAATCCCTGCTCGGGTTTCGCCTAGCTCTGATTCTCTTGGACAACGTGGCAGAGCTTCTTATGTATGGCGAACTCCGCAGGCAGTTCGCCTTCGACGACGAGTTGTGGCCTCAAGAGGGGCCAGCTCATACCGAGTGGCTGCGCGCTGGATTCGGCCCGAAGTATTCTCTCGAAGAAAGGCAAGCAGCTGAACGTGAGTTCGAACCTAAGACCAGAATCCTTTGTGTACGGCTGGGGCGTATCTCGAACGACGATCGTGCGATTCTGAAGGTATGCCATAAACTTCGATGTGAAGCTTTTCACGGCGGAAGACTGCGGCGCAGCTTGCTGGGGCAGTCAGCGAAGTTACTCTTTCTCACCACGGTAAATCTCACGTTTAAGCTTCCGATTCGGTCCTTCAGGTTACCAGAATCAAGACCGGCACCGGACGATGCCGAGTTCCTAGAACGTTTCGGAATTACAGATCCCTTTTTCCTTGGTGCTGACGAAGGCAGAAGGTTCTTGGCCAACCAACTGCTAGACGGCATCACTTTCGATGAATCAAAATTCGCCGAATCTCTTTCCTACGACCTCGTTGAACGCATAGACGAAACGCTTGGCAGATTAGAGTATCTTGCGGAATCGACTTCTGATATTGATCGGAACCTCCAGTACACGCAATTCTGGCGAGATCGGGGGGCAGCGTTGGCCGAGAGCGGAGTCCGAGAACCGGCCCTGGAGAACGCATTTCTAACGTGGCGATCTGAGGGACGCGCAAAGTTCACTCTGTACAAAATTGACCGTTGGCGTCAGCAAGCTGAGGCCATTGGCCGTTGCGGCGTGCCCGCCAAGACACTCGATCACTACTGGGCGATCGAGAGAAAATTTCGCCCACTGGAAGACGACATCGCTGAGGCGGTATTCCGATACGACGAGGAGATCAATTCTCAAATTCACTGATCCTTGGTAATGGGCTGTGGCGGAAACGCATCAATACAACCCCTGTATTACTGGTAACCATCAGTTGTAAAGTACGTGATCCTAATGAGCACAGAAACAAACAATCAACTCATCGGCAAATCTTTTCCCCGTAAGGAGGGCCGTAAGAAAGTCACTGGTGCGGCACTCTACATTGACGATCTGACCTTTCCCGGCATGCTCCATGGCGTGACGGTTCGCAGCCCGGTCGCACGCGGCCGAGTCAAAAACGTCGCGTTCGAACCAGAGTTGCAGTGGGATGATTTTGTAATCGTTACCGCGAAAGATATCCCCGGTGAGAATTATGTTGCTTTGCTCCTGAACGACCAGCCGTATCTTGCTGACCAGTTGGTGAACCATCCGGAAGAACCCATCCTGCTCCTCGCGCACAAGGACAAGCACTTGCTGGAAGATGCACGGCGAAAGGTGCATGTTGAGATCGATCCGCTGCCGCCCCTGTTCTCCCTCGAAGATTCATTAAAAAGGAAAGAGATCATCTGGGGAGAGGATAACGTCTTCAAGTCGTTCCTTGTCGACAAAGGGAACGTGGACGATGTTTGGGCCAAAGCGGATCACATTGTAGAGGGCGACTACTACACGGGTGCCCAGGAACAACTCTACATCGAAAATAACGGCGTGATCGCAGTAGCGAACAAGGACGACGGAGTAACGGTCTGGGGTTCGATGCAATGTCCCTACTACGTGCACAAAGCCCTCGTGAAACTCTTTGAATTACCCGAATCGAAAATCCGCGTTATTCAGACAGAAACAGGCGGTGGCTTTGGTGGCAAGGAAGAATACCCGTCCATGATTGCGGGCCACGCGGCGTTGCTGGCCTGGAAGTCCGGCAAGCCCGTGAAGATTGTTTATGATCGAGCCGAAGATATGGTAGCGACGACCAAGCGGCATCCTTCTCACACAAAACACCGAACGGCGGTCAGTAAAGCAGGAAAGCTTTTGGCGATGGAGATAGATTTCGTAATCGACGGCGGCGCCTATTGCACCCTATCTCCTGTCGTTCTTTCGCGCGGAACAATCCACGCCGCGGGTCCTTACTTTTGTCCAAACGTTCGCATTCGCAGTAGCGCCGTTGCGACAAACGTTCCTCCGCACGGCGCCTTTCGAGGTTTTGGCGCGCCGCAAAGCATATTCGCGCTCGAGCGGCATTTGGATAAGGTGGCAAAGTCTATTGGACTTACACCGGATGAGTTCCGTCGTCGAAACTTTATTCACGAAGGTGAGACCACGGCCACCAGTCAGGTGATTCGCGAGAAGGTAGATATGGAGGGGCTGCTGAATCGAGCGTTGGAAGTAACAGAGTACAAGCAGAAGCGGGAGAAATTCGCGCATGAAAATCCGTCGTCCAGAGTAAAGAAAGGCATCGGCTTCGCCTCATTCATGCATGGGGCGGGTTTTACCGGTTCGGGCGAGGTTTACCTGCAATCGGTCGTTGGGGCCGAGGCGACTGTAGAGGGTCGAGTCCGTATTCTTGCGGCGAGCACGGAGATCGGGCAGGGAACCAACACCATATTTTCGCAAATCGCGGCCGAAGCCCTCGGTGTGGATTACGAACTAATTGAAGTTATGCAACCCGATACGAGCAACGTGCCGAATAGTGGACCAACGGTCGCCTCGCGCACCTGCATGGTTGTAGGCAAACTTGTCCAATCGGCAGTGTTGGGTCTGAGGCAGACCTTGATCGGTAGCGGTCACTTGCAGGAACCCTATACGCAGGCGGATTTTCAAACAGCGTGTGGCGAATACATAAGAAGCCACGGAGCGCTGAAGTCCTTTAGCAAATACCAGCCGCCTCCGAACGTTGTTTGGGATGATGAGAAATATCAAGGCGACGCCTACGGCACTTACGCCTGGGCTGTCTACGTAGCCGAGGTCAGCGTCGATACGCTTACATATGAAGCCCATGTGGAAGATTTCGTAGCCGTTCAGGAAGTAGGTAGAGTCATCAATCCAGTGCTAGCCGCGGGACAAATCGAGGGAGGGGTGGCCCAGGCCATCGGCTTCACCCTCTTTGAAAAGGTGGTTTGGGAAAACGGTCGTATGGCTAACAATCAGATGACCAATTACATCATTCCCACTCCGGCCGACATACCGCCGATTCGAGTCTACTTTGAAGAGAATCCTTACGCGTATGGTCCTGCGGGCGCGAAAGGAATTGGCGAGCTGCCAATGGACGGAGCGGCGCCGGCGATATTGAATGCGATCGAGAATGCGACGGGTGTGAGCTTTGATCACGTGCCGTTAATGCCGGAGGCGATGATGGAAGCACTAAACTCTGCTCACTATCCTGAGCAATGAACGATGAGTGAACCAACCGATCAGAAAGCCAAAATATCGTGCACAGTTAATGGTGAACCGGCAATTCTGTTGGCCTATCCAATGGAACGTTTGCTCGACGTGTTGCGCCAGCAGTTAAAACTTACCGGAACGAAAGAGGGGTGCGGCGAAGGTGAGTGCGGTGCGTGTACAGTCTTTATTGATGGCGAGATAGTCAATAGTTGTCTCGTGCCTGTTGCGCAGGTAGAGGGTGCAGCAATTACCACCATCGAGGGGATTGCCAGCGAAGACCAACTCCATTGCGTTCAGCAAGCGTTCATCGACTGCGGCGGGGCGCAGTGTGGGATTTGCACGCCGGGTATGGTGATGGCCGCGGTTGATTTGCTCGGACGCAATCCCAATCCAACCGAGGCGGATATCCGCAACGGCCTTGCCGGGAACCTCTGCCGCTGCACGGGCTACATGAAGATCTTCGAATCTGTCGTTAATGCTTGTAAAGAGAGCAGCGACGGATCAAGCAGAGCCGGAGACCAGGCCTTGAAGTAACTGCCGGATTTATCTTTGGCGTCTCCAGCGTCTGGCTGCTCACATATTCTTCTTATTTCACCCACTTATCTGCTCCCTCTCTCCACGTTCACAAAGTACGATCTTAAGAAAACCCTTACTTTCGCGCACCTTCGCCTGAGTCTTTGGCAGCTTTTTTTATCGTTAGGAGTTTTGCCTGTTGCTCGGGCGTGAGTTTGTTCTTGATCCGAATCGCAAGTCCCACATGCAAATGTTTGATCTCGCGCTCGGTATCGAGCACCTTGTCCAGTTGGGCTTGCGCCTGTTGCTCGTTTACCGAATCCTCCTTCATCGTCGCAATCAAACCTTCCATGGCATCCTGTAATTGCCACTGCAGCTCGGTGAACCGCGTAGTTACGCGCTGAATCTCGCCCCTCAAGTAGTTTTTCTGCTCACCTGTCAACGCGATCTCATTCTGGTGCTGCATGACCAGCTCAGGTGGAAACACATAATTCCCAAGGGGGTCCTGCTCCGGTTGTTGCGCCGACGTGAAGGCGACAGTTAAGAGGACACCGACAACCAACAACAGAACACAGGCGAACACTCCGATTCTTGTTTTCATAATTCCTCCATTCAGTTCAGACGATCTGGCAAAAATGACCTAAACTCTCGTGACGACTGATCCAGTCGCGGAAATGATCTGAGCAGGCGATCGCCCGCAGAAGTCAACAGGCTTGCTGTCGGAGATCGCCAGCGAGAAAGTTCAAGGCTTCGTCGCTGATTTGTGAACACAAGATGGGACTTTGGACTCTCTCGCGTTAATCTGCGGCGAACTGGCGACCGCTTTTGCGGCTTCGGCGGTTCTCCTGGTACTACCTTCTGCACAACAACCTCGCTCTTCGACAATGGCTGGCGCTCGATAATTGGGCTGGTGACCATTTGCTTTGCCACATTACGCTGCCGTTTTTGTCTTGATACGAAAACCGTCGTTAATACGGCAAGGCAAATCACGACCAGTACCGCAGCAACTTGAAGAAGTCCGAACCGCTTCCCTGGTTGTGCCGCTCGGGATTGCGCACGCGCCCATTCGCAAGCGAAAAGTGGGGCCTGGCGATTGTCCTCGCGCCTTAGCTCACGAAACAGTGCCCGGATTCTCTGCTCTTCTCCATTCAATGCCATCTTCGCTCTCCAGTTGATTTAACAAATCGCGCAGACGTTTCTTTCCTCGCCCATAATGTGCGCGCACTGCTCCGACCGAAATGCCCATCACACCTGCTGCCTCTTGCAGACTCAGGTCCTCATAGCAGACCAGATGCAGCGTTTCCCGCTGGCGCGCCGGCAACTGTTGCAGCGCTCGCTGGAAACGAACTTGCGTCTCAGATCTTTCAATGGCGACCTCTGGCTTTTCACTCTGAGCGCTCTTGTCGGCTTCTCTTTGCGACTCGGAGACCAATCTTAGTCTTCGCACCAGATTCTTGCGGCGTTCGCTTTTTGCCGTATTACGAATCACGGCAAACAGCCAGGTTCTGAATGACGACTCTCCGCGAAAGCGTGCCTTGCCTTCAAGGATCTTGAGATAAACGATCTGCAGAACCTCTTCCGCTTCAACCCGGTCGCGCCCGCAACAGCTCAAGGCCCAGCCGTAACCGGAAAAGTGATGTTTCTCCAGCTCAGCCTTAAGCTTTGAAACTTCCATCACGTTCACCCTCACGGATTTGCTCCGAGTTCAAGCTATTAGTCGCTCTGGCAGGCAAAATATATGACAGGGCACAAAACTAAACGCTTCTGCTGGTGAGATAGTTTGTTCCAGGCAGGGATTTGCGGAATTTGGATTTATTGAGAGGTTAGGTGTTCGGAAGAATCTCAAGCAACATTTATTGAGATGTCGGGCGCCAAGCGGAATTATCCAACACGGAGTATTTCGGTCTGAGGTAAATTGGAATTCGGCCAGAGGCTTACTTCACCCAGTCGTCAGCTATATCTGTCTCAACTTTCACCGGCACAGTCCTCAAATACTCTTCACCGGCGGCGCACATTGCTCCTTCGACCTTCCGAGCAATGTCCTCAGCTTCTTCTGCGCTGGTCTCAACCACGATCTCATCGTGAATGATGTTTACTATCTTTGCGCTTGTACCCTTTAACTCGTCCCTGAGCAGCCGCAAGGCACGCTTGAGTATGTCGGCGCTGGTTCCCTGAATGGGAGTGTTCTTTCCGTTGCGCTGCGTCATTGAAACCTGCTGACGGTCGTTCTCATCGTAACGGAAGCGAACCAGCCGGCCTGAACCGGTGCGGGCCTGGCGCTCGCTAACCGCGCGTTTGGCGGCGTCGCGAAGGTAGGTATCCAGTCCCCGATAGGTGGCGAAATACTTACGCAAGACATTCTCGGCTTCGGATACGCTTAAGCCGGTCATCAGCGAGAAGCGCTGTGCGCCGATGCCATATACGACGCCGAAATTCAGTCGTTTCGCGAAATCGCGCTGGTCCTTTGAGACTTGATCCACCGGCACATTGAAAACTTGTGAAGCAGTTACGCGGTGCAGATCGGCGCCCGAATTGAAGGCGTTGATAAACCCCTGGTCGCCAGAGAATTCAGCCAGAATACGCAGCTCGATTTGTGAGTAGTCGGCAATCACAAGCTTTCGTCCAGCGGGATGCCCGCTAAAACACCGGCGGTACTCCGTCGCATGAGGAACTTGCTGGATGTTAGGGTTTGTACACGAGAACCTTCCGGTAGGTGCCCCGATCTGGCGAAAATCCGCGTGCAGACGGCCGGTTGTTGGATTTATTAGCCCGATCATGTTTTCGCCATAACTGGTCAGGGCTTTCTGCACCGTGCGGTATTCCAGCAGTGTGCCGATGATTGGATACTGGAGCGCGAGAGGCTGCAATTTCCAGTTGCGGGTCGAATCCGGCACAGGTATGCCGAGCCGTTGCAGTGCCTGCGTCAGTTGTTGGTGAGAATCCAGGTTCAGATCGGCGCGCTGCGGCCCGCCAAACAACGAGCCTTGCGAAGATTCTTCGGCCAACGCTTCCTGCAACTGCTCGGCGAGTTCCGTCCGTCTCTTCTCGACAATTGCCAACTGCTCCAGCCAGCGGTCCTTGTGCATGTAGAAACCCGCCAGCTCGAGATCAACCACTGGCATCACACACTCAAACTCAAGCTGCGCACATTTGATTAGCGAGTCTGCCCGCAATCGCTCGATCAGCGTTTCTCGCAACGGCAGCAGGACAGCCGCGTCACGAGCGGCGTACTCCAATTGCGCTTCTGATAATTCAAAACTCCAATTACTCAATCTCTCGGTTTTATCAACCGACTCATTCAAGTAGCGTGACGCGACAAGGTCGAGGCCGTGGCGCTCCTCGATATCGCCCGCACTGATTAGCTGGCTGGCGAGTAGTGTATCGAACAAGCCGCCGAGAACCGCGCCCAGATTGTGCTTGATGAATTTCGCGTCAAACTTTGCGTTGTGCGCAATCTTAATCGGCCGCGGCGCTGAAAGTAGTCGTTTGAGCGGATCCAGCGCTTCATTCACTGACAAGTTACCATTGGAAAACGCATTGAGGTCGATGATCTGGACACCGTCTGGCGCGGCGAGTTGAATCAGACGCAGACGACCGGTGTAAGGATCCAGCTCGGTTGTTTCAGTATCGAGTCCAATTGCCGGGTGCGCTGACAGGGATTCCACGGCCTTGTGCAGCTCAGCGCTCGTTTTGATTACTTTGTAATTCACCGAAGCCTCGTTGAGTTATTGGTTTGATCCGATCAGGGTGTGAAGGCTTAGCGGGTTCGGGCGCGTCTGTCCATTCTAAGGTTCGCCTGGCAGCAGACGTTTCAGCAGCAGGATCTGTCCTTTGTGCTGGGCTTCATGATCGATCAGATGATGCAATATCCATCGCAGACTGTGTTCATGAGTGTTGCCACCTCTTTCAAAGCTGAAGATTCGCTCAAGATCGTCATCATTGAACGAGGCCAGACTCTCTCGGGTCTGCGTTCTAATTTTATCGATCTCCCGCAAGCAGAAATCTGCCGTATAACCCATGCGCTCGAAGCCTTTGGGATCTTCCAGCACGTCCCAGTAAGGCGCCCGGCGATCCTCATCGGTCAACTCATGACCACACACCACGCATTGAATCCACCACCACTCGGCTTCGCCGATGTGAAGCGTAAGCGCGCCCGTTGCGTGGGCGCTCAGGAAGGCGGGCCGCGTGAGGTTCTGGCCGGAGAGACCTTGCACGGCTTTCCGGACCTGTTCGCGTATCTCATCCATGCCGCTGAGATAGAAACCGATTTCGGGCGTAACACCCGGCGCCGGAGTCAAAATATGACGTGACATGGTCAGTGTTTCCTTTCGCTATCAGCAGTTGGCATTTTCACCGTCAAATGCAGTATTGAGCCAGGACCCTATTTATCAGGCCGGCTGAGATCGGACCGGCGTTTCCACCAACACTAGCATAAGCACCGCCGCCGTGCCGCCCAATGCCGCGCTAACCAGAAAAGCCGAGACGGGCCCTTGCCAAGTCCACAGCGCCCCCATAAGCAACGACGCTGGAAGAACGGTAATGCTGAACGCGAGATTATACAATCCATAAGCCGTGCCTCGCTGTTCTGGTTTCACAAGATCGGCAACCAGTGCCTTCTCCGCCCCTTCCGCCAATCCAAAATAGATTCCGTAAATCAAAAACAATATCCAGGCCGAGATCTCCTCCGTCACGAAAGCAAAGCCCGCGTAAACCGCCGCGTAAAGAATCCAACCTGACACGATCAATCGCCTTCTGCCAAGCCGATCCGAGAGATCGCCGCCGAAGAGTGAGCTGAGCACCTTGCTTACGTGCAGCATGGCCCACAGCAGTGGAATCATTGCCACAGAAACACCAGCAGTCTGCGCGCGCAGTAACAAGAAAGCATCTGAAGAGTTGGAAAGCGTAAACAAGGCAATGATGACAAGAAAGCGTTTGAAATTGCTGTCAAAACCTCGTAGTGAGAATTGCGGTGGTGTTAGGACTTCGACCGCCTTCGCCTCTGCTTTGCGCGGAGATTCACGCACAAGGAATAGAGCGACCAGCACAGCGGCAAGAGCAGGTATCGAGGCAAAGAGGAAGATTTTGGAGAAGTCCCCAGCCGTCGGCGCGTTTCGGTCGACTGCCAGCAGCATGACGAGCAAGAAACCAATGAGGGGACCGACCACGGCCCCCGTGTGATCCATTGCGCGGTGGAAACCGAACGCCAAGCCGCGCTCTTCAACTGCAACCGTATCCGCAATCATCGCGTCGCGCGGCGCGCTGCGAATTCCTTTACCGACACGATCTGTTAGGCGGATCGCCAGCACCTGGTGCCAACTGGTCGCGAAGGCAAGCAGCGGGCGGGCGAAGCTGGCAAGTGAATAGCCCAGGACGACAAAGGCTTTGCGTTTGCCGTGTCGATCGCTGAAATAGCCGGCAAAGAGTTTGAGCAGACTCGATAGCGATTCGGCTGCACCTTCAATCAAACCCAGGATGCCCGGGCTGGCGCCAAGAGTAAGCGATAGAAAGACTGGCAGAAGCGGATAGATGATCTCGCTCGAGGCATCGTTGAGCAGGCTGACGACGCTGATCGCGAAGACGTTTTGAGGAAGACGGCGGTAGCGCCGCCAGAGACCGGGAAGTCCTTCGTCAAGTTTTGCGGAAACTCTACGCTCATCAAATTGATCGGCGGCGTCGGTATCGGTTTCGGCCATGGTGCCCGGCGGTTACAGAGAAGACGTGCGTCTGGTAGAGGCAGGACGCGGTCGGTTTTCCTGTGGTTTGGAAGCGAGCCGATTCGTCCACCACCAAAAGATGCCGCCGACGAGCAATGCGATAATGATCAGACCCACAATGATGATTCGAATGGCCCAGCGAACTGCAAGGCGGGCAACTAGAACGAATATTGCCAGCAGGACTACTCCGCCAATTATGAAGATTGTGCTGAACTCCATTTTCCTTCGGCAGTCGTCACGGGTCAGTCGGTCAAGTTGCTGAATCAACGCTGCTCAGCTGATTACTTTCTTCTATAAGTTGCTCGCACCACTGTCTTGATATTCCCTCGCACATGAAAATCACCTTCGATTTCCACATTGAGCGGATCGCAGGCGCTTATGAAGTCCTCCAGAATGATGTTGATCACGTGTTCGTGGAATACGCGCACATTCCGGAATGAATTTATATAAAGTTTTAGACTTTTAAGTTCCACGCAGAGCTCGTTAGGAACATATTCGAGACGTATCGTCGCAAAATCCGGAAAGTCAGAGAAGGGGCAGACTGCCGTAAACTCTGGGATCTCGAAGTTGATCTTTATTTCTCGGCCTGGGAATTCGTAGGGAAATGTATCGAGCGGATAAAGACTCATCTCGTGGCGCGGAGTGGAGCAAATATCAAGACCCTGTTGGTTGACTGGTGGAAGGATGGTTTCTGATGGCATATTTCACTCCCTTAAAATCACAGGAAGATCTTAACCGAGGCACAGCTTTTCCAGCAATCAGGTCGCTCGCTTCTGGTTAGACGTAGGAGCTTTGATTCCGCCCTATGGTGAAAAACTTGACCAGGACCAACCCAGCTATGAAACCGCCGATATGGGCCGCGTAAGCCACTCCGCCTTGTTGTGACCCACCTCCAAGCATGCCGAGGCCGCTGATGAGCTGAAACGCGAACCAGATGCCGATCGCGACGTAAGCAGGAACATCGGTGAGAAAGCGAAACAAGATGACAGTTACACGACGAGTGGGATGGAGCAGAATATAGCCACCCAGCACTCCGGAAATTGCGCCAGACGCTCCCAGGCTAGGAATTAACAGGCTGCTCGGATTGGTGGCAAGCATCGCGGTAGTGACGACGTGCGCCAAAGAAGCCAGGATGCCGCAGACGAGATAGAAAATTACATATCTCACGTGGCCCATCGCGTGTTCGATGTTATCTCCAAAGATATAGAGGAAGAGCATGTTACCGAAGATGTGCGCGATACTACCGTGCATGAACATCGAGGTGATCAACGTCAAATAGACACTAAAAGGCGTCGGCTGGAGACCCGGTATGAGAACTTCCTGGCCCGTGACCGGCTGCTCGACAACCCGATCTGGCGTAGCAACATCTTGGCCGGTGACAATCTCGAGAGGAACCGTGGAGAAGGCATACGTAAATCGATCATTCGCGCCGAGTTGCTGTAGAAACACAAAGACCAGGATGTTGATAGCGATCAACGTGTAGTTAACAATCGGCGTCGTCGTGCGATCTGAATTGTCGTCATAAAGAGGAAAGATCATCTTCTCATTTCCCTTCACCTACAATGTTTGTTCGATCACATTTACAGTGACGCTCAATCCGCTGGCATAGCCACACCCGCATGGGCAATCGCCGATTCGTGAGTCGTCAGCAGTTCGTAGCCCTCCGAACGTGCCACGTAAGTAGCGGCCGTGATGTCGCCGGTCACGTTGAGCGTTGTGCGACACATGTCGAGTATGCGGTCAACGCCCAGAATTATCGCAATTAGCGCCGGGTTCACTCCAATAGTGACAAGCACTGGCGGTGGCGCCGACTGTCAGCACGAAACTGTTTATCTCCTGTGGGACACCGAGGTTCTCTTCCGAAATTCGCAATGCAGTCGGCAGCGTCGCATTGGAAGACGACGTCGAAAAGGCCGTGAGGATGACCGTCTTGATACGCCGGAAAAACTCCAGCGGCGAGATACGCGACAAGAAATAAACAGACAGCGAGTAGACGCCAAACATGTGCAGTGAAAGTCCGAGGAGCACTGTTACAACAAACCACGCCAGCGCCTGCAACAGGTCGAGACCAAAGCGCGCCGTATTATTGAAGAGCAGGCATGCCACCGCAAACGGGGCAAACTTCATAATGATCTCGATGATCTTTGCCGTGATCTCGTAAAGGCCCTGCAGTCCGCGCAGCAGCGGTGCTGTGACGCTGACCGGGACCAGGGTGATGGCAATACCAATAACGAGAGCAAAGAACATGAGGTGAAGCATGTTTGGGTTTTCACTGGCGACGGCAGCAAACGGGTTCTTGGGAACAATTGTCTCTACCACCGCCATCAGGGGCGTTGGCGTAGTTGAACTCGCTTTCCTGGCGTCTTCTACAGTCTTGCTTGCATCGGTTGCATAACGCGCCTTCAGCGCTTCGGCAGTGTTCGGATCGATCCGCCTCCCCGGCTTGATCGTGTTTGCCAGGGTGAGTCCAATGACGACCGAGATGGCCGAGAGCACCAAACAGTAGCCAAATGACTTCAGACCCACGCGCCCAAGTTTCCGAATATCTCCAATCCCCGCAACGCCTACTACCAGCGAAGAAAACACGAGTGGCACTACAATCATCAGCAACAGACGCAGAAAGAGCTGACCAATGGGCCCTGTGATGTTATCGACCACCCAGGCAACGCGGGGATGGTCCCCACCAAAAATGTAGTTGACGCTGATGCCGGCAATTACCCCGACTGCGAGTCCGATCAAGATTCGCATATGAAGCGCAAGGCCCCTGGGCTGATCAGCTGTTTCCTCGTCGAGGTCAGTTGTTACCTCGCGCTCAAAGGCATCGGGATCGATCTTCTTTCCGTGGTCTTCAGGCATGGTTCTTATTTAGGTTCAGCCTCTTCGGAATGGTGATTGACGTCCGAAGTCGAAGTATTTCAAATGATCAGACTTTGGACTTTCGACTTTGGACTATCTGCCCCAGCGTAACTTCTCTCGCAGCACCTCGAAATAATTCCTGTTCATCGGCTGAACGATATTGAAGGTCGTCCGACTCTTGCGAATGACCACCCGATCATCAACATTTAGTGGTAACCCGACCTGCCCATCTAAAGTCACGGCGACGTCTTCTTGCCGAGTTTTCAAACGCAATTCAATAATCGCATCATCAGGTACAACGATCGGGCGATTCGAGAGCGTAAAGGGACAAATCGGCGTGATCACGACCGCATTCATCGAGGGATAGATCACGGGGCCACCAGCCGACAAGTTGTAAGCAGTCGACCCCGTTGGCGTTGAAACAATTAGCCCGTCAGCCCGAAATGAATTGACGAACTGTTGGTTGAGATAGGCTTCAATTTCGATGATTCTGGCCAGCGCTGATTTGTTGATCACCACATCGTTGAGAATGCGATTACGGGCAATTTGTTCCTCGCCGCGCATGAGTTCGACAGCAAGCATCAAGCGTTTGTCCAGCCGGTAATTTCCATTGAGAAGAGAATCAAAAGCTGTATAAATCTCTTCAACACGAAACTCCGCCAGGTAACCCAAACCGCCGTAGTTTATCCCCAGCACTGGCACTTCGGTATCACCCACCATGCGAGCGGTCGCGATCATTGTGCCATCGCCACCAAGCACAAGCATCAGATCGACATTGGCGGCAAGCTTATCGTGCTCGAGTGTTTGCAGAGCGCAACCTGTTTCCTGCTTGATCCGCTCGCTGTCGATTTCAGGACTGGCGAACACGGCAATACCACGCTCGGCGAGCCAGGCAACTACCTCACAAACCGTCTTCAATAGATCGGGATGACGGGGCTTAACTACAATCCCGACGCGCTTAATCGAAGAATTCATCATCGTGGCGGAAGATAATGCCTGCGTTGGGCAACGCGAGCGCATTACCGATAACTGGAGGGAACAGTTGAATCCATGCTATTCAGAAAACAGCCGGATAATACGCGGGCGAGCTTTTTAGGTCAACGAAGGTAAAACGGCTAGTCTCATGTTTCGAGTTTCATAGAATACGATCCACTGACAGTGGTCATTGCTGAGTACATCTCAACGAATTCAACCTTTCCAGGGCCCTCCCGTGGTTAACCATTCGGCTTCTCATACAGCGCCAGAAACTCGATATTTCCGTCACCACCACGGATTGGGGACTCGATCACGCCTCGCACTTGCAGCCCGAGCTCAACTGCCGCCCGGTTTACTTCATCCACGACGCGCGCGTGCTTCGCTGCATCTCGGACGATGCCACCGCTGCCAACTTCCCCGCGACCTACTTCAAATTGAGGCTTGATGAGCACTATCATGCGCCCTGCGTTGATCAGTAATGGAATGATCGCGGGCATGATCTTGGTTGCCGAAATGAACGACGCATCCATTACGGCTAAATCGAATGGCTCACTGAAGTCTTCCGGCTTAAGATAACGCGCGTTGACCCCTTCTCGGACACCCACTCGTGGATCTTTGCGGAGGCGCCAGTCAAGTTGGTTGTGACCCACATCCACAGCCACAACCCTCCGTGCGCCACGTTGCAGCAAACAGTCTGTAAAGCCGCCAGTCGAAGCGCCGACGTCAAGGCAGCTCAGATTTTCAACGTCGATGCTAAATTCGTTGAGCGCCGCCTCCAGTTTCAGACCGCCTCGGCCGACATAACGCGCTGTTGGATCATCGGCACCTTTAATGCGAATCTTTGCCTCAAGAGCTATTAGATCGGACGGTTTAGCTACGCGTTGCTCGCCGACCAGCACTATACCCGCCATGACCATTGCCTGTGCTTTTGCGCGCGACTCAGCAAAGCCGCGTTCAACCAGCAGCCTGTCTATTCGTTCACGCTTCACGAACGAGATTTCACTATTGTTGGGGAAGGTATGAATCAGTGTTGATCGGGAACTCAGTCTTAGTCCCTTACGGTCGAGGGACTCCCTCAAAGATCTCTCTTATTCGCATCAAGTCGTCGCTTGACTGTTGACGACTGTTGATTCGCTCTCGTCTTAAGCGCCATGCGTCTCGGCGTTCCTCTCGCCGCAACCTTCTCTCATCCATTTCGAGGTCATCGTCATTATTCTGAGCGGCCAGAGTAGTCTGCGCTGAAGTGTGGGGCGATGTTTTCGTGCGCGTGGGGCGCAGAGCGTTTGATGTCCGAGTTGCTTGCTCGCGGTTGATACTCGACTTGCGAGATGTCGGGGCTGCCGCAGTCGTCTGATCTGTGTGCCCTTTCGTCAAAGCGGTTAGGGTGGCAGATTCGCCAAATTGGACCGCCTGACCGGCTGGAGACGTACCAGATGTGTCATGAAAAGGATCTGATTGAATCTGCTGGGAGGAATCGGAACCTGGGTTCGCGGCAAGACTATGCTCACCCTCGGCGACGTTACTTGTCTGTTTGTCGCCTGGCATGAAAAGCAGCGATGTGCCGACAGTGCCCACCACCGCGGCGGCCACAATCGTCGAGGCGAAGTTAAGAAGGCGTCTTGAGCGTGTTGCTGCCCTGACCTCGTGGAGTGGAACCACGGGTCGCGCAGAAAGTAAGGTTGCCTCCTCATCGAAGCGGGGAAGCGAAAGCGGCTCAGGCGATGCTATTGGTTGATTCAACGACATGTACTTCCGTTCCATTTCAGTCCTTGATGGTGCGTAGAACGCGGGCGCCTTCCCTGGCCTATTTGCAACTGAAAGGCCACAGTGCCGATGCGGACTGACAGTGCTTTTTCTTAGTGCTCTGACGCATCGAAACCTGCTTTGGTAGCTTCTGCCTCCACGATATCGTGCAGAGTGCAGCGCGACCGTATATTTAAACAATAGAACGGGGCCTTTGAGTTCCAACGGCTGGCAAGTTTCAGCCTTCAGGAGCCAACCTTTTGCGGTTTCACGCGACGATCATCCAGCACTTCAATACTTTCCTTGACGCGAGTGTAGATTCCGTCAGCATCAAGGCCATACTTGGCTAATAGCAACTTCGGATCACCATGTGTTACAAGGCGGTCAGGAATACCCATGCGAACGACACGCACTTTATCTTGCAGTCCATTCTCTTCAAGAGCTTCTAATACAGCGGAGCCAAAACCGCCTGCCAGATAAGCCTCTTCAACCGTCACAATCAGCCGCTTCGTGCGGGCTAATGCCAATAAGAGTTGGGCGTCAAGTGGCTTAGCAAAACGCGCGTTGACGACGGTCGTTTCGATTCCATCCTTCGCCAGATGTTGAGCGGCCCGAAATGATGGGTGGACCATCGAACCATACGCCACGATTGCTATCTCACCACCGTCTCGCAGTATTTCGGCCTTTCCTATTTCCAAAAGCTCTGGATCGCGATCTATCGAGGCACCAACCCCATTTCCGCGAGGATAACGCATCGCCGCCGGACCAACGTGTTCGAACATCGTCAACATCATATCGCGCATTTCGCCTTCATCCTTCGGCGCCATGACAACGATGTTTGGGACGCCGCGCAGATAAGCGATGTCGAGCAACCCGTGGTGCGTAGGACCATCGCCTCCCGCGATGCCGCCCCGATCAAGGCAAAACTTCACGTTTAGATTCTGAATGCAGACGTCGTGGACCAGTTGATCAAACGCGCGCTGCAGAAACGTTGAATAGATTGCGCAGACAGGCTTCAATCCTTCGCACGACATTCCGGCTGCGAAGGTGACACAATGCTGTTCGGCAATGCCCACATCGAAAGAACGATCCGGAAAGCGCTCCAGTGCCTCGCAGATGCCAGTACCGTCGGGCATCGCGGCGGTTAACGCTACGATCTTTGGATCTTTCTCCATCAACTGACACAAGGTCGTACCGAAAACTGACGTGTAAGTAGGCACTTTCGCAGCAGACTTAATGGCCTTACCGGTTGACAGATCGAACGGGCCCGTGGCGTGCCAGCGGTAGTAGTCTTTCTCAGCCTGCGGGTGGCCCTTGCCCTTAGTTGTCAAGGCGTGAACGATTACAGGACCATCTTTGACTTGCTGGGCTTCATGCAGGGCGGCAACCAGTGCGCGCGGGTTGTGACCGTCAACATAACCGATGTACTTAAAACCAAGTTCGCTCACGAGCGCGCCCGGCAGGACCGCAGCCGCGATCGCGTCCTTTACGGTCTTTGCAGCATGGTGTAGTCGCTCGCCCAGCGAAGGGATCGCCAGCAACGTTTCTTCCACCTCATCCTTGAATCGGTGGTAGCCCTGCGCAGTCCGTATGCGATTCAGATAACCTGTCAGGGCCCCCACCGCCGGAGCGATCGACATTTCATTGTCGTTCAACACAACAATCAAGCGAGTTTTCAGATGTCCCGCCTGGTTGATTGCCTCCATCGCCATGCCGCCTGCCAGCGAGGCATCGCCAATCAATGCCACGACGTGGTGGTCCTCGCCTTTTCGATCGCGGGCGATCGCCATTCCCAGCGCCGCCGAAAGCGAAGTAGAGGCATGACCGGCGCCGAACGTGTCGTACTCAGATTCGTCACGTCGCAAGAAGCCACTAATACCCCCATACTGTTTAATTGTCGGCAGCAAGTCGCGTCGCCCAGTAATAATTTTGTGCGCGTACGCCTGATGGCCTACATCCCAGACGAGTCGATCACTCGGCGTAGCGAAGGCATAATGGAGCGCGACTGCCAATTCTATGGCCCCCAACGAAGCGCCGGTGTGACCCCCGATCCGTGACATTGTTTCCAAGATGTATTGACGGATTTCGTCTGCCACCATTTGCAATTGACTGGCAGGCAGTCGCCGCAGATCCGCGGCCGAGTTTATGTTTTCCAGGAGGTTCATTGGGTCGGTATTGTAACGTCTGCCAGTTAGCTTTGACTAATTCTCAAACTTTTCGATAAAGGCCGGATACGTCTGGATGTAAGAACAAAGTCGCTTATGTTTCTTCGGCGGCCACGGCGCGCTTTGTCTAACAAAGTACTCTGTACCATTTAAAAGATCAATAGTCAACCTTTTCCAACCAGCGCGAGCTTTCAGGCGTCTAAAGAGTCGCAAAGAGAGGATCAATCCTCAAACCAATTAATCTGCTACGTAATAGAACGAATAAGGAGCACTAAACAACGATGTTTTTACGAAAGAGTTTGCCAGCTGCAATGATCTTTATCCTGGGGTCAGGCGCGATCGCTTTTGCGCAACAACCTCAAAACCCGGCACCGGATGGGAGCAGGCGCCACGACCGGCATGACCGGATGGGTCAGTCGGAAGGTGATCGTCCCGGCGGGATGGGCCGCCATGGAGGTGACGAGTTTCGTGGTATGCGCGAACTGAATCTGACGGAAGATCAGAGACAGCAACAACGGGCCATTGCTCAGCGCCACCTTGAGACCACCAAATCCCAGCGCGAAGAACTTTTTAAGCTACGCGAGAAGAGGACGCAGGGAACCTTTACCGCTAATGATGAGTTGAGGGCCAAGGCGTTGCGGCAGGAACTCCAAAGCTCGATGCAAAATATGCACAGTGAGATCGAAGCCATTCTAACGCCTGAGCAGCGCACGAAGCTTGAGCAGATCAGGGCGGAGCAGAAAACGCGGCGCGACGAAATGAGAAAGCGACACCAGGAACCTGGGGACGACACTCCCCGATAAGTGAACGTCTTCAACTGCGTCTAAAGGTCCGGAGTTTCCAGTCCGGACCTTTTTTGTGTGGACCATCAGCATCATTCTTCTGGCAGGGCTGCCCGCGACTGGGCCGAAGCTTCAGTTGTTGACTTTCGTTGACCGGCGAGCCAGATCGCCCTTCACCGTGTGATACCAGTAGGTTGGGGCGCGCAGCATGTAGCTGTGCCAGCGCCCACCAACTCTGGCAGATTGTCTTCGAGTACGACAAAGACTTCCCACTCGTTACCATCCGGGTCGTGAACCCAGGCTTTATCTTGTTTGGCGTAGCAACAGTTGGTCTGCATTTCGTCGCGGGTGTTGAGACCTTCGTCAATCCATCTCTGACGCGTAGCCAGCACCTCATCCGTTGAGCTCACCTGGATGCCTAAATGCGACAGGGCGCCACGCTCGCGAACCACTCCCTGATTTAGGGTTAAGTTGAGCGGCGGGTTGTGCACGTCGAATTTTGCGTATCCGCTACGTACCTTACTGGGTGCGATTCCCAGCATTTTTTTGTAGAAATCAATACTCTGCTCCACATTGCGGACGTTCAGAGCGAGATGTGCTTTAAGCGCGATTACCGGGCTGTTTGCCTTGCCTTGCATGTCGTCCTCCTCTATATTCATATTTGCTGAAGCGAATGTGAACGACAATGTACACCCGTACGACATATCTGTCAAGACGTATGTAACGAGGGCTCGAGATTGGAACATGGAGATAAGAATCAGGCCGATGGTGGCCGACGATTGGGAGTGCGTGCTTTTGATTTATCTGCAGGGGATCGGAACGGGTGAGGCGACCTTTGAAACCGACGCGCCTTCCTGGAAGGAATGGGATTCGAGTCATCTACGTTTTGCGCGCCTTGTCTCGGTCTCTCCCGGCGACAGCCAGGTAAATGGCTGGGCCGCGCTTGCTCCCGTCTCTGCGCGTTCGGTTTACTCGGGAGTGGCGGAGGTCAGTCTCTATGTGGCGGCTGATTGCCGAGGCAAAGGCATTGGAAGAGAGCTCTTAAAACACCTGGTCGCCGAATCGGAGCAAAACGGAATCTGGACCTTACAGGCCAGTGTGTTCCCTGAAAACACTGCCAGCATTGCTCTCCATCATAGTTGCGGATTTAGAGAAGTCGGTACTCGTGAGCGCATTGGTCGCCTTAATGGGGTCTGGCGCAACACCGTGCTCATGGAACGTCGCACGTCGCAGCAAATTAGCTGAGAGTAAACCGAACCAATTCTGGGATTATTTGAGTGCAAGAATCGGATAGAAAAACCAGGGTTTTTAAAGTCAAATGACCGCATGAGAGCAAAGGACAAAGGAACCTCCGGGCTCCCAGGATCGTAATAATTACACCGCTGTTCTCGAGGAAAATAGAACCACCAATGGCTGACAAAAACTACAGCATTGAACTGCTTTTCAAAGCCCTTGCAGACCTGACGCGTTTAAAGCTGCTCAATCTAATTGGAGACGACGAAGTATGCGTTTGCTTCTTCGTCGCTGTACTGAAGACTAATCAGCCAAAGATCTCGCGGCATCTGGCGTATCTGCGCAGGGCAGCCGTGGTCGCCGCTAGGCGCGAAGGAAAGTGGATGCACTACCGCATAGTTGAACCTCCGGATCCGCATGCGGCCAGCATTTTTCGAGAAGTGCGCGCCTGGTTGGCAAATGACCCCACTATGCAGCGCGACCGCATGAGACTTGCCAGGATCTGTTGTGCGCCACAGCTTCCCGTGCAGTTGCAAAGGGCGCCACGACCGGCAAGCCTGGTAGCATAAAAAACGAAAGGAACAAGGAATGGTTACCGCGTTTGAACCTCTACTACGTGAACAATTAATCGATCGACGATACAAACTTGAGATTGCCGCAAACGGTTTTAGCGAGCCGTCCGAGGTTTTGCGTCTTTTGCGGGAAGTTGATGCCGCTTTGCAACGAATGGACCAGGGTACCTATGGTCTTTGCGACGTTTGTCACGATCCAGTTGAGTCTGAGCGGCTAATTGCTAATCCGCTCACTCGATTGTGTATCGATCACCTTACGAGCAGCGAACAGCGGGCCCTTGAGGACGATCTCGCGCTTGCCGCGCGAATTCAAAGCGGGCTTTTGCCCCAACCAAGTCAGAAGATTGATGGTTGGGAAATCGCCTACCATTATCAGCCTGCCGGCATTGTTAGCGGCGATTACTGCGATCTGATTGGCAGCGACGATCAAAGCTTGCTCTTTGTACTTGGCGACGTTTCAGGCAAAGGTGTCGCTGCGTCAATGCTGATGGCGCATCTCCAGGCAATGTTTCGGACGTTGATTTCGATCAACCTGCCTCTTGAAGAAATTGTTGAGCGCGCCAGCCGTGTGTTCTGTGAAAGCACCCTGCCGACCCACTACGCAACTTTGGTTTGCGGTAAGGCCAACACTTCGGGGGCCATAGAGATTTGCAATGCCGGCCATCTGCCACCGCTGTTGCTTCGGAAAGGTTCAATCAGAAGTATCGAAGCAACCGGGTTACCGGTTGGTGTTTTCTGCAACGAGCATTTCTCCGTAAACAGATTTCAAATGGACAAAGACGACACCCTATTTCTCTACACAGACGGGCTTTCTGAAGCGCTGGATGGAGCAGGGAGTGAGTATGGTGTCGAAAGGCTATCTGCACTCCTAAGAGTAAACCACGGCATGGCAGCAAAAGACCTGATTAGTACTTGTGTGAGTGAAGTCGAAGCTTTCCGATTAAGACGTTCCATTACTGACGATGTGACCCTGATGGCGATTAAACGCGTTCATTAAAACACAGCTTTTGAAACTCATTCAGTGACTCTTCAAGATAAGCACGGCGATCTCGGGCCGGACGCCAAGCCGCACGGGTAAGCCAATCACTCCAGTGCCGCTGGAAACGTACAATTGAGTTTCGCCGCGGTGGAATAGTCCATGAGCGTACTTGAGATCCTTCGTGGCAAAGCGCGCTGGCGGCCCGAGCAAGGGCAGATTGATTTGGCCGCCGTGAGTGTGTCCACTCAAAATTAAGGAAACCTTCTGCGACTCTGCCAGGTCGAGCACGCTGGGTTGGTGTGACAGCAGTACGGTTGGGCGTTTCTGATCGAGCCCGCGCAAAGCGCGTAGCCAATTCGCGCCAGCCCATGACCAGTCGTCAATCCCCGAAAGTTGGAGCGCATCCGGGCCGCGCCGGATGATTGTGTTGGCGTTATTTAGAACCGGGATGTGCGCGTTTTCGAGTGCGCGCGTGGTCAATTCCGGATCAGTGTAGTGGTCATGATTTCCCAGCACAGCCCAAACACCCTCAGGTGCATTCAAGGTACTGAGCGCTTCCGCGCATGGTTCAATATAGCGTCGGTAGGAAGTGGTGTAATCGCCGGTGAGGGCAATGAGGTCGGGCTTTGTTTGTTGTGCTGCCTCAACAACTCGCTGCACTTCCTCAATGCCCAGGATTCGGCTGTGATGAACATCAGTAATTTGGGTGATGCGAAATCCTTCAAATCGCCCGGGCAAATTGGGAATGAAGATGTTCGTTTCTGAAACTGCGTAGTCATATGGTTCGATCAAGCGCGCATAGGCTGCAGTCGCGGAAACGGCGACCAGTGGCGCTGCTGCCAGGCCAGTCAGGAATTGTCTGCGGGTTAGCTGCACTTTAGCCACAGCCGAATTCTATACGCTGAACCCAACCGGCGATAGGAGCTACGGGAAAGTGCGCGTCATCTTGACAATCCCCGACCGCAGACTAGAATGAATTTCGCCCTGTTCGGCGTGGAGATGTGGCCGAGTGGCTGAAGGCGGCGGTTTGCTAAACCGTTAAGGGTCAAAAGCCCTTCACAGGTTCGAATCCTGTCATCTCCGCCAGAAAATCCTGACGAGTGGCAACTGACGAGTGACAGGCAAAAACAGCTTGTCTTACCTGTCGTTTGTCACTCGTCGATCTTTGGGCGAAGGACGAACTCGGAGGTCTCGCTTTTCTTGTCGTCTATCACCTGTCACTTGTCACTTTACTTATGACGGTTCGCGTACGTTTTGCCCCATCACCAACCGGCTACCTGCATATCGGCGCCGCCCGCTCGGCCCTATTCAACTGGCTCTTCGCGCGCAAGATGGGCGGCAAGTTCCTGTTGCGCATTGAAGATACCGACTTGCAGCGCTCAACCCAGGAGTCGACGCGATCGATCATCGAAGGTCTCGAGTGGCTTGGGCTCGACTATGATGAGGAGATCGTATTTCAGTCGGATAATGCCCCAAAGCACAGAGCTGCCGCCCATAAGCTGGTCGAGGAAGGGAAAGCCTATCGTGATTTCACTCCAAAGGAGCAGCGTGACGACACAACGGTAAAGCAAGGAATCGCCGAACGCGCTCGCGCCCACGCCGTCGAAGGCGTCGATCATCGCAACAATCCCTATCGCGATCTCTCGCAAGAGGAGTCAGACCGGCGCGCGAAAGCAGGTGAGCCATTCGCGGTGCGCTTGAAGATTGCACGCGAAGGCAAGTCACGTTTTGAAGACATTGTTTATGGTGCGCAGGAACGCGACCATTCCGAGATTGAAGATCTTGTGCTGCTGAGATCAGATGGCCATCCGCTCTACAACCTTTCGGTCGTGATCGATGATATCGAGATGGGCATCACTCATGTAATCCGCGGACAGGACCATTTGACGAACACGCACAAGCAGGCACTGCTTTACGAAGCTCTAAACACCAGGGCACCGCAATTTGCCCACCTGCCCCTGATCCTGGCGCCAAACAAGGGCAAGCTTTCAAAACGCAAACACGGCGAGGTTGTCTCGTTAACCACTTATCGCGACCGCGGATTCGTACCGGGGGCGTTCCGTAATTTTCTGGCGTTGCTTGGCTGGTCCCCTCCTGAGACAAAAGAGATCATGCCGCTGGAGGAACTCACCAAAGAGTTTTCGCTCGAAGGCATTGGCCGCGCTAACGCGATTTTCAATTTTCAGGAACACGATTCTCGTCATTGGACCGACGACAAAGCGCTTTGGATGAATGCGGAATACATCCGGACCATGCCAATAGAGGACTTGTTGCGGATGGTGAAAGCCGAGCTGAGGGCAAATAAACTCTGGCGTGAGGAGTATGACGAAGAAGATCGCACCTGGTTTACCAGGACTGTAGACCTAATTCGTCAACGCTTTCATACACTCAAGGACTTCTCTTCGCAGGGGCGTGCTTATTTTTCCGACGATTTCGATTTCGAGGAAGCTGCGGTCAATAAGAACCTCAAAAAAGAGCCAAGCGTGAAAGAGTTATTGCCCACACTCGCGGATCGAATGAATCAGATTGAGCCTTTCACAGTCGAAACCGTCGAGGCGGCGCTACGAGAGTTTGCCGACGAGCAAGGCGTCAAGTCGGGACTATTGATTAACGCTTCCCGCACAATGTTAACCGGCCAGGCCGTCGGCCCCTCAATGTTTGAGGTCTTCGAAATCCTGGGGCGCGAACGTTCGGTCGAGAGGTTGCGCAGCGGTGTACCATGGTTCGACGCAATGAATGCTCTCGGAGATGTTTGAGACTGTTATCGCCGACTAACAGGTGACACAAATGGTCAATGAAAAAATGTCAAATGACAAATTGAGAATGACGGTTGCCACTGCTCGCAATTCTGTAGTTGTGTGGCTCTGTCGTTGAATGCCAGGCACCTGGTGCTTTTATCTGAGGAGAGGGTTTATGAATAAGAGAATCATTTACTTCGTTTCACTGCTAATGCTGCTATCAACTGCTATCACGGCTCAAAACAACAACTCGTCAACTACTGCTCGACCCCGAACGACCAACAAGACGAGTACCAAACCTGCTGACTCTCAAAAAAGCACCGACACTGAGAAGCCCAAAACAACATCTCCCGCAGCGCGCACTTCGCCACTCAAGCCCGTGGTCATTGCTAAGCAGGCACCGGGATCCGAAGGTGTACTTGCCGCTTTTGAACTGTTATTGAAGGGAATCCGTAAAGCGGACGTGGCGACTGTCACTGACATCTATTGGAATTCGCCCAGGCTCATTCTCTTCAACAACAATGGAACAGTGACAAAGGGCTGGGCACAGATGCGCAAGAATCGCGAGAGTTCCTATCCTGATGTGACAAACGTCAAACTCGATGTCAAGGACATCTCAGTTTCCATGCTTGGTCGCGACGGCGCACTCGTGAGTTGCCTATGGACACAATCACAGAATTTCAAAGGCACGCCAGAGACCGCATCTGGCCGAATGACTTTGGTATTCAAGCGGGTCGGTAAGGATTGGAAAGTTGTGCACTTGCACACATCGCCGGACAAACAGGATCCATCGCGCGTTTTGCCATCCGAGCAAACTCCGTCGCCCGTTCCATCGCCCACCCCCAAGGATCTGCAATGATGGATGCTCGTAGCTGAACTTCTACTTAGTGCTTGCCGCGTGCTCGCCAGCTTCAGGCCACTTGAGTCGCGCCAGGGCGATCCCTCCAAGCATAGCTAGAAATGGGAAGAACTCGACCACGTAACGCGGCTCTGGATTCTCGAGCGTGGAAAAGAAAGTGAGTCGCAGGAAAATGAACAGTCCGCATAGCAGTAGCCAGCGCCGCGCCGCAAACTGACTCGAGCGCCAAAGAAACCATCCGCCGGCGATTCCCAACAGTGTATAAAGCCACGTTAATCCCATGAAGAGTGGCAACCAGAACTGCTGATGTATGTCGTAGTCGAGATCCTCGAGAGGAAGTAGTGTGCCGTCGAATGGATAGTATTGTGAATGAGTATCGAACCAAAGATTCATGGCGCGTCTCGCTGGTAGTTGAAGGTAATAACGAAGCGGCGAACGCTTTATTCGCTCGCTGGCAAGCTCCGCGAATCCAGCATCAACCTCCGGCGTCATTTCCACCCATCCTTGCTCTTCGGCCTGGGATTCCTGATCCTGCGAGTCTCCTTCGTCATTTTCATCACCTTTATTGCCTCGATCTTCATCGGCATCTTGATCCGATTCTTCATCAGCAGGACTTGCGGGAGGTGACGTCAGCTGATCCTGGTTACTCTGATCCTTGGCCGTCGCTGATGTGGCCGGTGCACTCGTCTCTGGTGACGAAGGTATTTCTGCTTCGGCAGGGTGGTTATATTTATCGAGGAGCGCTCCTACCCTCGCCTTTTCTTGTACCGAATCAAAGGCGCGGGCTGGGAGGTCTTCCAGAGTGATTGCCGATTCATCCAACGACCAGAGAGCGGGCCCAATGTAGCGCTCATCATCCAACCAGGTGCGAAGCCAGGTAAAATAGCCTTCAGGTACAAACTCCCCGGGCATCTCCGCATGCCTTGGCGCCAGTGGCTGAAAGACGTGGAACACGCGTTCGTTCCGAATGGTCCATGGCAGCAGCACAAGACAGAAGGCGAGGGCGAAGACTGCACCGAGGCTTGAGGCATGGAAAATCCTGCGCCGCAGATAGCGCCGTCCGGAAACGTCTACCGGCGCCTCTCCGCGGGGCAAGAACGTCGTGATTAGAGTGAGTCCGATAGCGGCGGCAAACAGTCCGCTGTCGGGTCGAAACGAAACGGCAACCCCGGCGATCACTCCGGTCGCAGCCCAAAGCAAAAGTGAATGCCCAGCCCCCCAGCGGCGCAGCGCGGCTGGCGGCCCCGCTCTGAAGGTCGCGGCTTTGAACGCAAGCGTCGCGGTCAAACATATCGCCAGCGTCAAGAAAAGTGTGGGCGTTTCGGTCAAGATCGTCGCGACATAAATTGCGGTAAAGGGACAGGCGGCAGCGACCGCCAGGGCTGCGAGGGATGAACGGAGCTTTCGCGTCTGATCCGGCTCCCAGAGAAACGTCACAAGAGCAACTAATGCACATGTGGCTGTGTCGAGTATTGCCTGAACAATCCGGACTGCGGTGTTGTTGTGATGGCCGAAGCCAGCGTAGATGGCCGAGAGAAACAGTGGGTAGCCTGGCAATCGAATCAACGACGGGTCGTAAGGCGGCTCAGTCGCGTGGGAATAGCTGTGCTGTTCGAGGACGTTGCGCGCCATCTGCGCGTAAACCTTCCCGTCATTTGGAGTGTCATTGGGAAGAAAACGAGCTATGGCAAAACGAAACGCGAATGCTCCAAGGAGAAGCAGCCCGTATGAGAGGATTTCCTTCCGACCGCTCGACATTAGATCGTTCTGATCTCAGGACCTTGCTTCAGCAGTTGCTTTTCGCTCCAGCTTGCCCCATCCAACCAGCGCTCCACGCATCGCCACAGCCACAGATTTGATCATGACGTAATACATCACCTGCCGATAACAAAAGCGCTGCAGGAAAAGCCACCAGAGTAGCTGCCAACGTTCTCCCTTTTCGAGGAGAAAAGCGAAACTCGCGGCCACCCAGTCGATCGCCAGGAACAAAGCGTAATAGAAAAGAACCTGTCTCAGGTTGGTGAACCTGTATCCAACCGGCTGCTGCAGTCTTTCAAGCCACGCGGTAACAAGCGTGTAAGCAAGCAGCAAATCCATTAAGGGTGAAAACAAGGGGAACAGGATTTGAAAGATCCAGACGTTTGGCAGCGCAATGAAACCAAGCGTTCCATAACGCGGACGGAACAGCGCGTCGCGATGTTTCCACATGCACTGCAATGTGCCGTAAGCCCAGCGGAAGCGCTGCCTCGCAAGCGTGCTGAGACGGTCTGGTGCTTCCGTCCAGGCAATTGCGTTTTCTTCGTACCCAACGTTGTATCCGAGCCGATGGATGCTGAGGGTCAAGTCCTGATCTTCGGCCAGCGTATCCGAGGGAAAACCGCCGGCTTGTTCAAGCAGTTTGCGTCGCCACGCACCTACAGCACCAGGCACTACCGTAATGCAGTTAAGACTCGCAAATGCGCGGCGATCCATGTTCTGCGAAGTGATGTACTCAAGCGCCTGCCAGCGCGTGACAATGTTGATGCGATTGCCAACCTTTGCATTACCCGCGACTGCGCCCACCTTAGGATCGTTAAAACGATGCGCCAACGCCCCGATGGTCTGGGGAGCAAACAGAGTATCGGCATCGAGGGCGACGACCACTTCACCCGTTGCATGACGCAAACCCAGATTCAAGGCAGACGCCTTGCCGATATTTGCAGCACTAAAGAGCCGCACACGCGCGTCGTCCGCAAAACCCTGCCTGACTATGTCGCCGGTTCTGTCTGTCGATCCATCATCCACGACGATGATTTCATACTCTTTATAGTCGGAAGCAAGTAGGCTGCGAATCGTGTTCTCAATTACCATCTCTTCGTTGTATGCCGGTACGATGACGGAAACGAAAGGGGTATAACTCTCACCGGCACGAGCGCTTTCCCGCCGCCTTGAGCGGACCCACTGGGCAAGCGCAAGGGCACCAATGAATAAGAGCCGCCCGAGGCCGAGGAGAATTCCGATCAGAAAGACCCACTGAAGCAGCCAACTGCTGGTCGAAAGAAAATAAAAGACAACTGCATCAGCTCTTGTGTACATTCCCTGGCCTGGTGAAATCAAAGGCATCACCTGATCCTGAGTGAGGTTACCAAGTTCGGCGACCGGAACCAGGCGAAATCCATGCGCACGCAGCTCGTGTATAAGCCGCGGCAACGCTTCAATCGTGGCGGAACGGTCCCCTCCGGAGTCGTGCAATAGCACCACCTGGCCCCGCGTCTCGGGGTTGGTGTCCAAAGCCCTCTCGATAGTGCGTTGTACGATTTCGTCCGCCGAAACAGGTGTCTTCCAGTCGCCCGGATCGATACGCAGGCCGACCATGATGTAGCCGAGTTGTTCGGCCCTAATCGCGGGCTCTACCTCCTCCGGCTTGTCAGCTTCCGCATCACCGAAGTACGGAGGACGAAAGAGGACGGTGGAGCGCCCTGTCAGCGACTCGATCAATCGTTGCGTGGCATTGAGCTCGAGATCTACCAGAGCAGCGGGAATTTCTCCCAGGTTCGGATGGGTGAAAGTATGATTACCAATCTCATGTCCTTCGTTTACGATACGGCGGACGAGCTCGGGGTAGGCCTGGCCGTTCTTTCCGATAATGAAGAATGTTGCCGGCACATTCTCCTTTTTCAGAATGTCCAAAATAGCGGGCGTCCATCGTTCGTCAGGCCCATCGTCAAACGTTAAGGCAATCAATCCCGGGTGATCGCCTGCTCGCTCAATAACATAAGAAGAAGGCGTATCAAGGTATTCTTCACTGACGATTGGACCATCAGCGCCTTCCACCTTGATATCGCGCGACCCATCGTGTGGACGGGAGAGGACTTTTAGCAGTTCCCCTGAGCCCTCGAAATCTACTTCGTATCCGTAAACTATTCTACGCAAAGCGTCCGGGCCGTTGTTAGGTCCCGCAGCAAAGAGCGACCAGACGGAAGGATCCTCAGAACCAAGCCGCCAAAGAGCATAGCCCGCACACTTGAAGGCGTTGGCGGCGTGAATCTGGTTGTAAACAGTCACGCCATCAAGGAACCAAACGGTGTGGTGAGAATCGTCGTCCTCTGTATATTCGAAATAGGGATTTCGTGTGGCGGGGTCGAAAGCAATCTTAGCCTCGGAATCTCGGGCGGAAATTACCGCTTCTTGAAATGTGACTTCGTCTGCATCGGTTCGACCTTCCGTCCAGTCGTAGCCGTAGCTGCCGATAGCGATGATGGTCTTTGCTGGATCGAGATCGCGCATTCGGTTCGTCAGATTTCGTTCGAACCAGTCCTGCGCTGCTACAGAACCTGGATCGCTCACGGCCCAGTGCTGGTCGTAAGCCATAAGGATCAGGTAGTCGGTAACCGCTGCATAACTCTTGTAGTTCCAATCTTGATCGTCAAACGGCATAGCCTGCAGCACAACCAAACCCTTGGGCTGAAATGTGGCATGCAGTTCCTGCATGAACGTGAGCAGGTTATTTTGGGAGGCCAAGGGGGGCTCTTCGAAATCTACGCACACGCCGCCGAACTTATTCTCTTCGACAAAGGTTGTAAGGGCAGTAATCAAGCGCTGACGGGCCGGTTCATCTGCGATTGAGCGCGCCAATAGCCCCGAGTCCCATTTTTCATCAATCAGGTTCTGGACCATCGGAATCATGCGCACCTGCGGTCGCGTTGTCCTGATCAGATTGAGGGCCGGAACATGAACATCTGTGACGAGTGGATTCCCACCTTCACCAGCCTCCGTTAAGTGTGACCACTCGGCAATCAACCAGTCGAGCTGATTCAGGTTTCGCGTCAACGAAGCATAGCTGGATTCGTCCCAGTTGACGTAAAAACCGATCGTCAGAGGTCTTGATGTTGGGATTGCCGCAGGAGGAGTCCGCGGTGGTGGAATGGGAGCTGTCTGTGAGGGCTTTTGCGCTGGGATCACGCGTTTCGTTGCAGCTAGCGCGTGTTGAAGTTCCTCGCGGGAGCGTTTTGCCTTTTGCTCGGTTGGATTGGCGGCAGCCAGCGGCTTTGGTTTGATATCAGACGGATGAGGCAGAGCCGCGACCGAATGCAAGTTGAGGCGCGGCAGCAACGGATTGACCAGCACGCTGGCAATAAAAAGTGCCGCGAGTGTACTGACCGTAACGGCCAGGACCAGCCATGCTCGGCGAAGACGGCGCCAGCGTCGGCCGGCAGGGTCGTAAAAAACAGCGGATTTGTGGCCTGTCAAGCGGTTCTCCAGCGACGATAGTTTTCGGGTACTCGTTTGATGCTGCTAACAACCGGCGTAGTTCGACCGGAGACTATCGACAAACTCACGATCGGCGAGCAGAGGACGAGAAGGGTCTTTATTCTCTCACCAAAGTTCATTCCGTGCCAGCGGAGGTGGCAGCGATTTCGGGTAAGAGAAAAGCCGTCCACGAACCAAAATCGTGGACGGCTTCCGGTGAACTGTTGGGATTGGCCTGTGGACTAACCGGGTGCTGTTCCCGAAGGAGGAGCACTAAGCAGTGAGACGACTGAACCGTAATCCTAACAATCTTGACTAAGGTTCAGAGGTCAGGCCGCAGCCACCTCACTGTGATAAGAACTCATATATTTTTGATCACCTCCTTTTCAGTGTTGACCGAATAATAAAATAGGTGGAATCAGACGTCAATCACTTTTTCTAGGATCTAAAAAGGCCGGCGATGACAAGGCTTTTTAGAGTCGGAGCAGGATCAATAAAGAGTTCATGTTCCTATCCACTCCGCCGAAATGCCAGTCGTCCTTGCGTGTAAACAAACGCCGCGTGCTCAAGGCCGAAGAAATACGCTATCTCGCGATAGTCGTTGCAATCGTGGACCACAAAGTCGGCGAGCTTTCCCGGTTCGAGTGAGCCAATTCTTTCCCCTCGCCCCAGACTGACGGCAGCGTTTATTGTTGTCGCCGTAAGCGCTTCGGCGGGAGTCATCTTCATGTGTGTTGAGGCTAGCGAGAGGATGGCGGCCATCGACGGTGTTGGTGACGATCCGGGATTGAAGTCTGTGGCAAGCACAACGGCGAGACCGGAATCGATCATCTCCCGCGCAGCGGGATAGCGATTAGAACCTAACGTATAAACGGAGCCGGGCAATAGGACGGGTTGCACTCCGGCTGATTTTAGCGCGGCGATACCCTCTTCGTTTGTATGTTCCAAATGATCGGCGGTTACTGTTTTTAGCTCGGCGGCTAATTGTGCTCCGCCTGATAGCGACAATTGGTCAGCGTGGATTCGCAGGCCAAGACCCTGGCGACGCGCAGCCAGGAGTATTCTCCGAGCTTCATCAGTGGTGAACGCGTTCGCCTCGCAAAAGACGTCGCAGTATTCCGCGAGTTGTTTCTCTGCGAGGCGTGGCAGCATTTCTTCAATCACCAGCCTAACGTACTGGTCGCGCCGCGCCGCGTACTCTTCGGGAATGTCATGGGCACCGAGAAACGTCGGTACGTATCTCAAAGGCGTCAAGTCGCCCAGGCTCTTGATCGCGTGCAAGATCTTGACTTCGTCTTCAACCGAGAGGCCGTATCCGGATTTGGCCTCCACGGTCGTCGTTCCACCGCGCAGGAACCAGGCAGCATAACGCTTCCCGGATTCGATCAATTCCTCGAGGGTTGCGGCCCGGGTCGCTCGTACCGTTGATTTAATGCCACCGCTACGCGCGGCGATCGCCTGGTAAGTTACTCCAGTTGCGCGCTCCTCGAATTCAGCAGCGCGCGTGCCCGCGAAAACAGGATGAGTATGAGCATCAACAAAGCCCGGAAGAACTATGCGACCGCCGGCATCAATGACTTCACAGTCTTTTGGGATCTGGGGTGCGATCTCCGCACGCGTTCCGACCTTCTCAATTCGCTCATCGCTCACGAGCATTGCGCCGTCGCTGATGATCGAAAGGCGGCGCATTTCTTCGCCCACGCGTGGCCGTGCCGGACCCGCGAGAGTGACAAGCTGTTTGCAATTAATTACGGCCAGCATGTTCGGGACGTCCGGTTCGTTTTCTGCCGAGTAAATAAATTGAGACGCCAATAGCGTTAGCCGTAAGCACAACAGCAATAATCTTGGCAGCGAATGAAAGGCGACTTTCCACGGAGATAATCGGCACGACTGTAAATCCGATATATACGAGCGATACCAGAAAGCCTGAAGCGCACGCCACTTTTAGCCATAGCGGGGCGTGCACACCAAAGGCTTTCATTCCAAACAACGGGATTGCAAACAACACCATGTAGGTCGAGGCATAGAAAACGCCACCCGCATTGTCGAGCAATTGAAACGCTTCCTGGGCGTCGACGCCAATCAAGCTACTGAGACCCAGGAGCAGCGTAACGGCGCCCACGAACAGGATCGAATTGACGGGTGTTTTGTAGGTTGCATGTAAGCGAGTAAACCAGGCGGGCAAAAGTTCGTCCCACCCCGCGACCATTGGCAGCCTCGTATTTCCAGCAAAATAAATACTCATCAAAGCAATCTGGCGCACTACTACACCCAGGATCGCCAGTGAAACAACTTTGCTGACCCATCCAAACGAACCGAAACCGAGTGACAGCACCTGAGGAATCGGACCTATTAGATCGACTTTGTCGGGCGAGACAAAGGCGAGTACTGAACTAGTGCCCAGGATGAACATGACGGCGATGATGGGGGCTGCGATTATTACGGAACGGCCGACGTTTCGCGCCGGTGAACGAGTTTCACCAGCCAGAATTGCAATGTATTCGAAGCCTGTGAGCGCGCCGAGCGCCAGCTTGCTGTAAATATTGATGTTGAAGAGCGAAACGGCCGGTAGCTTCATGGTAAAAGGGTGGTAGTCGCTCACTGTGCCGCGCACGAGGCCGAGCAGAGGCAGCAGAATCAACGCCGCAAAAGTGATCATCAACATCACGCCGCCCGCGTTGTGCACCCACTTTCCGAGACCGAGGCCACGCGTTGCCGCTATCATCATCCCGACTACCAGAGCGCAACTGAGGAGGGTGATGAACCACTTGCTGTCTTTCATCCAGGAGGCTCGAGGACCAATCGCATAAGAAAGATTAGTAGTCACTATGAGACCAATGCCCGCGAGAATGGCAATGGAGAACACCCAAAGATTCCACGCGGTCATGAACGCAACAAAGTCGTTAAATGCCAACTTGGCCCACTGATAGAGGCCACCTTCAAGCGGCACCAATCGGTTGAGGAAAATAACTGCAGCGGCGAGTGGCAGGTAGAAAGTGACGATGGCGAGCAGCCAGAAGACGTTCTGCTCGTTCCCAAGTTTGGCCGCCCAGCCCACCCAGATTGTGCCGACCACGAAAACAATCTGCGTTAGAACCAGATCAAATAGTCCGAGCTCCTTCTTGAAAACCGCGCTGCGCGCTTCAACTTCTCGCTCAAGGTCCTCGAGTGCGGTTGAAGCGATCGCTTTGTCTGGTTCAGCCGCCAAGATTCCCTTCGTTTAGAGTCCGGCCTTTAGGTTGTCTTTGTAGAAACAGAAAACTCGGGCTTAAACCCTAAACGGCCGACGACGTGTGATCGTGAACGATCTTCCAGCCCTGTTTGGTCTTTCGGAATATCAGCGTGAACCGTCCATGAGGCTCATCGTTCGCTCGCTGCAAATGCCAGCGACCAATCATTACGGCCGCATCTTTGCTCACGACCGTAACCTCCAGATCGGAAAACGTAAGCGTGCCCATCTTCTCACGCGTGTTGTAATTCTTCTGGTAGCGGTCGTGCACCGTTTGCCAGCCGCGCGTGACGCTATCGCCTGAGACAAAAATCGTATCGGCCGAACGCGCGTAACCATCTATGAAGCCTTCGATGTCTCCACGATTCCAGGCATCTTTCTGTGCCTCGACAACCGCACGCACAGCAATGATGATTTCTTCATCACGCTTGGATTGTGGTTTAGCATGTTCACTAGTTTGCCCATGTACCCAACATACCGTGATACTGGTTACAAATACGGTGGCTGCAATTAGAAGAAAGAGGTTGCGCTTCATATATATGCTGCCTTTATACCTGAAGGTCGTTAGAAATAACGATAGTGCCCGGTAATTCTCCAGGAGAACAATACGTCTTCAACTCGTGCGCCCGCTCCGATGTTGTGCACCATCAGATAGGCGTTTCGATTCTCGGACCACGAATTAACCACAATTCCAATGTGATCAGCTCCATTACCCAGATCCCATGTGACTATGTCTCCAGGCTGGTAATCTTCCCGGCTTGTAGTAACCGGCAAACTCTTACCTTGCCGCTTGAAGTAAGTCATTAGATTCCAGACGCGGCGATGGTCAATGTTAGGATCGCGACCGTTTGCACCCCATTTCTTTGGATAATCAGGCCAGGCTCGGCCCATATCGTCATGAATCTCTTTCTGCAAGTCGACACCTGCTTTGCGAAAGCCGCGCACAACTACATCAGAGCAGACACCCGTTTCAATCGGCACATCCCCTCCCGGGTAGTTGATTCGAACATAAGAAGGATCGTAACCAGTAGTAATTTTCGTTTGTTCGATTGCACTTTCAACGAGCTGGCGAAGTTGCGGGCAAACGGTGGCCGGGAAAGGCTTCACTGTGGAAACGGGTTCTTGAGTCCCAGCTCTTTGGGGCTGGGATTGACGTTGACAGCTAGCGGAGAAAGCGAAAACCAGGAACAATGCACTAAAGAACAATCGATGCAAGCTGGGTTGTTTATCCATTGACGCGCCTCTGTAGCCACTCGTGCACATCTTCCCGCATGGCAGGAACAAACTCGTGACCGGCTTCATAACTCTTCGCGATGACATCTGGTGCATGGCGTCGTAGTCGTTGGGCGTAGTCGGCGACACGGGCCGGCGGGTAAAACTCATCGCTTGTCCCCGAAAGATGGAATACTGAAGCCGCGCTTGGTTTGTAAAGCTCACTCGTATCCAAATCGCCTGGTAGACCGCCACAGATACCAATAATGCCCCGAAGGATCCCAGGGTGTGTAAAAGCAAACCGGTAATTGAGCGCGCACGACTGTGAGAATCCCAGGAGAAAGACCAGCCGTCCCTCCGCAATTCCTTCGGCTGTGAGAGCTTTGACCAGATCTAACAGCGCGTTGTGATGGATAGCAACCGATTCCTCCGGATGAAAATTAGTCAGCCAGCCAAAACCGAATCGCAATGGGCCACCCGGCTCGTTCGGCTCTTTCAAGTGTTGATGAAAACCCTGCAATGAGACAATCGCGAACTCGTCCGGAGCCATCTGCCGGGCCTCGCGCATCATGTGCCGCTTACTGGCGCCGTAGCCATGCAAGGCAATTAGAAGAGGGGCAGGCCGGATTTCAGGAAGTCGAAGATCGTAGTACAACTTGATGCCGGCCGGAAGACTCCGTTCAATTTCCGTGTTGTCGTTTGAGATGCTCATCAGTGGCTCGCGTTTTAGTGTTCCGGCAATTGGTACATTCGTCAACCTCTCGTGCGCACGCTGCACTCAATCCCGGCAGGCTACTGAAGAGGTGAGGGTCGTTCTCAGGAAGAATAAGACGGATCCACGAAAGCACACGAAATGACTCGAAACGCAGGCTCTTTTTCGTGCGGCTTCGTGTGATTTGGTGGATCGTTTCTTAGTTTTTCAGCAGTCTGCTGGAGATGATCAAAAGGATCTGATGATTACACGTGCATCTTGTGAAGGTCGGACGACCTTGTAGTTGATTCCTCTTTATGATTTTTCATTGTAGCAATCCTCTCTCCCGGGTGGTTTATTGCCTCGTTGCATTCGCTCGCTATGAAAGCTACGATGTTTTTTCACGCGTCGAAGACAGTCAAATAATTCGATGGGAGGTGCGACTGATGAAGTTTCCCGGTGGATTCAATATCCAGCAGATGATGAAGCAGGCGCAATCGATGCAGGAGAAGATGTCAAAAGAGATGGATGAAATGCGCGTCGAGGCTTCGGCAGGTGGAGGGGTTGTTACCGTCGCAATGAAAGGTAACCACGAGATACTTTCATTGAAAGTAGATCCGGAAGCGGTCAAGGAGGGCGACGTCGAGATGCTGCAAGATATGATCGTGGCTGCAGTAAACGAAGCTAACCGCAAGGTCGACGAAGCGATGAAGGGCAAGCTGGGCGGGATGCTGCCACCGGGCCTCGGAGGACTGTTGGGTTAGCAATGCTAGAGTACGCTGAACCAGTAATAAAACTCATAGACGAATTGAAGCGCTTGCCCAGCATCGGTCACAAGTCTGCTCAGCGTTTGGCTTTTCATTTGATGCGCACACCCGAGGCCGAGGTGGAACGGCTGATCACGGCTCTGCGCGAAGTGAAGAAGAAAATTATTCTCTGTTCCGTCTGCAATAACCTGACCGAACTTGATCCCTGCCGTTTCTGCGAGTCTACCTCGCGTGACCATTCCGTCATTTGCGTGGTCGAAGAACCTCATAGTCTCGTCGCTGTGGAAAAGACCCGAAGCTTCAAAGGCCTCTATCACGTGTTGCACGGCAGCCTTTCTCCCATGCGTCACATTGGTCCCAACGAACTGCGTCTCGCAAATCTGCTGCCGCGTTTCAAGCCCGAGAACAATGGTGGGGTCGAAGTACGCGAGGTGATTCTTGCGACCAACCCAACTACGGAAGGCGAGGCCACCGCAAATTACATCGGTCGCTTATTGAAACCGCTGGGATTGCGTGTAACACGAATCGCTATGGGAATGCCTGTGGGTGGCGATATGGAGTACGTGGACGAAGTAACTATGGATAAGGCGCTCGCGAATCGCCACGAGATATAACGGGGGGTGTTTGTGGGTGGTGTATTACTGATTTGCAACTAGCCGAAATGAAAATTCCGGGCAAAAACTGTTAGGAGGAACAATTTCAATGCGCATGATGCTTAAAGTTTGGATACCGGTGGAAGCGGGGAACGCGGCCGCCCGCGATGGCAGCTTAGGAGCGACCATCCAGAAAATCCTCGCGGAGATGAAACCGGAAGCAGCCTACTTCGCCGAAGACAACGGCGAGCGTACCGGGTACATTTTTTTCGACATGACGGATTCCTCGCAGATTCCCGCCATCGCCGAACCCTGGTTTCTCGCGTTCAACGCGAAGCTGACAATCCGGCCGGCGATGAATCCGCAGGACCTGGCGGCGGCGGCACCGGGCATCGAACGGGCGGTGAACGGGTACGGCAAGGCCGCTAAAGCTTGATCCCACCTCCTTCGAAGCGATTCCGACGCCTTCATCTTCTGGTAGCTGCGTGCATTTTCTGGTAGCTGCGTGCCACTGCCTGCGCCGACTTTCCGGTGAGTTGCGGATGAAGGAACCCGAGCGAACGATCGTTCACGAAGCCTAAATGGATATATCGGGAAATTCGCTGAAGGCCCCAAACTTCCTGAGACAGCAAATTCCCCTGGCAGATCTCCTGATTTGAATTGTGTTTTTGTCAGTTCACAGTTGAGTGGCTTTGCAGCTGTGATGATGTGTTCGCGTGCGTGGGCTCACCATTATCCTTCAAACCATTCGATGTCATGACCGCTTCGGAACCCATCCCATATCGACCAACCATCATGGTTGCGATTCAGCGGGCCTTCTTCTTTCATGTTTTGCCATTGCGTCCTTCACTGATTTGTCGCTCGACGACACTGATAAGAGCACTCAATCTTTCATCGGTCGCTTTGCCGATCTCGCGTAGCTCACCGATCTCACGTTCATTTATCTGAGCAATAGCTAACTGTGCCCGGATATCATTCTCTCCCCTTCCGACTGATTGTCACTTTCTTCTAACTCGTTTCCAATGTACTTTGGCTCAAAAACGAACCTGCTCAGGCGGAACATCTTTCTTGCAATCACCGCACGCCTCACCATCGTCATACATGTGGGCGTCAAATTCCACCAACGACATGATCGGGACGTTCTGCAGCTTGTCCGGCGCCGAAGTGAAGCGCACGATGGCGCCGCAACCGATTATGGTCGCGCCCAGCTCCTTAACCAGAGCTGCAGTTTCCTCAATTGCGTGTCCGCTACGGACGATGTCGTCGACTATAATGCAGGGGTTCACCTCGCCCTGATTCACGTACTGCCGGAACATCCGTTTCCCATTTGCTTCTCTTTCAGCCCAATAGATCTGTTCGGCGCTTAGTGCATCGCGCACGCCAAAGGCGACTGGAATGCCGCCGGAACTGGGACTGATCACGGCGATCTTCGGTAGTTGGCTCGAGATGTCTCGTTCAAGCCTGAATTTTCTGCTCAACGCAACTGCGAGGACCCGAGCGGTGTCGTAGTAACGGAACGCGAGCGGCATCTGAAAATAGTGAGGCGAGTGTTTACCGGTGGGATAAACAAAGTGACCTTCACGAAAAGCGCCGGTACGCTTCAGCATCTGCATTACAGTGTCAGACGAAGGAATTAATGAAACCATCTCAATCTCCATATTGAGTGATGATTGCTGAGTGATGAGTGCCGAGTGTCAAGTGTCGAGTACTTATCACTCATCACTCATCACTCATGACTCATCACTGTTTTTGGATGACGCCCAGCATACATCAAACCGGCCACTTTGCTCTATGAGTCACAACCTGTTTTATCAGTAGCCGCTGATCTTCCGGCAACCCTTCAGGTAAAGTATCTGGTGAGAACCAGCCCGCTTTTCTTATTTCGACACTTTGTGGCAAAGCGGATCCTTTTGGCTGGCAACGAAAAACGATTTCGATCTGCTGCGGTCTCTTGAAGGCACGAGCCGTTACAACCTCGGCGCCTCCCAACTCGAGCCCAACCTCTTCGCGCAACTCGCGTCTTACGCCCTCCTCTGGCTGCTCACCTGCTTCGACAAAACCTCCGGGAATACCCCAACCATTTCCAGGACGAAACCGGTGCTTGAGCAGGAGCACGCGCCCTTCCCCGTCCACGACTATGGCCGCGGCGGTGACTGTGAAGCTCGCGTGAGTTGCGCGCATGGCCAGGCGGCGTAGCCCCACGGGGACGCGACGCCAGATTGCTCCCAGAAGATCTTTAAGCATTTGCTGCCAGCTTAGCACGAAGCGACAAACGAAAATGGCGGGAGGATCGCAACCTTCATTGACTGAGCTTTCGCTCAGTCTGTAAGATTCGAAGCTGAGCACTCAATCCAAAAAAGTTCTGACGAAAGTTCAAAAGCAATGTCAGTGACTGTTACCGATCCAAGTCCGAGCGAAGTTCCGGCCACAAAAACCGCTCAAGTCCCCAAACGAATTACCAACGCCCAGACCGTCTGCAACGAAAAAAACGCGAAGGGCAAACTTTGCAACGGTCACTTGAAGCAACTGCGTACCGCCGGCGAAGACGCAGAAATTCATCTGCGCGGCGACGACGTTTTGTTCAAGTGTCAGACGTGCGGAACGCTATACATGGGACCGCCGTTGGGACACGTGCGCGATCCCAATAAACAGAGCCGCTTTGTTGAGGCCGAACTAACCGCGCTGCTGCAAGCGGCCGGCGGTACCTTGCCGGTGATTAAGAAAGACGAGCGCGGGGTCTATGTGATGCTCGAGTCGGCTGGTGGGCATTCTTCGGCAAAGCCCGCAGCTGCAAAGCCAGCGGCCACAGCGCCTCCTCCGCCGACGACTACTGCCGTTCAAGCCAGTGCTGCGCCTAAACCAGTGGCGATTGCTGATGCCAAACCGGCGCTTCACAAAGCTGGCGCCGAACCAAACAGAAAGTTGTTCAAGCGATCGACTTACGCGGGCGTCGCTGACACTGGCCCAGTGGCGGGTGAGACTTTCGAACAGAAGGTAGCTCGTTTGAAAGCTGTAGCTGCAGGCGCGAAGCAACGTGCTGAGGAAGGCGGCGGTGCAGTCGCGCCCAGCGCGGAGACACATTCGGTTGAACCGCAGGCGGGCGTTCAATCAGCCAGTGCGCAGGCACCACCAGAGAAAATTGCAACCCCAGCCGCGGCCACTTCCACCACAGCGCACAAACCTACCGGTCAGGCTGATCGTACGCTTATGAAGCGATCAAGTTACAACGGCGTGGTGGACACTGGTCCGGTGGCAGGCGAAACTTTCGAGCAGAAGGTGGAGCGCCTGCGGGCAGTCGCGGCCGCAGCGAAAGTGCGCTCAGAGCAGGGCGAAGGCTAAACCGACGCACATTGAATAATTAAGAGCGCCGTAGGAATTAGTTTCCTGCGGCGCGTGTTTTTGGCCCGTTGATCGTCCCGTGATCATGGCCCGGCAAGCCTCCGCAGGTCAGGAGGAGTTAGCGGGATCGCTTCAACTCGAGTGTCAGAAACCGAGATGTAATCGAGATTCGAAGAACACGCGGGTGCGGCATAGAATCTAATCTCAACTCCGTCGCAAATTAAGTATTTTGAAAAACGAGCGTTCCCTTCCACGGGCTCCCAGCTATCCGCACTGGATAAATTCAACAGCTCGCCCCGCCTTTCAATGAACTCGTCCGCGCTCGTCCATTGGCGAGATCTGTACTCAACGCTGAATGAGAATACGCGTCCGTCGCGCAACTGAAAGAAGATCCTCTTGACTTCGTTCAAATCCTTATTTGAAGTCCTGTTTTCTATCAAAACTCCTACTGGCCTTGCGTTTGGAGACCTTGATAACTCGAGGGCACGGCGTATCTTAGGTTCGTCTGCGCTTCCGGGGAAAAGGGGCACGACCTCCTCAAGGCTCATCCCGAGCTGAATCCCATAAAGGGCTGGTATGGTTGCTCGTGAGAACTTAATCGTGAAAACTTGTGGCCGAGCCATTGTGGGGAACGTCTTTTTGTTCAGCTTGCTTGAGAAAGAAACTGATTCTGCCAGTACCGAGCTTGACTTTGAAGATCCCCCAAAGCTGGATCCAGTTAGAAGAATTGGCCGAGCCCCGCATCTGTTGTCCATCCAGATATGCATATATTCGGCCGCCCGAAGGATCACCTGAATTCATCATGTACCCTGACAAAGATGGCAGGCTCGTGATTGAGCCATCAGCGTTTCTGCCGTCCCCAAATGCGCGTCCAATCAAGAGTGCATACTGACCTACCGCGTCCTGTGGAATGACAACTTCCTGGATGAAATAGCCTCCGTTACGGAGAACGAAACATCGGCTGCCGGAGCGACATGGCTCTACCTTCGCGTCACCGAACGCTCGCCAGTATTGCGAACCTTCATCTCCGTCAGGATTTTTTAGAAGGTTGTCAGTTTGAGCAGAAACCCGAGTTAACGGGCTCAGAGCAACCAGGATCACAGTCAGACTTAGCAATCCGATCTGCATGGGAGCCGCCTTTCCTAATTGCTAGTTAGTAGTTAAGACCACGCCTGCCTTCCAGGAGTTACGTGGTTCGCCAAACTCTTGGATTTTACGTGGATGTCTCGTTAATTATTAGGCCATCGCGAGCAACCTTCCAAGAGAGAACTTCAGCACCCTCTTCCGCTGCGAGTGCGCGTTCGACCTCGGCCCTGCGTCCTTCAGTACAAAAAAAAGCTATGCAGCCCCCGCCACCTGCGCCGCAAACTTTCGCCGCTTCAGCGCCATTGGCCAGAGCCTTTTCTACCAGCAGTTCCATTTGCGGCGTCGTCACGCCGGGCGCCAACCGCCTACGATTTGGATAAGCGGCGCGCATTATCGTACTTACGCGCGTCCAGTCGCCCACCAGCAACGCCTCGCGCATACTCAACGCGGAGTCGCGAATCTCTTCGAAGAGTTTAAAGAGCTCACGATCACCGTCGATATGCCGCTTGAAAATATCCCAGTTATTAGTCCCTGAGAGTCGCGGCTCGCCGGTGTAACAAATCACGATCTGCCTTTCCAGCGTTGCTTCATCTACATTCAGCGCTTCGCGCTCGATCCCACCGGGCCCCAAATGGATGCAGGAGGTCGCTCCGTAAAACGCCGGATAATAATCCTGAAATCCAGCCGGCACTCGAATGACTGTTGTCTCAATATTGGCGACCAGCGTAATGAACTTTCGTTCGTCGTAACGATGGCCGACCAGTCGATTAAGCGCTCCGATACAGGCTATAGCCAGGGCGGAAGAACCCCCCAGTCCGGCGCCTGCCGGAGCCTCAGTAGTTGCGGTGAGATGGAAGCCGGTGGTCGGCTTGAAGAAATGAACCAGCTTCGCGATCAATTCGAGACGTTTTTCACGCGCGAGATCTTCGATTGCCGAGAGTTTGGTTTCAAAGGCAACCTTTTGATCTCGCGATTCGAGAATAACGCGATCGTCGTCGCGGGTTTCGATGCGGCAGTGAGCGCGTAGGGAAATTGCGAAGTTCACGGTTGCCGCGCCAGGGTGAAAAAGATAAAGAGGCCAGATGTCGATAGTGCCGCCGGCCAGGTCAACGCGTGTCGGGGCAGAAGAGTCAATAATCATTTGCGATTTTTGATTTGCGATTTGCGATTGAAATGTTTTGACCTCAGGCCTTAAGACCTCGCATCTAAAGGCCTCCTGTTTGCGAGTCTTTTGCTTCGTGAATAAGGTCTCAGCCTCGATGAAGACTAACTGTCGGACTGAAATCCAATCGGCAATCGGCAATTGGCAATTGGAAATCAAAAATGTCCTTCAGTCGCCGTCAGCTTCCTTTTGTTTTGTTGCCGCGCGCTTCTTCTGCTCGTCGCGGCGGGTTTGCGTGAATGGAATATGCTCTCCAAACTCCTGCCTTAAGTCGTGCAGCTTTTCCTGGGCCGCCTGCTCGAGTTCCTGCAAGCGTTCGGGATCGGCCTCTTCGACCTTCTTCGATAACCAAAAGCGCTCCGCCAGATAAAAGCCGAGTATACCGAGCACTACTATTACGAGCAGAACTTTACCCAGCCGCTGAAAGTCGCCGATCAGCCCGATTACGGCGCCGCTAAAGAAATAGCCGGCGCCGCTAAGCATAAATACCCAGAGAAAACAGCTACCCAGTGACAGCAGCATGAAGCGCAAGTAGGGCATCCGTCCAACACCGTAAAAAATGCACGTTGCCCAGCGCAGACCGTAGATATATTTTGAAAGAAAGATCGAGAGTGGGCCAAACTTGTTTGTGAGCCGTTCCATTCTTGGACTGGCACTGCGATAGAAGCGAATGTCACTAACCCCTTTACGAAAACCACGACCTGTTACGTAGGCGATATTATCGCTGGCAAATCCACCCAGAGTTCCCCAGAGCAGGACGCGAGCAAAACTATATTCACCGAAGAAATAACTGTGTGCCAGAACACCAGCCAGCAGGAGGGTAATATCGCCCTCGATCATGGAGAGGATAAAGACCGCGTAGAGACCGTATTGGCCGATTAGTTCGTAAAGAAAATCAAGATGCATGAAAACGTCCGTAGACACTTGTCAGTGGCCAGTTGTCAGTCAGGGGTATTCTGGCTTCAGCCCCCTGACTACTGACTATTGACCACTGACTAATCAGCTTGCTTCTTCCTGTTGCGGGGGCTTCACAACCAGGACAGGACATGGGGCGTGCCGCACAACCGCTTCGGCGGTGGAGCCAAATAGTATTCTTCCCAATCCGGTCCGGCCATGCGATGCAATAACAATCAGATCGACTTTCCGCTCTTTTGCAACCCGAACGATCTCAGAAGCGGCCTCCCCGTGCACGATCAATTCCTCTATCTCCAGCCCGGCACATTCTTCACACTCCGCGAGTTTTGGCAGCTCACGAACGGCAGAGTCCTCGAGTTGCTCCGAGATATCGGCGATCGGAAGAGGCTCTGTCATCCCAGAGTAACCTACGGTTGGCACAATGGCTTCTATGACGTGTACGCAGATGATCGACGCGCCGAAGGTTCGCGCCAGCGACGTAGCGTACGAGAGCGCGTAGTTGCCGCATTCACTGAAATCCGTGGGAAACAGTATTGACCGAATCTGCATGATCACATTTTGCGATTTTTGACTTTAGATTTACGATTTAGCCAAAAGTTAGTATTGCCTTATGTCCAATAAAGGAGGTTGAGCGAAACGATCCATTGCCGGATAATCGAAAATCTCCAATCAAAAATCTAAAATTGCGACGCGTGCCGCCTCATTCTACACTCACAATAACTTGTTTGACAGCCCTAGACCCGTCGATTATGCTTCGTTTCGATCTACTTTAAGCTGAGTACCCGAAAGATCTGTACAGATGAGCGCTTCGGCAGGTTTACAAGCAAGTTTTATCGGTATCGACCTTTCAGGCCCAAAGATTCGGGCCGCAATTGTTGGTGACGACGGCCAGGTACTAGAGCGGCGCGAGACTACGAAGGCAGCCGCTAAACTGGTTGAGCAAGTGGCCAGTCTCGTCAGCGAACTGCGCACCATCAATTCCCAGGTTGCAGGCGTTGGTATCGCAATACCAGGATTAGTAAACCGTCAAACGGATCGGGTGATCGCCTCCCGCGACCTTCCTTCGACCGTGCGCGAAAGCCTTCACGCCGACTTGATGAAGGCGACCGGCCTGAGAGTCGAGCTTGAAAACGATGCCAATGCCGCCGCTTATGGTGAGTATAAGGTTGGAGCGGGCCGAGGTAGTCGCGATATGTTCTTCGTCACTATTGGCGAGGGAATCGGGGGCGCAATCATCCTGGACGGCAAACTCTGGACAGGTGCATCCGGCTTTGCGGGAGAATTTGGCCACATCACGATTGATACGGAAGGCATTGAGTGCGAGTGTGGCAATACTGGGTGTCTCGAGACTATTGCGTCAGGCCCAAGTATTGTGCGACGCGCGAACGAACGATTGTATCGGGATGGCACTTCTTCGCTCTCAAAGTTGGCAATCAATAAGAATTTCACGGCCGACGACGTCGCGCACGAGGCAAACAACGGGGATGATTTCTCTTTGATGATGATTGAGCGGACCGGGAAATTCATCGGAACGGGCGTGGCGAGTGTGCTCAATCTGTTGAATATCGAACGCATCGTGCTGGGTGGCGGCGTGATGGACGCCGGCGATCTGATCCTCAAGCCAATCATCCAGGAAGCCAAGCGTCGCGCCTTCCAGCCTTGCTTTGAAGCTACGACGATCGTCGCGGCAACGCTTGGCTTAGATGCGGTTACAATCGGAGCCGCCATGCTCGCGAGAGATGCTGCTGCTGCTTGATTTAAACCAACGGTGTTGAGAACGAATCAGCAATACAACGAAATCAGCAATAGAACCTCTCAAGCTTAATTACCTCGCAGGTCAGGAAGGGGACCCTGTCCCCGCCAAGCTTCAAAATTGCTCAGCCGCATAAAACCTCTCAAGCTTAGACGCCTTTCACATGGAAGGTGGACTCTATCGGTGCTAGCTTCAAGATTACTACGCGGCAATACAACCCCTCAAACTTAGTCCCCTAATCGGATCAGGACCGGACGCTGTCACCTGTCCGCTTGAAGGCCTCTCTGCGTACAAGCGGGGATCGGGGTCCGCCTTCCTGACCTACAGGTTTTCCGGTCGCTCCCGAGCTGCGTGATCGTCTGCAACAAGTGGATATCGATTGCTACGTGTCTTCAGTCAAGTATTTTGGTATGCGGCAAAACTAAAATTTGAAAATATTTGTTCATCTGATAAAGTATGCCCACTTTGCCAAATGAAATTCAGATAAACGGCTCTCTCAAAGGACCACCTGTGTCTTGAATCTTAGATGCAAGTTGAGGCCGTAGGCGCAGTTGAGCTGCGTTTGGAAGCAATTCAATAACTGTCTGACGTGCCGCTTACTATTTGCTGTTGGGCTGCACGCTGATCGGTAGTAATCGCGATTAGGTTATAGCAAACCTGCGGCGATGCCACAGATCTTCCATCACAGCACCAACGGACTAGCCAAGGTAAGCATTTTTGGCGCCGTTTTTATTCTGCTTGCAGCTCTCTGGGTGACCGCCGAGCTCAACCGCTCCTCCTGGAACACCGGACAATGGGTCGAGCGTCAACAACCCATTCAGTTTAGCCATAAACACCACGTGGGCGACGATGGCGTCGACTGCCGTTACTGCCATACTTCAGTGGAAACGTCGGCCTCCGCGGGCATGCCCGCCACTGAAACGTGTATGAACTGCCATAAGCAGATTTGGGCCGACAGCCCTTATCTCGAGCCGGTTCGTGCCAGCTTTCGCACTGGCAAACCTATCGAATGGATCAGAGTTCACGATCTTCCTGACTACGCTTATTTCAATCACAGCATTCACGTGAATAAAGGTGTCGGCTGTTCGACGTGCCATGGCCGGATAGATCGGATGCCGATTGTCTACCAGGCTTCCACGTTACAGATGGAATGGTGTTTGGGCTGTCATCGCAGGCCGGAGAAGTTTGTCAGGCCGAGGGAAAAAGTCTTCGATATGGACTGGCGCCCGGAGAACGTCACAAAGGAACAGATTGCCGAAGGCACAATGCTGCTGAGCAAGTACAAGATTCAGAAGCCTGACGTTCTGACAAGTTGTTCCACGTGTCACCGCTAACGAAGAGCAAAACGGATGCCTACTAGGGACCGTCACATCAATTTTAAGTTAATGCGCGATCGTATCGTTGCCTCGCAGGATGGCAAGAACTACTGGCGCAGCCTGGAAGAGCTTGCTGACACGCCAGAGTTTCATGAGTTTGTTCAAAGGGAGTATCCGCAGCACGCCGAAGAGTGGGACGATCCAATCGAGAGACGCACTTTTTTGAAGTTGATGGGTGCTTCCCTCGCGCTTGCAGGCCTCAGTGGTTGTGTTTATCAGCCTCCGGAAAAGATCGTGCCTTACGTCAGGCAGCCTCAGGAAGCAGTAGCGGGCAGGGCCCTTTTCTTTGCTACGGCGGCAACCTTAGCCGGCCTCGCCACACCACTTTTGGCCCGCAGCAACGAAGGCCGGCCCACCAAAGTTGAGGGAAATCCGGACCACCCCAACAGTCGCAATGGCCTCGCAAACGACCAAGGTTCGAGCGCCACGGATATTTTTGCGCAAGCTTCGATTTTGGGTCTTTACGATCCTGATCGCTCACAAACCGTTACTTATCGTGAAGAGATTAGGCCCTGGACGACCTTCGTCGGCGAGATACGTTCCGCTCTTGACGAGCAACGCTCAGGACAGGGAGCTGGACTGCGCTTCCTAACAGAGACAATTAATTCGCCCACGTTGGGGGCGCAATTGAAAGCGATTCTTGCTGAGTTTCCTCAGGCGAAATGGCACCAATACGAGCCGGTCAACCGAGATAACGTTCGGGCAGGCGCGATCCTGGCCTTTGGCCAGCCGGTCAACACCGTCTACAACTTCGAGCAAGCCAAACGAATCCTCTCGCTCGATGCAGACTTTCTTTCGGCCATTCCCGGTACACTGCGTTACGCACGCGAGTTTGCAGCGCAAAGACGTGTGGCCGAAGGCAAGACCGAGATGAGCCGGCTCTACGTCGTTGAGAGTACGCCAACGACCACGGGAGCAAGCGCTGATCATCGCTGGACGGTCCGTCCCGGAGAAATGGAAGAACTTGCTAGCAACGTCGCCGCCAGGCTGGGAGTTAAGCTTGCGACTGCGAATGGCTCTCCAGATTCAAACACGCCAGCCTCCCATGGAAAGAATGAGCAAGATTGGATTGAGCCACTCGCTCGCGATCTTCAGGCCCACAAGGGTTCAAGCATCGTCATTGCCGGCAACGAAGCTCCAGCCGCGGTCCATGCACTCGCCCATGCAATGAACGACGCTCTTGGCAATGTCGGCAAAACTGTTTTCTACACTGATCCGCTCGAAGCGAACTCCGTCTCTCAAAAAGACTCGCTCTACGATCTGGTCCAGGATATTGATGCAGGGCGCGTCGAGATGCTGGTCATCGTTGGGGGCAATCCCGCGTACAACACGCCGGCGGATCTGAAGCTCGACCAAAACCGCCTCTTCAAGACGAAGCTTCGCATTCATTTAAGCTCTCATAAAGACGAGACTTCAGAGCTATGCCACTGGCATGTGCCAGAAGCACACTATCTTGAGTCGTGGGGAGATACACGTTCCTTTGATGGAACCGTAACGATCGTTCAGCCGCTGATTGAGCCGCTCTACGGAGCCAGGAGTGCGCACGAGCTGTTGGCCGTCTTCTCAGAGCAATACGATCTCAAAGCCTACGACATCGTTCGCGCTTACTGGCGCAGCCACGGAGGTACCGCTGGGCAGGTGTCAGCCGCGGGAGAACAGACGGCAGGAGGCAGTAGGCAGGAGGCAGCGGTGCAAATGCCAGCGGCAGCTCCTGCTCCGGCGGCTGATTTTGAGATGTGGTGGCGCAAGGCACTGCATGATGGATTTATTCCTGATAGTGCATTGCCGCAAAAAACGGTTTCATTCAAGAGCGAAGGCCTGAACAGCTACAATGCAAGCAAGATGTCCGCGGTGCCAGGAACAACTGGCCGCCAGCCCCCGGCCCCTGGCTCCTATGAGGTTGTTTTCAGGACCGATCCAACAATTTACGACGGACGGTTCGCAAACAATGGCTGGCTGCAGGAACTGGCAAAACCGCTGACCAAACTCACATGGGATAACGCGGCCTTGGTAAGTCAAAAAACGGCACACGAGTTAGGGCTTGAAAACACCATTGGCTGGAAGGGCGGTAACGTCAATGTCGACAACATCACCCTTGAGTATCGCGGCCAATCCCTTACCTGCCCAACTTGGATCATGCCCGGCCAACCAGACAATGTCGTAACGATTCACCTCGGCTATGGCCGCAGCCGCGCCGGTCGCGTTGGAAACGGCCGCGGGTTCAATGCCTACACAATTCGAACGTCGGACTCTCCATGGGTTTCATCCGGAGTGAAAGTTGCCAGGGCCGGCGGACAGTTCCAGCTTGCCGTAACGCAACTGCATTTCAATATGGAAGGGCGAGACGTTCTACGAACGGGTACGCTGGAAGAATATTTAAGGAGCGAGCACGAGACTGGTCATGAAGAGGATCACGGCCATGCGAAAACCCACGTGCCTGCAGAGGATCAAACCCTCTATGGCAATGAACATAAGTATGAGGGCTACGCCTGGGGAATGGCGATCGATGCTAACAGTTGCGTTGGTTGTAACGCCTGCATTGTTGCGTGCCAGTCGGAGAACAACATTCCCGTAGTCGGCAAAGAGCAGGTGCTTCGCAGCCGAGAAATGCATTGGCTGCGAGTCGATACTTATTTTGAAGGTCACGACGCAAGTAATCCTGACGGCACATACTTCATGCCAGTACCCTGCATGCACTGTGAGAATGCGCCATGCGAGCCCGTCTGCCCGGTCCATGCGACGGTTCACAGTGCCGAAGGCATCAACGACATGGTTTACAACCGCTGCGTGGGCACGCGCTACTGTTCTAACAATTGCCCGTACAAAGTGCGCCGGTTCAACTTTTTGCTTTATCAGGACTGGGAAACGCCGACTTATCAGTTGATGCGAAATCCTGAGGTGTCGGTACGGAGTCGCGGCGTGATGGAAAAATGTACTTACTGCATTCAGCGTATTCAGGAAGCAAAGATTGGAGCGGAACTCGACAATCGGCCGGTGCGCGACGGGGAGATAGTTACTGCGTGCCAGGCAGTTTGCCCTACTGAGGCTATTGTCTTTGGCAATATCAACGATCCAAACAGCCACGTTGCGAAGCTCAAGGCCGAGCGACGTAATTATTCGCTGCTGGCCGATCTGAATACGCGGCCGCGCACAACTTATCTCGGTGCCCTGCGCAATCCGAATCCGGAGATTACCTAGTTGGCAAACGAACCATACAGAGAAGGACCGATTCATACGTCGGTACCGGTTGTCACTCCGGGGCTAACCTTCGCGTCAGTTACCGATAAGATCAGCTCCCTGGTGCTGAAGCGTAAGACACCTTTATGGTGGTTTGTAGGTTTTGCAATCTCTTTCATCCTTGTCCAGATGCTGTTGCTCACGATCACGCACCTGGTCTTCACCGGTATCGGAATCTGGGGCAACAACGTACCGATTGGCTGGGCCTTCGACATTATCAATTTCGTTTGGTGGATCGGCATCGGTCACGCGGGCACGCTCATTTCGGCAATCCTGTTGCTGCTGCGCCAGCAGTGGCGAACTTCTATTAATCGCTTTGCCGAAGCGATGACACTCTTTGCCGTGGCGAGCGCGGGCTTGTTTCCACTCCTTCACACGGGCCGACCCTGGCTTGCCTACTGGATGCTTCCCTATCCCAACACGATGGGCATCTGGCCCCAGTTTCGCAGTCCATTGATGTGGGACGTATTTGCAGTTTCAACATATGCCACTGTCTCAGCGCTGTTCTGGTTCATCGGACTGATTCCGGATTTCGCAACGCTGCGCGACCGCACCAGGAGCAAGCCGTTTCAAATCATCTACGGAATGCTGGCGATGGGATGGCGTGGTTCCGCGCGCCACTGGCATCGCTACGAGATGGCTTACCTGCTGCTGGCCGGTTTAGCGACTCCGCTTGTTCTCTCGGTCCACACGATCGTCAGCTTCGACTTTGCCGTTGGTGTTGTCCCGGGTTGGCACGCCACGATCTTTCCGCCTTATTTCGTTGCCGGAGCCATTTATGCCGGATTTGCAATGGTGCTTACGCTGACCATTCCGCTGAGAAAGTTTTATGGCCTGGAAGACTTCATTACGATGCGCCACCTGCAGAACATGGCCAAGGTAATGCTTGCTACCGGTTTGATTGTCGCCTACGGCTACGTGATGGAGGCTTTCTTTGGCTGGTATAGCGGCAACATCTACGAACGCTTCATGATCTACAACCGCATGACGGGGCCCTACAAGGGGTTTTATTGGGCCCTCATACTATGCAACGTTCTCTCGCCGCAGATCATTTGGTTTAAGCGTTTCCGTACTAATCTTGTTGTTCTCTTCCTCCTGTCGATAGTAGTAAGCATCGGGATGTGGCTCGAGCGCTTCGTGATCATCGTCACCAGTCTGCACAGAGATTTCCTGCCATCATCGTGGGGCATGTACTCACCGACCGCCTGGGACTTCACGATGTTCATCGGCACGATTGGATTGTTCTTTGCGCTTTTATTCCTATTCATAAGGTTCCTGCCGATTATTTCGATCTTTGAGATGCGGACGATCTTGCCGGAAGCGGAGGTGGAGGAAGAGTAGTTGTGGCGAGTGCGAAAGGGCGATGGGGAGAGACGGCGAACGGGCGAAACTGGACACGGAGACACGGGGACGCGCAGACAGGGCGACCCGGGGATGGGGAGAAACGGTGACACGGGGACGCGGAGGATCTTGGGCGGGATGGAGAAGGGGTTGGTGCATAGACGGGAACCTAGTTAATGGCTGAAGACGAAAAAGACAAAACGAGACGAGGCGAGTCATACAATTCGGAAGACGAGGACGTCTCCCCGTCTCCGCGTCTCCCCATCTCCGCGTCTCCCCCTCGCTCCATCTCCCCATCTCCCCATCTCCCCGTCTCCGCGTCTCCCCCTCCCCGCGTCCCCGTTTCCCCATCGCTGTATGGCGTGATGGCAGAGTTTGATAACCCGAGTGATTTAGTTGCTGCCGCGCGCCGCACCTACCTGGCGGGCTACCGGAGAATCAATGGCTACTCGCCTTATCCGATCGAAGAATTGTGGGAGGCAATTGGCTTTCACCGCACAGGCCTTCCGGTCATTGTATTGATCGGCGGCATCATTGGAGCATTGGGCGGGTTCTTTATGCAGTATTACCTTGCAGTCTTTGACTATCCGCTCAATGTCGGTGGTAAACCATTTAACAGTTGGCCGGCATTCATTCCTATTACGTTTGAGTGCACGATTCTATGCGCTGCGTTTGCAGCAGTATTGGGAATGCTGGCGCTCAATAAACTGCCGCAGCCCTATCACCCCGTTTTCAATGCGCCGAATTTTGCCCTCGCGACCCGCGACCATTTCTTCCTGGTGATCGAAGCGAACGATCCCAGATACAACCATGATGAAGTGCTGAATTTCATGAAGAGCCTGGAGCCGAAGGAAGTTACGGATGTTGAAGTGTAGAGGACAAGGAGACACGGAGATCGGGAGACAGGGAGACACGGCGAAACGTAGCGCTGCGCTGCTTCCCCGTGTCTCCGCGTCTCCGTGTCTCCGCGTCATGTTCGGTTTGATCATGGCTCTCTGCTTACTGCTCGTTGCTGGCTGTCGTCAAGACATGCAGGACCAACCCCGAATGAAACCGTTTCGCTTATCCACTTTTTTCAGGGACGGGATTTCATCGCGGCCGCCAGTGGCCGGGACCGTTCCCAGGGGTTACCTCAGGGCTGATCGAGAATTCTTCACCGGCAAAAAGAGCGGTGCTCCATCTGGAACTTCCGCGCCGTCTGCAATGGCTCCACAAGCTGCGCCAAATCAACAGGCCGCGCCAGCGACACCCGCGGTTGCGGCAGGCACGACCGCAGCCCAAGGGGTTTCAGCATATCCCGATGACGTGGACACTTTCCCATTGCCTGTTACCCAGGAGCTTATTAGCCGGGGCAAGGAACGTTACGAGATCTTCTGCTCCACGTGCCACGGCTTAACAGGCTATGGAGACGGAATGGTCGTTAGACGCGGCCTTCGACGTGCTGCATCCTTTCACGCCGATAATCTGCGGCAGGCGCCCGTCGGCCATTTCTTTGACGCGATTACTAATGGCTGGGGCGCCATGCCTTCATACGCGTCACAGATTCCGGCAAAGGATCGCTGGGCAATCATCGCTTACATTCGGGCGCTGCAGTTGAGCCAGCAAAACGTTGAGGCGGCGACGACTCCGCAGCCCGCTAGTCCAGCGGCAACACCGCAAACCGGAGGACACACCAAGCGATGAACGCTTCCTACACAGCCCCCCCGGAGATAGCGCGCTTCCAGCGAATCGCACTCATCGTGGGCGTCATCTTTCTGGTGCTGTTAATGTCTGCTTATGCCTATAGGGTCTTAATGGACCCAGAGGCCCTTGTGGATCGCGGGCAGTTTTTTCGTTCGTATCTTGTGGGCTACCTGTTTTGGATTGGCATTACACTCGGCTGCCTGGCGCTCTTACTGCTGCAACACCTGACCGGTGGCGCATGGGGCCTGGTGATTCGTCGGGTGCTCGAAGCGGCTACGCAAACCTTGCCGCTCATGGCGTTGCTCTTTATACCGATCATCCTTGGCGCTCATCACATTTACCCCTGGACGAATCGTGAGGAGATGTCAAAAACCCCCGCGCTCGCCGAAAAGGCCCGCTTCTATTTGAACGTTCCATTCTTTACCGGGCGCGCGGTCTTATACTTTGGGATCTGGTTCCTGACGGCTTTCTTATTGAACAAATGGTCTACAGAGCAGGACGTTAATAACGACCGACGGCTCACCCGGCGAACGCGGATGATCGCTGGTCCGGGCCTGGCGCTGATGGTACTTACGATAACGTTTGCATCGGTCGACTGGGC
>WNGE01000550.1_pt2 | contig 52938 bp, 55 predicted proteins | sample 5400651 | NCBI WGS metagenome assembly WNGE01 (sample SAMN13153370, study PRJNA577476) | soil metagenome | isolation source: 60 cm soil or saprolite under grassland replicate 2 | place: USA:California | collected 2016-06-15 | reverse complement strand
ATAGCACGGCCACGCCCCGGGTGGGGCCGACTCGGCGCAACCACCATCTCGGTTCCGGCGCCTGGATAGGCGCGCGCGTCGCTGGGGCACCGACTGTCACCCAGTTCTTCTCGCTCGCCGGCCAACCCACGACGCGCGCCAGGACATGGCCAAACGCGTTGGGAGGTGACACATCTACCGTTCAGGAGGCCGTCCCCACTCAGCGGCGGTCTCTTGGGCGCGCGGTGTTCTCGCGACGGTCCCTCGGCGAAGGAGCGGACGCATACCGTGCGCGCTTCGAGCTCATGGCCGATCGTGCCGCCGGGGCGTTTGTCGGACTCGCGCTCGATCCGGAACTGGGTGGACGGCCTGGTGACGAGCTGCTTGGCTGGGAGGCGGATGCGAACCTTGCGTGGGTGGAAGACCCCGATTCAGGCGTTCTCGGCTATCGGCTGATCGACGTGCCGCGGGGGGCGACCGTCACAGTGCGGCAGTTCTCGACGAGAGCGGATGCGTGGCGCCCCGCCCCTGCCGGTGACAGTGCCGCTTATGCGGAGATCACCGCGCGCGACCCAGCGCTGACAGGGAAGCGCGGGGACGTGCGTTTCGTGATCGCGGTTGGACCGGTGGGCGACAACCCCAGAACCGTCGATATCGGCTTTGTCGTGCTCACCGCGCCGTCCCTCGCGGCCCTGCGCGAGCGCGCTCTTCAGGTTCCCGAGTCAGTCCTTCCGTTGTTCGGTGATGACTCATTGCCGGCATCCGCCGCAGGTGGGATTGCGCGCTTTCAACTCACACAGGCACCGCCCGAGCCCGACGGCTCGGTTGGCGTTCGCGCAATATCGCCTGCCCTCGTCCCGGCCTTTAACTCCCAGCCCGATTCCCTGTCGCAAGCGCCCGGCAACCGTGCAGCCCTGCTCGACGCCGTGGGACGTTACGGCATTACCGCGCTCGCCTTCGCGGTACCGGACCAGACGTCGGCCAGAGTGACGATTCGAATCTATGATCCCGCAGGCAGACTCGTTCGGATTCGTGTATATCGCCGTAATGGAGGCAAAAGGATTCCGCGCAACCAGCAAGCTGGTCGTGGTGCCATGAGCAAGGTAGTGAGCACGTGCCGCGGACTGCTCGTGCTCGCGGCCTGGAGTCATCCGATTCGTGCTGCGGCCCAAGGGAGTGTGGGCGAATCAGGTTTTCCCTTCGAGCCAATGCACGCGCAGCCGGTGGCATTCGGCGGCGCGGGTGTTGCCATGCGCGGCGCGCCGTTCGCCCTTGTGAATCCGGCGGCCCTCGCAGGAGCGCGTGGCGCGGAGTTGAGTCACCGGGCATCCGCGACTGGCGCGCGCGATTATGCCATGGCTGTCACCCACGGCGGTCGTTGGGGCACGATGCGCCTCGCGGCCCGCCGCCGAGACTGGGGCGACGTTGCCCGGGATCTAGGCTTGCAAGGAGTTACCGCTGGTGAGCAGTCACTCTCATTCACCTTCGCTCGAACAGCCGTTGCCGATCATATGGCTTGGGGCCTCTCGGTCGCCCGGCTCGATGCGGATTACGTCGGTGCCCATACCGCTACCTGGGCGTTCGACGGCGGTACGCAGGCAGCCATTGGCCGGGGCTTCAGCGTGGGCGTTGCTGTGCTACATGCAGGTCAGGGCTTCAAGACGAGCGGCGACCGCGCACCTTTGCCAACGCGCATTCGTCCCGGAACGGCGTGGCAGGGCCGAATTGGACACGTACGCCTCGCTACAGTTACGGATCTGGCGCTCCCTATTCGGTCGGGCACTCAGCCGGACCTGCACGCCGGGCTGCAATTGGGCGGTACGTGGGGATCGGCAAGCGCCGCAGCACGCGCCGGCTATCGCTCGTTGGCGAGTCCCGGGGGCCCTCGCCAGGGTTCGTGGGAGATAGGTGGAGGTCTGACGCTGGGACCTTTCACCGCGGACATGGCCTACATCTTCGGCGTAGTCCTCGGCGATGAGCGGTACATTTCGCTGGACGTTCGCTGGTAGCCTATAAATACCAAACCCCGGGGCTGAAAGCTCCCCGGGGTTGGCGGTCGGGCGAAGTGGCCGTCACACTTCGGCCGCGACTCTTCCCTGTTTCATACGGTTAGATGCTTAGAAGGGTTACAGGGTTGCATCTACCAGCGCTTCACTCTTCCTACTCGCGACGTCGTGATCGTTTCGACTTGGGACCCACGACGGAGCACGATCTTCGTATTCGACGCGCCCCAGCCTATTCCGTTAGGGCCGAAGATGACAATGGGATTGGAAACCTCGAGCGTGACGCCGTAGCTGGCCGGTCCCGGTGTTCTCCACCACGGAGTCCAGCCGCCTGTTTCGAGATGATCGATGCGGAGCGTGTCGCTGCTGAACGTGATGCGCGCGCGGGTCGCGTAGGCGATGGCGCGGTGCTGCCCGACGGCCAGTGCAGTCGTCACATCGCGGGCGGCGCGCTCGGTCGCCATCCAATCCATGAGGCGCGCCGCACGCGGCAGTGAGAACGCCATGAGCGCCGCCGCGATACAGATCACGACCATCAGCTCGAGTAGGGTAAACCCTAGGGCAAACCCCTTGGACATGCGCCGTTTATACGATCGGCGCCGGCCGGCGCATCACCGAAAAAACCCGGCGAAAAGCCCGAAAACGCGCCATTTGCGGGCTAACGCGCCGGGATTGCGTACGCTATGTTGGTGTGCGTGATGGTCTTGCCGTTCGGCACAGCGGGTGCAAATGCGGGTTCGCGATGAGCACTGACACGTCCTCGCAGCCTACCGGACTGCCCCATGCCGTCTTTCTGCAGCGGGTGACCGATGAGCCAGCCACCTCTCCCGAGGTGCGGCTGGGTCAGGGCGCATTTCTGACACTGCGGTTTGTCGATCTGCTCACGCCCGATCGCGAGCCTCCTACTCCCGATGTATTCCGCTATCAATGGGCGGCGACGGAGCGCTATTGCGCCGAGTTGGCGGGGGAAGGCACCGAGGCGTCGCATCTCAGCTGCATTGTGCGCGCGGCGGGCGAGGCGCATCAAGAGGGCAATACGCAGTTCCTCGCTCCAGCATTGTTTGCCTACGCGCTTTACCTCGAGCAGCAATCGCATTTTGAAGAAGCGGAAGACGCGCTTCACACAATGATCACGGTCGGCGGCGAACGCCTTGCAGTTTCCGACAAGATCAGCGCGTGGATGCGGATGGGTCGCGTACTTAGGCTGCAAGCTGATTTCGGACGCGCAGATGCGGCATACAGCCAAGCCGGAAGCATCGCCGCGGCACACGGGGATGCGCTGTCGGTGCTCCTCAGTCGGATCGGTCACTGCAACGTGGTTCACTACCGCGGAAACCTCGCCGAAGCCGAAGAGGCCTGGCGAGCTGTTCTTGCCGATTCAATCGTCCAGGGATTTCGAGTCGTCCAAGCGCAAGCCGAACACGGCTTGGGCAACGTTCTCGTGCGGCGGGGCCAGTCGCACGAGGGAGCGCCACATCTATGGCGTTCCTATGAGCTCTACGAAGACGAAACGTCGCAAGCCCGTTCTATGGGTGACCTCGGGCTGGCACTAGTGTCCCTTGGCGAGGTCCAAGCAGCGGAGTGCGCGCTGCAACACGTTTTGCGCGCGCGTACACCCGCGGACCTGGCAGCGAACGCGATGATCGAGTTGATGAATTGCGCCTCGTTCCGACGCGACCGAGTCAGTTTCGAGCGTTGGCGGGAACGTTCGCTTAGTGACATGCCAGAGGTGCCACCTAACATGCGCGCCGATTATCATCTCAAAGCGGGAATCGGATACGCCCGGTTCGGGAACATGCGACGGGCCGAGAACGAGCTCCGGAAATCCTACGAGATCGCGCTCGCACACGATTTGAACGAGCTAGTGTTCCACGTGGAGGGGATTCTCACTGGACTGAATGGTTGCGGCGCTCCCGAGTACACAGAAAGCGCCGCGTCAACCACTGTCATTCAGAGTGATTCGCTCAAAGAGGTTTCGGCGTCCCTGGCGGCACTTGGAACCTCGAGCTAGTGACAGGTCACCGGGTTGTTCTGATCACAGGTCACCGTGCTCGGGCCCGACGCATCGGCACACGCCGCGGCGGTGAGCGCGAACGACACGAGGACCAAGGCTATAGCGAAGCGAATGCGACGTGACATAAAGGCCTCCACAGTCAGGTTGGATGGGGACTCGCAGACACCAGCCAACTTGAGTGGTGCAGCCCGCCACGTTTAGGGCATTTTTGCGGCATCGTAGGGCGTTTTTGCGGCAATTAGGGATTTTGGGAGGTCGTGTAGGGGAATGCTGGTACTCGCGGCAGTCTCGGACATACAATATCAGAGGTTGCGCGGCGCGGTCGCGCCGCGCTTCACCTTGGCGCGCGCCACAACCTGGGACGACGCGCTCGAGACGATTCGTGTCCGGCCCGTCGAAATCGCCGTCGTCGACCCGATGCTGGGCGGGGCGCGCGGCCAGGAAGTCGAGCGGCTGCGAGTGCTGTTCCCCTCGCTGCCGTTGATCCTGTACACGCCGATGATGACTCCCGAGCTGGCTCCCGTGCTGCTCGCGATGGGCAAGTGCGGCATCAGTCAGGTCGTGTTGAGCCGCACTGAAGACCATCCCGATCGGCTGCGCGACCTGCTGTCCGCGGAGGCGCTGCACGCCGCGTCGCATCGCTTGCTCGATCAACTCACCACCGCGCTCGCGCCGCTGCCACCCGAGCTGCGCTGGGTGTTGGAAGACGCGATGCGCAGCCCCGGCGCCGTCCAGACGATCCAGCAGGTCGCCGCGCGGGCGCGCGTTGACCGCGGCACGTGCGCGCGCTGGTTCGCGCGTGCCGGCCTGCCGAGCCCAAGAGAAATCCTCGCCGCCGCCCGCGTGCTCTACGCGCACCGTCTGCTGCAGGATCCGGGCTTCACGATCGAGGACATCGCGAAGCGGCTGGGGTACGCGCAGGCCAAGACGCTGCAGCAGCATGCGCGCAAATACCTGGGCCTCACCGCCGGGGAAATGCGCCTGTCGCTCACCGCCGACGAAGCGACGGCACGCATCGTCCAGGGATTCCTGACGCCCGCGCGCCGGGCAGCGGCCCACGCCTCATGATGACGTCGCCGCCGCGCAAACCGTCAACCGTCCTGATCGTCGATGACGAGGCGGGGCTGCGCCGCGTGCTCGAGCGGTATCTCGAGCGGCACGGCTATCGCGTGCTCAGCGCCGGCACCGCCGAATCCGCCTACGAGATTCTCTCGAGCGAAGAAGCGGACGCGCTGCTGCTCGACATTCATCTGCCCACCATGTCGGGCCTCGCGCTCTACCTCGCGATCATCCATCGCTGGCCGGCGCTCGAGGGCCATATCGCGATCATGACGGGTGACGCGGAAGCGGAAGAAGTGCGCACCTGGCTCGACCACCACCACTGCACCGTCATCCGCAAGCCGTTCAACCTGCAGCAAGTCTCCGACTGGGTAGCGTCGGTGTTGCAGAGCGACCGCGCGTCCGGCGCCATGGACGCATGACGACGATTGCGCACGCCGACCCCCTGCATGTGCTGCGGGAATACCGGAACCTCGCGCCCTGGAACCTGCGTGACCTGTCCGTCGTGGTGGGAGCGGTGCTCGACGCGTCAGCGGTAACGCCCATCAATGCCGCGGCACGCGCCGCGCCGAGCGAACGGACCATACGCTTCTACGTGACACGCGGCCTGGTGAGCCCACCGGAAGGACGGGGGACTGCCGCGACATACTCGTACCGTCACTTCCTCCAGCTGCTGGCGATCAAGCTGCGACAGATGGAAGGCGCGACCCTCGCCGCAATCACCAAGGACATGCACGACCAGACGGGCGACGTGCTGGAGCGGCGCTGCGCCCAGGTGCTCGGCACGTCGCTCCCGACGCCCGATCGCCTGCCCCTCAAAGGCGCGGAAGGCATGCCGCGCGGCCGCTCGGGCCGCGCACTCACCGCCTGGTTGACGCGCGACGCCGGCAAGGAAACCACCGGACCCACCACCTGGCGCCGCATCCCCGTGACGCGCGGCGTGGAGCTGCACGTCGACGCCGATCACCCGCTCGCGCGGCTCGGCGCGGAGGACCAGGCGTTGGCCGAGACGCTGCGCCAGGCGATCGCGAAACTCCTGCCGCACAGCCCGTAATGGTTTTGTAGGGGCGCAACATGTTGCGCCACTACTCTCTCGAAACTGGAGTCGAAGATGTGGGTTCTGCTCGTACTCGTTGTAATCGTGGTTCTGTGGATCGTCGCCGCGTATAACGGTCTCATCTCACTCAAGAACCAAACGGTCAACGCCTTCAAGCAGATCGACGTGCAGCTCAAGCGCCGCCACGATCTGATTCCCAATCTCGTCAACGCCGTCAAAGGCGCGATGGACTTCGAGCGCTCGACACTGGAAGCGGTGATCCAGGCGCGCAATCAGGCGGTCAAGGTCAACGCGTCGGGTCCCGAAGCGATCAAACAGATCAGCCAGGCGGAGAACGCGCTCTCGGGCGCCTTGTCCCGGCTGCTGGTGACGGTGGAGCGCTACCCCCAGCTCAAGGCAACGGGCAACATCGGCCAGCTGCAGGAGGAGCTCACCTCCACCGAGAACCGCATCGCGTTCGCGCGGCAGCTCTACAACGACACCGCCACCCAGTACAACACGAAGCAGCAGCAATTTCCCACGACGCTGGTCGCCGGCCTGGCGCACGCGGAACGGACGGACCTGTGGGAGATCGAAGATCAAGCGGAACGCGCGGTACCGCAGGTTGACCTCTCCCGACGGTAATCTCTTTCAACAACAGGAAGCCAATCGCCGGCGCACGACGTGGCTGGTGATTGGCTTCGTGCTGTTTTTCGCCTGGCTCGGCTTCGGCGGCGACTACATCTGGGCGCTGCAAGGTCATCACCCGTTCCCGTGGGTCGGCGTGATCCTGACGACGCTGGCGATCATCGGGGTCTGGTACGCTTACAAGACCGGCCCCGAGAAGGTGCTGTGGGCAACCGGCGCCCGTGAGCTGACCGATCCGAAGACCGACGCGGAACGCCAGGTAGCGAACGTCGTGGACGAGATGGCGATCGCCGCCGGCGTGCCACGCCCGCGGGTCTGGCTCGTCCCGGACGACGATCCCAACGCATTCGCGACGGGCACCGGCCCCGGGAATTCGCATATCGCCGTGACGAACGGCCTGCTGAGAATCTGCAACCGTGATGAGCTGCAGGCCGTGATCGGCCATGAGCTCGGTCACGTCAAGAATCTCGATGTCCGGCTCATGACGACACTCGCCGCGCTGGTCGGTGCCGTGCTGTTGGTGCGCGACGGCATGGGCCGGATGATGGGCGGCGGCCTGGGCCGGACCGGAGGAGGGGGAGGGGGAGGGGGAGGGGGAGGAGGACGAAGAGGCAAGAACGCGGGGCCATTGGTCGCGGTTCTGCTGGCGCTGTGGGTGATCTCCTGGATCGTCGCCCCGCTCGTCACGCAGCTCCTCGCGTTGGCGGTGAGCCGGCGGCGCGAGTACCTCGCGGACGCCATGAGCGCGCAGTTCACGCGCAATCCCCTCGCGCTGGCCAGCGCGCTCGCGAAGATCGAGTCGGCGGCCGCGCCCACCGTGTCGATCAAGCGGGGCGCGGCTCATCTGTGCATCGCCGATCCGCTGGGCCGGCGGCTTACCAACCGCGAAGGCTGGCTCGCCGACACGCTCGCGACGCACCCACCGATGAGCATGCGGATTTCGCGGCTCAAGGGGATGGGCTACGCCGAGCTCAAGAAGGAGGGAGGCTCATTCACGAGTTCCGCGCGCGGCTGAGCCGCTATAAGAAGCAGGAGCCACGCCTCGCGCGGCGGGCGCTCGCCGCTGATCCCGCGATCACGGCCGCCGTGCAGGCGCATATGGCGGAGCACGCCCTCTCCGAGAAGGCGGTACGGCGACAGGTCCGGAAATACCTCGACGAAATCATCCCGCACTTCAACGTCCTGTCGTACTACAAGCTCGGCTACAACGTCGCCAAGATCGTCGTCAACCTGTTGTACAAAGTGAGCGTGGATTATCAGGACGAGCAGGCGCTGGAGCAAATCCCCAAGCGCGACGTCGTCGTCTACCTGATGAACCACCGCTCCAACGCCGACTACGTCGTCGTGGCGTACGTGCTCGCCCGCGGGGTGCACGTGAGTTACGCCGTGGGCGAGTGGGCGCGGGCCTGGCCGCTGGAGTACGTGTTCAAGTCGTTCGGCGCGTACTTCGTCCGGCGCCGCTTCCGCGAGCCGCTGTACCACACGGTGCTGGAGCGCTACGTGCAGCTCATCACGCGCAACGGCGTCACGCAGGGCATCTTCCCGGAAGGCGGCTTGTCGCGGGACGGCAAGCTTCGTCCGCCGAAGCTCGGCCTGCTCGACTACATCTGCCGTACCATGACCGATCCGACATTCGACCGCGACATCTGGTTCGTGCCGGTCGCGCTGAATTACGACCGGGTCCTCGAGGATCGCTCCCTGATCCGGGAGCTGATCGCCGCGGGAGACCGGCCGAGCCGGCTGTCACAGCTCGGCACGGTCGTGTCGTATCTCGCCAGCAATACCCTGCGCCTGCTGACCGGCCGGCTCAAGCGTTACGGCCGCGTGGCGGTCAACTTTGGGACGCCGCAGTCGCTGCGCGCCTGGCTCGAGAGCGCCCCGCGGAACGCGCTCGCCCTCCCGAAAGAGCAGCGCCTCGCCGAGCTGGAGCGCCTGGGGCGTGAGATGCTCGGCCGCATCGGCGCGATCATTCCGGTGACGCCCGTGCCGCTCGCCGCCGCCGCACTGCTCTCGTTCGGGCAGACGGTCATCAATCGGGAAGCGCTGCTCGAGCGCATGGACCAGCTGCGCGACCGGCTCAAGGAAGTGAACGGGAAAGTGGTGCGGGGCGGCGCACGGATCGTGGAGGTCTGGGACCGGGCGTGGCGGATGCTGCGCATGCGCCGGCTGGTCGTCGCCGATGGTGAAACGCTGGTGGTGTTGCCGCGCGGCCGGCCGCTGCTCGAGTTTTATGCCAACTCGATCGCGCACCTCGTTCCGATTCGCGGCCCGAGGCCGCTATTCCACAAGGCCCATGAGCTCGACGACAACCTGCCGAAGCTCAAAAACGAAGCCCCCGGGACGGCACGATAGGCCGCCCGGGGGCTCCGACACATCGGCTACCCGGAGTCGAGGGCTTGCGCCCTTCGTTCTTCTCTCCACCGCCACCTGTGGACTGATTCGTCCTCGGTAGGGCAAGCAGAGGCTCCGGCTTCCATCCCCAAGCAACCCCGTCGGGTCGCCTGGTTCACCAATGTGGGTGCTACGGGTCAGATCGGGTCGCGGACCGACCTTCCGCACTGCACGTCGAGGCACCATTTCGACGTGGCTAGGGCAACGCGACTGGCCCTAACTGTCCGACCCGGTGAGTTGACTCCCGGATCAACGAGCGCCTGAGCCCTTGGTTGCGTCGGCGCCCTCCCCGGAATTTCCGTTCGGACTCGAGTTAAAGGCGTTGTTGAGACGCCAGGTCCCAACCCTTCCCTTCAACTCGCGTGACCTCAATATAGGGGGGCTGAAAAACCGCGCAAGTGCCGATGTTTCTTCGGGTTAGCTCACGTCCATGTGCATCGTTTGTGGATGCTAACTGACGGTCCCAGCCCCGATTCCAGCGATCGTCCACATGATGTGGAGTTGTGAATCCACAGCACGCACGTTCCCACATCGGGGTATTTACCCCTCTATTGCCACTTCGCAGTAGGCAAACGGCTGGTCCGACTCGGCGGGAACGAATAGAAATCCTGCGCCACTCGTCGCAAACCAACCGGCAAGCAATTGGGTGGAACGACCGACGGCGGGTTCTGCGAACAATGCTTGCGTCCAGCGACGAATGTGACGCAGCTCCGGCGCGCGGCGCGCCAACAGACTTAACGCGGCCCCGAGACCGTGCGTCGCACGGAGAAAATGCGCGATCGCGTGCCCGCGTTGCGCGAAGATGTAGGAGCGCACTCCCGGCTCATCATAGAGCAGGGTACCTTCGTATGGGTCGGCGGGGGGCGCGTCCATGCGAGGACCGAAGTAGACGAAGACGCGGTTGTCTCCGTCTCTGCGCTCGACGACGATGGCGGCGGAATCGGGACTGAGACGCGCCGCGTGCACGAGGTCTTCGGCGGCAAGAATGCCGACCTGGGCGGTCCACTCGAGCGCCGCGAGTGCTTGATCGAGCGGCAAGCCGACCGCGTCATCGTACGCGATGAGGCGCGGCGCTTCACCGGCGCGCTGGAAGAAGTGGGCAAGCGCGTCGGCGCGATCCTCAAATGTCCGCAAGATGCGGGTGGTTGCGGGAACGGCCATCCCGGGATAATAACGGAGCAGGAATTCAACTGTTAGAGGAGCGATCAACGATGTTGCTGGGATTGGTGATGGTCGTCACGGTTGTCGCCTATCAACAGGATACGGTGACGCACAGGGACTCGTTACCAGTCCCGGCACCCGCGCCGACCATAGAGCAGATCCGCTACCTGGCAGGCTTGAAGACCGCAACGCGCGGCGTCGCACAGATTCGTGACGGGTTGAACCGCGTCGTCCGCACACAACAGGCCGGGGACTCGCTCACACGGCGCCGCGCGGCTCGACGCCTCGGCGGGCTGTGCGGCAGCGCCCGCTCGTTCATCCTCAGCGGCCGGCCGAAGATGCAACCGACCGCCTATGCCGACTCGATGCGCATCCTGGCGAAGCAGGTGACGACGCGGCTCGATTCCTTGAACAGCGCGCTGCCGGTGTGTGAGAAGACGGCCGGCCATGATCCGGCGACGGTGGCCGGAACGCTGACGACGCGGTTGAAGAACTACGACGATGCGTTACTGGCCTTCCGTAATGCGCTCAAACCGGACAGTACCAAGGCGATCAGCCAGCAGTAGCCTCGTAAGTGCTAGTTCTGCAATCCTTTAAGCCACTGCTGCAGCAACTCTGCGGCGGCCTGCTTGATGTCGGCGAACCGGAGTCCTGCACTCACGGACTGCAGCTTGGACTGTGCTATGTCGCGCCGCAGGGAGAAGCGGAACGCCTCGAGCGCCCAGCGCCGCAGATAGGGGCGTTCGTCGTCCAGCCGTTTGACCAACAGGTCGAGCGCATGGGTGTTGCCCCGGCTCGCGAGCGCCGCCAGGACGTGCACCGCGAAGCGCTGATCGCCGGCGCGTGCGTCTACGGAATCCACGAGAGTCGTATCGCCTGTGCGGGCGATGACGCGGTACGCTGCGTTCTGGATGGCGTCCCGGTAGGAGGGCGTGCGCAGCGCCCGGAGGATGACGGCGCGGCGACCGGCCGAATCGGTGAGGGCCATCGCCGTCACTGCGGCAGCCCGAACCGCGTCGCTCGAGTCTTCGACCACCGCGGCGCGGACCTGTGCCGAGGTGTCCTTGAGGGCGGTCTGCAGCGCGGGGAGCGCCGTGGCCGCGGGGAAGGCGGCGAGGGCAGTGGCCGCGCCTGCACGGGTGAGGAAGTAATCGGCGCCGGTGGCGGCCTGGACCACGGCCGCGGCGGCCGCCGGGTCGGTCGGCCGCTGGCTGAGCTGGGCAATCACCCAATGGCGGTTCCATAAATCGGGATCGCGCTGCAGCTGCGTCGCGAGCCACGCGGTTGGCTGATCGAAGCTGAGCTGCTTGAGGATCGCGTTGCCGTCGTCAAAGATCACCATGGTGGGCGCGCCTTTCACGTCGCGCACCACGATCGTGTCCTGGCCCTGCGACAGCTGCGCGCGCGCCGTGACGTCGCCTGACGCCGTACCGACGCGGACGGTGACAGGCATGCGGAACACCGCGGGCGTCGTAAAGCGCAGGCCGGTGCTGTCCGCCTTGGAGGAATCCTGCTGCGTCTGCTGCACAACGAGCGAGACGGTGGACGCGCTCGAATCGTACTTCGCGCTGACCGTAAACTCCGGGTAGCCCGCCTGATAGATCCATTGATCCCAGAACCAGTCGACGTTCTCGCCGGTGGCGTCGAGCACGGCCTGACGCACGTCATCGGTGGTGGCGTTGTCGAAGGCGTGATTGACGAGATAGCGGTGCACCGACGCCCAGAAGCGCTGGTCGCCCAGGTATTGCTTCAACATCCTGAGGACGAGCGCGCCCTTGGGGTAGATGTTGTTCGAGCCGAGCGACGCGAGCGGCATGCGCCGTTGGTGGTCGATCTGCATGAATTGGTCGTACTCGTCGAGGTAATAATCCTGCTCGGCGTGACGCCCCAGCTTCTGCGCCCAGTATTGGCCCGGCATGAACTCCGCGAACCCCTCGTTGAGCCACATGTTGGCCCAATTCTCGGTGGTGACGTAGTCGCCGAACCACTGATGCGAAAGCTCATGCGGAATCAGAATCCAGAGATACCACGGGCGGTCCTGGTAGTCACGCGGGCCTGGTAGCCAGTCAACGAGCGTGGTCGCACTGACGTTTTCCATGCCGCCGAAGAAGTCGGCCACGGTGGTCTGCGCATACTTGGCCCACGGGTAGTTGATGCCGGTGAGGCGCGAGTACGTATCGATCATATCGGGGGTGATCTTGAACAGCGGCCGCGCCAGGGCGGAGTCTTCGTGGTACACGTAGTAATCCACGGGGACCGTACGCCACGTGTCGTGGATTTTCACGAGCGGAGCCACGACAAGCGAGACGAGATAGGTGGCGGATGGCTTGTCCTGCAGCCAGTCAAGCGTGCGCGAACCGTCTCGGGCGGTGGCGTCGGAGATGAGGCGGCCATTGGAGACGGCCATCATTCCCTTGGGCACGGTGGCCACCACTTCCCACGTCATCTTGTCATTGGGGAAGTCGTAGGTGGGGAACCAGTAGTGATTGTCGTGGTCCTCGCCCTGGCTCCAGATCTGCCGCGGGCGGTGCGGCCGGCCTTCGGAATCGATGAATGTGAGGCCGTGGCCGCTCTCCACCACACCGTGATAGGTGACAGTGAAACGGGCCGTGTCCCCAAAGCCAATCGGCCGCATCAGGTACACGACGAGCGTATCGCCATGGCGCGCGGTGCGCAGGGTCGCCCCGCCCGCCCCGCTGACGCGGCTGATCACGAGCTTGGCACCCGCGTCCAGGATGACCGAATCGAGTCCCGCTCGACGCGAGACGAGCGTCGTCGCGACCTTCCCGTCGAATGAGGTCGAATCCCAGTCGAATCGGGAGATCTCGATCCGCTGGTGAATCAGGTCGTAGTCATGCGACCGGGTGTAGTGGTCGTTGGCCATCCGATCGACGTTGGACTGGCCGGCGAGCGAGGTGGTGACGACACAGCACGCTGCGAACAGGGAGAGCGGATGGCGCATCGGTCTTCCTTGTACCGGAGGACGGGCCCGGAATGTACTTGAGCGCTGGGACACTTACGAGAAGTGCCGTGATGATGTTGTTATAGTGTCGCTATCGGGCGAAACGCGCTCAGATTGACACGCCTGAGCGTGTTCCATACTTTTGCCCGCGGTTCAAGCATACGTGGCACCGTCACCGGCTGTCTGCGCTTCCGCGAGGACCATCTGTCTCGCGGATTTTTGTTTGAGCCCGTCCCAGGCCGCGGTGGCCTGGGTCGATCCAGTCCGGGGCCGTGCCCCATTGTGCAGAGGTTAGACCAGTATGGCTAAGGGTAAGGTGAAGTGGTTTAACGACGCGAAGGGCTTTGGCTTTATCGCGCAGGAGTCGGGTCCAGACGTGTTCGTCCACTTCACAGCGATCCAGGCGGAGGGCTTCCGCAGCCTCGCCGAGGGGGACAACGTCGAGTTCGACGTGGCCCAGGGTCCAAAGGGGCTGCAAGCGCAGAACGTTCGGAAGGTCTGAATCAATTTCAGACAGGCGGGCCCGGGTCACACCGGGCCCGTTTGCTTTTCATATATTGGCGCATGACTCCTGCCTTCCTCCTTCTGCTCCTCCTCCAGGCGGCGCCCGCTGCCTCCGCACCCCGGCCGTTCGCGTATCGCGGCTTCAGCCCCGGCATGTCGTATCGGGATTTTGCGGCCCAGGCGCGCGCCCTCGCCCAGAGCCACAACGACATCCTGGCGTGCCAAACGATGCGCCAGACGGCACAGGTCATGGACTGCGGTGTCCGCGTGCGTGATCCGGTCGATAGCGCGCGTTTCTATTTGAGCGCGAACGTCATCGAGGGACTGGCGTCGGTCATCTCGTTCCTGGATTCGGGGAAAGTCGCGTTGGTGGGACGGACGCAGGACGACCTGCGCCGGCACCTGGGTGTCCCGCAGCGCCGCGAGCGCAGTATGTGGGAATGGACCAAAGGCCGGCGTTTCATCCGGCTCAACTGGCGAGGCGGTCGTGGGTGGCGCGTGATCTCGATTACGCTCAACGACCGTGACGTGCTGGCTCGGATCGCGCGCTATCGCCCCCCCCCCCGCCCCCCCGCGAAGCCGAAGCCTAAATAGCGTCGGCGACGAGACGCTCGGCGAGCTGCGCGATCCCCTCTACCCCTGTTATCTGATCCATCCAGCGCGGGGGCAACGACACTTCTCCGTATCGTGCTCCCAGGAGGGCGCCCGCCACGGCCGCGTTGGTGTCGGTGTCGCCGCCCGCCTGTGCGAGATAGATGAGTGCGTCCTCGAGCGTGCGGTCGTGGGTGACGAACCAGAATGCGATCTCGACGCAATGCACCACGTATCCCGCCTCGCCCGCGCGCGCGATCGGCAGGTCGGCCTCCGATTCGCGGGGCACCCGATGGATCGCCTCGCGCAGCACGCGCGGCGCGCGATCGCCCATCTTGTGAAGCACTTCATCGATGAAGTAGATGTTGCCGTGCAGCAGCTCCCGGGCCGCGAGGTTCACCGCCGCAGCGCCCCACGTGCACCGCTCGTCGGCGTGCGTGATCGCGGCCTGTTGCGTCGAAACGCGAATCAAGCGATCGAGATCATCATGGTAGCGCAGCGCCACCGGGATACAGCGCATGACGCTGCCGTTGCCGGCGGCACGTCCCGGGTTCTCCTGATTCGCGAGCCGGCCCGCTTCGAATGGCTCCTTGCCGCGATCGATCAAGGTGAGCGCGCGCCTGGTCGTCATCCCGATGCCGCGGCCGTCCACCTTCATCCATTTCACCCAGCGGCGCGCGACATCGTTGGCGTCAAACCCTTGCGAGGCCAGCAGCGATTCGCCGAGCAGCAGCGCCATCGCGGCATCGTCGTCGTAGGGGGAGTTCTTGGGGGGTGGGGCGAGATCGACCACGCCCCGCGGGAAGGCTGTGCGTATCGCGTCCGCCGTGCCCAGATGCTCGGTGGGGACGCCCAGTTGATTGCCGGCGACAAGGCCCAGCAACGCGCCTCGCGCGCGAGAGACCAGCTGTGGGTTTCCCCGGTCCATTGGCTCACAAACTAACACCGGCCATGGCGCTCGTTTGGGGCATTCCGGCGCTCTACATCGTCCTGTGCGTGGTGCTCTGGACGCTGCAGGAGAAGATCACGTTCCCTGCCCCGCGGGCGGCATTGCCAGATCCTGTAAAGACGCTCGGTTCCGGTGAACAAGTCGAGTTGACGATGCACGATGGTACGAAGCTCGTGGGATGGTATTTGCCGCCCCTCGCCGCCCCTCGCCGCCCCTTCGCCGCCGTTTTGTGGTTTTATGGAAATGGTGAGACCATTGCCGCCATCTGGCCGATCATCCGGGAGTTCCGGCCCCCCAGCGCCGCGCTCCTCGTGCTCGATTATCCCGGCTACGGCGGAAGCGCCGGCCGCACCAGCGAGGCGGGCATCTACGAGGCGGGCGATCTGGCCTACAACGCATTGCTCAGCCATGCCGAAGTGGACCGGCACCGCATCTACGTTTACGGCCGCTCACTGGGCAGCGCCGTGGCAACACACGTCGCGGCCACGCACGACGTTGCCGGTCTGATTCTCGAGTCACCGTTCACGAGCGCCCGTGGCATGGCCGCACGCCATTACCGCATCTTCCCGCGCTTCCTGGTGCGGCTGGGCCTCGATAATCTCGACCGCATCACGCGTATTCATTGCCCCGTGCTGATCTTTCATGGGACGGCCGACATGCTTGTCCCGATCGCGATGGGCCGTGAAGTTGCCGCCGCGGCCGGCGGTCCGGTGGAGTTTGTGATGATCGAGGGCTCAGGCCACAACGACACCTACGACATGGGCGGGAAGGCCTACCGCGAGAAGCTCGCAGCGTTCGTCAAATGACCACGACCGGCTCCAGCCGGTCTCGTTCCTCCTCAAAAACCCGCTGGGCCTCATCGAGCGCGCGGATGACATCCGGTTCCTCTGGATCAGGGAACTTGCTGCTCGGCGCTACCCGGCCCGTGAGCTTGCGGACGGCAACCAGCGCGCGGGTCACCTCGCAGCGTCCCGCATCGGGATCGGTATGGCCGGCCACGAGCAGCTCCTCATAAAGAGGAAGGGCCGCGGGGTCGTCGAGCACGTATAACGACTCGAGAATCTTGGGAGCCAGGAAGCGCCGCAACATCTCGTCGCCGCGGATACGCTGGAACAGCGCGATCAGATCGGGAGCCTGGCCGGGGTAGTAGCGCGCCGCTTCGACGGCCGCCGCGACAAACGCGTGGTGCGCCCCCGGAGTCTGCAGGTACCGCGCGAAGAGCGGCCAGGCGCCCTTCGGATGGCGTTCAGCAAGCGCCAGAAACGCGAAATAGCGCCGGCCGAGCGGCGCCCGGATGTCGGCGATGACGGTGCGCAGGCCCGCCACACCCCAGCGCGCGCCGACGAGCGCGGCGGCCGCGGCATGTTGCCAACGCTCGAGCTCGGGCACGCGGAAGGTGACGATGTGCGGATCGAGAAACGCCCGACAGCGCTCCAGCGCGGCGAGCAACCGGCGATCCACCGCCGCGAGCGCCGGCTCGAGTGCTTCCGTGTTGGCACGGCGCGCGAGTGCGAGCGCCTCCCATCCGAGCTGTCCGAGATTCGACTCTTCCCACGTCGCATCCAGATCGGCGGCGTCGCGTGCGGCGAGCAGTCGTTCCAGCCCCGCCGCAAATCCGCACAGCCGCCGAATTGCATCCATGCACGTAATGTGGAAAGCGCGTGGATATTGCGCTATCCCATTCACAGGCTTAACCTTGCCCGCTCATGCGGCGGTACCGGGCCCTCCTCGTTTCGATCCTGACGCTTACGGCGTGTTCCCGTGGAAGCCGCGGAGCGATTGTCCTGGGGCTCGCGGGGCCCTTTTCCCAGCCCCGCGGTGAGTCGATGCAGCGGGCGGCCGAGCTGGCCGTCGCGGAAATCAACGCCCGCGGTGGGATCCGTGGACGCCAGCTGGCGCTGCGGGTAATGGATGACAGCGGCCGCCCTGAGGTCGCGATTCGCATCGCCGAGCAGCTGGTGGACGACCCGGCGGTCGTCGCGGTGGTAGGGCACCTCACGTCCGGCACGTCGCTGGCGGCGGTCCGTGTGTACGGCGAGGCGCACCGCCCGCTCGCCATGATCTCGCCCTCCGCTTCGAGTCCCGACCTCTCCGGCGTCAATCCCTACTTCTTCCGGGTCTGTCCCAGCGACCTGAGTCATGGCGCGCAGTTGGCCCGTTACGCCCGCCAGACGCTTGGCGCGCGCCGGGTCGGCGTGATCTACGTCGACGACGATTATGGGCGGGGGCTGCGGCTCAGCTTCGCCGCGGAGTTCCGGCGCCTGGGCGGCGAAATCGTCGAGGAAGATCCGGCGCTCTCCACGACGCCCAGTCTCGAACCGTATCTATCGCGCCTGCGCCTGGGAGACGGGGGGGGGCCGGACGCGCTGATGCTGGCGACGGAACGGAGCGGGGCGGAGCTCGCGCTGCGAGAAATGGGACGTCTCGGCGTTCATTGGGCGGTCCTCGGCGGTGACGCACTCACGGGCATCGAAGCGGCCGGCCCGATCGCCGAGGGCGTCCGTTTGTCATCCGCGTACCTCGTGGACCGGCCCGGAGAGCGCAACGCCCAATTCGTCGAGGCGTACACCCGCGCGTACCCGGGGCAGCGGCCCGATCATCGCGGCGCCGGCGCCTACGACGCCGTCCACCTCCTGGCACGGGTGCTCGCCAATGCCGGGACGGACCGGCAGGCGATCCGTGACCGTTTGGCGCGGATCGGCACGGATGTGCCGGCGTACGAAGGCGTCACCGGATCCATCGCGTTCGATGGACGCGGCGACGTGCCGGCCAAGTCGGTCGTGATCGGCACCGTGCGTGGCGGCCGGCTGGTCACGGAGGTTGTGCCGTGAACACGATCCGCTGGCGGATCATCGCCGGCCTGGCCGGCCTGCTGGCCGGTCTGGTGATCGCCGCGATCGTGGGGGTCACCTCGCTCGGCACGCTGCGGCGGTCGCTGGCGACCGAAATCGAGCATCTCCGTGAATCGAGCGAGGTCGGGAACGGTCTCGTGGCAGCCGTATTCGAGGAGATTCGTGTCGCCGACGATGCACGCAATCAGTTTCAGACCGCCGCGGACGCCGCGTTCCAGTATCAGAAGCGGCTCGACGGCCTGGCGGGACTCACCGAGGCCGACCGCGTCACGGTCAACCACATCAAGCAGCTGCAGGCGGCGATCCACGTCGACTATTCGCTCGCGCACGCCGATCTCGATCTGGGACGGACGCGGGAAGCGCTGGCGCTGTCGGCCGGCGTGCGCGCGCCCGTCGCGGAGCTGACGCGGCTGGTGCGTGAGTTGTCGGCCCGGCAGTCCGACAAAGCGGTCGTCGTCGGCCAGCGCCTGGCGGACCTCGCGCGGCAGCGTGAGATCGTGCTCTGGCTCGTGCTGATTGCGACCGTGATAGCGGGCGCGCTGGTCGGCGTGTTCACGCTGCGTTGGGTGGAAGGGCCACTCGTGCGCCTCGTGACCGCCGCCGAGCGATTCGGGAACGGCGATCTGCGGCCGGTCACCACCGGGAGGATGCCGCGCGAATTCCAGGTGCTCGCCGACGCCATGCGGCACATGGGCGAGCGGCTGCGGGGCATCGTGTCGGAAGTCGTGGGGTCAGCCGACAAGATCGCGGCATCGGCCAGCGATCTGTCCGCCGTCAGCGAACAGCTGGCCGCATCCTCGAGTCAGGTGTCGAGCGCCATGCTCGAGATCTCGACGGGGGCGGAAAGCCAGCGCAACGAGCTCAATGCGACGCAGGCGGCGCTGGAGCAGCAGCGCAAGGCGACGGCGGAGATGGCGGATGCCGCGTCCCGCGTGGCCCACCTAGGGGAGGAAATCCGCACGGTCGCCGACCGTCATCGCAATGACGTCGCGGCGGCGGGCACGACGCTGCTCGACGTGCGTGAGGTGGTCCGCACGACGGCGACGGAAGTCACGCACCTCGCCGAGCAGAGCGCGGCGATCGACGATTTCGTGGACCTGATCAAACGGATCTCATCGCAGACCAACCTGCTGGCGTTGAATGCCGCGATCGAGGCGGCGCGCGCCGGTGAGCATGGCCGCGGGTTCGCGGTGGTCGCCGAAGAGGTACGCCAGCTCGCCGACGAATCGTCCCGCGCCGCCGAAGATGTGGCACGCACCACGCGCGTGATTCGCGAACAGGTGGAGGAAGTCACCGCCACGATGGCCGTCGGCCAGGCGAAAGTGCGCGGCATCGAGTCGGTGGCGGAGGGAGCCGCACGCGGCCTCACCGAAATCGTCGCGGCCGTTCAGCAGATCGAGCAGGCGGCATCACGGGTGACCCGCGCCGCCCAGGAGAATCGTGGCGTCACGGAGCAGCTCGGCGCGCAGGCCCAGCAGGTGGTGAACCGCGCCGTCTCACATGCATCCAGCGCGGAGCAGGTCACCGCGGCGACGCAACAACAGGGCGCGTCCACCCAGCAAATGGCAGCGGCCGCCGGCGATCTGCTCCAGGCGGCCGAAAAACTGCGCGGCTTGGTCCGCGGCTTCCGAATCTAGCGCCGGGGGCCCTTCTTCTTTTTTCCGGGCGCCTTTTTCACGGCGACCGGCTTCTTCTTGCGCAGCCCGTCCTGCACCTCCGCCAGCACGCGGTCGCCCTCGTCCGGGCCGATCAAGCCCCGCCGGACCGCGTACCGGACGAGCTCTTCGGCGTCCTCAAACGTAAAGTCCGCCAAACCGGCCGCGCCCCGCATCGCCTTGATGAGCGCGTCCGCGACCGGACTGCGGAGCACGCTGGCGATGCCGGGAAGGGCCTCGAGGAGCGACGAGATTTGCGAACCACCTAGCTCGGCTGGCATCGGGATCGAAAGGGCCGTTAAGGACGGTCACGATGGGCTCAAACGCGGGACGACCGGCGGTTGGGCCACGAGGACGGATGCGAGGGGTGTCCATAACGGCTCCTGTTGCCGGAGAGATAGCCCCCGGGCAAAGTGCGTCAAGATCTGGGTAGTATAGATTTCCAGCCGGAGGGGTGTCGCTTTGGGCAGACGGGGGATCAAGGAGTACCGCGCGCCGGAAGCCCTGGCGCTCATCGCAGCCGACCGGGCGCACGAGCCGCTGGTGTGCCCCTCGTGCGGCACCCGCACGATCCAACGTTCGCCGCGCCGCCGCCCGCTGCGGGTCGGGGAGCTTTCCGCCGCCGAGCGGATCAGCCTGACGTGTGCGGCGTGCAGCCGCCATGCTTTCTACATCACGCGGGGAATGGAGCCACCGCGCGATGCCACCATGGATCCCAGGAGCTTATGAGCGAGGACACGCGTGGCTGGTGACGCGATACAGATGATGGGGACCGTCACAGAAGTGCTGCCCAACACGACGTTCCGCGTAAAACTCGAAAATGGACATGAAGTCTTGGCCTACGTGAGCGGGAAGATGCGCAAGAATTACATCCGCATCCTCCAGGGCGACCGCGTGGCCGTAGATCTCTCACCCTACGACCTGACGCGCGGTCGAATTACCTACCGATACAAGTAGTCGGTCCTCAGTCATCGGTCATCAGCACTGATAACCGACGACCGAGAACCGATGACTAGGATGGATGCCGAAACAGCCGGTTCCATCTGATCCGCAGCGGGTGGGTCGCGACGCTCAAATAAATGAAGAGCGGTCGCCCGCGGATGTGCTGCCGCGGCAGGAAGCCCCAAAAGCGGCTGTCGTAGGACTCGTCGCGGTTGTCTCCCATCACGAAATAATGGTCCGGCGGCACGACGATCGGCCCCCAGTCGTGCGTCGTGGGCCGATAATGCGGCGCATCCTTGCCGACGTATTGCGGCAGCTGCCACGCCCTGATCAGCTGCAGCCGGAACGGTTCGTCGGGGACCGGCGTGAGGGCCGTATGCAGTGCATAGGGCTCGTCCAGACGTTGGCCGTTGCGGAACACGGTGTCGTGCACCATCTGCAACGTGTCGCCCGGCGCGCCCATGACCCGCTTCACGATGTTCAGGTCAGGCGTCGAGTCTTCCACCGACCGGAACACGACGACTTCCCCGCGCTGCGGCGTTGCGAACGCGGGCAGGCGACAGCAGTGAATTCCCGTAAGCGGAATCTCCAGCTCCCCCCCGAAGACCGCCTTGTTGACGAACAGGAAGTCACCAATGAGCAACGTGTTTTCCATGCTCGCGGAAGGGATGCGGAACGCCTCGACCAGAAACGACCGCAACACGACCCAAATGAGGAACGCGGTGCCGATCGCCTTCAGCCACGCGATCGCCTCGTCCTTCACGGTTTTCGGAGGCTCCGGAGGCTTGGGCGAGGTCACGGGGTCTCGATCCAGTCGGCGATGAAGATGTTCGTCTCCCCTGGCACCTTGCCGTTCCGATTGGACGCCCAGACGAGCTGCCGGCCGTCCGGCGAGAACATCGGGAAGGCGTCGAATTCGGCGTTGGTCGTGATCTGCTCGAGCCCGGTGCCGTCCTGGTTCACGAGATACAGATCGAAGTTGCGCGAGCGCGGGTTCTTGTGGTTGGACGCGAAAATGATGCGGCGCCCGTCCGGGTGGAAGAACGGCGCAAAGTTGGCGCCGCCGAGATTCGTCATCTGACGTTGGTGCGAGCCGTCCGCATCCATCACCCAGATCTCCATGCGCACCGGCCGGACGAGATTCTGCGCGATGAGGCGACGATAGTCCGCTGAGTCGGTCGCGGTCTGCGGGTGCCAGGCCCGATACACGATCTGCTTGCCGTCCGGCGAGAAGAACGGCCCGCCGTCATAGCCGAGCTGGCGGGTCAGCCGCTGCAGGTGCCGGCCGTCCACGCTCATCGTGTAGATGTCGAGGTCGCCGTTGCGCAACGACGTGAACACGATCGTCGTGCCGTCCGGCGACAGCGTGCCCTCGGCGTCGTAGTGCGGGTTGTTCGTGTTGCGGCGCGCACCCTGGCCGTCGGCGTTCGCCACATAGATGTCGTAGTCGTACAGCGCCCAGACATAGCCCTGGGAGTAATCGGGCCGCGGCGGGCAAGCCGCGCCGGAGTGCGCCGTCGAGGAGTAGAAAATCCTGGCGTCGTTTTCGAAGAAGTAGCCGCACGTGGTACGCCCTGCGCCGCTCGACACGCGATGCAGCCCGCTGCCGTCCACGTTGATGACGAATTCCTGATCGCACCCGGAGTCCGCTTCCTGGCGCTGGAAAATCAGCTGGCGGCCGGAGCGGGAGAAATACGCCTCCGCGTTCTGGCCGCCAAAGGTCAGCTGCCGGATGTTGCGGAGATGCACCTCCCCTGAGTCGGCGGTGATCGCCTGCAGCAGCACGGGCAACAACAGGAGGAGCATGGGACTCGCAAGCTAGAGGCATTCAAACGCGCAGGCAATGTTAGATTATCTGCTCCGATGAATGATCCCAAAGCACCGCGTCGGTCGCGTCAGCCCTTGATGGACCCGCTCGGCCAGATGTGTGCCGACGGGAAACAGACGGCTGAATACTTGTGGCAGGTCCCGAAGGACGCTGCCGCGCGTCAGAAGATTCTGGATCTCCTGACCCAAATCGGAACTGAAAGCGCGAAGCAGGGGCGGCATGAGATGCCGAAGCTGGTCGAGGAGCTGAAGATCGCGGCGCAGGCAACGCCCTCTCCGCAGCAGGTCGAGATGCTGGTCGATGGCTTCGACCGGCTGACCAAACTCTGGCAAGCCGCCAAATCCGGACTGCTATGACCGAGACGGTCACCCGCGTGACGCGCGAGCTCGACCAGCTCTGCATCAACACCGTCCGCACGCTGGCGATGGATGCCGTGCAGCAGGCCGATTCCGGCCATCCCGGCACGCCGATGGCGCTGGCGCCGCTCGCGTACGTGCTGTGGCAACGGCATCTCAAGTACAATCCAGCGAATCCGGACTGGCTCGACCGCGATCGCTTCGTGCTGTCGGCTGGCCACGCCTGCATGCTGCTCTACAGTGTCCTCTACCTCACCGGCTACGACCTCACCCTCGATGACATCAAGCAGTTTCGGCAATGGGGCAGCCGTACGCCCGGGCACTCGGAGCACGGCGTCACGCCGGGTGTGGAGGCGACGACGGGACCACTCGGCCAGGGCGTCGGGAATGCCGTCGGCATGGCGATCGCGGAGGCGCAGCTCGCGGCACTGTTCAACCGCCCCGGCCATTCTCTCATCGATCATCACACGTATTTCCTGGCGTCTGATGGCGATCTGATGGAAGGCGTCTCACACGAGGCGTGTTCGCTGGCCGGTCACCTCAAGCTGGGCAAGCTGATCGGGTTTTACGACGACAACCGCATCACGATCGACGGATCAACCGATCTCGCATTCTCCGACAACACCACGAGGCGCTTCGAGGCCTACGGCTGGCAGGTGCAGCGGATTCCGGACGGCAACGATCTCGACGCCATTGACGCCGCGATCGACCAGGCGAAACGGCTCACGGAGCGACCATCGTTGATCATCGTGCGAACCCACATCGGCTGGGGGAGCCCGCACAAGCAGGACAGCGCCGAGGCGCACGGGGCGCCCCTCGGCGCGGACGAGGTGAAGGCGACGAAACAGAATCTCGGCTGGCCTTCGCTCGAGCCGTTTTACGTCCCCGAGGAAGCGCTGGAGCACTGGCGGCGCGCGAGGGATCGTGGGACGCGTCTCGAGGCCGAATGGCAGAAGCGCCGGGATAAGTACCGCGCGGCCCATGCCGATCTGGCGACCGAGCTGGAGCGGCGCCTGGCAGGCCGCCTGCCGGCGGGCTGGGATGCGGCGTTGCCGGTGTTCGGTCCCAAGGACGCGCAGGCCACGCGAGCGGCGTCCGGCAAGGTGCTCAACGCGCTCGCCGCCAAACTGCCGGAGCTGATCGGTGGATCAGCCGACCTGACGGGCTCGAACAACACCGAGATCAAAGGCGCGGGGCCGGAACGGAATTTCCACTATGGAGTCCGCGAGCACGCGATGGGCGCGGTGCTGAACGGCATCACGCTGCATACAGGCTTCATGCCGTTCGGCGGAACGTTCCTGATCTTTTCCGATTACATGCGGCCCGCGATTCGTCTGGCGGCACTGACGCAGCTCAAGCCGATCTACGTGTTCACGCACGATTCGATCGGCCTGGGCGAAGACGGGCCGACGCACCAACCCATCGAGCAGCTCGCCGCGCTGCGCGCCATTCCCAACATGACGGTGATCCGACCCTCCGATGCGACGGAGGTCGTCGAGGCGTGGCGGGCAGCGATCACGCATCAGCAGGGTCCCGTGGCGCTGGTGCTCACACGCCAAAAGGTCGCCGTGGTCGACCGATCGAAGTACGCGCCGGCAACGGGGCTGCATATGGGCGGCTATGTCCTGGCAGACTCGAGCGATCCTGACGTGGTGCTCATGGCGACAGGCTCGGAGGTGGAGCTGATCCTGGGGGCGTACGAAACCCTGAAGGCTGACGGCAGACGGCCAAGAGCGGTCTCGATGCCGTGCCTCGAGTACTTCGCGAAGCAGTCACAGGAATACCGCAACTCGGTGCTGCCGCCCGGAGTGCCACGGATCGCCGTCGAGGCGGCGGCGCCACAGTCGTGGTATCGCTGGGTTCCGGAAGGGAACGGCGTGATCATGGGGATCGACCGGTTTGGCGAATCCGCACCCTCCCAGCGCATCTACAAGGAATTCGGGTTGACCGTGGATGCCGTGGTTGCACGGGCCCGAACGCTCCTCTAGGTTTCCGGATCATGAAGTCCGTCACCATGCTCATGTGCTGCCGCGTTTGTCGCTCGATGTGTTGTACGAGAGCGGCTGATCTGGCGCGTCAGCAATGGGGATGAGATGACCTAGCAGCACAGGGCACACGCCCCGCCCAACACGCACCGCGATCGGCCGCGACTCCTCGAATCGAGTCGCGGCCGATCGCTTTTTGAGGAGGACTCACGTGACGGCATCCGTCATAGGCCTATCCGGCAGCCCCAAGCCGGTATCGCACTCCCGCACCCTGCTCGCGCTGACGCTCGCGGCGCTCGAACGGCAGGCCGCCGGCTCCTCGCGTCTGGTCGATCTCGCCGAGCTGCCAGCCGACGCGCTGCTGGGACGGCGCGAGGATCGAGAGGTAGCTGATGCCATTCAGGCCGTGCTCGATGCGGGGGTCGTAGTGGTGAGCACGCCGATCTATCGCGCCACCTACAGCGGCCTGCTCAAGGTCTTTTTCGACCTCCTGCCGCAGGATGCGCTCGCACGCAAGGTCGCCATCGCGATCGCCACAGGCGGCGGGCCGGGCCACCTGCTCGCCGTCGATCACGGCTTGCGACCGCTCCTGGCGAGCGTCGGCGCGCTCGTGGGCGCGACCGCTGTCTACGGCACGGACGCACAGTTCCGCAACGGCACCCCTGAGCCCGCATTGGTCGAGCAGATCGAACGGGCCGCCCTCGAAGCAGCGTCGCTTGCCGCGGGAGTGCCGACATGATCGGGATCTACTACGAGCACCCGCACTGGTTCGCTCCTTTGTTTGCCGAACTCGACCGCCGCGGCACGCCGTACACACGCCTGCACGCCGACCGGCATCGCTTCGATCCAGGGAGTGAGCCGCCGTACAGTCTCGTATTCAACCGCATGAGTCCGTCGGCGTGGCAGCGGGGCCACGGCAACGCGGTCTTTTACACCCATCAATTCCTCGCTCACCTCGAGCGCTCCGGCGTGCGGGTCATCAACGGCTCTCGCGCCTTCCACGCTGAAACGTCCAAGGCGCTGCAATTGTCAGTGCTCCGCGAGCTCGGCCTTCCCTATCCACCCGCCCGGGTCATCAACGACGCCACCGACGCACCCGCGGCCGCCGCCGAGCTGGAGTTTCCCGTCGTGGTGAAGCCGAACGTCGGAGGCAGCGGCGCGGGAATACGACGCTTCGATACGCCGGAACAGCTCGCGGCAGCCGCGGCGACGGGTGGACTGGAGCTCGGTCCCGATCAGACCGCGCTGGTGCAGGAGTTCATCCCTTCCGAAGAGGGCCGCATTACGAGAGTCGAAGTGCTCGGCGGGCGCTTCCTGTATGCGATCCGCGTCTACTCCTCCGGCGAAACGTTCAATCTCTGCCCGGCTGACGTCTGCCAGACGATGGAAGGTGCCGAGCTGGTGCGCAGCGCCTGTCCCGTCGATGCACCGCGCAACGGGCTGCGGGTCGAGGGATACGAGCCTCCGCGCGAGGTCGCCCGGCAGGTGGAGCAGATCGCCGCGGCATGCGGCATCGAAGTCGGCGGGATCGAGTACGCCATCGATGATCGCGACGGCCGTCTCTACTTCTACGACATCAATGCGCTGTCCAACTTCGTGGCCGATGCGCCCCGCGTCGTGGGGTTCGATCCGTTCGCGCGGCTGGCTGACTTTCTCGAGCAGGAAGGAGGAGCAAGCTGATGCGCTTCGGATATTGGTTGCCCGTATTCGGCGGGTGGCTGCGCAACGTCGAAGACGAGCGCATGGAGGCAGACTGGGCGTATGTGCGCCGCCTGGCACGGGCGAGCGAGCGCGCGGGCTTCGATCTCACCTTGATCGCCGAGCTGAACCTCAACGACATCAAGGGTCCCGATGCGCCGGCGTTGGACGCGTGGTCCACGGCCGCCGCGCTTGCCGCGGTGACGGAACGGCTCGAGCTGATGGTCGCCGTGCGACCCACCTTCCATCAGCCGGCGCTGCTCGCCAAACAGGCCGCGAACATCGACCATATCTCCGGCGGGCGGCTGTCGGTGAACGTCGTCTCGTCCTGGTGGGCCGAAGAGGCCAGGCAATACGGTGTGGAGTTCGACACACATGATGCACGCTACGCGCGGACCGCTGAATGGCTCGCGGTAGTGGATGGTCTCTGGTCTGAGCGGCGCTTCAGTTTCGCGGGCAAGTACTATCGCGTCGAGGATGCGATTCTCGAGCCGAAGCCGCTGCGCCGCCCTCGGCCGACGGTCTATGCGGGCGGCGAGTCCGCCGCGGCGAAAGCAGCTGATTGCGCGGGCCTGCGACGGCTACTTGATGCACGGGGACCCGCCGGAGCGCGTTGCCGCCAAGATCGGCGACATGCAAGCGCTGCGTGACTCCAACGGCCTCGCGCCGCTCGTCTATGGCGTGGCCGGCTACGTCGTCTGCCGGTCGACTGAAGCCGCCGCCAGGCGCGAACTCGAGAGAATCACCGATGTGCGGCAGCATGCGGCCGGGTACGCGAATTACGAGCAGTGGCTCGCCAACACCCAGCTCGAGCAACAGGTCAGCCTGGAGGACTATTCCGTCTCGAATCGTGGGCTGAAGGCGGGTCTCACCGGAACACCCGACCAAATCGCCGATCGCATCCGGGCGTTCGAGCAGGCGGGCGTCGATCTGTTGCTGCTGCAATTCAGCCCGCAGCTCGAGGAGATGGAGCGCTTTGCCGAAGAGGTGATCCCGCTCGTCAACGAGCCATCAACTGTGCCATGAGGCGGCCGGCTGCCCTTCCGGAGCGCACACACGCCGACACCCCCGCGCCATCGTAGCCGGCGCCTGCGATCGCGATCGGGGGCAGCCGGCTCAGGCGCCGGCGCACTGCAGCGACCTGCTCCGCATGGTGGGCGCGATAGCGCGGCAACCCGCGGTCCCAATAGAACGCTCGCGACCAGAGCGGCGCACCGCGGATTCCGAGGATCGCGGCGAGCTGGGCGTGCGCCGCTGCGCCGGGATCGCCGTTCATCGGAGGGAGATACGCGCGCAGCAGGACATGGCCATCCGGGGCGCGGCCGGGGAATTTCCGGGACGCATAGGTGCAGGCGCGGATTTGTTGGGGCGATTCCACGACAAATCCCGCGCCGGCGAGCGGTTTGGCGAGCTGTGCCTCGCGATACGCGAGGGACACCGTAATGCTCGGCGCATAGACGACCTCCGCCAGCGCGCGCCCGTGAGCGACGCCGACCCCCTCGAGCAGGCGACCGGCTGCGTAGGCAGGCAGCGCGAGCACGACGCCGCCCGCCTCGTGGGCTGAGCCCCCCGTAATCGCGATGCGCCAGCGGTTTGCTTCGGCGACAATGCCGGCGACCCCCTGAGCAAACCGCAATGAGCCGGCGAGGCGCTGGGCGAGCGCGGCAACCGGCTCCGCCATGCCCTCCGCAAACGTGCTGAACCCCTTGGCGACTTCCGCCTTCGCGGCGTCGATGCCGAGCAACGCCGCCGCCTGACCCTCGTCGATCGGTTGGAGTGCCCCCCCCTTACCCGTCCACAGCGCAGTCCCGCGCGCTACCTGGCGCACCACGTGATCACCGATGCCAAGCTCGCGAGCGAGCGCGGGCAGCTCGGGCTCTCCCGCGAGGAACCCGTCCGGCCCGCCTTCGACGATGAACCCGTCCATCTGTTCGGTCACGATCACACCGCCGGCGCGGCGCTCGCTTTCGAGCAGCGTGACGTCGCAGCCGCCGCTTTGCGTCAGCTCCCACGCGGCGGCGAGCCCGGCGATGCCGGCACCGACGACGACGACCTTCATGTCCAGCCCCGCTCAGCGGCTGCCTTGCGCACGACGTTCGCAACGGCGGCCGCGAGACCGGGATCAGCGTTGAGCGACGCGGTGCGCTCCAGCTGCACACCGAGCCGCTTGGCGAGCGCCTGGCACTCGACGTCGATGTCGTAGAGGATCTCGACGTGATCGCAGACGAACCCGATCGGCGCCAGCAAGACCGCTTCGTGGCCCGCCTTGGCCAGCTCCCTGAGCACGTCCGCTACGTCGGGGCCGAGCCACGGCTCGGCGGTGGCGCCCGCGCTTTGATAGGCCAGGCGCCAGTCTTTCAGTCGCGCTCGGGCTGCGACCGCGGTGGCACTCGCCGTGAGCTCGGCGGGATACGGATCTGCAGACGCAAGAATCTTCTCCGGCAGACTGTGTGCGGTGAAGACGACTTGTACGGTGGACGGCCGGGAGAAGCGCTGTAGCCCCCGCGTGATGCGGTCGGCAACGGCATCGAGGAACGGCGGCTCGCTCCACCAGCTGCGGATCAGACTGACGTCCAGACGTCCGTCTGCCGCCTGCAGCAGCTTTTTCTCGTACGCGCCGACCGACATGTTCGAGTAATGCGGTGCCATCGCGACGCCGACGACTCGGGCGTGGCCGTCCAGCGCGATCTCCTCGACCACGTCCTGGATGTACGGATGCCAGTGGCGCATGCCGACGTAGACACGAAACGCATCGCCCAGCACTCGACCCACGGCCGACGCCTGCGCGCGGGTCAGCTCGAGAATCGGAGAGCGGCCACCGATGCGGGCGTAGCGCGCACGGATCTCTTCGACCAATTGCGGTTTGGTCGGGCGCCCGCCGCGGATGTCCATGAGATACGGCTCTACTTCGGAGATGTTGCCGGGGCCGCCGTAGGCCATCACCAGGACGGCGATTTGCTCAGCCGTCATGCACCAGATCGACGACGGCACGCACCGCCGCCACGTCCGTCTCCGGCAACACCCCGTGGCCGAGGTTGAAGATGTGGCCCGGCCGGCGGGCGGCGCGCCGCAGGATGTCGCGGACCTGGCGGTCGCGCTCCGCGGCGGGAGCGAGGAGCGCCGCCGGCTCGAGATTGCCCTGAATCGCGCGCTCACCGATGCGGGCCCACGCCGCGTCGAGCGGAATGCGCCAGTCGACGCTGATCACATCACCACCGGCCGCCGCGAAATCTTCCAGGAACGTGGCCGTCCCGGTGCCGAAGTGAATCAGCGGCACTCCAGGTTGCACGGCGAGCGCCAGCGCGCGCTTGCTGTGCGGCTGCACGTACGTGCGATAGTCATCGGGCGACAGACACCCCACCCAGCTGTCGAATAGCTGCAGCGCCTGCGCACCGGCGCGCGCCTGCGATGCGAGATAGGCGCCGACCAGGTCCGCCAGTTTCCGGAGCAGCTGGTGCCAGGCCTCCGTGTTCTGATACATGAAGGCCTTCGTCCTGGTAAACGTGCGGCTGGCCCCACCTTCGATGGCGTAACTCGCGAGCGTAAACGGGGCGCCCGCGAACCCGATGAGCGGCACGCCGTCCGGCAAGGCACGACGAGCCAGCCGCACCGCGTCCATCACGTAACCGAGCTCGGCATCGACATTGAACGACGGCAGCCGCTCGACGTCGGAGAGATCACGGATTGGCCGCTCGACAATCGGGCCTTCGCCCGTCTTGAATCGCAATCCCAACCGCAGCGGCTCGAAGGGCAGCAGGATGTCCGCGAAGATGATGGCCGCGTCGACGCCGAGGCGCTCGACGGGCTGTAGCGTCACCGCGGCAGCCAGCTCGGGACTATGACACAGCTCGAGGATGGAGTGGCGCTGCCGGAGCTTGCGGTACTGCGGCATGTAGCGCCCCGCCTGCCGCATGAACCAGACGGGGGTGACGTCGGTGCGCTCCCGGCGGCACGCCTTAAGAAACCGTGAGACGCTGAGCCCCGGCGTGCGGAGAGGCAATGAGAATCGTGTCGCCATCCACTTTGACCTGGTACGTCGCCACCGCGTGGACCGGGGGTCCGCCGAGGACCCGACCCGTCTCCAGCGAAAACACCCCTTCGTGCCATGGGCAGGTCACGGTGCAGTGCGCGGGATCGACCGTACCCTCGGACAAACTGGCGCGCGCGTGAGTGCAGCGGTTCGCGATCGCGTACACCGTACCGTTCACATTGAAGAGCGCGACCGCGTCATTCGCGACATACACGCGCTTGGCGGTGCCGGGCGGCAAGTCGGCGACCGACGCCACCGGCGTGAATCCGTCGGCACGTGCGGGCCGCCGGGCAACGGCCTGCGCCGCGCCGGCTCCGCCCAGGGTGTCCAGCATATCCCATAGCGACATCTGCACGCAGGTGAACGTGGGCGTATCGCGCAGCGTGTAGGAGGACGCTTCGCTTTCACGCAGCTCCATCACCAGATCGAGGAATTCCCCGGGATTGTCACCTTCGAACGCGACGATGAACTCCTGATCGTCGAGCCCGTAAGAGTACGTGGTGTTCAGCCGGATCGCCGGATACTTGCGGCCGACGCGCACGTGCTCGTCCATCATCCGCTGGCGCTCCGGCTTGGGCAACGCGTACCAGGCGCGCGTCTTGATGAATGGATAGACGAACAGGTATTTGGCGGCACTCGGGCGAATCACGAGACGCTGCTCGTGCGGCGTTTCGGCGGCCGGAAACTCGTAGATCGAGCGACGCGTCATCGCGAGGTAGCTGTAGGGAATCGAGAGATAGGCGCCCAAATCGGTGCGATTGAGCGCGGTCTGCAGCTCGACGAGAGCGTCGAGATCCTCGGCCACCTGCCACAGCAGGAAATCGGTGTCGCCGCGAATGCCGACCAGCCCGTAGGGCCGCAGCAGCAGCCGCCCGTTGTAGCGCTCGAGGGTCTCGCCGAATTCGATCTTGGCGGAAGCTTGCCGCTCGGCGGTCAGCCTGCGCCAAGCTGGATCGAGCTTGTAGAAGGCGTAGCGGACGACTTGGCGTTTTTCCGAGGCACCGGCCATGGCGGGAATCTAACGAGCCTGTTTGCGAGACGCTTTCACCACGAAGTACGTGAGCCCGCCGAACACGATGAGCGGGAGCGCCACCATCACGATCGCGCTCCAAAAGTAGATGATGTCCATATCGTCGCCGTGCAGCAGCAACAACAACATCAGGGACTCCGTCCTTTCCTGTCGTTCCCCCTCGCCGCAACGCGGAGAGGGGGACAGGGGGTGAGGTTCATCGGCCGATGAAGCGTCGGAGGTGACGCAAGTAATAGGTGAGTCCCGCACCCAACGCGCCGAAGCCGATGCCCAAGGCCATCTGACCGCGCCACAGGCACCACAGCGCGAAGCCGCCGCAGAAGACGATGCCGGTCGTGATAAGCACGCGATGAAACGGGATCATGGGGGGGGCGCCACTATGCCGCCACCTTGTCGAGCACCATGAGCGTCAACAGGGCCGGCAGGTAGACGATCGAGACGAAGAAGAGGCGCCAGGCACGCGCCGGCGTGGCGCCGACGAGGAGTCCCGTGCCCGCTGCGACATATCCGAGCCCGAGCGCCAGCGCGCCGAAGAAGTACCATGCACCCGTCATGCCGAGCAGCGTGGGAACGAGGCTGATGGGGAGCAGCGCGACGGCATACAGCAGCGCCATCCGGCCCGTGTCCCGGCCGTCGGGATCGGCCAGGCTCAGCATGCGCAAGCCACCGGCGCGGTAATCCTCGCGATACAGCCATGCCAGGGCGAGGAAGTGCGGCAGCTGCCAGAGGAACAGGATCCAGAACAATGCCGCGACGGCCACGCCGAGGCTGCCGCCGGCCGCGGTCCATCCGCCGACGATCGGCAGCGCGCCCGGCACGGCGCCGACGAGCGTGTTGAGCGAGGTCTTCCGCTTCAGCGGCGTGTACAGCAGCACGTAGGTCGCGAACGTCAGCGCCGCGAGCAGCGCGGTCACCAGATTGACCATGACGGCGAGATAACCGACACCGGCCACGGTGATCGCCGTCGCGAACCAGATCGCGGCGCGCGGCGTGAGCCGGCCCGATGGCAACGGCCGCCCGCGCGTGCGCGCCATGCGGGCGTCCACGTCCCGCTCGCGGATCTGATTCCACGCATTCGTCCCGCCTGCCACGAGCGCGGTGCCGATCAGCGTGCTGAAGAGGAGGAGCAGGTTCACGTGATCGCGCGCGCCGAGGTAGAACCCCGCGGCGGCGGTCAGCAGGACCAGCTGCGTGATGCGCGGCTTGGTGAGCTCGAGCAGCGACCTGGCTAGAATACCTTCTCCATGATGACCGTGGTCACCAGAATCGCCGCGAGCGGCAAGGGCACGATGAAAATCAGCCGCAGGCGCCAACGCTCGAACTTGAGATGCATGAAAAACAACGCGACGAGCATCGCCTTCCACACGGCCAGTATCAGCAACAGGATCAGCTTCAGATTCTGGGTCACCGGCAGCTCGAACGCCAGCAACACCTCGGCGATCGTCATCACGAACAGGTACAGCCAGATCAACATGTAATTCGGCCGAACGTGCGTCGTCGGCTGGCGGGCGGGGGAGGGAGTCGTCATGGGGCGCTCGTCCTCAGATCAGGTAGACGATCGTGAACAGGATGATCCATACCAGGTCGACGAAGTGCCAGTACAACCCGATGACTTCGATGCCGCGGTAGTCCTGCGCCGAGTACTTCTCGGGCAGCACTTTGGTGAAGTAGAGGTACAGCATGCTGATCACGCCGCACGTGACGTGAAATCCGTGGAATCCCGTCATCGTGAAGAACGTCGATCCGTACATCCCCGCCACGCCCGCGCCGTACTTCACCGGATCGGCCAGCGCGTGCTCGGCGAGCAGCGAGCCTTCCCGGTATCCGGCGGGGGTAAAGCCCTCGCCGACCAGCTTGATGTATTCGACCAGCTGTACGCCGACGAACCCTGCGCCGCAGATGATCGTTACGAGCAGCCAGAACTTGAGGCCGCCGTCCTGCAGCGTCTTCCCGGGGACTTTTCGGAGGAAGTACTTCTTGCCGTCGGCGATCGCGGCGTACGCTTTGACCATCGAGACCGACGAGCAGATCAGCAGGAACGTGTTGACGCCCGTGAGCGGCACGTTCAGCACGGCACCGGGACGCGCCCACGCCGAGGGCATGCCGAAGCGCAGGATGATGTAGGAGCCGATGAGCGCCGTGAAGAACATCACGTCGCTCGCGAGGAACACCCACATCCCCAGCTTGTTGCTGTAGACTCCCGACCCCACCTCGGCCGGGAACGGCGGCCGCATCTGATCGAGCGTCTGCGTCGCGTGCGTCATCGCATTCTCCCGGTCAATGGCCGGCCGGCGCGGGGGCCGGTACCGGATCGCGGTCAGTGGGCAGCTTCACGTATTGCGGCAGGAAGTCGGCATTGCCCGCTTCCGGCGCGCTGAACTCGTAGGGCCCACGGTACACGTTGGGCGTCCGATCCCAGTTGCCGTGCGGCGCGGGATTGGGCAGTGACCACTCCATGCCGTTGTCGTCCCACGGATTCTGCGGCGCCTTCTTCCCGAACTTGAGGCTCCACAGGAAGTTGAACGCGAACAAGATCTGTACGGCGAACAGCGCGAACGCGCTGTACGAAATGAACACATTGAGCGGCTGCTGCGGCTTGAGGAAGTCGTAGATCGTCGGATCGTAGATGCGCCGCATCTGGCCGCCCATCCCGATGATGTGCATGGGGAAGAACGTCATGTTATAGAAGATGAACGTCAGGAAGAAGTGCGCCTTCCCGATCCCCTCGTTCATCATCCGGCCGAACATCTTGGGATACCAGTACGTGATGGCGCCGAACAGCGCGAACAGGGACCCGCCGAACAACACGTAGTGGATGTGCGCGACGATGAACTGCGTATCGTGGAGCGGGATGTCCACCGGCGTCGCCGCCATGAAAATGCCCGACAACCCGCCGATCGTGAACATCGACACGAAGCCGATGGCGTTGAGCATCGGGACGTGGAAGCGCAGGTTGCCGCGCCACATCGTGCCCATCCAGTTGAACACTTTGACCGCCGACGGCACCGCGATCAGCAGCGTGGAGACCATGAACGTCGACCCGAGCGTCGGGTTCATGCCGCTCATGAACATGTGATGGCCCCACACGAGCCACCCCAGGAACGCGATGCCGATGATGGCGAACACCATCGAGTGGTAGCCGAAAATCGGCTTGCGGCTGCCGTTGGCGATGATGTCCGAGACCATGCCCATCGCGGGCAGGATCAGGATGTAGACCTCGGGGTGGCCGAAGAACCAGAAGAGGTGCTGCCACAGCAGCGCCTGGCCGCCCGCGACCGGATCGAAGAAGTGCGTGCCGATGGTCTGGTCGAACAGCAGCATGATCGCCGCGCCCTGCAGCACGGGGAGCGCCAGCACCGCGAGAATCGCCGTGATGAACAGCGCCCATACCGACAGCGGCATGCGGAACCAGTACATCCCGGGCGCGCGGTGATTGATGATGGTGGTGATGTAATTCACCGAGCCCATGACCGACGACAAGCCGAGCACGACGATCGAGATGCTCCACAGCTTCTGGCTGATCGTGGCGCCGGAGAGATCGGGCCGCGCGGAGAGCGGCGCGTACATCGTCCAGCCCGCGCGCGGCGCGCCGTCGGGCACGAAAAAGCCCGCCAGCATGATCAGACCGGCGAGCAGCGCGAGCCAGAAGGACCACATGTTGATCCGGGGGAACGCCATGTCGTGCGCGCCCACCTTCAGCGGAATCAGGAAGTTCGCGTACACCCCGACGAGCAGCGGCATGATCGCGAAGAACACCATGAACGTGCCGTGCATCGTCACGAGCTGGATGTAGTACTCGGGGAGAATCACGCCGCCCGAGACCATCGACTCCGGCAGGATCCCGCCGCCCGGCATCGGCTTGCCCGGAAATCCCAGCTGCCAGCGGATCTGCATCGCCAGCAGTCCTCCCACCAGCAGGAAGAACAGGCTGACGAACAGGAACTGGATGCCGATGATCTTGTGATCGGTGGAGAAGATGTACTTGCGCCAGAAGCTCATCGGCTCGTGGTGTGCCTTGGCCTGTGTGTGGGCGACGGCGGTCATTCGGAGCCTCCGGAAGCTTGTTGGGCGACCCAGGCCTTGTACTCGTCAGGCGTGTGCACGAACACCCGGGCCCGCATCTTGTAGTGCCCCATGCCGCACAGCTCGGCGCAGCCGATCTCGTACTCGCCCGTTTTCGTCGGCTGAAACCACGCCATGATGTGCATGCCCGGCACCGCGTCCTGCTTCAGACGCCACTCGGGGACAAAGAACGAGTGGATCACGTCTTCGGAGGTGAGCTCAACGGCGGTCGGCTGGTTGACGATCACGTGCAGCTGGTTCCGCACGGTGAAGTCGTCGTCGGTGCCGAGCTTCTCGTCCTTGCCCGGATACGTGACCTGCCACTCGAACTGCTTCGCGTGGACGCCGAGATGGTACGCGTTCGGTGGGATGCTCTTCTTGTTCTTGATCAGCACCCAGTAGTGATTGCTGATCAGTCCCAGCGCCACCATCGTCACGGCGGGAATCGCCGTCCAGATCACCTCCGCGCGTGTCGAGCCGTGCGTGTAAAACGCTTTGCGGCCCGGCCGCCCGCGGTAGCGAATCACGAACGTGATCAAGCCGACCTCGACGATCACGAGCGTGATCCCGGTGATGATGAGAATCGCCAGGAACAGCGTGTCGATCGGACCGGCGAACGTCGATCCTGCGTCGGGAAGCCACCAACGCATCGCGCTCTCCTCGCGCCTAGTGCGCGGCGAAAGTGAAGTTGGCCGTCTTGCTCTCGCTGCCGGCGATCGTCACGGTCGCCGTCTGTGTGCCGAACTTCTCGTGCCAGGCCTCGATGGTGTACGTCCCCGGCGGCAGGCCCTTGATCGAGAAGCTGCCGTCCGGGCCGGTCACGGCGAAAAACGGGTCTGGGCGCACGCCGAGGTAGGCGTGCATCCAACCGTGCACGTTACACTCGAGGTTGATCATCACCTCGGGCGCCGTGAACGTCACCGTCTTCGTCATGCCGGCGTTGGGCTGGCTGACATTGAACGGCCGGTTCTTCTTCGCCATCGCTTTGATGTTATGCAGCAGGGGATCGGAATTCTTGATCTCGATGTTTTGCCCCACCATCGCGCCAAACACATGGGGGTGGTAGCGGCAGCCGCTCTGATCCAGCACCACCGCCGTCGCGGGAGCCGTGAATGTCTGACCGGCGGGCACGCCGGCGCTCACGTACACGAAGACGTTGGCGAGCGCGTTGGCGGGGCCGGCCACGACGTTCTCTTCCGTCGGCGTCGTCGTGTACTTCGCCTTGCACGCCGCCTCTTCGCTCATGTCGATGGGCGGATTGCGGGGCGCCGTGCCGGTGAACCTGATCTTGCCGGTAATCGTGCCGCCCGCGGCCGACGCGTCGAACGATGCCGGGGGTGCGGGCGCCGCGGGCGCGGCGGAGGGTTCGCGTGCCGGAGCGGCCCCCTTGCTGCACACGGTGAGCAGGAACATCCCGCCCACCACGCTGAGAATTCTGCCTGTCATTGCTGCCTCCGGAATGAAGTCTTCTGCTGCGCGCGCCACACGACCAGCATGCCCAACCCCAGGGTGAGCACCATGGCGAGCACCGGCGAGATGAACACCCGGGCCGGAACGGGTTCGTCGAGAGCGAGGAAGTACCAGGTACTGATGGCCATGCGCGTACCGTGCTCTCCGTTGGACCCGTCCCACGCGAAGAACGCCACCGGGATGGCACGGCCGGTCCGGAAGGGAAGCTGGCTCGCTGTATCAGGCGAAGCAAGTGCGCGGGTGAACACGACACGCCACTGGCCGTGGTCATACGCGGCATGCGCCCCTACCCCGCCGTTGCTCACTGGATCGAAGCGCTCGATCCCCCGCGCCAGCCCGGCAACCGCGGCGGTGCGGGCGCTGCTCGTCCAGCGCCACTGATAGACCGGGGCGCTGGAGCTGCCCATCAGGAAGTAGGGCCGCTCCATGCCCGTGGGAATGGAAACGGGAAACTGGACGGCCAACTGGTCCGGCCACAGCGCGGGCTGCTCCCGTGTCGAATCGTCGCTGTCGAGCGCGTCGAGCACGCGCCCCACGAAGCCAAGCCAGGCGCTATCGGGACTCTCGGAGCGGTCGTCCCAGGACACGCGCAGCGCAATCGAGTCGGCGGTGTGCACCGCTTTCACCCACACGCCCGAGACCGCCGGCGCAAACCAGCGCGGCTTGCGAATGATTTGCCCGACGAGCGGGAACCAGTACGTGTCCACCGGGCTCCAGGCCGAATCGTCGGGTGCGTGGGGCAGCGCCCCCCTCAGCAGCGGTGCGTGAATCACGTCTCGAACGACGGGCGGCTCCTCAGGCGACAGGCTGCGCACGTACTGCGCGATGCGCCACAGCTGCTCATCGCTGAGGAATTTCTGCTCCACGAGATCGCTGAACGCCGGCATCGGTGTGCCGTCGAGGCCGGTGCGCAGCCGGTGATAGATGTCCTCGGCGCTGCCGCCACCATTGAAGCGCCAGTTCTCGTGCAGGTTCGCGGCGAAGATCGGGTGACCGGCGTCGTCCTTGAGCGTGGGTGCCGACGGCCCGTCTCCCCGGCCCTGATCACCGTGACATTTGCGGCAGCCGATCGAATCGTAGAATTGCCGCCCGACCTTGAGCGCCTCGGCGCCGCCGCCGCCGCCCGGCACGCTGCCGAAGGCGAGCGGCGTGCGATGCAGCGTCGTATCGGCGAAGAACGACGAGAACGTCTTGATGTAGGCGAGCACATCGCGGCGCTCGCGGTCGGAGAGGCGCGTCTGCCACCCCGGCATCGCGGTGCCGGGCAGCCCGGCATCGATGGCACGCAGCAGGTCGGCATCGGTGGGCAGCTCGCCGCTGGCGGTCGAACGGATCTGGTAAAGCCCGGCAGTGAAATCCCGCGGCGGCGGGATCATGCGGCGAGCACCCGCGCCGTCGCCCGCGCCGTTGTCGCCATGACAGCCGGCGCACCACTTTACGTAGACGGTCTTGCCCGCTGACGTATCCTGAGGGAAGGGGGACGCGGGAAGGGGGACGGGTAAGGCAAACACGAATGCGAAGAGCGCTGCGATCGCAATGCTCGCGCGCATTACCCTTCCCCCTTCCCCCGTCCCCCGTCCCCTCATTTCGCGGTGACCTCCCAAGTCCTCGGTTTCCAGCCCGTCTGCTCATAGAGGAAAAGCACCACCGACCAGATCTCGTCTTCGGTCAGGAACTCTTCCCATGCCGGCATCGCCGAATTCCACGGCGTCCCCTCGCGCGGCAGTCCCGGCCCGCCCTTGGCGATCCGCCAGAAAACAAAGCTCTCCGTGAGCTGCGCGATCGTGCCGTTGTCCTGGAAGTTCGCCGGCAGCGGATTGAGCCCCGCCGCGAAGTGCCCCTGCCCATCGAGATGGTCGCCGTGGCAGGGCACGCAGTTCTGATAGTAGATCCGGTGCCCCTCGGCAACGTGCGCCGCCATGTCGCCCCCCCCCGGGCGCCGCAGCGGATTCTCGAGCCCGACGAGCGTGATCGTCTTGCCGCGGAACGTGATCTGGGACGGTGGTGCCGGATGGATCGAGCGCAGGTTCGGCGGCGCGGCGACGCTCGCTTTCACCTGGCTATAGGTGAGGCACCCCACGATCAGCGTGACGGCGGCGAGCAGCCCGGTACGCACCAGTTTGAGCCGCGGCTGGATGAGCACCTCGTGCAACGGCGCCTTGAACGTGGTCCAGCGCGCTTCGTCGTCGCTCACCCAGATCAGCACCCCGACCAGCACCGTCGCCATGTACTGCAGCACGACGCTCTTGGGGACGATGGCACTGCCCGGCAGGATCGGAATGACGAAGACGATCGCGAGATACGCCAGCACCAGCAGCAGGGCGGCCTGCCAGAACGGATGCTTGAGGTACTGTCTCATTTGTGCGCCGCCAGGAACTGCACCAGCGCTTCGAGCTGCGCCCCGGTGAGCTGGTTGCCGAACGTCTTCGGCATGATGCCTTTGAACTTCTCGAATCCCTTGGCGACCTTCGCGTCGGGCGTGAGGATCGACTCGCGAATCAGGTTCGCCGGGAGCCGCGAGCCGACGCGCGTCAGATCGGGGCCGATCGCGCCGCCCTCGCCGCTGATCTTGTGGCAGGCGGTGCAGCCGGCGCCGCGGATGATCGTCATGGGATCGGTGCTGCCGGCGGCGATTCCGCCGCCGGCGGTGCTGGAAGATGTCGAGGTTGTGGAGGCTGTGGAGGACGCAGGAATATCCGTCGCGGTGACATCCACCGTGCCGCCATTCGATTCCAAGAATGCGATCAGTGCCCACAGCTGCTGCGGCGAGAGCGTCCGGCCCATGTCGGGCATGATCGGCTCGTATCCCGCCACGACGTATGCCCGTGGGCTGGTGAGCGACTCGTAGAGATACGCCTTGCAGTCCTTGCCGGGCTCGCGTTTGCCGCAGCGCGCACCGACGGGTCCCTGCCCTTTTTCGTCGGTCAGGAGGTTCGGCGCGCGGGTGCCGAGGCCGTGACAGGCGGTGCAGCCGCCCGCGCCATGGTACAGCTCGTCGCCGGCGGTGACGAGCTGCTCCGGCGTCACATTGGCGCCGAGCGTCAATGCGTGGGGCACCTCCGATTGCACCTGCGGGATCTTGTTCGCGATCAGCGTATAGAGCGCGAGCGTGCCGAGCACGATGCCGAAGATGCGGAGGTTAATGGCCCACATGGGGCGCCTCCACCGTCGACGGCACGAACGTCGATTTCTCGGCGAGCCCGCCGAGCCAGAAGATGAAGCCCACGAGCGACAGGAAGATCAGCACGCAGGTGCTGATCATGATGGCGGCGTAGCCCAGCGCGGGAGTTGCGGCGTAGGGCGTCATGTCCTGCATGACTCCATACACGTGCCAGTGCTGGCGGATGCCGCTGCGCGCAAAACCCATCAGGCCCATGAGCCAGGTGAATGTGACGGCAAGAATGAAGAGCGCGTACTGCGAGCGCGGCGGCATCTTGCCCCACTGGATCGCGCCGAGGGACTGCGCGCCCCGCGCCATGAGCACGTCGATGAGCGTGACGAAGATGATGCAGGCGAGCACCGCGCCCACCTGATAGACCGAGTAGCCGATCCGGACGATCGCCTCCACGAAATAGCCGCGAATCCCGAAGAACAGCACGATGGCGGCGGCGACCACGAACATTCCGGCCTGGATGCGCGTGCCCGTCTTCGCCCACGGCACCACCTGCCGGATATTGGCCCGGCGATACAGCAGGAAGGAGAGGAACGTCGACAGAATCATCAGGTTGACGGCGGTGTTCTTGGCGCTCATGACGCCGAGCGCGCCGAGTAGCGGGTGGTGCGAGCCGCCCATCGCCGCCAGCTCGCGGGAATCGGCGATCATCGTGTGCGGCGTGCCCCACACCAGCGCCCCAAGCACGAGCACAACCAGCAGCCACTTGGTGTAGGGGCGAAACCGCTCCGCCCCCGGGATGCGGCCCATGCCGACCCAGAGGTAGTAATTGCCGGCGAGGAACAGCACCGCGATGAGGAAGGCCTGAATCACCCACAGCCAGCTCATGAAGCCGCCCATCATCGTGATGCCCAACGACTGGTCGTACTGGTAGATCTCGCGGCCGAGCCAGTAGCCGGCGAACGGCAGCACGATGAGCGCCGACATCGCGATGAAATTCCCGACGTATCCCATCCAGTCGTAGTGCGCGCGCTCCTCGTCGCTCTTGGCGGCGAGGAAGCGGTAGCTCGCGTACGCGCCCACGATGGCACCGCCGAACACGACGTTGCCGATCAGGCGGTGGATGTTGATCGGCATCCAGGTGTGGTTCAGGATCGCATGCCACAGCTTGATGCTCGCCGGTGCGGTCTGCGGCGTGATGTCGCGCGGCGGGGTCATCATGTACGTGAGCCACGAGTCGGCGATGAACATCACGATCGTGCCCCAGATGTTCAGCAGGATGCCGAGACACCAGTGCACGATCTTCGCGCGGCCGTACTTCCAGCGGTCCCAGCCGTAGTAGTAGAGGTACAGCGTGAACGATTCCAGGAAAAAGATGCCGACGTAGACCCACATCGACGGGGCGAAGATCGCCGTCAGATACGCCCACAGCGGCTGGTACAGCGTCGCGAGGAAGAACACGAAGACGGCGCCCCAGATCGCCGTCGCGCTGTAGGCGATGAGCAACAGCCGCGTGAACTCTTTGGACAGGCGGTCGTAACGCGGGTCCTTGCCGAAGATGCCGATCGCTTCGGCCACCACGGCGAAGATCGGCACGCCCAGCACGAACGCGGCGAACATCAGATGGATCTCGGCCGCGATCCACACCGCGGCCCGGCTCCCGATGACGGGGAAGTCCCGGAACGCGGTCGCAGTGTCGGCGGCAGCCTGGAGGAGGTGTTCGGTCATCGGTTATCGTCTTCGGACACAAAAAACGGCCTGCGTTTTGAGAAATCGACCGGCATCGCGTTGCGGATCTCACCGAGCAGCTCCGGCGTGATCTCGTGCAGCCCGCGAGCGCGCGCCCAATCCTCCACGCGCTTCGCCACGACGCCGCGCACGAACGACGGAATCCGCTCGAGCCGTGCCCGCGCGGCCGCCGACCACGCGAGCAGGGGCGCGAACTCCTCACCGTAGCTGACCTCGCGCTGCGGCTCGATCACCGCGGCGCCCGCAGGTTCGTAGGCGCACGACGGATCGGCAGCCATGACGTCGCCCTCGAGGGCGAACGCGCGCGCGCGGCAACCGCCGCACAGCTTCTGGTACTCGCAGCGGCCGCATTTGCCGCCCAGCGTGCCCTCCCGCAGCCGCCGGAACAGCGGCGAGCCACGCCAGATCTCGCCGAAACTCTGTGAGCGGAGGTCGCCCGCGATTTCGGGGAGATAGGGACAGGGCGTGAGTTTGCCGTCGGGCGTGATGCGGCAGTACTGCGTACCGCAGGGGCAGCGCGTCCGATAATTGAGGATCGGCGAGTCGGGGTCGGCGCGATGCACGTGCCGCATGAAATGCGGCGCGCACTTGGCGCGGATCATCATCTGCCCGCGGTATTGCCGCTGCCACCGCGCCAGATCGGCGAGGACCGCTTCGTATTCGGCGGGCGCGAGATCGGACAGCCCCGCGCCGCGTCCCGTCGCGACCAGGAAGTAGCAGTTGAACGCCACCGCGCCCTGCTCCGCCGACCACTGCGCCACGCGCTCCAGCTCCGCGCGATTGCCCTTGGTCGCCGTCGTCTGGATCACGAAGTCGAGCTGCTGCGCGCGCAGCCGGCCGAGCGCCGCGATCGTGTCCTCGAGCGAGCCTTTGCCGTGGCGGAAGTTGTCGTGATAGCTGGGCCGGAGTGAATCGATCGACACGGCGATCCCCCGCACCCCCGCCGCCTTCAACGCTGCGATCCGCTCGTCGCTGAGCAGGGTGCCGTTCGTCCCGACGACCACCGTCGCGCCACGCTGCGATGCGTAGGCGGCGATCTCGGTCAGATCGTGCCGCAGCAGCGGCTCACCGCCCGAGAGAATCAGCATGGGCGCGGGGCTCACGGCGAGCAACTCGTCCACGATCCGCAGGCACTCGCTGGTCTCGAGCTCGGACGCCGCGCTCTCGTACGGCCCGGCGGCGATATAGCAGTGAGCGCACTCGAGGTTGCAACGCCGCGTGAGATTCCAGGCGACGACGTGTGGTACGTAGCTCACTGCAGCAGTTTCTCGATGGCGCGTTTCGCGTCTTCAGGTGACACGGTTTTCATGTCGACGGGGCACTTGTCCATCTTCTCTTCGATGTCCCGGATGGGGCAGCGCGTAATGCCCTGCGCCTTCGCCTCCTCGATGAATGCCCGCATCTCGGGCGAGAGCGCGTCTTTCCCCTCCGCGTCGGCGCGGATCTGTTTGGCGCGCAGCTCGGTGAACATCACCATCATCGTGTCGATGTCGAACTCGTCGGCTTCGATCATCGCCTGCTTGTTCTCGTCCATCACGCGCGTCGTGACGCGCCAGATGTCGTGATTGCGCGCGAAGCGCTCGACGGTGTTGCGCGCCAGCGGGCGGGCGATGAGCGGCACGAGCTGCAGCCGCTGCCACCCCTCCTCGGTCCACACGATCGGGTCGGTCGCGACGCGCGGGCGCTTCGACACCGCACCCGTAACGGGGCATTTCGTCTCGACTTCCGCGACTTCCGGCTGCGGGTCGGCATCGTGCCCCTGCACCTTCGTCGCCTTCATCTGCTCGGTCGCCTTCACCTCGGCGAGGGCGATCTCTTCGGCGCTGCCGATCCCCATGATGAGCTGCATGTGCGTGGGTAGCAGCTTCTGGATCGCTTCATCGAGCAGCTTGCTGGTTACGATACTGCCACCCTTTTCAAGGGCGAACTCCTCGACCGCTCGGCGCGCGATGCCCTGGGCGAATGGCGGCACGCGCAGAATACGCACTTCGGCTTCGGGAGCCCACGGCAGCCCCGCCTGGCCGTCTTCTTCTATCCAGGGGATGTCTTCCGGGCGCACGCCCACAACACCAACCAGCAGCACGGAGCATGGAGCAAGCCGGACCAAGTTCTCGGACTGTGAGCCGAGCGCAGTGTCGTCGATCCGATGGGCGCCGTGCCGGCCGATCACGAGCAGGGTCGGCTTGATCTCGTCGGCCCACTGCATGATGACCTGGAACGGCTTGCCGATGAGGATCTGTGTCTTGAGTGGTACATCGGGGAACTGCTGCGCCATCACCTCGGCGCGCTTCAGATTGGCCTGGCAGAGCTTGAGCAGTCCCTTGTCGATGATGTTGTTGTGGAGCTCTTCCTGCTCCTCGAACTTGAACACCTTCGACGCCTGATACGACAACACGTCCTTGATGTTGTGGAAGACGACGTGGTGATACTCGACGTCGAACGCGCTACAGACGTAGAGCGAGCCGCCGAACTCGTTGGCCAGCTCGAGGGCCGCTTTCATCGCTTTGTAGCTGTAGGACGAGCCGTCGACGCACACCAGGAAGCGCCCGCCGGTGAGCGGCTGCTGATCGCGCACGATCAGCACGTCCTTTTCGACGCCGCGTAATACGCGAGCCGCTACACCACCGAGCTGCGAGAACTGCTGCCGTCCCAGGCCGTGCGCGCCGATCGCGAGCAGGTCGTACTGGCGGCCGGAGGAGCCGACCAACCGGGCCGCCGCGTCTTCGTCTTCGGCGACGAGCCGCCCGTTTTCGCCGAGCTTGACGTCGCTGCGGACCTTGTCGCCGCCGTCGTAGCCCGCGGCGCGATTGGGATCGAACCCGATCAGCCCGGGCAGGCGGCCCGCGCCACGGTTCACCTCGTTGACGATCTCTTCGTAGTTGATCCCCTCGAGCAGCTGGCGCGTGAGGGAGACACCGGCCGCTTCACACCGCTTGCCCAGCTGGTCCAGAAAGCTGTCGGCTATCAGCTGTAAGCCTTTTTCGATCAGCTTGTCGTGGATCTTGCGCTGCTTCTTGATCTCTGCGGGTGTCTGGAACTGCGCGGGGAGGCCGGTCTCGAGCTGGCGGAAGCGGACATCGTGGAGGCGGGCGGCGTAGACATGGTTCCCGGTGATTCTGCCGCCTGTTTTCCCGCACATCTCAATGGCGCGGTCGACAGCCCAATCGGAGTGCTGCGAGTTGTCGACGGGAACGAAAATCTCGCGGTACACCGCTACCTCCCCGAGTGACGCCGCTCGAGCGGGTCTTTAAACTCTGGATGTCGGTGTGGATGCCGTCAGAGTTAAGGGATATGCAATTGGGGTTGCATGCTGTCAAGGAACTTGTTCACAAGCGGCAGGGACGATTTGGGTCCCGTCGCCGTTCCAAACCGTAATCGCATCCACCGGGCAGGCGTCGCACGCGCGCAGCAGCCGCTCGCGGTCCACCGCTTCCGGCCGCACGAATACGGCCGTGCCGCTGTCGTCGAGCACGAAGGCGTCGGGCGCTGCCGTGATGCAATCGCCGAAACCGACGCACAGCGTGCGGTCGATGCGCACGCGCAGCTCGCCGACGCTGCGCTCTTCGAAATCGCTCACATCCCTTCCAGACCAAGCTCGGCGCGGGCGGTATCCATGATGGCGGGGGTGATCTCCGTGATACCGCGTTCCCTGGCGTAGTCGGCGTAGATCCTCTTCACCATGCCGCGGACAAAGCTCGGAACGCGGCTCAAGCGCTCCTGCGCGTCGGCAGACCAGGACAGCCCGGCCGTCGTCACCACGTTCGCGCGGACCATCTCGAACGGCTCGGCCGGAACCGTTCGGCCGCCGATCTCCACACCCAGCGACGACACCAGCTGCGTTTCCATGGGATTGGTAAGCATGGCGACCACACGCCCGCATTTCGGGCACTTGAAGGTCGCCGCCAGCGTGCCGTCACCGGGGAGCTGCCGCTCTCCGAACGCCATTTGCTGATCGCACTCGACGCAGAGGAATTTCACAGCCGAGCCCCGAGCGCGGACCACGTGTCGGGTGTCGGGTGCCAGGGGATCCGGGCGAGCACCGCGACTCCGAATTCGCGTGCGAGATCATCCCCGGCCGATCCCTTCAGCTCACCCCCCACCATGTTCTCCACGATGCCCAACAGCTCCGAGCCGCGTTGCACGGCTGCGCGCATGGCCCGGCGCACGGCATCTCGCGATTCCGGCGTCGGGATCGTCACGGTGAGCACGGCGGGCGGATTCCCCAGGATGTCGCACAGCTCCACGTAACGCTGCATGCCCGGCGGCAGGTCGAGCAGCAAGACGTCGAGATTGCCCCACTCCACGTCGCCCAGAAACTCCCGCAGCGCCGAGGCTTCCATCGCCCCCCGCCACACGAAGCTCTCGGCGGCGGGACCTGTGAACGCCAGGGGAGCGCCCTCATCGAGGAACTGTCCCATGGAGATGCATTTCACACCGTCGAGGCCGACCGCAGGCGGCTGGGCGTTCGGAGAGATCTGCAGCAGCCCCGGAATCGTCGGGCCATTCAGGTCGGCATCGAGCACACCCACGCCGCGACCGCCGCGGGCCAGGGCGCGCGACAGGTGCGCGGTGACGTAACTCTTTCCTACGCCGCCCTTCCCGCTCATCACCGCCACGATCCGCCTTACCCCGGCCAAGCGCTCCGCCACCCGGCGCCGCTGGGCGCCGATCTGGTCGAGCAGACCCGACCGGTCGGGATCGGTCAGCTGGTGGTAGGTGCGCATCGGCCCCCAAAAGCTAGCCGGTAAGGCGGTTCGTCGGTTAGTATCCCCGGTATGATCGAAGCGCTGAAGCAAAAGCTCCAGTCCGAAGTCGAGCGGCTGAACCACGAGATTTCCTTCGTCCTCCCCAAGGAGATCGAGAAGGCGCGCGCCCATGGCGACCTGCGGGAGAACTCCGAATACAAAGCGGCGCTCGAGCGGCAGCAATTCGCGCAGGCGCGCGTGCATCATCTGCGGCTGCGGCTCTCGAAATTGTCGGACGTCCGGGAGCAGGACATCCCCCGTGACCGCGTCGGCTTCGGCTCCCGCGTGACGGTCGAAGACCTCGATACGAAGAAGAAGGAAGTTTACGCCCTGACACTCGGCGAATTCATCGAGGGCGAGGACGGCGCGGCGGAGATGTCGGTGTCGATGGCGTCGCCCCTCGGGAAAGCTTTGCTGGGCGGGAAGGTCGGGCAGAAGGTGGACATCACACTGCCGATGGGCAAGCGCAAACTCAAGATCGTGAGCTTGGATACGGTGCACGATCTGGCGGGCTCTTGACTAAAACCCTTTGCATGATATCACTTAGACCCCATATTGATGCCTTGCTGGGAGAGCCGATGATGGCCACGCGATTGCTGACCGCTGCGGCGGTCTTTCTGCTTTTCGCCCCTCTGGCGACGGCTGCGGGGCAAGCCGATCCCGATCGCAGCGTGGCGGGCGGCGGCAACTTCCCCGCCGGCTGGCACGTCCGCACCGAGACGAACCGCCAGACGGGGCAGCCCGCGCCGCTCGAGAACGTGAAGTTCACGAGCATGGGTGACGGCCTGCATACGACGGTCGGCCCTGCGGCGATCTATTGGCGTGATCGCGACACCATCTCCGGCAACTACCACGTCGTCGTGAAGCTGGGTCAGATGAAGAACCCCGCCCATCCCGAAGCGTTTGGCATCCTGATCGGTGGAAAGAATCTTGCAGACTCCGGGCAGAGCTACACCTACTTTCTCGTGCGACCGATCGACGGCATGTACTCGATTCGCCGCCGTCCCAGCTACGCGGCACGCCCGACGGCGGTCGTGGAATGGACGGCCAGCGACGCCGTGACCAAGGCGGATTCCAGCGGCCGCGCGACGAACGAGCTCAGCATCCAGGTACAGGGCGGCAAAGCGAAGTTCATGGTAAACGGCAAAGAGGTCTACGCGGGCGACGCCGCGAACCTCGACGTGAACGGCGTCGTGGGCTACCGGGTGAATCACAATCTCGACGTTCATCTGGGACCGTTCGGGATTCACAAACTATGACCAGCGGCGCGTTACGCCACGACGACGCGGACGACGAGCGCTTCTCGTTCACGCCCTTCACGCGGCATCCCTTCTTCACGCAGGTCAACCGCTGGATCCTCGAGCGGGTGATTTGCCCGGGTCGCCAGGTGATCGTCGATCTGGGCTGCGGCCCGGGCGCCGTCACGGAGCTGATCCTCGAGCGCGTCCGCGGCCAGCAGCCGCCGCCGCGCGTCATCGGAGTCGATCCCTCGCCGTCCGCGCTGGAAAAGGCGCGGGCCGCCATTTCCTCCAAGTTCGCCGAATTCGTGCAGGGCAGCGCCGAGTGGCTGTCAAAGCTCGTGAAGTCCGCCGACACGGTCGTTTTCCTCAATGCCATTCACTTGATGCCTGACAAGTGCGAGGTGCTGAAGGAGATTCGGCGCGTACTGAAGCCGGGCGGATTGCTGGCATTCAACAGCACGTTCTTCAATGGCGCGTATGTGGAAGGCACGAGCGGCTTTTGGCGCCGCTGGATCGTGCGCTCGGTGCAGGCGCTCCGGGAGAAGGGCCTCGAGGTGAAACACACCGGCCACGCCGCGGCGATGGAGTGGTTCTCCGCCGAGCAGTACAGCGCCGCCTGCACGGCCGCCGGACTGCGTCCCACGACCGTCGAGTTGCTGCGTGTGGAGATGACAGCGGAGAGTCTCGCCGACATCGGCCGCTTCTCGCTGTTCATCGAGGGGGCGCTTCCCGGTGCGCCGCTGGAAGAGGGGTCTGCCGCGCTTCAGACCGGGCTGGCCCGGACCCTCGACGAGCTCAAGGTGGATTCGGTGCCGCGGCACTGGCTGGAGGTGGTGGCGGAAGCAGTGTAAAGCTGAGCTTGCGGTGGGCCTCGCGAAGAGCAGTCTCGACGACTCCCGGTGTCTCTCCCCTCGCGAAGATGAATCCCGGGTAACGCGAACCCTCCGGAAATGGCATCAACCGTTCGCCTGGATGCGCGGTGATCTGCACATCCTCCACGAGCGGAACGCGCTTCGCCTCCTCCAAGCCACGAACCTCCTGCAACGTTCCCGCACCAGGAATCGGAATCATCATCACCCCGGCGGCGAGCCGCTCGCGCTGCAGTGACGGGATCGGTAGTCCGAGCGCGTGCCGCACGATGATCTCTTCCAGTGTCACGCCCTTCCCGCTTCCCCCTTCCCCGAATTTGAGCACCGCCGAGCAGCGGCCACCGATCGGCCGTGCGGCCAACTCGATCAGCCAGGGCCCGCGCTCGTTGTAGCGCAGTTCGGCGTGCACCGGGCCTTCCACAATACCGAGCGCTCGTACGGCGCGTTCCGTGCAATCCTTGATCGCCGCCTGCAGGCCGGCCGGAACAGTGGACGGTGTGACGTAGATCGTCTCTTCGAAGAACGGCCCGTCGAGCGGGTCCGGCTTATCGAACACCGCGAGAACGTGCAGGCGCCGATTGACCACCAAACCTTCGAGCGCGACCTCGTAGCCGGGGATGAACTCCTCTATGAGATATTGGCGTGCTCTGTCACCGCATGTCGCAGCCGTTTCCGGATCCGCAAGTATCGCACGCAACCTGCCATGCGTCGTCACAAAGGATCGGGGATTATCGGCGCGCATCACTCCACGCGAAGCCGAAAGGCGGACCGGTTTCAGCACACATGGATAGACGATCGCTTGCGCGATGGCGGCGGGATCCTCGTCCAGGTTTCGCAACACGAAGCGCGGAATCGGCACGGCCGCCTTGGCCAGCAGCTCGCGTTGCAGGTACTTATCGGCCGCGGCGATCGCCGCGTGGACCGGATTTCCCTTGAGCTGCAGGCTGGTGGCGATGGCCGCAGCAACCACTGCCGTCGTGTCATCGACGCCCACGACCCCGTGAACCGGGTACTGCTGGGAGAACACACGCACGGCATCGGCCGCGCGCTCCGGTTGCTCAAAATCGATTGTGAGGAAACCGGCAGGGTTGGCGGCGGCGAGCGTGCTGGGCTGTTCGGAGGCGACCGTCAGCTCCACGCCCATCTGCCGTGCAGCCTCCACGAACGCCGCCGTGCGGTAGGTGGTGGTGGGCAATAACAACAACAAACGCGGCATGGGGATACAACAATGATGTCGATGCGTGGAGGGGCACGCCATTGGCGTGCCCCAACGACATCATTTCTTCGAGGCTTGGAAGTAGGGGTTCGCGCCAGAGGTGTGGTCGGTGATGTCGACGATGCCGCGCACCGCGGGCACCAGCTGCGCGAGCATCCCCTCGATCCCCTGGCGCAGGGTGACGTCGGCCATGCCGCACCCCTGGCATCCGCCGCCCATGCGCAGCATCACCACGGCGTCCTGCACGTCGATGAGCTCGACGCGCCCGCCGTGGCGTGCCACCATGGGGTTCACCTGCTCGTCGAAGACTCGCGCGACCTGCTCGTAGAGCGCGTCGTCGCTGACCGCCGACGGATCCGCGGAAGCGGGTTTCGGCGCCGCTGCAACAGCCGGCACGTCCGCCGCAAGCGCGGTCCGTATCGCGGTCCCGACCGCCCGACCGACCGCCTGCCACGGTGCCGGCGACTGTTTGACCACCGTGACGATGTTGCCGGAGACGATCAACTCGCCCACCACGAGGCCCGGAATCGCGAAAATTGCCTCCGCCAGCGGCGATCCCGTCGCCTCGGCGGGGCCGCTGAACCGGCGCACGCCGCCCGCGAACACCGGCTGGCTCACGATGAACTTGCAGCGCTGATTGTCGATCGGCTCGGCCGTTATCCCGATCTCAGTTGCGGCCATTCCGCATCTCCTTCGCCGCCGCCACCATGTTCTTCAATGCCGCCAGCGTCTCGTCCCAGCCGCGCGTCTTGAGCCCGCAATCGGGGTTCACCCAGATCTGCGCGTCGTCCAGCACCCGCGACATGCTCCGCAGCGCGCCGCTGATCTCGGTGGTGGAAGGCACGCGCGGCGAGTGAATGTCGTACACGCCCGGCCCGATCTCGTTGGGATACTTGTACTGCTCGAAGCCCTGTAACAGCTCGGATCCTGACCGCGCGTTCTCGATCGAGATGACGTCCGCGTCCATGCGCTCGATGACCCGCAGCACGTCGTTGAACTCGCTGTAACACATATGCGTGTGAATCTGCGTGGCGTCCCGCACACCGGCGGTGGCGAGCCGGAAGGCGTCGACCGCCCACTGCAGGTACTCCGCCCAGTCGGCGCGCCGCAGCGGCAGGCCTTCGCGCAGCGCCGGCTCGTCGATCTGAATCACGCGGATGCCCGCCGCCTCGAGGTCGCTCACCTCGTCGCGAATGGCCAGCGCGAGCTGCTTGGCGGTTTCGGCGCGCGCTTGATCGTCGCGCACGAACGACCACTGCAGGATCGTCACCGGGCCCGTCAGCATGCCTTTCACCGGCCGCTGGGTCAGCGACTGGGCGTACCGGCTCCACCGCACCGTCATCGCGCGCGGCCGTGACACGTCGCCGAAGATGATCGGCGGTTTGACGTAGCGCGTCCCGTACGACTGCACCCAGCCGTGCTCGGTGAACGCAAAACCGTCGAGCTGCTCGCCGAAATACTCGACCATATCGTTGCGCTCGAACTCGCCGTGCACCAGCACGTCCAGGCCGATCTCTTCCTGGAGCGCGATGGTCTTGGCGATCTGCGCCTCGATGAAGCGCTCGTAATCCTCGGCGCTCAGCTGATGGTCGTTCAGCTTGCGCCGCGCCGCCCGCACCTCGTTGGTCTGCGGGAACGAACCGATCGACGTGGTCGGATACCGCGGCAGACTCACTTGCGCCTTCCGGCGCACGGCGTACGGCTCACGGCGCACGCGGTCCGTTTCCATCACCGCGCCGGTGCGGCGCTGCACGGCCGCGTTGTTGATGCGCCGGGAAGCTCGACGCGCCTGGGCGGCGCTGCTGCTCGCCGCGACGGCCGCCCGATCGCCCTTCGCCAGCGCGACCACTTCGTGAAGCTTCTGCGTGGCGAACGCCAGCCAGCTCTTCAGCTCCGGATCCAGTTTCGTCTCGAGATCGAGATCCAGCGGCGCGTGCAACAACGAGCAGGACGGCGCCACCCACAGCCGATCCTTGCCGACCTTCGCTGCGGCTCGCTCGAGCAACGCGGCCTGCTTCGCGAGATCGGCGCGCCACACGTTGCGCCCGTCGATGACGCCGGCCGACAACACGCGGCCCTTGGGCCAATGGGCCAGGAGCGCATCGAGCTGGTGCGGCGCCCGCACGAGATCGACGTGAAGCCCCTGCACCGGAAGCGCGAGCGCCGTCGAGAGGTTGTCATCGAGCCCGGCGAAGTACGTCGCGACCAGGAGCCGCAGTTTCCCCGCGCGCGACGCCAGGACCTTGTACGCGCGCCGGTATGCGTCGCGCTCGGCGTCGCTGCGATCCAGCGCCAGGCACGGCTCGTCGAGCTGCACCCACGTCGCACCGGCGGCCGCAAGCGACTCGAACACGTCCCCATAGACCCGGAGGAGCTGGTCGAGCAGCGACAAGCGGTCGAATGCGGCGCCTTTCGTCTTGGCGAGCAGCAGAAACGTCAGCGGCCCGATCAGGACCGTCGTGGCGTCGAGGCCCCCCCCCAACGCTTTCGCTTCGCGGTACTCGTTCGCCGGCTTCGCCGACGCCATGCGGAAGCGTTGCCCACGCTCGACTTCGGGAACGATGTAGTGGTAGTTGGTATCGAACCACTTCGTCATTTCCATCGCGGTGACGTCGCGGCCCTGTCCCTGGCTGCCGCGCGCCATCGCGAAGTAGGTGTCGGCATCGACCCAGTCGCCGGTCCAGCCGTAGCGGGGCGGCACCGCGCCGACCATGGCGCACGTGTCCAGCATCCGGTCGTAGAACGAGAAGTCGTTGGCGGGGATGCGATCGAGTCCCAGGCCCTGCTGCAATTGCCAATGG
>WNGE01001940.1_pt1 | contig 52985 bp, 49 predicted proteins | sample 5400651 | NCBI WGS metagenome assembly WNGE01 (sample SAMN13153370, study PRJNA577476) | soil metagenome | isolation source: 60 cm soil or saprolite under grassland replicate 2 | place: USA:California | collected 2016-06-15 | reverse complement strand
ACTGGGTTCTTAATCACCGGCGGGTGTGGATCCGGCGCCACCACTTGCGGAATCGTCAGACTTGATTGCGGAGTCTTTCCGAAAGAAGCTTCCATCTGCTCTTCACGGCCACCGCCACCGCCGCCACCGGCTTTCTCAGGTTTTGGTTTGCTGCCGCCGCCGTTGCCCTTATCGAATCCGGCGGTACCTTTGTCAGGAGTCGGCTGCGCTTCCGGGATATCGATAATTTGCGAAACCATCTCCTGCTCTTCAGCCGCCTGCGCTTTGGCGAGCGCCCGTTGTTGCAGCAACACATAACCGAAGTAGGCGCCAATACAGCCAAAGACAATCACGAAAGCGGCAACGATCCCCGACAACACATTTCGGGAATCGGAAGGTCGCGCGCCCATTACGGCGGCGCCACTATCGCGGCTTAGCCAGGTTGCAAAGATGCCGATAAGTCCGAGAAAGGCAATTACCGCGAATATCACCTGGGTAGTGCGTGAAATGCCGGCGGACTGCGTACGGTCGAGAATGATGATTCCTACTATCAGCGCAGCCAATCCCAAAAGGGAGATGAGCATCGCTACGGCGACATCGCGGTTACCAAAAAACCGTCCAATCATCTGGCCGTAGCCGCGGATCGAGCGGGCGATGAAGCCGGCGGGATTGCGCTTGAATTCCGGCCAGGTCAGGCGATAGTCCTCAGCCACGCCACTCAACTCTGTGGCCAGCCGCGAAACCAGTCCCTTATCTTCCAGAATCGTTAAGTGATATTCGCCAATCATCGTTCCGGCGGAAGCAGTTGCCGCGGCCCGACCTGGATTCGATGACCTTGATGCAGGCCGACCTAAGTTCAAAGTCCTAAACGGCGACGCCGGGTAGACCGGCTCCGCTGTAGCGCTTTGATAGGCGACTGTCTCCGCGATCGGATAAGAGGTCTCGATTTCCGGAGACGGCTGTGTCCGTATCGGCTCAGGTGAAACCGCAGTCAGCGGCGAGCCGTCGACGGGACAAAAACTGAATCTATCGGCGAATTGTTCGTGGCATGTACTGCAAACTTTCATTGTTACTACCTCGCTACCCAGCTCGGGTTGAAGTGCCGGACGCAATCGCGCCGCGTCACTCATCATTTGATGATACGCAGCCGTCACGCGATCGTCTAGTGATTGTGAGGGATCTGGAGCGCTCCAACGCGCCAACAGATTGTGAAGTTCCTCATCCTTTAAGAAATGTGCGTCTGAATTACTCATATTACCCAATTCCTAATTTCCGATTTCCCAGACCAAACACCCTAAAATTGCCTGGTTTTGAATTTCCAATTCTCAATGCGACCTGAGCCGAGCGCCAAAATGATCTTCTATTCCGGCCGTTTCTGCATCCACTCGGAAATAGCCAGCCAGCCGCTGGCGCATCGTTTCCCGGGCCCGGAACAGCCGGCTCTTAACGGTGCCAACGTCTGTCCCGACGACCGCGGCGATTTCGGCCAGCGAAAGCTCTTCATACTCGAAAAGAACCAGTGCTTCACGCTGAAGCGGCGCCAAACCGGCAATCGCCTTTTCAACCTGCGACGAGAGCTCGCTGTCAAGCACCTGTCGCATCGGACCATCACTATTTGAACTTGCGGGCGGCTCTGAAAGCTCGTCGAAAGTGGTCGCCCGAGAAAAATAGTTGAACTGTTTGAGCGCCAGGTTGCGCGCCGCCGCGAAAAGATATGTTCGCAGCGAGGCACGTTCCGGATCGTACCGGCCGGGCTCTCTTATCAAACTCAGAAAGCAGTCGTGAGTAACGTCTTCGGAGGCTTCGACCGAACCGATCAGCCGGTAAGCGAATCGGAAAATCCCATCACGGTAACGCTCATACAGGATTTGAAAGGCTGTTTCGTCTCCGCTTGCCGCCTGTTGCAGCAGCCGTTCGTCTGTTATCTGCTCAGCCAATCAAAGCACTCGATCCTGTAGGAACTGGCTTCCTACTGTTATTACCTTCAAACGCCAAAAAGTTACGGAATTTTTTCGCCGCTCAATCGGGGGCCGCTCAGCCTTAATCATTATACTACTCGGCGGCTTGGTTCAGGCAGAGCGAAATACGGCCCCGGTCCGCTTTCGTACGCGAGGTTGGATGCCTTGATCGGCCAACAGGTTGACGCCTTTCTGCACGACATCTAAACTCTTTTTTGCCGCATCCTAACTGGCCTTTTCAGGGCTTGACCGATAGGACAAGGCCCGGTCGGTTTTTCTCTCTGGAGTTCCGCAAACGACAGGCAATTCTCGTATGTTCCGTTCGCATCGCATTCGCCCTGCATCATTTCGCCTGCTTTTACTGCTGTTGGCACTCGCGGGCATTGCCCTCAGCGGTGACGGTCAATCGCTGCCGGAACCAAGCCGTGAACAATTGTTAAATCGCCTGAATGTGCTCCTGATACAGAGAAGTGGCGACCCGAACGTTTTCCTGAAGCTGCGCGTGCACAGTGGCGCTGCCTTTGATCTTGCCGGCAAGGGCGGAACGATGGCCTTGCTTGGCGACATATTCTTCCCTGACCCATCAACCCGCGAATATGTCGCCGAGGAATTAGGCGGGCGATTGGAAGTGACGACGGATTATGACGCAATCGACATAACAATTTCCGGCAAAGCGAGCGAGTTCGAGCGATTGGTTGAGTTTTTGCGCGCCGCACTCGTAACTACTCAGGTGAGCCCCGAGAATGTGACCGCGGCGCGGAATGCGAGGGTCAAACAGATGAGCGCAGCGCCCCGGACGGCTGCTCAGATCGCCGACGAAGCTGCGGCCGCGCGTTTGTTTGGGCGCTTTCCTTACGGCCATCCGACCGGCGGTTCGCTTGAAACGATTACGAGAATCGATCGCGCTGACCTATTGCTTGCCCGGGAGCGTTTTCTCAACCCGAACATATCGACGCTCGTAGTAATTGGCGGAATCGAGAAGTCCCGCGCCATGCGAGCGTTGCGCCAGCTGCTGGGGCAATGGCGGATGGGCGACTTTATTGTTCCCGCCACGTTTCGGCCACCCGATGCTCCTGACGCGCGGATCTTGATTATTAATCAAAGCAATGCGCCGAGTGCCGAGGTTCGCCTGGCCGTGCGCGGCCTGGCCCGCTCGGACCGCGACTACGCAGGAGCCAGGTTGCTTACCTTGATTGCACGCGATCGCTGGCGCTCAGCGACGGCCGAGACTTCGGGCGGCTTTGTGCGACATGAAACACACGTCTTGCCGGGTATGTTCTTATTTGGAGCTTCGGCCCCATCCGCGGCGACGGCAAAGGTCCTGTCCGCCGGTCGTGATTTGATGGCTGCCCTGGTCAACACTCCCCCGTCACAGACTGAAATTGAACGCGCGCGCGCTGAGGTCCTGGCAGATCTTGGCCGCAGCAGTTCGCAACCTGAATCAATTGCTGATGCCTGGCTTGATCATGAAAGTTACAAGCTCGCCTCGTTCAGCGATCAGGTAAACGCGGTTCGAAATGTGAGCCCTGCCGATGTGCAACGTGTTAGCATTCGGCTTTTCAAGAGCGCAAATTTGGCCAGCGTCGTGGTGGGAAATTCTGAGCAACTCAAAGCAAGTCTGGGATCGAATATAGAACTGCCGCCACCGGCGGTGCCGGTTTCTGTCACACCCCCAACGAAACCCTAATAGATTGCAAATCGATCGCAAGCCGCCTGCAACCATCGGCCTAACGCCATGGGATTAACTGTTCCCGAGAAGAATTTAACTGAGGATCACGCTCGGCAGGTGCGCGAAATGTTCGCGCAAATCTCTCCGAGATATGATTTTTTGAATCGACTCCTGTCGCTGAACATCGACAAGAGATGGCGTCGAGCGGTGACCAGGAAACTGCGCCCCGTTGTGCAGGAAAGTGCGCAGCTTCTGGATGTCGCGTGCGGCACAGGGGATCTGAGCATTGAGTTATTTGACAATCTGCGCACGCAGGTTATTGGATTGGACTTCTGCCGTCCGATGCTTACGCTCGCGGCGCGGAAGGCTCCAGAGATTGTTTTTATTGAAGGCGACGCGCTGCGACTACCCTTCGCTGACGCTTCCTTCGACGCGCTGACGATCGCCTTCGGTTTGCGTAACCTGGCAAGCGTCGATGCAGGTTTGAAAGAGTTACGGCGGATTCTCAAGCCTGGTGGGTGGATCGCGATTCTCGAGTTTTCGAAGCCGGTTGCCCCGGGCTTTCGCAGGTTGTTTGATTTTTACATGCGGCGCGTGTTGCCGCGCATCGGCGCATGGTTTAGCGGGTCGCGCACCGCTTATGAATACTTGCCTGCTTCTGTCGCGCGCTTTTTGGACCAGGACCAGCTCGCCGCAATGATGCGCGACGCTGGATTTGCGCAAGTGACCTTTGAGAATTTGACCGGCGGTATTGCGGCGCTGCACACGGGGCAGCGCTAAGTTCACGCCCCAGCAGATTGGTTGCAACGCACAAAGCGTTTTGAATGCAGCCAAGAAAGCGTAGTCCGAGGGGCTCGTCTCACTGATTGGATGCGGTTGTCGGGGCCGCGCCTGATTCGGTCGAGAACGGGTCCCTGACTACGTTTTATCTTTTCCACAACTCCTCATCCAGATAGCTGCGCATTTCGCGATCTGTTATCATCCGCTCGCGTTCGCCTCCACTCTCGAAAAGATTTTTGTCGCAGATGAAGCTAAAAGCGCTTGGACTACTGCGCCGCGCCGGACTTTTAGTGCTCGTGGTGTGGACGGTCGTCTCGCTCGTTACCTTGCTGATTGAGCTGGTACCGGGCGACCCGGCAGTTGCAGTTCTTGGTGATCAAGCCACACCTGAGCAGCTCGCTCAATTTCGCGCCAAACACGGCCTTGATCGGCCACCATTCTTTTTCGGACTCCCTCAGGACAGCGAAGGCCGGCGTCGCTTTCGCTGGTATGGTCTCGATAATCGGTACACCGATTACTGGGTCGCAATTCTGCATGGCGATTTCGGCCGCTCTTTCCGCACCGATCAACCCGTAGTCGACTTAATTCTCGAAAGATACCCAGCCACGATTGAGCTTGCGGTCGCGGCTTTGCTAATTGCTGTGTGCATCTCGATTCCACTGGGAGTCATCGCCGGAAGAAATCGAGGTTCGCTGACTGATAATGCCCTGTCGGTAGTGGCGCTTATCGGTATTAGTTTGCCCGGATTCGTGATTGGACCGATGCTGGTCTACGTGTTCGCGGTGAAACTCGGCTGGCTTGCCCCTTCGGGACGGTTTGATTGGAGTGACATAATCCTTCCCGCTTTCACACTCGGCGCTGCGTTGTCGGCAATTCTTACCCGCATGGTGCGATCTTCCGTGATCGAAGAGCTCAGCGAAGGTTATGTGCGTACCGCGCGCGCAAAAGGCTTAAGTGAAAGGACCGTCGTTTACAAACATGTTCTAAAGAACGGGTTGATTCCAGTAGTGACGGTTTTAGGATTGCAATTGGGCATTTTGCTGGCTGGCGCCATTATCACAGAAAAAATCTTTGGCTGGCCCGGGCTGGGTCTGCTGCTGGTAGAAGACGGGATCGCCAAACGGGATTATCGAGTGGTTCAGGGCTGCGTGCTGGCGATCAGCACAACCTATATTCTGGCGAACTTGCTAACCGACATGATCTACAGCTGGCTTGATCCGAGGATTAGAGTTTCATGAACCCAAAGGGCCACAGAGACTCAGAGAAGAAAGCCGGACAGATCCGGAAGCGAAATCCGCGATTCCAGCTTTGCCAGTCTCTTTTTTTGATCGATGTGACTTTGGACCTCTGTAGCTGAACGTCGTATGAATCGATTAGGTATAATCGGCGCCGTAATCGTTATCGCCTTTGTCCTGGTGGCGCTGTTCGCGCCCTGGATCGCGACCCAGGACGTCGGCGCGACCAATTTGTCTATTCGCTACATGGGCCCGACAGCCGCGCATTGGTTTGGCACGGACTCGACGGGGCGCGACATTTTTTCGCGAGTCGTTTTCGGCGCCCGGATTTCACTCGAAGTGGGAATAGTTGTAGTCGCGGTTTCGGCAGTCGTGGGAACGATCATCGGGGCGATTGCCGGATTCTATGGCGGGTTAGTCGATCGGGTCTTGTCCGGCTATCTTTTTAACGTCTTTCTCGCTTTTCCCGGTTTGCTTTTGGCAATTGCGTTGGTAGCTTTTCTGGGCGCCGGGCTGAACAAATTAATCTTTGCCCTATGCGTTATCGGCTGGGTTGGATATGCGCGATTGATTCGCGCCCAGGTCCTGAAAGTTCGCGAATATGATTTTGTTCAGGCGGCACGGGCGCTGGGCGCGGGCGATCTGCGCATTCTCTTCGTCCATATCTTGCCGAACGCGATTCAACCGCTGATCGTGCAAGCGAGCCTGGGAATGGCCGGCGCCGTCCTGTCTGAAGCATCTCTTTCATTTCTCGGATTAGGCGTGCCACCGCCGGCGCCTTCCTGGGGAGTCATGATCGAAGAAGCGCGCGATCTATCTACTTTGCAAGCCGCTCCTCACGCGCTGATTTTCCCGGGCCTGGCGATCGCGCTCACCGTTTTGGCTTTCAACTTCATCGGCGATGGGTTGCGAGAATATCTTGATCCGCGCCAGCGGGCGAGATGACTCCTCGGAGCCAGGAAATAAATGTCCAACAACTCAGTCGCCATATCAGTCGATCGGCTCTCAAAGACATATCCAATTGCGTTTCTTCGGTTGAAGAAAGCCTTTCGTCGCAAATTCAAACCGCCGGTCGAAGCACTACGCGACGTGTCGCTCGAAATCGGCGCCGGAGAGATTTTCGGCTTGATCGGTCCTAACGGCGCCGGGAAAACAACTCTTACCAAGATCATTGCCACTCTCGTCCAGCCCACCGCGGGTACAGTGACTGTAAAGGGCTTTGACAGCGTCAGCGAAGATGAGCAGGTCCGTCGCAATCTCGGACTGGCCAGCGCCGAAGAAAGAAGTTTCTATTGGCGCTTGACCGCCGAACAAAACCTCTTGTTTTTTGCCCGGCTTTACGGGCTCAGCGAAACGAGCGCGAAACAAAGAATCAGAGAACTCTTCGCGCTGTTTGAGCTCGAAGAACTCGGCAAGCGACGTTTCGCCGAGCTATCCACCGGAAATAAGCAGCGGCTGGCCGTCGCGCGAGCAATGTTGCCCCGCCCGCCTGTTCTCCTGCTGGACGAGCCGACGCGTTCGCTGGATCCGATCGCGGCGGCGCGAATGCGCGCAACGATCAAGTCGCTGGCGCAAGATGACGCGCAGCGCGTCACCGTCTTCTTTACTTCGCATAACCTAGCCGAGGTGGAAGAACTTTGTGACCGTGTAGCAATCATCAGCACGGGCGCAATTCGCGCGATCGACACGCCGCGCAATCTGCAGACTCAGCACACGGAAAAGGAGCAGGTCACGATTACTTTCAATGGGGTTCGAGTCGCCGATGTCGAACAAGCGCTGGCGCAGGCGTTCAGTGACCGCTTCTTCAGTGTGGAGCAAAGCCAAACGGCCGGCGAAAGCGATTTGAAATTTACCTGCGAAGTTAACGACGAGATGCTCAACAACGTCCTGCGCGTCTTACAACAAAGTGGTGCAATCATTCGCGCGGTGGAGACGCAACGCGCAACTTTGCTGGACGTGCTCGAAAGATACGAGAAGTTTCAGAACCCCGTCCAGCGGTAGCGAGGGAATGAAAAAGGTGAACCGGGGTCTGACATCCGCTCGCGCTCCGCCAGGATAATTTCAATCCTATGATCATATTCCTTCGACGCATCCGGGCTTTTGTCGCTCGCGACTGGCGCGTGACCGTCAGCTACCGCATGCAATTCTTCCTCCGTGTTCTTTCAATTTTGATCGTCGTAACGACACTATTCTTCGTCTCCAGGATCTTCGTTGGTTTTGCTGATCCGCGTTTCAGTCAATGGACGGATCCGCTGGCGGCGTGGCTTACTGGCCTGGCTGTGCTCAATTACTTCATGACCGGCTTTTCGAGTTTGGCGAACTCCATTCGTCAGGAGCAAATGCAGGGCACATTGGAAGCGGTGTTGATGACACCAATCAGCGTGCCGACGGTCATCGTGGCCAGCTCAGCCTGGGATTTTGTCGAGGCGACATTCTACGCATCCCTTTATCTGGTGTTCGGTTGGTTGTTATTCGATGTTCACTATCGCGGCAGTTTTTTGCTGGCACTGCTTTTTCTTCTGCTCACAACACTTGTATTGGCATGTCTGGGAATTCTCTCGGCAAGTTTTGCGATGGTTTTCAAGCGCGGCGATCCATTCGGAATTTTTCTCGGCACCGGTTCGGCACTCTTCTCGGGAGTCTTTTTTCCATACGCGGGTACCGCGATTAGCAGCATTTCCAGGATTCTGCCCCCCACTTATGGTTTGGACGGAATTCGCCGGGTCTTGATCGAAGGCGAGGGACTAAGCCAGGTTCGCGAGCCGCTACTCACCCTGCTGCTCTTTCTGGTAATACTGCTTCCGTTTTCGCTGTGGGTTTTCGGGCGGGCAGTGCGGCGCGCGAAACGCGAAGGCAGTTTGATTCAATATTAGCTGAGCTCAGTACGCCTGCGTCAGCAGGATCTTCCGATCAGATTCGACTTGCCGTTCCATCCGCACCCGCGATGCTGCTGACTATTGCTGTGCGATCATTGTCACGGTGAACTAACTCTGATGGCGACCCACATCGATGCCCAGGCAAACCCGCTGATGAGGTTTAGCGTGCTGTATTTTTTTGCTGGCATGCCCGCGGTGGCGCAAACCAACGGAATCGAGATACGAAATCCCGCGGCGAAACGCGAAAGCAGCACCGCCACCGTTGCGTGGCGCAATACGAATTTCTGAATCTTCGGATACCACCTGGACAGCCGCTTTGATTTCTTGATGGCCCAGGCAGCGCGCTCATGGGCGGCATAAAAATAGATCTGATCTCCCGCTGAACCGCCGATTGCGGCGGCCAGAATAGTCAGTCGCCAATCCAGCAAACCTGCACCGCACATGACTCCGGCGGCGATCAAGGTTGCTTCGCCTTCCAGAAACGCCGCGATCAAGATTGCGAAATAGCCGTATTTCGGCAGGAGCCGGAAAAAGATATTCGGCTGATCGAACGCGATTGTTAATGCGAAGCACCAGCTGATCGATCTGAGAAGTAAGACTGTCATGAATAAACTGCGAAGGGTTGGCTCTTAAGACATTTCAGCAATCACGCGGGCTGACTTCGCGCAATGATCTCAGATGAGTTTCCCGGGACTTTGTTGTCGAGGGGCCTTAAGTCATGCGTTACCTCGCGAACCACTCTCAGCACGCGCTCGACATCCGAATCGCGGAGTCGCGAGTAAACAGGAAGTTGCAGTGCCCGAGCAGTCTCTTCAGCGCCAGGACAGTGCGCCGCAAATTCTTTGAACAGCGGCATTGTCGAACACACGTCAACGTGCGTAGTTTCGAAGTCAACTCCGCGACGAATAGCGCGGCGCCCGGCCCGCTCGGGATCGGAAATGTAGACGCAGTATTGGTAATAAACATGCTCTGCGCCGTCGATGACTTTCGGTGTCAGGACGGAACGGGAATCAGCTAAGCCTCGGGTGAGCGTAAGCGCGTGGGCACGAGAGCGCGCATTAAACTTGTCCAGGCTTGCCAGCGCTCGCAGACCCAATATTGCCTGCGCATTTGAGTAGCGGCGATGGTAAGACTCGGGAAATGGCTGCAGCGACCTGATTTTTTCCCAAACGAATCGTGACAGATCATAATGCCCAAAGAGCGAAGCAATTGCTTGCATCGGGAAACCCCAGAACGCAAATCCTTTCGGGCTAACGAGTGCGCGCGCGACGAATCCCGTTCCGAAACGTTTCAGAAGTTCTCCGCGGCTCTGATGAGGTTCCCTCGAGGCCAACTCGCAAACGCGAGCCCCTATCAAGGCATCGTTAGTTATCGCCATCCCACCGCCGTAGGTGTTGATGCCTTTCAGCATCTGGAAACTGAACAACGAGGCCGTGCCAAAGGTTCCCACCAAACGCCCCTGATACCGCGCGCCTGCTGCTTGAGCGCAGTCTTCGATAACTATGAGATTGTGCTTCTCAGCGATTGGGAGAATTGCGTTCATGTCACACGGTTGGCCGTACAAATGTGTCGGGACAATGGCCCTCGTACGCGTAGTTACGCGCTCTTCGATTTTTTCGGGATCGATATTGAAGGTTAATGGGTCGACGTCGACAAAGACCGGCTTGAGTCCGGTACGAAGAGCAATCTCTGGTATGACCCAAAAGGTCAGTGCCGGAAAAATTACTTCGCTGCCCGGTTCAAGATCCAACGCACGCAGGATGTAATAAAACGCCATGCGACCGTACGAGGTCGCGGTGGCATAGGCCGCTCCCTGATATTCTGCAAAGTGACGTTCGTAATCAGTAATGGCGGGCCCGTCCACAGCTTCGCCGCGGCGAAAAGCTTCTATCACCGCCTGCTCATCGCCCGGCATCGAGCGAACTCCATAGCGTGCTATCGTACGAATCATGCAACTTCCGCAAATACTCCTTTAGTCATCCAGGACTGATCTCGTTCATCTTGTTTCCGCCACACCCACCGGTCGGCTCTCTTAGCCAGGGGATGGTGCGAATATTTATGAAGTCCGAGAGTGTTCAGAACCTGTGACGGACGGAACCCCAAACGTGAAAAAGCCATGCCCAGCAACAAACGGGCCTGCCGCGGCGTCAACACCGGATGATTAAACGTAAGCGTGTAGCCGTCGAACTTTTCCCAATCCTTTTCAAAGATTAGAGGTCTGAGTTGTTTGAACTGCGGCGTGCCTGGATAAGGCGTCAGGATCTTGAAATTCGAATAGGTGGTATCCATTTCGGAGGCAAACCGAATCGTGTCGCGAATGCTCTCCTCCGTGTCCTGCAGGAAGCCGATGACGTAAAAGCCGGTGGTGGCAATGCCCAGTTTCCAGCAAAACTTGATCATGTTTCGCATGTGCGCATGCGGGATCACGCGCCGCGCGACTTTCTTTAGCACGATTGGATCCGGACTTTCGACGCCGAATGAAATCTCGCGCAAGCCGGCTGCATGCAGGGCCCGAATCAGCTCTTCGTCAAGATCGTCCATGCGCGTTTCGCATTCAAATGACAGGTTCAACTCACGGCGACGGATCTCTTCGGCAATGTGAAAGCAGCGTTCGCGGTCAAGGGTAAAGAGCGGATCACGAATGACGATGTGAACCTCATGATATCGTGCCGCCAATTCTTCCATCTCCCCGATGACATTTTCAACACTGCGAGCGCGAAAACTCGCGGTGATACGGTGCGGGCAATAGGTGCAGTGCTCGGGACAGCTGCGGCTGGTTAACATCGGAACCGCGCGAATAAAGCTCAATTTATCTTTGCTTGAATATCCGAAGCGGCTGGTTCCCACCAGGTCCCAGCGCGGGAAGGGCAGACTGTCAAGGTCGTTGATCGCGGGACTCATTATCGAGCCGCTCACGTTTGCGCCTGCCGCAATCTGGAGGGCGGCCGCATCCGGCTCGCCCTGTATGACAAAGTCACCGGCGCCTGCAAAGAGTTCCGGCAAGTGAGTCGCGGGCGTGCCAAAAAAACCGACCTTCATTCCACGCGATCGCGCGGCGAGTGCCCACTCGCGTTCGTGTTTGTAATCGACCAGGGAAGTAAGAACCAAGCCGAGGTCGCCTTCAATTCTTTTGTCGTTGCGCGTGACAACGACCTCGTGTCCGGCGCTTGCAAAAATTGAGGCAAGATAGCCGACGGTTATGCTGGGAATATTGTAGAAGACTCGCCTCAACACTAAGGCGATGCGAGTCGTTTTGGAATAACCGTGAAATCGTGAACCGTAACCGCCAGCTATCGTGTCCTTATTTACAAACCCCCCTTTTCCCTTCAGGTCGGCGATAATAATACGTGCCACTTTGACCTCCCGTGGCGCTATGAAATTCTATGAATAAATCCGTTTTCATGATTGGTTGTTGCCGAGAGTTTCCCATTTCGGTCCCGTTGGCAGTCGATTTATATGTAACGAACTGAATGGCGGTAAGGTTAGCAAAAGCTCCCCAGGACAACAAGCGCTAAAGGTCCTTAGAAGCCTTGTCGTTGGCGAGGCTCCGCGGAATATTGGGGTAAACGGCGGTTCTAGCAAGGTCTTCGACTTTTCCTTAAATTCACCCTAATATCGCGCAAATGTTCCGTTGGATTAAATACGCTCTTTACGCATTTGTGGGAATAGGCCTCGGCGGATTGGCGTTCGAGGCCGTTACTTTTCCGCGGGTGGCCTCTTTGCGCGACGTAAACCCCTCTTCCACTTCCATGATAGAGGCCCGGGCGCGCGAAGCTCGCAACAACGGCGCCGTCCCGCAACGAGTGCAGATCTGGGTGCCGCTGGAGAAAATTTCACCAAACTTGCAACGCGCGGTGCTGGCGGGCGAAGACACAAATTTTGCCTCGCATCACGGTTTCGATTACGAAGCCATTCAGCGGGCCTGGGACCAGGCGCAGAAAGAAGCAGACAAGGAAGCAAAGCAGGAAGGCGATCAGGACAGTTGGATTCCTAATTTGCCGGATTTCAAACGCGGAGCGTCGACGATTACCCAGCAGCTGGCCAAGAACCTTTACCTGTCGAGCGAACGCTCGTTTATGCGCAAGGGTCAGGAAGCGATCATTACTTACTTTCTCGAGGGCGAGTTGACGAAGCGTCGCATTCTCGAACTCTATCTGAACGTCATCGAATGGGGCGACGGAATCTACGGCGCCGAAGCAGCGTCGCAATATTACTTTCACAAGCCTGCGGCAAACCTCAATGTTCGTGAGGCTGCGTTCCTATCGGCAATGATTCCCAATCCGCGCACCGTTTTCAATCCGCAGGTAAATCCCAAACGCGTCGCGCGGCGCCAGCGCGTAATCCTGCGCCTGATGCCGGCGGTGAAGATGCCGCCAGGGACGGGCTGAGCGTGGGAATACGTTCTGCTTTCGTGGTTCAGAATGTGAACAATGATATAGAAGCGATGGCTTCGATGTCTCCGGTTCGAAAACCGTCAAACGACGCGATTACTGTTCGTCTGGCCCAGCGCGAGGATGCTGAGGCTATCGCAACGATTCTCCATGATTCATTCATTGAGTTCAAACATCTGTACACCGCCGCCGGATTCGCGGCGACAGCGCTTACAGCCGAACAGGTTATCGCGCGAATCAACGAAGGTCCGGTATGGGTTGCGGTTCTGGACGATAGAATTGTCGGTACCGTCTCAGCAGTAACGAAAGACAACGCGCTTTATGTACGGGGCATGGCCGTCCTTCCGGCGGCAAGAGGAAAACGAGCCGGTAGTATTCTTTTGGAAACTGTTGAAGGCTATGCAGCGGCGCATAACTTCAAACGGCTTTTCCTGAGCACCACCCCATTTCTCGATCGCGCTATTCGTCTATACGAGAACGCCGGCTTTTGCCGTATCGAGGAAGGTCCGCGGGATCTATTCGGCACCCCATTGTTTACCATGGAAAAACTCCTAACCGCCGCTCGTGAACGGAAGGTTTAGTTCCAGCCGCAAAAATCCTGTAGTCGCGATTCACGTTCTCCGGTAATCTTTCGCGGAATGAGCGTTTGGAAGTCTTTGCTGCAAACGGCAATACACGCGCCATCACCGCATAACGTCCAACCATGGCGTGTCCGAATTCTTTCGGACGAGAGGGCGGACCTGGCACCTCCGGAACTGTTGCATCAGGTGTTCTTTGAGGGTCTGGGTCGCGTGAATCAGGATTTTCGCGAGGTTACGAGGATGTTTGATCGCAGTTGCGTGGAGATCGAGATTTACGGATTCGAGCAGGGACCCTTCAGCGAACGCGACATCAGGATCAAGAATAAGTACGTGGCGCAGTAAAAACCCCGCGCCGGTCCGCGAGCGCCGACCGGCCGGAATTTCTATTCAACCGAATATGCTTCCCCCAACTTTCGAAGACATCGTTGCAGCGCGCGAATTCATTTCGCCGTACCTGCCCAGGACGCCGCTCGTTCGCATCGACAAAATTTCCGAACTGCTCGGCTGCGACTACTATGCAAAGTTAGAGAACCTGCAACCGACTGGCGCATTCAAAGTGCGCGGCGGTGTGAATCTTGTCGGTAATGACGTCGGCACCGGAAGCGGTCGCGGCCGGGTTGATCCGCCAACCCTTATTACCGCCTCCACCGGCAATCATGGCCAATCGATCGCTTATGCCGGCCGGCTCTTCGGCGCGCGCGTGATCATCTATGCGCCCGCCGAGAACGTGAACGAATCAAAGATGCAGGCGATGCGCGACCTCGGCGCCGAGGTGCGTCTGCATGGCCGCGACTTTGATGAATCGCGTTTGGAGGTCGAGCGTTTGGCGCGTGAAGAAGGTTTCCGATACGTTCACTCGGCGAACGAGCCGAAGTTGATTGCCGGCGTCGGCACGATCGGTCTCGAGATTTTCGAAGACCTGTCCGACGTCGATGTGATCATTGCTCCCGCCGGCGGCGGCAGCTGCGTTTCGGGAAACAGTATCGTGGCGCACAAACTCAATCCGCGGGTGCGCGTAATAGCAACTCAATCCGAAGCCGCGCCGGCCCTGTGGCATTCCTGGCACAATCGTTCATTGGATCCTTATCCGACGATGAAGACCGAACACGAGGGCCTGGCGACTCGCGTTCCCTTTGAACTCACGAACAGGATTCTTTGGGACCTGGCCGCCGATTTTGTTTTGGTCACCGACGACGAGATCAATGAAGCGATTCGTTTACTCGCGCGCCATGCGAAACAAGTTGCCGAAGGCGCGGGTGCGGCGTCGCTGGCGGCCGCCATTAAGCTTGCTGGTGTCAGAAGCCCGACCATCAGGGAGGGCTCGGATCGGGGCACAAGCCCGGTCGCGAGAGAGGACTCCGATCATCACGGCTTACGCGGGAAAAAAGTCGTCGGGATTGTAACCGGCGGCAACATTCCACTCGAGCGATTCGCGAAGTTAATGCAATATTAGATTCGACCCGTCTTTCTCCAATCTGTGCAATCTGCGTAATCTGTGGATGCAAAATCTCTCTCCGGAGGATCCCGATGCGAAGATTTATCTTACTGACATTGCTTACGGCCGCGGGTGTTCTCGCCGTCACTCTTCCAAACAATCGCCACCAAAGCGTTGACGCTCAACAGCGCGGCGCCTTAACGCCGGAACAAACCGCCCGTCGCAACTCAATCGAAAAAGAATTGCAGTCGATTGCAGTCGTCGACCGCAAACTGATGGTGGCGATGCGCGATGGCAAACGCATGGCCGCGGATGTGTATCGACCAAAAGATGCTTCGAAGAAATATCCGACGGTCTTTGTGCGCACACCTTACAACTTCAATTTCTGGGACGTGCGCAACGGCGTGCCGCGCGACCTGAGCAGTGAACTCGACGCAGTCAAGCGCGGTTATGCCTTTGTCGAGATGAACGAGCGTGGTCACTTTTTCTCCGAAGGCAACTACGACATTCTCGGGCCGCCGTTGACCGATGGCGATGACGCGATCTCATGGATCGCGAAACAGTCGTGGTCCAGCGGCAAGGTTGGCTTAATCGGCTGCTCTTCGACTGCCGAATGGCAATTGGCCGTGGCGGCACAGGGCAATGCCGCGTTGGCGGCGATCATCCCGCAGGGTTTCGGAGCCGGCGTCGGACGCGTCGCTCCATATTTCGAACAGGGAAACTGGTATCGCGGCGGCGCCGTGCAAATGCTCTTCATCGCCTGGATCTACGGTGAACAGAACCAGGTGCGGCCGATTTTTCCCGCAAACACCTCGCAGGAAGATCTCATCCGCGCTTCGAAGTCGTTCGACCTCGCCCAGCAGTTGCCGCCTGTCGATTGGTCTCAGGCGCTGCGTCATTTGCCTGAGATGGATATTCTGAAAGCCGTCGATGGCCCGCCCGGAATCTTTGCCGACGAAATGGCTGTTGATACACGGGGTTCGATGATCACACGCGCGCCGAATGATCCTGCCTGGTACCGAGGCGGTCTGTGGCATGACAACATGCCGATCAACGTTCCGGGCTTTTGGTTCATGTCCTGGTACGACGTCTCGGTCGGGCCAAACCTTGCCGCTTATAATCACGTGCGCAAAACCGCCAGAGGCGAAATTGCCAATCAGCAGTACGCAGTGATCGCGCCGACGCTCCACTGCTCATACAAGCGCGCCACTGAAAACACCATTGTCGGCGAGCGCAGCATGGGCGATGCGCGTTTGAATTACGACGAGCTGACCTGGGGCTGGTTCGATCATTTTCTTAAGGGAGAAAATAACGGCATCCTGGAAAAGATTCCGCGAGTGCGTTACTTCACAATGGGCGCAAACCGGTGGCAGGCGTCAGACACCTGGCCACCCAGAGGCGCACAGCCGCTTACGTTCTTTTTGTCGAGCAGTGGCAGGGCAAACACAATGAATGGCGATGGCGCGCTGATGAGCACCGCGCCCGCGACTGATAGCACGGATAAATTTGACTACGACCCGATGAATCCGGTGCCTTCCTATGGCGGCAATGTCTGCTGCACGGGAAACGCGGTACAGGGTGGCGCATTCGACCAGCGCAAAATGGAAGAGCGAAACGACATCCTGGTTTACAGCACTGAGCCTCTGAAGGAAGGGATCGAGGTTAGTGGTCCGATTGAAGTCACACTTTACGTTTCTTCAGATGTTAAGGACACGGACTTCACCGTGAAGCTGATCGACGTCTATCCGGACGGCCGCGCGTATAATCTGGACGAGACGATCCAGCGCCTCAGGTATCGTAATGGCTACGACAAACCGCTCGCGTGGATGGAAACCGGAAAAGTTTATAAGGTCACACTGCAACCCATGAATACGAGCAACTTCTTCGAAGCAGGTCATCGCATTCGTCTGGAGGTTTCCAGCAGCAACTTCCCGCGCTTTGATCGCAACCTGAACACCGGTGGAAGAAACTATGACGAAACTAAAGGCGTGGTCGCGCATAACGTCGTGCATCACTCGAAGCAGTATCCATCCGAGCTGAAGATTACCGTGGTCAAAAAATAGTTAGACCGATGAGCATCAGGTCCAAAGGCACGCAAGCGGCTCTGCCGCAGCACACTGGCGGAAAGGCTCTACCTTTCCGGCGAAGCCCGATTAATCTAGTTCGAGGCTGCGCCTCGAGCCTGCGGCGGAGCCGCAAATCGACAAGCGCGAACGGTAAGCCGGAGGCTTACCGCAGTGTGCTACGGCAAGTCGCTACACGGCTCGTTGATGCTGATCTATTAGGTCTATTATGTTGAACCGTGATTGAGGAGGAATTCGTATGACGGCCAGACTAAAAGAAGCTTTCGCTACGTCATGGGTACCGGAACCTACATTTCATCTCCATCGCTGGATCTTCTTCACGATTGCTATTGTCTTCGCGCTCACAACGACACTGGACCACACACAGGCAGGGGCGAGCCACGTCCTTACAACGAACGACGATAAGAACCCAGCCGCCGAATCACGCTTCGCCACCCTCGACGGCGCGCGGATTCATTATCTGAACTACGGCAAAGGCAACCAGGCGCTGGTCCTGATTCATGGCTGGACGTGCAATCTCAACAACTGGCGCGACAATATTCCCGATTTAGCGAAGCGGAATCGCGTGATTGCGATCGATCTTCCCGGACACGGCCAGAGCGATAAACCTCAGGTTAGCTACAGCATGGATTATTTTGCGCGCGCGGTTGAGGCGGTGATGCGCGATGCGAAGGTCAAGCGCGCGGTCCTGGCAGGTCACAGCATGGGCACACCCGTAGCTCGTCAGTTCTATCGCAAGTATCCGGAGAAGACTATCGCGATTGTTGTTGTTGACGGTCCGCTACGGCCGTTTGGCGACAAGGCTCTGATGGATCGCTTAATCGCAGGTTTTCGTGGGCCTAACTATCAGCAGACTGTGAGCCAGATGTTCGCGGGGATGGTGGGGCCGAATCTTTCGGGTGAGGCGAAGCAACGAATTCAGGCTTCATATCAGAATACGCCGCAACACGTCATCGTGAGCGCGATGGAAGGAATGGCTGACCCTTCGATTTGGGGAGACGACAAAATCAATGTGCCGGTGTTAGCCATCATGGCAAAGAACCCATTTTTCGGACCCGACCTGGAACAGACCTTTCGCGGGATTGCCCCGAACCTGGACTTTCAAATGTGGGAAGGCGTTGGTCATTTCATCATGATGGAGAAGCCGAAAGAGTTTAATGCAGCGGTGCTGACGTGGCTCGACAAGAATAATTTGCTGAAGAAGTAGTCCGCAGACGCCGCAGATAACGTCAGTTTGAGATTAGCCGCGGTAACAGGTGTTCAGCCAAGCCATCGTTCGAACTCCCGCGCCAAACTTTTCTGAGGGCCTGACAACATCCGGGCTCGGGAAGCCGGATTACCGGCGCGCGCTGCGGCAGCATGATGCTTATTGCGCGGCGTTGGAGCATTGCGGGTTGACGGTCACGAAACTCGAACCCGATGGGCGATATCCGGACTCTTGCTTTGTTGAAGATACGGCAATTCTAACTGGGCGTGGGGCGGTGCTGACCCGGCCGGGCGCCGCAAGCCGAGAGGGTGAGGTTGAAGGCATGCAAAGCGCACTCACTCAGTACTTTCCCTCGCTTCGGGAAATTGGCCCGCCGGGAACGCTTGATGGTGGTGATGTCTGTGAAGCCGGCGAGCATTCCTTCATCGGTCTTTCGCAACGGACGAATGAAGAGGGAGCTCGGCAGTTGGCAAAGATCCTCGCGGCGCTCGGTTATACGTCCAACGTTGTGGATATCAAGGGCGTCGATGACATATTGCATCTCAAAAGCGCGGTTGCATATCTCGGCAATAATCGTCTGGTAGTAACGGAAGCGATGGCCCATTGCAGTGAGTTTGCAGGTTACGAATTAGTCAAAGTGAATTCCGGCGACGAGTATGCAGCGAATTCCGTGCGAGTTAATGAGCACGTTCTGGTTGCGTCTGGTTTCAAGAGCTTCGAAAAGAAGTTAAGACAGCAGGGTTATCAGACAATCGCGCTCGAGATGTCTGAGTTTCAGAAGATGGACGGCGGGTTGAGTTGTTTGTCGCTCAGATTCTAGCTCTGCAGATGACGCAGATTTCACGGATTGAAACCGTTGAAGGGTTGAAACTACCTGCAATCACCTCTCAGGCCAGGAAGGGGCCCAATGCGTTGAGATTCCCATCTACCGGCTCGAGGACGCCGAGACGAGTTGAGCAGTTAGACCATAGATTATGAACGATTGATGATTGCCCAGGCATTTGGTCCCCATCCCCTGTTGTCCGCATTCGATCGTCCCATTAGAATGGCGCGGATGATTTCAGCTCAAACGGCGCGGCGCGCGGTATGGAAACCCCTTTGGGAATTGCCTGGTCGCGTCGACCTGATCATTTCTTTGGCGCGGCGCGAGTTGGCCGCGCGCTACAAAGGCTCAGTCCTGGGTATTATGTGGGCCGTGCTGACGCCGATCGTGATGATCGGAATCTTCACTTTTATCTTTGCCGGCATTTTCAAGGCGCGGTTCGGCGGCAGCAGTTCGCAGTGGGACTATGCGCTCTACCTTTTTTGCGGACTGCTGCCGTGGAATGCTTTTCAGGAATCTTTGCAGGTTTCATCTACGACAATCGTCTCGCACGCCAACCTCGTCAAGCGCGTCGTTTTTCCACTCGAGACTTTGCCGGTGTCGCAATCACTCGCCATGATTGCGAATCAGTTATTCGGTACGGCGGCGCTGTTACTTGCGGGGCTGGTGATCCGTCGTGAACTGCACAGCACAGTTCTCTTGCTGCCAATTCTGCTGATACCGCAATTAATTGCGACGCTCGGCGCTGCCTGGTTCCTCGCTTCGCTGGGTGTGTTTGTGCGCGACATTGCCCAGGGTATCTCGCTCGTTTTGACGGCCTGGATGTATCTCACTCCGATCATTTATCCGGAATCTCTGGTACCTGATCGTTACCGTCGAATCATCGACTTCAATCCATTCACCCCGCTTGTCCGGAACTATCGACGCATCCTGCTCGACGGCTTCGCGCCCGACTGGCGAGGCCTCGCGTACTTCGCAGCATTCGCTCTCGCGGTATTCATTTTTGGTTACTGGTGGTTTGCCAGGACGCGAAAGAACTTTGCGGACGTCATCTAGGTTCATCGAACCTCAGATTGCCCGGATTTGCTGAGAAAAATCTCAGGTTCTCGGGCTGTTCAACAGAAGTAAAGGTCGTTGACACGATCATCCGTGCATGTTAACCTAGCTACGTCGCCTTAATCCGCGGGCGATCCGGCGGCAGACTTTCGGCGACCTCCTCGCCTCAAGCTAATCTTCCCGGTTTCTAACCTAATCCTTTTTTTCGCAGACTTCCGATGGCGTTCGACAGGGCAAAGACTCTACGCGCGGCTGAGAAATTTCTTGAGCTTGGAAAAATTCCGGCTGCCATAAAAGAATACTGCAAAATTGTCGCAGACGATCCCGACGATTTCACCACGCTGAACATGCTGGGCGATCTTCAGGTGCGCGTTGGCGACAAGGAAGTGGCGATCTCGAGCTTCGCGCGCATTGCTGAGCACTTTCACAAACAGGATTTTGCTCTGAAGGCGATCGCGATGTACAAGAAGATCGATCGGCTGCGGCCGCACGATCCGGAAATCGCTTACACTCTGGCAAAACTCTACGCGCAACAGGATCTGGTTGTAGAAGCACGGGCGCATTATTTGCTGGTCGCAGACTCCTACACGCGAGCGAACGAGACGCAGAAGGCCTTGGAGATCCTGCGCCAAATCGCCAACCTCGATGTGCAAAATACGGACATTCGAATCAAGCTCGCCAATGCATACCTTAAGGAAGGAATGAAGCAGGAGGCGCTTGCTGCTTTTGATGAAGCGGGCGAGCGAATGCTGGCGTCGGGCGCATTCGAACGAGCGTTAGAAGTTTATCAAAAGTCGCTCGAGATCGATCCGGTCGACCCGCCCGCGCTGAAAGGGCTCCTGGCGGTCCACAGCGCCCGAGGCACGGCGGACGATGCGGTGGAAATTATCGAGCGCGCTTCAGCTGATGATCCCGACAACACTGAGTTGCTGTCGATGCTGGCTGACGCGTACCTGGAATCAGAGAAACCTGCCGAAGCTGAGCGGGCTATCGACAGGCTGGTGGCCAAAGATTCGTTCCTCTATTTGAGATTCGTCGAGGTTGCTCAGCTCTATCTCAAAGCCAATCAGGTTGAAGATGTCACACGCGTAATCGAAGCTATCGCCGATCGCATGCTCGCCGGAAACGAAGACGATCAACTGCTTGGCTTAATAAATGAGCTCCTGAATATTGACTCGGACAACGTGGCCGCGCTGCGCCTGTTGGTAAGGATTCACTGGGGTCGCTGTGAGCGTGCCGATCTAATAAAGTCCCTCGAAAACCTTGCCGACGCGGCCCAGGCCGCCGGGCTCGCCGTCGATGAGCGCTACGCCCTTACCCAGTTGATGCGATTCGCGCCCCAGGACCGGTACCACGAACGCCTCAGTGAGTTGGGCGGACCTGATGAAGAAGCTGCAGCAGAGCATTCGCCGTTATTTGACGACCTCGCCGTAACCGATGCAGAAACCATCGCCTTTACCAGCGAGGAGTTCGCTTCAAATGCTGAAGCAATCAACACCACCGGCTTTGAATTGAGTCGGGACGAGGAAACCGTCGGCGAATGGACGCCGGCAATCACCGGGCCAGATTCGGAATTTGAAATCGGGTTTGAATCTTCCGGCAGCGAAGAACCGATCATGGAACCGCGGTCTTCGAACGAGATGGCGGCGGCACCAGTTGTCAATCAACAGGCAGAAGCCCGCGCGCGCGAGTTGGAGAGCGTCGATTTCTATATCGCCCAGGGCTATTTGGATATAGCGGCGGACACGCTCAATTTGGTCGAGACTGAATTCGGCCCGCACCCTGACATCGACAATCGGCGCGAACAGATCAAGTTGGGATCGGAACCAGCAGACACGGTGGTTAAAAGTGTTGCAACTATCCCGGCGGAAACATCCGATCCGCAGGAATTTGAATTTTCCGCCCAGGTTGAAGAGACGCCGGAAGTCATGTTCGAGACTAGTAACTCTCCGAACGGCTTGCATCGGCCCGCGCCGGCGACAATAAATGCGCCGCCGATTGATCCGGGACTCGCGGAAATCTTCGAAGAATTTCGCCTGTCGGAAGAGGCTGAAGCCACCCCGAACGGCGACTACGAAACTCATTACAATCTCGGCATTGCTTATAAAGAGATGGATCTCCTGGAAGAGGCGGTCGAGGAGTTTCAGACGGCGTTTGGGCTGGTTAGACCGAGCGATGGTACGCCGCGATATTTGCATTGCTGCAATCTGCTGGGCCACTGCTTTCTGCAAAAGAAAGTTCCGCAGCTCGCCGTAACCTGGTTTGAACGTGGGCTGAAGACCCCAGGCCACTCAGAAGAAGAATATCAGGCACTGCGCTTCGATTTGGGATTGGCTTATGAAGAGATGGGCGAGATCCATCGCGCGGTTGAAATCTTCACTGAGATTTACGGCTCAGATGTCTCCTATCGCGGTGTCAAAGAGAAGCTGCACCAGCTGCAGGCGCGCGCATGACAAACCGCTGCTTCAGAGTCAAAACTTTAGATCGCGAATGGCTTTATGATTCGGAGCTAAAGTTTTAACTCTCACTGGGTCCGGGCGCCATCAATTAGACTAAGTCGTAACTTGGCGATATCATCCTACGTTGAGTCAAGGGCTCAATAGTATTTCTCATGTCTTCGCGACTTTCAGTAATTTTCTACATCATTCTCTGTTTCGAGATCGGAATTGTGCTTACGGTGTTGCCATGGGTGCCGCAGGGTTGGATGGGTCTCAGTGATTGGGGCAACAACTATTTCCTGCTTCTGGCCGCGCGCAAAATTGGGTTTTACGGCTTGCAAAGTTTCATGGCGTCAGGGTGGGTGCGCGGCGCTGTCTCTGGTTTGGGAACCTTGAATCTGGGAATGGCGTTCTGGGAGATATTTCATTTTCGCCAAACGGTACGCATGATGGAAGCAGCATCAAACGTTCCAGTCGCGCGGGAAGACGCTCGCAAAACTTCGCCAGCTCATGCCACTCAATCTGACAAAGCCGATCCTCTATCTGATTACCGCCGGCCTAACATCTGAGAATTCCACGCCGGAAAGCAAAGATTTTGAGAACATTCTCGAACTCGTCTCGGCTGCGGTTGACGCGCGTATTTCGCTGGTTCAATTGAGAGAGAAACGTCTCAATGCACTACGGCTGTTTGAGTTAGCAAAGCGCGCCGCGCAAATCACCCGCGCCAGCGCGACCCGATTATTGGTCAATGATCGAGCCGACATTGCAGCTGCCGCAGGCGCTGACGGCGTCCATCTAACGACGCAATCGGTTGAGCCGGGAATCATTCGCGATTGCTTTGGTGAGAATTTTCTCATTGGATGTTCCACCCATTCGCTTTCCGAAGTTGTGGCTGCTCGTGATGGGGGAGCTGACTTCGTCGTCTTTGGTCCAATCTTCCAAACGGATTCCAAAGCGCAATATGGAGCTCCCATCGGTGTCGAGGTTCTGAAAGAAACCACGAAAGAGATGGCCCTTTATCCCATCGTCGCTCTCGGTGGAATTTCAGCACTGAACGCTCGGGAATGCCTGGGCGCGGGCGCGAGCGGCATCGCGGGCATTGGTCTGTTTAGTGACCCCTCAACTCTGCGGCAAACTGTCGATACAATCCTAAGCGAAGCTGAAAGGAGCGCTTGATATGACTTCTGGTTTCAAAAGCAAGACGCCATGGCAGGAAAAGCTGCAGCGACCGCAGGAACCAAAACTTGTTCCGGTGCCGCCGAAGATGGTGCGGTTCGGCAAAGGCAAGATGCTGATCCCCACGCCTAAACTTGTGGATGACATTGTGCGACGCGTACCGAAAGGCAAGCTTGTTACGGTTGGCGAGATCCGCACGAAGCTGGCGCGGGACCACGGCGCCGACGTCGCTTGTCCGCTGACGACCGGTATTTTCGTGCGCATAGTTGCCGAGGCCGCTAACGAAGCATCGCAGCAGGGAGCAAAGCGCGTCACCCCTTATTGGCGCATCGTACGCGACAACGGCGAGCTGAATCCCAGGTTTCCCGGAGGGGTTGAGCTGCAGTCGCGGCAACTGCGAGATGAAGGATTCGCGATAGTTCGAAATGGTAAGACGTCAATGGTAAAGGACTTCGCGAGCCAATTGATTAGCCTGAAGTAATGCCGGATTTTCCGCGAGCGAATGATATCAGCCGTCGGGTTCCCGTCGTTCTCGCAATTGCTGGTTTCGATCCGTCAGGTGGCGCCGGCCTAATTGCTGATATCAAAACTCTGGCCGCTCTGGGATGCACCCCTGTTGCCGCCATCACCTCGCTGACCTTTCAAAATTCGTACGGCATGCGCGGCGCAATCCACCAGACGGCTCAATCTCTGCGCTTGCAGTTATTGCCCGTCATCGAGGCCCTCGAGATTGACGCAATAAAAATAGGTATGCTGCCGACGCGCGAAATCGTCCTGGAAGTTTCGCGTCTGATTCTTGAAAAGAAATTGTCCGCCCCGGTGGTTGATCCGGTTATGCATTCTTCCTCCGGTTTCGAGTTGATGAATGCTGAAGCGGTTGCGGCTTTGCTGACCGAACTTATGCCTCTTACAGAACTAATCACGCCAAACATACCGGAAGCCGAAGCGTTAACCGGAATGACCATTGCTGACGAAAACGCGATGCGCCTGGCCGCAGGCAAGTTACGAGAGATGGGCGCGCGCGCAGTATTGGTGAAGGGCGGCCATCTGAAAGAACAGAGGTCAGAGGTCGGAGATCAGGGGTCAGAGGTCAAAGGCCGGAGGTCAGAATTAAGGCAGGCTGTGGATATTCTCGACAATGAAGGCGCGATAACTGTTTTTAGGAGCGACTGGATCGACGGGCCGCCGGCAAGAGGGACCGGATGTATGCTTTCATCAGCGATCGCCGCAGGCTTGGCCCAGCGCCTGAAATTGGAAGATGCGATCAGAGCTGCGCGGAATTTTGTGGCCCGCGCGATACGTGATGCTTCGGAACTCGAAACTTAGTTTTCATCCTTCAATCGTTACCTTCTCCATTTCCACTTCCGAAGACGGGCGATCGCTTCGGTCTGTTTCAGAGGAGGCAATTGCGTCAACCACATCCTGGCCCTCCGTCACGCGGCCGAAGATCGTATAGCTCGGCGGCAGCGGATAATCAACGTGCATGATGAAAAACTGCGAACCGTTCGTGTTTGGTCCGGCGTTAGCCATGGCCACGGTTCCCGCTTTGTAACCGCGCCGATAGACCTCGGTTGACGGATTGATCTCGTCGCCGAACTTTCCGCCCCACGCTGATTGTCCGCCGCGACCGGTTCCGGTTGGATCGCCACCCTGGATCATAAATCCTTTGATCGCGCGGTGAAAGATGATGCCGTCGTAATAGCCCTGCTCTGCCAGCAGCCGAAAGTTCTCAGTCGTTTTTGGCGCGTCCTGCTCGAGCAACTCAAAACGAATTGTGCCTTTGTTGGTTTGAATGACTGCGGTCCGGTTTGCCATTGGTTTTCTCCTCAAGACTTGCTACAGAGAGACACCGAGTCACAAAGTAAGAATTAAGATTTAAAGAGCCGGGTGCAGCCTTGCTTGCGGCGGTTTTCCTGCCTGTGTCTCCAGGTGTGTGCGGCTAAGACTGTAACACAAATCGCTCGATCGCCATCGCCACGCCATCTTCATCGTTTGACACCGTCAGATGAACCTCGGCGATTTCTTTCAACCCCGGTTCAGCATTGGCCATGGCCACGGCCGTGCCTGCCCACGTCAGCATTTCCACATCATTCAAATTATCACCTATCGCCATTACTTCATCATGGGTGATGTCGAGTTCAGCTGCGGCGGCCGCAACGCCCGTGGCTTTTGATGCGTTGGGATGCACTATGTCGAGCATTCCAAAATCACGCGGCGGGTACAAAGTCGGAAAAATCTTTACCAGCGAGCCAAGTTCACTCTTCAGGATCTGAGCAAGCCGGCGCATCGGTTCGCAGTGGCCGGAAAACGCGACGTGTATGGGAGCATGATCCAAATAATCATCCAGCGAATCAACCTGACGCACTGCGTCGCCTGAATCATCCCCGTGAACAGTCCGGGCCCAGCGAATGTATTCAGCCAGCGCGCGATTGTCGCCGCTGACATGATCATAGACGAGCAATCCCGCGCCATCGGGATCGTCACTTACCATTACGTCGCCGCCGGCTCTGCGGCCCACACGCAATACCTCACGTGCAGCTTCCAGGGGCAACAAGATTGCCGCGACCGTTTCCAGCGTCTGCACATGCTTGGTCAGCGCGCCGTTGTGAGAGATCAAAGGAAGATCCAGGCCCAGCTCCAGGGCAATTGGGCGCGCGTCACGAAATCGTCTCCCGGTCACCAGAGCGATCCGGACTCCGCGTTCGCGCGCCTGGTTAAGCGCCAGCCGATTTCGTTCACTCAATTTGCCGCGAGAGTTGAGCAGCGTGCCGTCGAGATCTAAAGCCAGGAGACGAATCGACATAGACTGACCGAATAGGGTAAAGGGCAAAAGGGTAAAGAGCGGAGAATATTTTCGTTTCCCCAGTTTACCATTTTAACCTTTACCCCTGTCTCTTTTCTGCTGTCGCATTGTTCTTTCACCTGACGGATTCCAACCGCAAGCTATATGATGTTGAGCCATTTGCAAATGAAACTGGCTCTGCCGCTTTCAACGAGCGCCGGTCATTTTTCGGAAAGGAATCAACGGTAAATCACATGAACGTCACCCATCTCGAGTGTGCTGCGTGCGGGACGCGGCATGAGGCACAACGGTTGCACAACCTGTGCACGCAATGCGCAAAGCCGCTGCTGGTTCGTTACGACTTGAGGCGCGCCGCGGCATCTTTGACAAAAGAGAGTTTGGCCACCCGCGATCCTGATTTATGGCGCTACCGGGAGGTATTGCCGGTTGCGCACGACGAGAATGTCGTCAATCTCGGCGAAGGTTTTACGCCCTTAATACATGCGTCACGACTTGGAGGTCAGCTCGGTCTTCGGGAGCTCTACATCAAGGACGAAGGCCAGAATCCAACGCAGAGTTTTAAGGCGCGGGGGATGGCGACGGCAGTTTCCATGGCCAAAGAGTTGGGTGCGAAGAAGCTCGCGGTGCCGTCTGCGGGCAATGCGGCAGGCGCGCTTGCGGCCTACGCGGCCCGCGCGGGATTGGAAGCATTCATCTTTATGCCCCGCGATACGCCGCGCGCAAATGTGATCGAATGTGAGCAGACGGGTGCGCACGTGAACGGACTGTGGCGCTGAGGTTGGCCGTCGAAAAGACGCGGAAGGCTGGTTCGATGTTTCAACTTTGAAAGAACCGTATCGCATTGAGGGCAAGAAGACGATGGGTTACGAGCTCGCCGAACAATTCGATTGGCAATTGCCGGACATGATCATTTATCCGACGGGTGGGGGGACGGGATTAATCGGGATGTGGAAAGCATTCGACGAAATGGAGCAGATGGGTTGGATTGGCCCCAGGCGCCCACGGATGGTGACTGTCCAGGCGGCAGGCTGCGCGCCGATCGTGCGGGCGTTCGAAGAAGGCAAACGGTTCGCTGATGAATTTCCCAACGCACAAACAACAGCATCGGGCCTGCGCGTGCCGCGGGCCATCGGTGATTTCCTGATTCTCGATGCCTTGCGCAATTCCGGGGGCACGGCCGTCGCGGTCACGGATGATGAATTGATTGCCGCGACCAAAGAAATCGGCGCGGCCGAAGGAATCTTTTGCGCTCCGGAAGGCGCCGCCTGTTTGCCGGCACTCAGGAAGTTAATGCAGAACGCATCGGTGAAACCGCATGAGCGGGTCGTGCTCTTCAACACTGGCAGTGGCGTGAAGTACCTGGAAAGTTTTACGAGCTGAAACAAACAAAAGAGAAAATGTAGAAGAGATCTTAATTCGGGCGGTTTCTTCAAGAAACTCGGCATTGCTCTGGGCGTTACCGTCGGAGGACTGGTGTTGATTTGCGCCGTAACGAAGCGTTGTCAGGAGTAACTAAGGAAAACTTTCCTACATACCGTGACAGGATGATCGAAAATGACTTTTGAGGCGATTAACTAAGGAGCGAATTGTGCAACGCTTATTTCTTATTGGATTTCTATTATTGATTTCCTTTGGCTTTGCGTCCGGACAGACTTCCCCCTGGTTGACGGATTCCGATCGGGCAAAGTTCGAAACTCTTCGCAGCACGGGTTTTGAGGCCCTTAGCAATCTCGATTACGAAACTGCGCGAAAGAATTTCAAAGAGATCGCCCGGTTGTTTCCAAATTACCCGGCGGGCCCGCAGTTTCTTGCCGACACACTGTGGATTGAAACGCTTTATCAAACGCGCCGGCTTCAATCCTCGCTCTACAACAGTGATTCGTTTTATTCGCAAAACGAAGACAAGGCTGACCCGAAGACTATCGATCAGTTCCGCAACTGGACGCGTGAAGCAAAACAACTTGCCCAGGCGCGTTTGAAACTGAATCCGCGCGATGCGGAAGCGCTTTACTTTCTGGGAGCGACTGAAGGGTTGAAGGCGTCGTTTGAAGAGGCGGTTGAGCGCCGGCACTTTGCGGCTTTGAAAGATGGATCAAGTGCCGTCGATCATCATCGCGACGTGATCAGGATTGATCCTTCGTATCATGATGCCGAGATAACCATCGGCCTGTACGATTACGTTGTGGGCGCCTTGCCTTTGGCGCAAAAGATACTTGCCGGGATCGCCGGCTTTCATGGTTCGAAGAAGCGCGGACTGGCAACTCTGGAACGCGTGACTAAGGAAGGGAAGTGGCTTCGCGACGATGCGAAGACTTTATTGATTGTTCTTTACACGCGAGAAAAACGGTTCGCGGAAGCAGCAGCGATCGCGCGCGAGCTGGCCGCGAAGTATCAGCGCAACTATCTCTACCGACTGGAGGCTGCCGATGCGCTTGTTTCGCAAGCAGAGCTCGAGCGTGAAACCAATCACACGACGGGTCCGAATTCGTCAGAGAGTGAAGCTTTCGCAACGTTCGAAGCGCTGCTGCGCGACAAGGCGGTTCGCGACACGGCCGCGCGCGCTTTTGATCTGATTCACTTTAAATACGGCGAAGGCCTTTTGACGGCCGGGCAGTATGATCGGGCGGCGAAAGAATTCCTTGCGTCAGCCGATTCGTCGGGCGCGCAGGAGGGCCTGGCGACGATGGCCCATCTTTATGCCGCGCATGCCCTGGATCTTTCCGGCAAACGCAACGAAGCGTTGACGCAATATCGCGCCGTACTGGCGCGGCCGAAAGTCTACGATGCGCACGAACAGGCAGAGTCTGGATTGAAGGAACCTTTCAAAAGACTTAGCTTGAAGAAATCCGCGTGACAGCATTACCAGCCCAGTAATTGCGAGATGATCAAACCGGTAGCGGCCTGATCAAAAATCCCAGGGGAACGGCAACGAGCCAGAGGATTAGCGCAATAGTTCTCGACTTCTTTGCAGTTTGGTAGTCCTTATGAACCAGGTCTTCGTGAATGCAGAGCAAAATCAGGTTGATCGGGTTCGAATTGTTACTTGCCCGTCTTCGAGAGAGGTTTCCACTACTACGTCAATCACCTCGCCGCGAATTAGCAGTTGGCGGTTCGCATCCCGGGAAAACAATTCCACTTCGCTAATCAGGCATTGGGCGGGAGCCGCCGTAAATAGTTTCAATCCGCTGGCGTGGCGACCTTCGCTCAAGAGAAGCTGAGCATCGAAGGCCAGTTCTGTCTTGTCGGCGCCATTGACCATATCGGAATCGAGTTCAGGAATGGCGACCCCCTGCGGCAGTAAATTCATCTCGGCATCGAGATAAATTGTCCAAAGGAAGCCAATATCCAGAAGCAGGTGTGCAGCTTCACCGGCGATGAACCAGCCCAGGACCGTCGATCCAATCACGTGCTTAATCACATGATCCTGATGGGTGGTAGTTTCGAGGGGCGACCAGTTCATATAAGTTTCGAGTTTCGGGTTTCGAGTTTCGAAATTCAATATCCTGGATTTTGAATCTTGAATCTTTAATTCTAAATGCGGTTCCGTTTCTGCGTATCGCTTATTGACATGCACCCTCCCTGACGATCGGGTTTCTGTCTTACCAGCTCACAGCGCTTACTACAAATCGACCACTGATCACTAACCACTGACTACTGACCACTGCCTACCGACTTCTGCTCATATTGCCTAAGATTTCTTGCTCTGGCCAGCGCGAATAACGCAGCGAGGAGGCATCCGATTCCGCCAGTCACCACCGAAAGCGGCGCGCCGATCACCGACGCCACAGTTCCCGCTTCGACTTCACCCAGCTGCGGTCCGCCCATGAAGAAGATCATATTGACGGAAGTCATTCGGCCGCGCAAATTATTGGGGGTTGAAAGCTGCCGGATTGTTTGACGAAGGATTGTGCTTACCGTGTCAGCAGCTCCGGTAACCGCCAACATCAAAAGCGAAAACCAAAATACTCGCGAGATGCCGAATGCAACTGTGGCCACGCCAAAGATCGCGATTGATCCGATTACGACCTTACCTTGCTTTCTTAAGGTTCCCATGCGAGCCATTACCAGTCCTGCCGCGACGGCCCCGATTGCCGGAGCTGAGGTCAGAAATCCGAGGCCGCGCGCGCCGACCTGCAGAATATCCTTTGCGAAAATCGGTAACAACTGATTTGCCGAAGCAAAAAACGTAGCGACAAAATCGAGCGTCATCGTTTGCACGATAATCGGCGTGCGCCAAACGAACCGAAGTCCCTCGAATAGCGCGCTCAGACTGATGGTGGATTTTTGCTTTTCCTCCTCGACCGCCCTGCCGCTTACTCGCATGAGCGCCAATCCGAAAATTACGGCGACAAACGAACCGGCATTGACTGCGTAAACGAGGCCGGGGCCGCGGCTCGCCAAAAGGAGGCCAGCGAGGGACGGTCCGAGAATCATGCCGATCTGAAACATCAACATGCTGAGACTGACTGCGTTGGGAAAATCTTTCGCCGGCACCAGTGCGGGCATCAGCGATTGCCGCGCCGGCGTATCGAAGGCCCAGGCCGCCGAAGCGATCGCCGTCAGCACATAAATTGGCCACACATGCTGTAATCCCCCGAAGGTCACCAGCGCCAATATCGCGCTGCATGTCAGCATTACCGACTGGGTAATCATCATCAGTCGCCGGCGATCGACAACGTCCGCCACGACGCCGCCCATCAAGGAACAGGCGATAATCGGTCCGGCGCGGAATAATCCGACCATGCCGAGCGCGAATGCCGAGCCGGTAAGCAAATAGATGTGCCAGTTGATCGCAACCAGCTGCATTTGCGAACCGGTCACCGAGACGATCTGTCCCAACCACAACAGACGAAAGTTGCGATGACGAAGTGACGAGAAGGCTGACGGGCGTTCCAGGGCGCCGTTACTGGAAAGACCTGAAGAATTGTTCGCGGGCATTTGCGAGTTCTCTTCATTTATAGCCCTCAGCACGTTAAAAACAAAACGGCCCGAATCTTTCTTTGCAAAGACTCGGGCCTCAATCAAGGTTCTGCACCGAGCAGAAGAAACGGTTCCGCAAATTAATTAAGCATCTTCATGATGAAAACCGCGGTCGCGGCAAAAGCGATAACCGCGAAGATTTGTAGCCAGCTGATCGCCGGGGTGTAACAGTGGGGGCATCTGATTCTCCAGATGCGCAAAATCTTTCCGCAACGATTGCACGACCATAGTAATCTCGATTTCATATTAATCTCACGTTCTCACGTTAGGCAGGGCGAAGCATCGAAAGACTGGTTTCTTAAAGTAGATCACGACGGTAGAGAAGTAATGTGCACTTCGTCATTTCTGTCATAACGGAGGAAAACTGAAAAAAAGAGAAACGAACCTATGCAAGCAACGACGGTTAGCCCAATAGCCCACCACAAGTGGTATGTTCCACCCTGTACGTCAACCACGCCCGCTGGATTCCTGAACGTTACGAAGAGGTAAAACTGCCAAATTGCGAGCGTTACTATTATGATCAAGCTCATCACAGTCGAAAGGTTCCGTGTTCGATTCTTCATATTCCGCGTATTCCTTTGTCCTCTAAGATTCGTCCGAAATCGTTTCAGCCCGCCGTCGGGCTGTGACTTTCGAAGCTGTCGACGGCTTGTGATTCATTTTCATAAATGTCAAAAACAGCCAGCAGCTTTGTCGCGGCCATGAGATCGCGGAGTATTCGCGTGAGATTAAGAAGCTTAAACCTTCCGCCATTCTTGTTCACAACAAGGTAAGTTGAAACCAGCTCGCCCAGGCCTCTTGCATCGATCGAAGCTACCCCGTCAAGATTCACGAGAATCTGGTTTTGTCCCTGCGCCAACAACGAATCGACCGCGCTGGGCAAAGAGACACTACTTCCTCCAAACCTAAGGCCGATGCGGATTTTGGGATCGGTGTCCAGGATCGTAACCTTGCCAACTCGCCGCTCCTTAATACCGACATTAGTCATTGATGCCTCTTGTTCGCTCGGAAGTGAAAACCTTAACGACTTGAAGTTAAGCTGTTGACTTCAGATAGTCTGGAGAGTTCCAGAAGAGCTGAGAAAGAGAGTTAGCTGAACCCGATTCACAAAGATCCTACGTTACCGTTTACTATATGTCAAACACGGGATATATTCTATGAACGCATCATCTGTGATGAATACGTTGAAAAGAGGCTGAGAGTTGCAATGATCGAGATTCGAATCACTGAACTACTGGCAGAGAAGGAGCGGTCTTTCTATTGGCTGGCTAAACAAACGGGAATCAGTCATACCACGCTGTGGCGCTTGAAGAAGGGCAAAGCCCAGGGAATCACTTTCGAAACCCTGGAGGTGATTTGCGAAGCGCTGGAATGTGACGCCGGCGACGTGTTGAAAATTGCGGGCAGGAAACAGAAATCCAAACGCCGAAAGTAACCAGGGGCACTCGCCTCTTCCTCGAACTATTCGCAATAAAGCTCTGTTAACTTGCGAAAGTGATAGCCCATCGCCGCCAGCGACATGGCTTCTTCGAATCGGTGGCGATGTTCCGCAATCACCCGGCGCATGAAACGCCAGAACTCAGCGCGCTCGCCATCACGGATGCCGAGCTTGAGCACGATTCGCGTCATCGCGGCGATGTTGCTACGGACTGAGGCGCCGTAACTGTTGTCCGGAACAACCGCGTCCTTTACCCAAGCCAAAGAGTCCAGGGCGCGCTGGTAATACTCGGCGGGACTGTAGATCGTTTGCATGATCGATTTGTAACCTTCGATCAGGCGGGCGGGATCCATCCGCGGAATGAAGTTCAAAGAGCAGTTAGTGTTGTTTCCATCGCTTTCTTTCAGCAGTCGTCCTTCTTTTTCCAGACGCCGCCACAACTGCGTATCCGGAAGCGCGTTAAGCAATCCGACCATGGCCAGCGGAATCGCGCTCTTGCGAATGAAATTGATTTGCCGCTCGAAGATGTCCTCCGGATCGTTATCAAAGCCGACGATAAAGCCGGCCATAACTTCCATCCCATAGCTCTGAATCTTCTTGACTGCTCCCAGCAAATCGCCGCGGTTCTGTGTTTTCTGGGCCTCCTTGAGACTTTCCGGTTCCGGGGTTTCGATTCCCAGGAACACGCGATAAAAACCGGCGCGTTGCATTTCAGTGAGCAGCGCGTCATCGTCAGCAAGATTCACACTCGCTTCAGTAAAAAGTCGAAACGGATAGTCGTTTCGTGCCTGCCATTCGGCCAGATCGGGCAGCAACCGTCGCACATTTCGTTTGTTCCCGATAAAGTTGTCGTCGACAATAAAAACCGGGCCGCGCCAGCCAACGCGTCGCAACTCATCGAGTTCAACCATCATTTGGGAATTACTTTTCGTCCGGGGAACCCGGCCGTAGATTTCGATGATGTCGCAAAATTCGCAGTTGAATGGGCAGCCGCGCGAATATTGCACGGACATCGTGATATACCGCTTCATCTCTGCCAGATGAAAATGAGGCACTGGCGAGATTGAAAGGGCAGGCCGATCTGCCGCCTGATATGTTTTCTTAGCTTCGCCGTGTTCCAGGTCGTCGATGAATTGCGGCAGCGTGGTTTCAGCTTCACCAAGAAAAATGTGATCTGCCTCGACGAGATCCATCGTGGTGGTGACGTATGGCCCGCCAATCGCAACCCGCTTGCCCAGCGCGCGGCAACGCTTCACGATATCCGCTAGAGAGTCCTTCTGGATCAACATCGCCGTCGCGAACACGATATCGGCCCATTCGATATCCGACTTTTGCAGTTTTCGCACGTTGAGATCGACCAGCCGTCTTTCCCATGAAGCGGGCAGCATGGCAGACACCGTCAAAAGACCGAGCGGCGGAAATGCCGAACGCTTGCCGACAAACGACACGGCGTGCCGGAAACTCCAATACGTATCCGGAAACTCCGGATAAACCAGTAGAACTTTCATGAAACCTCGCTTCCGGGGGTCGCTAAATTGCCGCTGCCTTTGGGGGTGTTCCTTGAATGGCAACCAGAATCGCGGTGCGCGGTTTAAGCCGCAGGTGTCACCACCGAAGTCTTTTGCTGCCCTCTTGCAGATGCTCGCCACTTATCCAGTCCTTGCTTCATCAGCTTATAGATGGGCCGCCGGTTCTGCACAACCAGTTTTGCCCAGTCACGCTTCTTCATTTGCGGAAAATAAATACCGCGGAAGAATAGCCGCATAAAGAAGTGTACCGCGCGTTCGTCTATACTCCCCAGCGAATCAATCACATTTTCGTTACGCTTAGGGCTGTACGACATATTCCACGCTTTGTGCAACTCTGCTTCAGTCTCGGCAATTGTCATCTTCAAAGGTGTATGCGCCATTTTGTAGAACGCGTAGTTCAGCCAGTGCTTGGGTCGCGTCAATCTTCCTTCGGCGCCGAGACGTTTATACAAAGGTGTTCCCGGCAGCGGGGTTAATGGGCCAAAGACCGGCATTCCCGGGGGCCATTGCTCGATCTGGCCAACAGTTCTCTCCGCTACGCCGGGCGTGTCATTGTCGAGACCGAAAATGAACGACGTGATTGCATAGATGTTTCGCTGCGCCAAGCGATTAAGAACGGTTGCATATTCGTTCGGCTTATTGAAACTCTTGTTTACGTCGGCCAGATTTGCCGGATCGATCGATTCCATGCCGATAAAGATCCATCGGCCACCCGAGGCCGCAATCAAATCGACCAGCTCTTCATCACGCAGGAGATTCGCGCTGATTTGCGCCGTCCATGGCAACTGCGCATCGGCGGCAATAATGTCCCGCAGCAACGATTTCGTGCGCTTGATATTGATGGCGAAGTTGTCGTCGATGAAGAAAACAAAAACCTGTCCGCGCTCTTTTCGCGCCCGACGTTTCAACATCAACATCTCGTTCACAACGCTTTCATTGGTCCGAAAGCGAATTGAGTCGCCGAAGAATCCAGTCACCGTGCAAAACTCGCAGCCGTACGGACAACCACGACCGGATTCCATCGGAATCATATTGAGGTAGCGAAAACCTGTTCCATGTTTTTCCGTGAAGCGAGCAAATGGCTTGGGTATCAGATTGAATTGACCGAGATCGATCTTGTCCCAGGGGATTACCGGATAGGGCTGAAGGCCCGGCTTTCGTTCCTTGCCGGTTTCGTCCACGGGTAGATAAATGTCCTGAAGTTTGCCGAGCTCGGCATCTCGCACGACGCGCGGCCAGATCTCATCAGCTTCACCGAGCGCCACGGCATCGGCATGCTGTGGACCGCCATCACGACCCAGCGCTTCGTCAGGTAATTCGGTTACGTGAGGACCGCCCATGACTACGGGAATACCGGCTGCGCGAAACGCATCACCCACTCGGTAAGCTTTGGCAATCATTCGCGTCATCGCGCCAATGCCTACCAAACCGATCTGCTGCTCTTGCGCATAACGCACAAGTTCCTGATCATTCATCGGTTTGGCATTGCCATCGATCAGCAGGACTTCATGTTCGGGAGGGGTGAGCGCCTTAAGCAGAAACATCCACAGGTGTGGCATAAAGTTCCGCGTCACACCGTTGTCCGGATTGTAGAGTAAGATTCTCAATGGCTTTGAATCTGCATGCGACTGAGTCGGGTTTCCTGTTTCAGGGGTATTAGAAAAAATGGCGGGTATTCGAAACAGGATTGACTCAGTCCCGATTGCCAGCCAGTTGATTCGGAGCAGACTATACCACATAAGTGCGGTAGCATACACGAAACTTCTCGAAGGGCCCCCAGCTCACTCAGATTCAAGGAGTTAGGTTTAGCTTTCTGGACTTTAGTGAAACGTTTTGGACGAACGCAATGGCTGATCGTCTTAGCCCTGGTGCTGGTTGTGGGGCTAACCGGGTTGTTTGCGGTGCGGACAGTCCGGCGGGCCGTATACTGGAGTTTTCACCGGGACGAAACCATTCGGCCATGGATGAGCGTCCCTTATGTGGCCCACTCCTATCGAGTACCACCACGCGTTTTGTACGAAGCACTGGGAATACCTCATCCGCCGCACGACCGGCGGCCGATTAGAGAACTTGCGCACGAACAGAATCGCCCGGCTGAAGAACTAATTGCGATTTTAGAAAAGGCGATCGCTCACGAACGCGAGATTCAGCCGAACCCCTCGCCGATACCACCCAATCCAGGGAAGTCGCCATGAGCATTATCGATCAGCTCCTGGCCGCGCTTTCCCAATATGGTTTGCCGATGCTCTTCGGCGTAACCGCAATTGCGGCCGTTGGCGTTCCGCTTCCAATCTCCCTCATGTTGGTTGCGGCAGGTTCATTCGTGGAGTTAGGAGAGATGAAACTCTGGCAGGTGATCGTCGTCGCCGGCGGCGCTGCAGTCCTGGGGGATCAGGTTGGATACGCGCTGGGTCGTTGGGGTGGGCAGCGCTTGCTGGCGCGACTGAGCCGACGAAAAGATGGCGACGCAAAGGTCGCACAAGCACAGCGGTTCGCCAAACGCTGGGGTGGCGCAGGCATATTTTTCAGCCGTTGGCTGGTTACGCCGTTGGGCCCCTGGCTCAACCTGACCAGCGGCATCGCCGCTTATCCCTGGAGTCGTTTTCTATGTTGGGATGTGTTGGGTGAATTGCTCTGGGTGATCGCTTATGTGATGCTCGGCAAATTTTTCAGCGATCGCATACAGGCTTTGGTGGAAGTACTCGGCAATTTGGGATGGGTGATCGTCGGGCTGATTGCGACGCTGATCCTTAGCCTGCAATTACTGCGCTATCTCCGGCCGCGGAAAGTGTCCAGCGAGAAGAAGCTTTCGACGGCATAGGCGTTTTCTTCATTTCGGCCACTTCGTTCCTTTCAATTCCTTATACATATCCTCGACGTTCGGCGTGGCGAAATTCTGGAACGCGAAAGTCTTGTATTTTTCCGGAACGGTCAGCTGTTGCTTCGCCTGATCGATCGTCAGACCGCCGGCAATTCCTTTCCTGACCCGTTCGCGCAGTTCATCAAGATAGTTGCGGAATTCACGAATGTCGCTCGCTTCGGCAACATTGCCGTGGCCCGGGATAAACTTCGCCGAAGGATATTGAGTCAGAATTGTGTCGAGCGTCGGGATCCAATCATTCACAGTTGCGTCAACCAGATTCGGCAGAGTGTTTGACCAGCCCAGGTCGCCCGTGAACACGACGTTGGCATCGGGTACATAAGCGAACACGTCGCCGCCCGTATGGCCGGGCAAGGTAAACAGCGTCACTTCGCGTTTGCCAAGATACAAATGAATCACGCCTGCGCCGAACGTCAACGTTGGATTGGTCAGCTTGATTGCCTGCATCGCGTCCAGCCGGCGAAGTTGTCGCTCCAATGTCGCGCGTTTGTCTTTCTGGTCCACCGGAGTTTCGCCGAGTTTTTTCTCGGCGTCGGCGCGGCGCTTTTGCAAATCTTCGATTGCCGGGAGAAAGCGCTTGTTCTTCACAGTCTGCCAGGCCGTAACATTGTCGTGGGCGATGATGGGGACGCCGCGCGCCGCGAAAACCTGATTTCCGCCGGTGTGATCCAAATGGTAATGGCTATTGACAGCGTACTTAATCGGTTGCGCAGTTTGCTTCTCAAGCTCCGCGATCAATTCCTCGATCGCGGCGGGCGTGAAGAAAGTATCGAAAACCAGCACGCCACCGTCACCGATTACAAATCCCGCGTTACCCGAAGCCAGACCGCCAGGCCTGGCGATCGCCGCGTAAACTCCATCCGCGACTTTAACTAATTGAAAATCGTCTTCGGCCGTCGGCGCAGGTTTTGTGCTAACCGTTACCGCGTGAGTAATCGGAATCAAGCTCATCATCAATAGCCCGACTATTGACAGAATCGCTGTTCTTCTCATTTATTCTCCCAAGAGAAATGCCGCGACTCTTGCCGCGGCATATCGCTGATAAGGAACCGCTCGAGTTAGCGAGCGAGTACCGGGAACGTCGGCAACAGCTATCGGTGAAAACGTCCGCCGACGAAATAATTCTGATAGTTTTGAAACCCTTCGTTATAACCTCGCAGGAATCCATCGCGATAAGCCTGGCTGTATGAAGCCGGGCTTCCGAAGATAGACAGGAACCCGCCGGCGCCATGCTGATAAAAATGCGAGCGCTCCGGATCGTAGCGTTGTCCGCGCCGGGCATCATTCGCTCCGGTGTATAGGCCGTCGTGATAACCCTGGTCGGAGGCATTTGAGCCATATCGATAGTTGCCGTAATTCGAGGCCTGGTAAACGCGCGTCTCTCGATATCGCCAATTTCGATCCCGGTCACGATCCCGATCGCCATGACGATGTCGATGATGTCGATTGCGATCACCATCGCGGTCTCTGTCGCGGTCGCGATCACGGCCACCAGGTTCCTGATCCCGATCACGATTAAGAGCCTGCGGGTTATTGCCTCTGTTTGCGGAATTGCCGGTAGAATCCGGGTTATTACGAACGCCGCGCTCGCGGTTTCGGCTACCATCATCTCCGCCGCGTCTTCGGCTCTCGTCACCGCTGCGGCTTCTCGCACTGCCGCCGTTCCCCGTACTGCTACCGCTACTTCTTGATTGAGCGCTGCTGTTTGACCGACTGCCGCTGCTACTCGAGCGACTACTACTGCTGCTGCTCGATCGACTGCTGCCGCGATCGCCGTCACCGCCGCGCTTACCCTGCCCGTGCACTGTGATCACAGACAAAGCCATGGCCCCGGAGAGCAGCGAACTCGACAATATCAATGCTTCCAGTTTTTGCTTCGCAGAATGTCTTTGCATGTGCGCGTCCTTATGCCCGACTGAGAACCCTTCACGCCGCGCTTAAGGGGAGAGATCTGTTGACTGATTGGCGACCGGATTATACATCTAGTTGGCTGAGACCGATAGAAGATATCGAAGGGTCGGACCGGCCAGGTGGGCACTCGGACGGGCTACTTTATCTCGTCAGTCTGGCGAGCGGGAATCTTTCGCTCGAGGATGTTCGTCGTCCGGTCAGTAATGCTGGCAGGGGGTTCGCGAGGCCTCGCAACCGTCAGTTCGTCAGGATAAAGATCCGGGGAAAATGTTCCTGGAGCGATTTCGTGCTCATTCCTTAAAGGTGATTGTTCGGGAAACTCGATCTGCTTTTCAGGCTCGGACTTGATCGAGGGACCGGATCTAATTGTTAATCCTGCGATGACATGGCCGATGCCTGACAACATTGGAATCAATCCAATTAGCCACAGGACGCGAACCACCGGATCAATTTCAAAAGGAATGCTGGCGATCACATCCGGAGGTAACTTCAACACCAATGCATGAGAGAGAAAATAGAGAAAGACTGAGAGTCCGCCGCCCCAGAATAGTGTGATCGTTCCTTTCGTGAGGTGGCGCTCGCGCCGCTGCTCGGGGGTTTTCTGTTTTCGCCAACTGAATATGCGGCGATGCTCTTCGGAAGTTCGCGCGATCTCCTGATTCATTTTCTCCATCGCGCGCGAGACTTCGTCAGTGACTTTTTCAATCTTAAGACTCTTAACTATGTCCTTGATTTTTGCGGGCACGCTATCGCTGCGCGCGATGGCTTCGCTCAGGGACACGGCTTTGCCAATCACTTTCAGATTGGCGCCGCATGATCGGCAGAACTTAAGATCCGCTTGAGATTCAGTGCCGCATTGGGGACAGTACATAGCCGCTCACCGCTTCGGAACATTCTACGCCGATCGCCGTTCTATTGTTCACGGAAAAAAGAAAAATGCCGCGACTTTCATCGCGGCATCCCTCACTATTTGGGTTGAGGTTGTAGCCTGACTTCTTTCAGGCTGCTGACTTCACTTCTTTATGCTCGGAATCCGTCCGCATAACCTCGCGCGAAACCATTTCGATAAGCCTCGGCAAAGTTACCGAAGCCGGCTTCCTGGAAATAATGCGAGCGTTCCGGATCGTAGCTGCGCCGGTGATGCATGTCGCCTTCCCCGGTTTTTAGTCCGTCATGGTACCCCTGGTTAAAGGCGCGTTCAGAGCTGCTGAACACGTATTGGCTATAGTAGTTGTAGCGGTTATAGCGCCAAAAGGGATCGCGATAACCCCAGGGATAGAATGGACGGTAAGTCCGCACGACGACGACTCGGCGCTGTGCCTGGGCATTCACGCTCGAAAACAGCGTGACGACCCCAGGGAGAAGCAAAGCTGCCAGAATGAAGCCGCCTAACTTACGTAAGTATTTTCCTCTCATAGTAAACCCTCCTTGTTCAACCTGTTATTTAGACGATTTTCGGGCCCGGAGAGTTTACAGATTTTGCCTGGGTTATTACTGATCCAAATGAGATTAGTTTGCGAGGTGGTTGTATTTTCCGCAATGACGGTTGAGGTAAAGGAACGATCACTTCTTTCCTGACGGTCTAACCTTTGAAGCTCCGCCGGAAGAGGTAAGACATCTTAATGAAGAATGTCCGCTCGTTGCGGCGCAGCCCGGGTTCGAGTTGGCGGGTGAAAGGATTGAAGCCCCGCCGGTTAATGTCGTCATTGTAGCCAACGTAGAAAGCGGTGCCGGGATTGGGTGTCCAGCCAAAGAGAAACTGTCCCTTCACGTCTGAAGCAATGGAATCAAAGTCCACCCGGCCGCGCGCAAAGATAAAGCGAGTGAATTGATAAGTGCCCTTTAACGAAACGATGTTCTCGTCGAAGGCGAGTAAGTTGGTGTCGCGCCTCCTGAGTCTTTCCTTGGTGAAGCTGAGCGTGAGATTCAGCGGCGTTGACGGTTGATAACTGACATTACCGTCAATGTGAAAACTCTTGCCAGGACCGGGATCCTGCGGCGCATTACAGATCGGAGGACGCATCGCACCGTTGCATAAGCCGGCGGCCGCAGCGCTGCGGGCTGCAATTGCTCCCGGGCTTACCCGGGGGAATCGCGCGCTGCCGCCGAAATCAAAATCCAACTGGCCGGCACCAGTATTCATAAAGATGAAGAAGTTGATCTTCTTGATAGGCGTGGATCCGCCGAATACATAAACACCGTGGCTGTAGGCCGACCGCTCGTTGTCGAATCCGGCAAAGGTGCAGCTGTTTAGCGCCACGCAATTCGAGCTCGGTTGGCGCGCCGGCCCAAATTCAGATTCGAAGACTCGTTCATATCCTTTGTCGAAGCCGATACCTAGCGTGCTCTGTTTCCGAAAGTTAAGTTGAATCTGCGATTCGTTATTGAACTGCTGCATCCGCCGCTGCCAGTCAAAATTGGTTCCGAAAGCATTGTAGACGCGCCATGAGGTGAGCATCGCTTTCGGTTTTGGCTCGGAGCTATAACGCACAAACAGATTATGATTGTTTGTGTTAACGCGCCGGTTGAATCCGACGTCTGAGCGATAAAAGCGCGTCCGGCCGACCGTCGAAAAGTCATAACCAAAATGGCGGCCATCTTTGTTGTAATCGGTGGCGTAAATGAAACCGTTCCTCTTCCGGTTGAAGGTTGCCCCCTCATCCGGGAAGAAAAAGTCATGGCGGGAGATTGTCCCCAGCACCTGAAAACTGAAAGTCGTTTGTTTGTCGATGCGAAATCTTCCGTCGAATCCGCCCAGGTGGTTGTACTGGTCGACGAAGCTGTACGAGGTGCCAAGAAATCCGATGAACGAATCCTTCGAACCAACATCGTGCTTCACTCTCAGGACGGCAACGTGAGAATTCTTGTCGAGCAGGCGAGCGAGAGTAGCTTGCTGCTGTCGCACGTTCGCGACGTCGGCCGGCGACGGATTCGGATTGCCGAGAATAAAGGCCGGATCGGAAGTGATGAAAGTTCGATCGTCCTCGGACAAATTTCCGGGTCCATTATCACTGGCCAGCATCAGGCCAAAAGTGTTGCGGTTAATCTTGCCGGTGAGCTTGAGCGCCACGTCCGGATCAATGATCGCGCGCGTGTGCACCGCGATGATCTGGGTTTGAAAGATATCAATACCTTCCAGGAAGAACGGCCGCTTCTCGGCAAAGAAAATCGGAAAACGTTGATTGGCGCGAACGACAAGCTGATCAGCCTCGACTTGTGCGAAATCAGGATTCACCGCAAAGCCAAGCGTCACATTGGGAGTCAGGCTGAATTTGCCGGTCAGTCCCAGGTCGAACGTGACGGGCTCGTTGACGAACCGTCCCGGATCAAGCAAGCCGGTATTGCGCTGCGCCGGCGTCAACGTCGCTTTCCGCCTCCCACTCTCGGACACGGTAAGACTGGGAATTAGTTCCAGAGTCCTTTCCGCGGAAATCCCTTCGAGCCCGGAAAGATGTCCTTCCTGCGCCAGCCAGCTCGAGATGTCCCGGTTGATTGGCATCCACATGTCGAGTTCGTTATTGAAGCGCTTAATGCGCCGGAAGAAATGTGCCCCCCACAATTTGTCTTTCCCGGCAACATAACGAAGCGATTTAAAAGGAATCGAGATCTCGACAGTCCAACCGTCTTCAGTCAGCAGGCCCTTCGACTCGAATACAAAATCAGGATTGAAGTCCTCGCCCTGGCCATCGGTCCAGATGCCGTCGGCCTGAACGCCCAGCGGATTAATATCGAACTCGTAAGCTTTGCGGTGGTCGTTGAAGGTATCAAACAGAAAGCCGACATAATCGTCATCAAAGACGTGGTCGCGTTTGGGGATGTTCGCGCGCACCTTGGACGGTTCGTCGTAACAGTGAAATGCGATGTAAAGGAATTTCGGGTCATAACCGAGCATTACTTCGGTGGGTTTTGACGGAGCGATGTTGTCGCCCGGCTGAATCTGGTAGAAGTCCTTCAAGACGACCGCGTGTTTCCAAACATCTTCGTCGAGTTTGCCGTCGATCACCGGAGGCTTATCAAAATGAGCCAGTTTTATCGGCGCGGCTTTTTCGGGCGGCAAATCAACTGAGGGTTTGCCCGGATTTCCACCCTTTGGCTTTGCGGTAGTGGACGAAGGTGTTGCCGATTTTTCAGGCGAAGGCGTGGGAGCCGGCTGCGAATAAGCCACAACTACACTCAGGCTGATAATCGCAAACAAAAATGAAGCTCTCTTCATTTGAAATTATTGAGACCGCGCCGTTAGAAGAAGAAATAATTACGCGATGACGGACTCTTTTGTTCTGGCAGAGCACCGAAATTAACAATTCTTAACAAGCGGAGCGCACGGATTAGTTCCGCGACCTGGATGACTCAACCCCGAGAAAGTTTCCTATCTCAATCGATTAGGACGTAAAAGTTTCGCTGATTGTTAACAAGGAGACTGTTGAGCGAGCTAACATCACATGGGGCCTCTGCCGGTTGGCCGCAGGTAAATACGACTTTCTCCGGCGCGCAGCGTAAAAACGGGGCCGCCCTTTCCAACTTTGAAACGTTTCACGCGCTGTGATGATCCGCCTTCTTCGCTGGTCTGAAGACCTTCGTTGCTGACATACGCGGCGTCCGCTTCGATCACCGCATTGGTATCCGGCGAAACCGCCAGGGTAATTGGTTCATTGTTCGTCTGCGCTGAAAGCCGCGTGAAATGCCCCCCGAGATGTAAACCGCCGTTGCTGGCCCGAGCGTCAAGTTCGCCATCAAAATCGTTCACTGAGACTCGACCGCTGCCGCCGTTTATACTTAAGCGCCCTTTGCAATTGTTAACCGTGATCGAGCCGGCGCTGTTGCGTAAATCAACTTCGCCAGTGACGCCATCGACGATCATTCCACCTTCACTGGTGGACGCGTGAATGATTGCATTGCGTGGCACGTACACTTCAATGCTGGTATAAGCATTGACTGATTTTACGCCCGCGACTCGGTGCACATAGGCGTCACCGAGACTGGCCTGGATGGAAACGTCTGAACCGTTCTGTTCCGCTTTTAAGGAAATACCTTTCAGAGTGTTTTCTTCAAATGTGCGTTTGGTAGCCGTGTAGGTAACTTCGTTCTTATCCCACGCGTGAATCGTGATCCGGCCGTCGAAAGTCCCAATCGTGACGCGCGGTTTCGCGCTGACTGAGAAACTCTTTGATTCCGTATTGTTGAATTTCAGGCCGCCAATATTGGTTGCCCGCACCTGCGCGCGCATCTTTTCCCGCGCTACCTCGCGCGCCTTAATCTGTTCTTCAGTCTGCAACACCTTCTTCTCTCGAAGATCGCGCACAGCCCGCTGTTGCATTTCGCGTTGGACCCGAATCAACTCGTTGTGAGCTTTAACAACTTCGATGGCATTCTCAGACGAGTTGCGCGCCACTTCCTCACGGATGACTCGCTGTAAATCCGCTTCGGCCTGCGCCATTTGTCGTTGCGCTTCGGCCAGCGCCTGCGCCTGCTGCCGGGCAGTCTCGGAATTTGTTTCTGTTTTCGTGCGCGCCAGCTCCGCACTCGCCACGCGTAACTTACTTTGGGCTTCGGCCAGCGCCTGGATTGCCGCCCGTTGGGCTTCGCTGTTCGCTTGAGACTGAGTGCGCTGCAATTGCGCCAGCGCCTGGTCCACGCTGCGCTGGGCTTCGATTACTGATCGATTCGGTTGAGCACGTTCGCTCGTCGCCGCTTTTCTTTGGGCCTGGCGCAAGGTCTCGCGCGCCTCAATCATTTTCTGCCGCGCTTTCGTCACCGCTTCACTTTGCACCCGGCGCGTTTTCACTTTTTCCACCGACGGGTCAGTCTCTTTTTTTGAAGATAAGGACGTCGCCGGGCTCAGAGGCTTACTGTCGTTGGCATGACGAATCCCAATCGATCCATTTACGCTGTGCAGGCGGATCGAGACGCCGCCCTTGCCAAGCTGGCCATACAATTGGTGGCCGACGTAACCCGTTTGTGGGGCATCCAGGCCGAAGTCGCTCGTGATCGGCCCGCTGAGAGTATTTGCTCTCAATTGTGCCTGGGAGTCCGAAGGCAGAGTCAATAAGATGGCGCCGTTAACCGAGCTGAGCGTAATTGGTTTGGTTTCGGTCAGACGATCAAACGTCGCGTCGAGAGTCCCGCTGACAGTCGAAAGTCGCGCCTCTCCGGCGAGCCCGCTCGCCTTAAGTTTGCCACTGACCGTCGACGCGCGCACGTCACCGGTGATGCCGGTAATCTCCAACGAACCGCTCACCAGGGCAATTGAATCGAGGCGTGCCGTTCGAGGTAGCGTTACCGTGTAATCCACGCTCGCCCAATCATTGGAACGATCTTTCTTGCTGCTGATTGTGACATTGTCATCGGGATATTTCGTCCAAATGCGAATGCTGTCAGCCGTCGATTCGACCTTGATTTCAGCTTCCGAAAGCCGCTCGCGCCGTTCCGCACGCTTGACCGCATCGACCCGAACTTCGTTCCGGTCCCAGCCGGTAATCCGTACCGTCCCGCTTACGTTGTGCAGGGTGACTCGGCCTTCAGCGGACAGCGGATAGGTTTGATGAAATTCTTCACGCAGCTCGTCACTCGTGCCGGCAATGGCGCCCGCTATGTTTCCGTAAATCAGGAATGCCGGCAGGAGTACCAGTGCGATTATCTTTCTTTTGGAGTTCGTCTGAACATTCACTTTCATATCAATCAATATCTCTTTCGTGGCCAGAAACCGCAGTCAGGAGAGGCACTGCGGTCTTCGACCGTTCTTGAACGTTGCTTCCAGAAGATAAACACCGAAATGGAATTGTTTGTGACGAAAAAAGATTGGTCAGTAGTTAGTGGTCAGTAGTTAGTTAGATCAGTGGTCAGTGGGTCACCACTATCTCCTAACTAACGACTGACAACTAACAACTAACTACTGACCACTGCTATCAATGCTGCGCCAATCTCGCCTCGGAAACCGTACTCAACAAATTGATCTTGCTTTGGTAAGCGGCGAACATGAACTCGGCGGCGTCAGGATCGTTCGGATTGCGCTTGGCCTTGCTGCGCGTCGCGGCGATTGCGTAATCAACTAACTTGAGATTGCGCTCGTATTCACCGCGGGCCGCCGGCGTTACCGTTTGCCGGTGATTCTGTTTCATGCCGGCGTCGAGCTCGGCGATTGTTCTCAGATAACTCTTCTCACCCGGAATAAGCTGCACGCCCGCAACCTGATCCTCTCGCTGCGGCAGGGCCACAGTTCTTGACCGATGGGGCCGGAGCGGCTGCTTTGGCTTGTATGGGGCGACATTGGCCGGTGTTGGAACGCGAGTCACTGTCACTAGCTGGTCTTTTGCGGGTTCCGTCGGCGCTGATGGCGGTGGTGTTTTTTGAGTAGCTTCCTGGTTCGATCTCGACCTTAATCCAATCGCAAGCAGAATCGACCCCAGAACGAGGATGGCCAGAATACTCGCGAACACCGCCGCCCACTGAGGAGTAAAATCGAAGAAGTTTGTGAAAGCCTGGGACCAACGGGCACGGGTCCTCTCGGCGCGCGCCGGCGCCGGCGAATTCAATTCAGCGACCGCCGCAGTTATGCGCGCGTGCAACTGTTCTGTCGGCACAGCCGCCGACATTTCAGGCTCGAGCACCTTTACGAACAAACGATTTTCCTGTTCAACCTCGCTTGCCGCTTGCGCGCAACTAATACACGAAGCGAGATGCCGCGCGACCTCTTCCATCATTTCCGAAGGCAGCTCGCGATCAAAAAAGCTTTGTAGTCCTGCATCATCCAAACAGTTCTTCATAAGTTAAATCCTTTGGCAGCACGCCGTCATCCGTTTTACGCCCGGCTTCCGATCTTGCCGTAGAGTCTCGAGAACTCTTTGCGGCCGCGTGCGATCAGGCTGCCGATGTTCGTTTCGTTCAAAGTCAGGGTCTCGGCGATTTCGCGATAAGAAAGTCCCTGGTGCCTGAGTAGCAGGCAACTGCGCATCGGCTCCTTAATCTTCTCCAGCGCCCGACGTGCTTCCTTAATCTGCACGCGTCTTTCATATTCGGTTGAGTGCGCCACGCCCTCCTGCCTTTGATTGTCCATTACATAGGCCTCTTCGCGCGCGGCTGACCGGTTCTGTCCGCGAATGGTATTGCGTGCCACATTCAGCGTTACCCTCAGAAGCCAGGCGCGCAAGAGTTCGTCCCCGGGGGTTGAATCGCGATAGCGATACAAACGCAGAAACACTTCCTGGGTGACGTCTTCCGCGAGCCCGGCATCGCGCACGATGGCGCGGGCCGTCCTGAAAACCGCCCGATGATGCAGGGTGAATGCTTCGTCGAAACCGAGCGGCGCTACGGCGGTCTCGATCTCTTTGGTCATTGCGGGCGTCAACGCACTCACTCGTTCGCTCATAATCGTATTCGTCAAAGTTACACCGCACGCGGTGGTTTTGTGGCAAAGAATTCTAAAACTTTTCGCGGTGGATGTCAGACAGGATAGGGGTGATCGACGGGATTGCGCCTACGCGGCGCGCGGCGTGTCAGATTGAGTCAGCAAGCGGTCGACGGTCGTGAGGAGGCCATGCGGATCGATCGGTTTGGGCTCATAAGCATTAGCGCCTTGTTGCAGAGAGAACGTCGCCCTGCCGGAGCCAAATGCAGTTGTAACCAGAATGGGCGTGTTAGCTAAAATAGGCGTTTTTCGCACGCGAACGATCAATTCCAGGCCGTCATCCGCGGGCACGGAAATATCCGTGACGATTAGATCGGGTCTGAGAAAAACCGCACTGTCATAACCCCGGATGCCATCTTCGGCGATGGCCACCTCATATCCGCGTTTGAGGAGAGCAAGACCAATTAGCTCGCGAGAGACGTCGTCGTCTTCGATGATTAGAATCTTCTTAGGCACACCCATACCGCCAAAGGGATTTAACCCAATCTTTTCTTGTACTGCTAATAAACTTCTATTGACGTTTGCCTTCCGCGAAGAAGTATCAGAAGCCCGACCGTTAGGGAGGGCGTGTTTGATTACACCTAACGGTCGGGCTTCTGGTACACAAACTATTTGGAAATCAGGGCCGGCCATGGCAGCATAGGCGAGCAAAATTATCAATTCGCGGGAGAGTCCTCTTATGCTTGAGAATCGACGCGTCGCAGCGCGCGCCTTAAGAGTTCTGGCAATCGTTTGCGTTTGGGTGATCGGGCTCGGTTTTCTGGAGCGGCTGGCGCCTCAGGTGACCGCGCAGACCGGTTATAACGTTAATCTCTACTCCGGCCTGCACTGGCGTTTGATCGGACCATTCCGCGGTGGTCGCGTGAACGCAGTCACTGGCGTTCCCGGACAACCGAACACCTTCTATTACGGTTCGGTGGGTGGCGGAGTTTGGAAGTCGAACAATTCGGGCCGCACCTGGTCGCCGGTCTTTGATTCGCAGGCAGTAGCATCGATCGGCGCCATCGGCGTGGCTCCTTCGAATCCTGAGATTGTGTATGTTGGCACCGGCGAAGCCGATATGCGCGATTCGATTCAATATGGTGACGGCGTTTACAAAACAAATGACGGCGGCAAAACCTGGCAGCATCTCGGGCTCGAGAATACGCGCCAGATAGGCCGGGTGATCGTCGATCCGAAAAATCCGAACATCGTATTCGTCGCTGCTCTGGGCCACGCGTACGGTCCAGGTCCGGATCGCGGGGTGTATCGCTCTCGCGATGGCGGTGCGACGTGGGAGAAAATTTTATTCAAGAACAACGATGTCGGGGCAATCGATCTTGCTTTCGATCCGGCTAATTCAAAAATAATCTATGCGACCCTCTGGAACGTGCGGCGTCCGCCGTGGTTTATCTACGCACCGGCGAATGGGCCGGGCAGCGGCATTTACAAATCAACGGACGGCGGTGCCACCTGGAATGAAATCACCAACGGAATTTCCACTGAAGGATTGGGGCGCATCGGCATCACGGTGTCGCCGGTGAATTCCAGGCGAGTCTATGCGATCGTCGATGCCAAGGCCGGTGGTTTCTATGTCTCAAACGACGCCGGCGCAAACTGGACAAAGACATCGTCCGACAACCGGATCTGGGGACGCGGTTGGTATTTTTCTAAAGTAACCGCCCATCCGAAGGAAGCTGACACTGTGTATGTCGGCAATACGTCAGTTTATCGCTCGACCGATGCGGGCAAGACGTGGACTCCGATTAAGGGAGCGCCCGGCGGCGACGACTATCACCAGCTCTGGATCAATCCCGATGATCCAAAACGCATGATCGTCGGCAGCGATCAGGGCGCCGTGGTTACGGAAGATGGCGCGCAGACCTGGAGTTCCTGGTACAACCAGTCAACGGCCCAGCTTTACCACGTCGCGGCCGATTATCGATTTCCGTATTGGGTGACCGGAGCGCAACAGGACAGCGGCGCTATAGGCGTGCCATCGCGCAGCAACCACTCAGAGATTTCCATGCACGACTGGTCGGGAATCTGCGCCGGTGGCGAGAGCGGTTACACGGCGCCGGATCCATTAAATCCGAGTATCCTGTTCGGCGATGTCGTTTCGCGCTGCGACGTCACGACGGGTACCACCAAAAATGTGTCGCCCGAACGCGGCGGCGATCCGAAGACCTTCCGGCATGACTGGACCCAGCCGCTGGTTTTCTCGCAGGCAGACAGCCACGCTCTTTATTTCGCGAATCAGTTTCTTTACAAGACAACTAATGGCGGTGAGACGTGGACGCAGATCAGCCAGGATTTGACCCGCGAAGATCCCGGAGTGCCGCCTAACCTTAACGAAGCGGCCGCCACCGACGCGCCCGCTGCCAAGCGCCGCGGGGTTATCTACACCGTCGCGCCGTCGCCCCTGCGCGCGCCCATGATTTGGATCGGTACGGACGACGGCTACATTCATTTGACGAACGATGATGGCAAGACCTGGCAAAATGTGACGCCGTCCCCGATGACTTCGTGGAGTAAGGTTGTGATGATCGATGCATCGCACTTTGATGTAAACGAAGCGTATGCCGCCTGGGAGCGTCACCAACTTGAAGATTACGAGCCATACGTCTACCGGACGCGCGATGGCGGCAAGTCGTGGCAGAAGATCATTAACGGCCTGCCTGCCGGGATTTACGTGCAGACGGTGAAAGAAGATCCGCAGCGGAAAGGGCTGCTATTCGCGGGCACCGAGCGCGGCGTCTTTGTTTCTTTTGATGATGGAGACAACTGGCAATCGTTGCAGCTGAACCTGCCGGCATCGTCAATGCGCGATCTGGCGATCCATGGCGATGACTTGATTGTCGCGACCCACGGCCGAGGTTTTTGGGTCCTGGACAACATCGCTGCTCTGCGGCAAATCAATGCCGAGGTAGCGAAGTCGAACGCCTTTCTGTTTCGCACGCCCGTCGTGATTAATTACACTCCGGGAAGCGAGCAGGGCACGCCGCAGCCACGCGATGAAGCGCTCGCGGAGAATCCACCGTTCGGCGCGGCCATCGATTACTACTTGAAGAGTTCGGCCAGCGGCCCGGTTACACTCGAGATTCTTGATCCGTCTGGCGAAGTCTTCCGCCATTACTCGAGTGAAGATCGCCCGCCCGCTATCGATCCAAACACGCTTAATATTCCGGCGTATTGGGTGCCGCCGGCGAGGGCGCTTTCGAAAGAAGCGGGCATGCATCGATGGATCTGGGATTTGCGGCCGACGCCCGCTGCGCGCGGCAACGGCGCTGGCGGCGGCGGCGGATTCTTTGGCCGCAGTGCCGGATCGGCTCTGCCGGGCACATATACCGTTAAGTTGACTGTTGGTGGCCAGAGTCATTCTCAACCTCTGATCGTTGAATGGGACCCGCGTTTGAAGTGATTTGAGAATGTCGAATGGACAATTCAACTCCAAATGACGAACATGCTGCTCTGGAATCCGAGCAACACGTGCGGCAGCTCAATGACGAGTGGGTAAAGGCGATGGTCCGACGTGATGGCGCGACCCTCGATAGGATCATGGCTGAGGATTTCATCTTCACTTATCCCCTGGAAGGTGACGACAAGGCCCAGTTCATTGCCGACGTGACCTCGGGTGATCTCATAGTCCAGCACATTCACCGTGAGCAGGTCAGCGTGCGTTTGTTCGGCGACACGGCGGTCCTGACGGCACGCGACGCGGTTGAATGGAACTATCGCGGCCGTCAGCTCAAGGGCCAGTACAAAGTCCTTCAGATCTATTGCCGGCGTGAAAAGGGCTGGCAGTTGTGCGTCATCCAGGCCTGTCCCATGGATTGATCGGGCAATGGAAATTCCTTCGCGGCCTGGGTCTTATTTTGCTACGTTGCGTGAAAGAAGGTTTGACGAATTTTCTCGCAAAGCCGCCAGGGGAACTGAAAGGCGCAAAGCTGCCTGAGACAAATTGTAAAGCCCTCCTTTAATATAGAACCAGAGTCTATCGTGCATTCATTCAAGCCCAGGAAGGGATCCGTTCATCAAGATCAAACTTCCGCGGTTTCTCCCGCGCGCCGCGCAGCCTTTGAAATTCTGCGCAGTGTCGAGCACGACTCCGCTTACTCGTCTGTGCTTCTGGCCGGACTCGGTGAAGAAATGCGCGCCGAAGATCGCGCGCTTTGCCACGAACTGGTCCTCGGCGTGTTGCGACGGCAGTTGTGGCTGGATTGTGTCATCGAACATTTCGCAAATCGCAAGCCCGAAGGTTTCGATTTAGCGGTTAAGTTAGCGCTGCGACTCGGCCTTTATCAGCTTCGTTTTCTTTCTCGCATCCCTCAGTCCGCGGCGGTGAACGAATCAGTAAAACTTGTGCGCGCAGCTGGGATCAGCTCGGCAGCGGGATTAGTGAACGCAGTGCTCCGGGGCGCGACGCGCGAACCTGAATACGATCCGGCTGCCGTCGTCGACGGCGACGAAAAAACGGCGATTGAAACTTCGCATCCGCAATGGTTAATCCAGCGCTGGGCCAACGCCTTCGGATTCGAACAAGCAGTTGCGTTTGCGCACGCCAACAACGAACCAGCGCCGGTCGCGTTTCGCTATACACCAAAGGCATTGGCAGTTGAAGAGAAACCGGAACGAATCATCAAAGAACTCGAAGCGAGCGGCGCTCTGCTGACTTCATCGCAAATCGTTCCTAATGCGTGGCGCGTTACGGGTGCAGCAGACTCTGTCCGGCGATTGACGCGCGATGGATTGATTTATTTGCAGGACGAAGCTTCGCAGCTGGTCTCGCATTTGCTGGGCGCCCAGCCGAACGAACGCATACTCGACGTTTGCGCCGCGCCCGGCAGCAAGACAACGCACATCTCCATGCTCGCGCCAGAAGCCATGATTGTGGCCGGAGATTTATATGAACATCGTTTGCGCACGCTGAAAGAATTGGCGATGCGACAAGGGGTTGCCGACCTTCAATTCGTGGTCTACGATGCGACGCAGGCGCTACCATTTGCTGGAGAGTCTTTTGACCGCGTCCTGGTTGATGCTCCGTGTTCGGGCACCGGAACGCTGCGCCGCAATCCGGAAATTCGCTGGCGCCTCAACGCCGCGGACATTGAAGAGCTATCGCGAAAGCAAACACGGATTCTCGCGAATGCTGGCAGCCTAGTTAAGCCAGGTGGGCATTTGGTTTACTCAACCTGCTCGGTCGAACTTCAGGAGAACGAGGGCGTGGTCGAAAAATTTCTCACCGAGCACCTGGATTTTGACACGGCGATTCTGGATGTCCCGCCGGAAATGCTGACCGAAGCCGGTGCCGTCCGCACCTGGCCGCACCGCGAAGGCACCGACGGATTTTTCATCAAGGCATTTGAAAGGGAGCA